>Ga0209501_10001893_pt1 | contig 22561 bp, 12 predicted proteins | sample ArcticOcean_MG_C_4_FD_187434 | JGI IMG/M metagenome (GOLD analysis project Ga0209501, IMG submission 187434) | Marine microbial communities from western Arctic Ocean - ArcticOcean_MG_CB4_134 (SPAdes) (version 2) | ecosystem: Environmental > Aquatic > Marine > Oceanic | place: Arctic Ocean...
GAAGCAGTACCGTGACACTGCATGTGTGCAGCGTGGTGAGGAGATGGAAATGACAAGCGAGTCAAGGCCACAAGCAATTCGTGCTGGTGCAATACATTTCGATGATAATGGTGCCAACTTAGGCCGTGTTCGCTGGGTATCAAATGCTACCGTTGATGGTGTTGAGACTGAAGTTCTCTTCCAAATTCACGGCGCCCGGCCAGTAACTCACTCCGATTTCAATGGGGATGATGGACGGAGGTGGTCCGGTATGCGCTTAGTTGGTGGATACAATTTCGTCATTGGAGAATCAGTTTACCACGACCCTGAATTTTCAACTGATGTCATTACTATTGACACTCAATCATTCAATGACCCAATATTTTATGGAAATGGAAACGTTGGTAAATTGATTAGCCAACTTTTCCAAATACTTCCTACAGTTCTTGGGATTGTTGTACTAGTTGCTGTAATGGCGGGGGTTGCTACTTCCAAGAGCCGTCGTGAACAGGCGCCAGTCCCTTCACAGCAGCAATATGTTCCTGCAGGTGCATGGGCCAGTGATGATGATTGGAGTAAATATCAACCTTGAGGTGTATAAATGACAGTAATTGAATATGCCTCGTTTCACTTAGCAGTAATCCGATTAGCCATTACCCAAGGTGGGCCAATAATAGTCTCTGAAGAAGGGCATGGTTGGAGAGAAATATTTTCGTTACCCGAACTTACACCAACCGCTATCGATTTAGGCGTGCCATTAGAAATTGTTTGATTTCCCACTTCAATTTTGGTCTTGTTCCATTGTTGTGGTGATAGAGTCAGTCGTTTCATTCATCAACCTAACCCCTTCTCAAAGGTTTGACATGGGTCAAGCACCGCGCATCACAAATCGCGAAAGAGTGCTTCTTGCGCTCTCAGATGCACCAGATTTTCAAGATCAATATGAGTTGCCTAGGCGGTTTAGTCAAGTCGGTATAGCACATCGGTTAGGGATGGCTCAATCCCACGTCTCAAGGGCATTGAGTGGTCTAATTGAAGAAGATTTACTAAGCAATAAACGCAAGCGTGTTGTGGGTGAACGGCGACGGGTGATGACATATTCTCTGAGTGAGATAGGTATTGATAAAGTTCACGATTTAATTTCAGAAATTGAACACTCAGATGTGTTGTCAATTGGCGATGAAGGTAGTTTGGTTCAAGTTGAATTGAAGTCCTTGGTAAATAAGTGGTTTAGTCGAGGTGGGCAACGTTATCCTGATGCGCTATCTCTTGCTGACTTGTTACGTAATGCCGAGATTCATGATGGGATGCCACTTTTGGAATCCCCGCCAGAGGCTGATGAGGTTGGCACAGACGATGATTTGTCATCAGAGGCCATTGGTTTGCATCTTGAATTAGCTGAACTTCGGCGTAGTCAAGGAGATTTGGTCTCTGCATTAGACCACCTTTCTAGAGCGGGTGGACTTCACCGGAAGCGCGGAAACCCAGTAGGTGAAGCGCGGTGCATTTTGGCTGCTGCGAGTCTTGGTGCTCGAGTAGACAACGCGTTAGATTTAATCGCAGTCATTTCGCAAATTAGAGACCCAGTTGACCGTATGGATTGTGCACTGATGTTGCACGATGTTCTGCTTAGTCACTCTCCCGATTCGGTTTCCCAATTACTTGATGAGTTACCAGAGGGGCACCCTGAAGTTTTGTTGAGGAAGGCTGAATTGGCTTTACGCCAAGGTAAGGAAGTCTCTCTCTCAGATATTCCCAAGGTACTTGCAGGTGCTTCAAAACTCCGTCAGAATCTGTGGGCGGCAAGTTATGCTCGGATTCAATGCCGTGTTGCAGACCAATCAGGTGTTGGCTGGCCAGTGCCATCTGAGGTGGAATTATTACTCTCAAATATTGGTTCTGAATCTAGCCAACCCCATCCTCTCCTCTATGCTGAGTTAGTGTTAGCGCAGTTGAGAAATCCGGTCATTACTGATAATGAAAAATCAAGGTTATTACAATCTTCTTGGGAATTGCAGCCACCAATGCCAACGATTGGGCACATAGGATTCCAATTATCTGCAATCCTACCTCCTGCCGAAGCAATGATAATTTTGATAAATTTAAAACAGAAATTTGAAGCCATTGGTGATGAATCTGGATTGACAATCTGTAACCAAAGGCTTGACTCCCTTTAATTAACAAATTTCATTCTTTTGCGGTCAGGTTATTAGGCGTCCACCGAGCGCCCTGAGAACATGGGAAGTCAAGGGCTCTTATTCACCTCCGAGTCGGTAACTTGTGGCCACCCGGACAAGTTATGTGATGCTATTTCTGATGCCATTGTTGATGCTTGCTTGAAAGTAGACCCAACTGCTCGTGTTGCGGTTGAAACGTTGGTGAAAACGGTTGACGGTATGGGACATATTGTCTTAGCAGGGGAAGTCTGTCTTGATGGTACTACTCCTGACTACGAATCAATTGCTAGAGAAACTGCTGGGATGATTGGATATAATGACCATGAGATTGGCTTAAATGCTACCTCAAATTCGCAGTGTAAGGTTCAAAAATTAATCTCAACTCAAGCACCCGATATTGCAAAAGGAGTTGACCGAAATGGGGCAGGAGACCAAGGATTAATGTTCGGTTATGCTTGCATTGAGACAGAGGGATATGAGGAGTTAAATGGCCGCTTTTTCCCTCTAGCCGCCGCGTTATCACAAAGGTTGTCACGACGTTTGAAGAATGTTCGAGAATTACCCGCTGAAGCGGAAGGCCACCTTTCTTGGGTAAGGCCAGATGGCAAAAGTCAGGTGACGATTGAGTATGATGAGTCTGGAAAACCAAGTAGGGTTCACACTGTGATAATTGCCATTCAACATGATAATCGCTTGAAAGATCGATTTGGTGGCGATGAGAAAGAAGAACTAAAATTTGTAAAATCACAAATCACCAAGCATGTTATTGAGCATGCATTACCAAGTTCACTATTGGATGAGAATACCAAGATTATTGTTAACGGGACCGGAAGATTCGCAGACCCTGGTGGACCACAGACTGACGCTGGGCTTACGGGTCGGAAAGTAATCGTTGACACTTATGGTGGCATGGGACGCCATGGAGGTGGGGCTTTCTCTGGGAAAGACCCGAGTAAGGTTGACCGCTCAGGAGCTTACGCAGCACGATGGGCAGCAAAACATGTCGTAGCAGCAGGCCTTGCCGAGCGTTGTGAAATTCAACTTGCGTATGTTATTGGAGTCGCTAAACCAGTTAGTATTCGAGTAGACACATTTGGGACTTCAACTCTGTCAAGTTCTGAAATTGATAGAAGAGTCCAGAAAACATTTGATTTCACCCCTAAATCAATTATCAATAAATTGGATTTGCTGAGACCAATTTACTCACCGACTGCCTCAGGTGGTCATTTTGGCCGGACACCAGGAGCCGATGGCCCATTTCCTTGGGAGTTACTAGACCAAGGGATTCTATCTGCCCTAATTGAAAATTGACAAACCATCATTATTGGTGGTGTATTCTTTTATTTTTCAGGCACGCTACCCTTTCACTGTAAGTGAAAGTAGACATTCAGTTGACCGTCCCCTCTCCCGCCGCCGTTATAGGGAGGGCGAATGTCGGCAGATGTGAGGCGAAGCCATGCAACGAAAGTCAAGTCTATCACTCACGATGTTGCTGTTCACGGCAATTCTCTTGCCGTTTGCTGCTTCTCCTGCCTCTGCTAGCGCTGATATTGATGTCACGCTATCATCTCAACATCAGTACCTAGTGCCCGGTACTGCAGTCAACGTAACAGTTGATGTGACTAATGATAACGTGATGAGTACCCGTTCATTTGACCTTTCTTTGGACACCACGTACTTACCTTCGTACTGGAATGTCACTTTAGCTGACTCTACACTTGGACCCATTTTCCCCACTCAATCTAGCTCAACCACTCTTGTTGTCCGACTTGACCCAGGAGCACCGCTTGGTGCCAATGGCCAAGTTGATGTGACTGCTACGAGAAGTGATGATGCCAACGAATCTACGACAGTTACCTTACAACTTTCCGTTGCTCCTCTATACCTGCCAGCACTTGATTTGAGTTTAGTTGGAAACAATGGATTGATTGTGATTGAACCAAATCAAACTGTAGATGTTCAAGTACCTGTAGAGAATCAGGGAAATATTGATGACACTATCATTTTGCAAGTTGATGGAATATCTGATTTAGCAGAGTTTTGGTCAAATTGGAATTCAAGTCAATCATCTAATAATACCAATGGTACTGGAAACGGGACAGGTAATAACACAGGAAACGGAACCGGAAACGGAACCGGAAATAACACGGGAAATGGGACCGGCAATGGTACCGGCGGTAACAACGGAACCGGAAATAATACAGGAAATGGGACCGGTAATAACACTGGAAATGGTTCCGCAGGTAATGGTACATCAATGCGTGGACCAGCGAGAGATTTACCCCCTGATTGGGAAGTCAGATGGCTTGACCCCGTGGCGGAAAATATGACCTCAGGGGAGACTAGGAATCATACGCTCAGGTTGACTGTTCCTCCTGATGCGACGCCACAATACCGAGGTATTGCCTTGTTTGCGGGCTCAACGGGTGGTAACTTTAGCATTCAATATGTTATTGTCATTGAGGTATCAACGATAAGTGATGTTGTATTCAATGTGGTAGATGATGCCAATAGGACATATCTGCCAGGTGTAACTGAAGTAGTTTCATTTGAAGTTTCAAATAATGGCAATGATGTTACGACACTAGTTTATCAGACAACAACTGACTCAACTTGTAGTGCAAGTCTTGCCTCATCGGTAGGTAGCGAATTAGCACCTCTTGCAAGCGAATTCATCAGTATCAACATAACTCCTGAAGCAACCACTCATTGGAATGATACTTGCACAATCTCACTATTTGCCACTGAAAATTCTACTGGAGTAATACACGAATCTTCACACACAATTACTGTAGGTGTGGTGTGGGGATGGGAAATAACTCCCCCTAATGGCACAACCATTTCTCCTGGCACAAGTAAAACCATTCAAGTCGGTGTCCGAAATATTGGTTCTGAGATTGACGAAGTCCGTTTTGATTTAACTGGGCCTAGTGGGATTACTGCTACTGGTCCACCTACATGGGTATCAGTGGAAAGAGGTCTATCAGATGTTATTTCATTCCAAGTTGATGTATTAGCAGATACCTCACTTGTTGGCTTGTATAATTTAACCCTCACAGCCACAGGATTACATGGTGGCGAGGTAGAGATTGAGAGCATTGAAGTCGATGTTCAAACACGAATTGAATTAGATTTGGTAGCCCCCCAGGGCGGTAACGTATTTGTTACTGCAGGGGATTATAGTGGGTTCTCGATACAGGCTACCAATAGTGGCACAAACTCTCTCTCCTTCAATTTCGATTGGAGTGGCCTCCCTAATTCTCTCTCGTTTTCTGGAGTCCCTACAGTCAGCAATGTGAATGTAGGCGAATCACTAATGATTCCATTCAATGTGTCTGCAACTTCATCTGCTATTGCTACCACCCACCAAATTACTCTATATGCAAAAAGTGTGAATGGTTCTGATGTAATCTCACAGACAACTTTCTCCATTGAAGTTGGACATTCACCCAGTGTACAAATTCTAGCATCTGGAGATACTTTGCCTGTAGGGGAGAATACCGTTAGTTCAATGCAATTCGTAATACTAAATGATGGTAATCAGCAGGATCAATTCTCGTTCTCTCTTTCTCCTTCAACCGATGGGTTTGAAGTTACTATATCACCGCTTTTGCTCTCGCTAAATGCTGGTGAACAAGACATAGTTACGGTTTCAATACGCCGAACAACCGCTATCGGTGAGGCCACCTTAGCACTAGTTGCTGCATCATCAAATGATGATTCAATAACCGACTCATATTCATTTACGGTGACTGAAGTAGTCCTTGGAGTAACAGCGATATTGACCAGCACAGAAACTACTGCAGCGATTGGAGATACAGTTCAAGCGTACCTTTGGTTGACTAACACTGGCAACGCCAATCAAACCTTCCAACTTGCAACCTCTGGCCTTGACTGTAGTAATGCGCAATCTATCATATCCTTGGAGCCATCCGCCTCAGCCGTACCAATACTTCTCGAGTGTTTGGTCCCTCAAGGCACACCTGCAGGTGTTATCTCCCTTTCAGCCACCATAACATCCCTAGCAGATACTTCAATCAATGCAACATCGGCAGTCAATTTAACCGTCCCTGTGGACCAGGTAAATGGCCAACCTCGTCTTATTGTTACTGTTTCAAGCAGTGAGCAAAACATCCTACCATATCAGGGTAGTTTGGTACTTACCGTGCTTCTACAAAACGAGGGAAACGAGCAACTGACTGGTACTCTTTCTCTTGTTGGAGAAGGTGCTGCGGATTTATCCCCTGGCTGGACAGCAGTTGGTGGTTCTTCCAATCCAAATTATAACCTCGGACCAGGCGAGTCTGCATCTTATGATTTGTTGTTAACTTCACTTTATACCACTAGTGGCGGCGAATTAAGCATGAGGGTCCAAGGGGCAGGTCCAGGTCATCAGTTACTTTCAGACCCATTCACTTTGAACATCATTGGCCCTACAGCAGCACCTGATGGCGTTTCATTTGGATTATTTGAGTTGGATAATCAGAAATCAATTACTATAATGGCTGTTGGATGGCTTACAACAAGCCTATTCGTTTTGTTAGCAATTTCCAAGCGACGCAGAGCGAAAAAGGACAACATCCGCTCAACCTTCTTTGAGACTGATGAGACCACGGGTGAGTTAGCAGCCCTAACAATGGACGGTGATTTACCACCACCTCCTGCCGCAGTAGTCAGTGCAAATGCACCGGCTGATAAGGCAGATGACGGTGAAGTCAAAATGGTCGATGGTCGAGTTAATTGCCCAGGTTGTGCATCATCGCTCAAGATGCCAGAAGGACGTCAACCACCATTCAAGTTCACTTGTCCAAAATGTCAAGAATCAGTTCGAGTAGTTGATTAATTATCAACTCTCTGATATTTGCACCGTTCAATTAGTTCTCATCGCGACAAGAACGAAAGCAGTATGGCCCATCGGATTATTTCCTGGCCGAACTCCGCCTTTGGATGCTTTAGTCCAAACCCGGTCAATTCGTTCACCAGCCCATTCTACTTCCAATCCGGCTTGCTCACATGCGTTCCAACTAGATTCTAACTGACTAGTGACGGGGCAATAACAGGAGAGCCTACCACCCACTGCTAAAAGTGACGAAAAATGAGGTATCGCTCGCCATGGCTCGGGCAAATCAATGCTAATAGCATCAAAACTGTCTGATATTGAACCAACCGCATCAGCAGTCTCCGAATCATATGCATCTCCTTCAACAAGATGGAACTCGGGAAAACCCTCCCAGCTAGAGGTTGCCAGGGCGACATTTTCTAGTCCCACTTCAGCATGTTCCTTGCGTAGTTCTACAGCAGTTAGTAGCCCATTTTTTCCTATCACATTTGCCAAATGTAGGCTCAATCCCGCAGAGCCAAATCCGAGTTCTAACACACGGTCTCCAGAGGTGATTCCCAGCATTGAAGTAAGTAGTGAAGCATCCTTGGGTGTGATTATTTGGGCCCGCCTGTGCATACCTTCTGTGATTTCTCTAAGACGGGGTTTCAGCACCAAAAACTCCTTTTGACCGACTGATATTTTCCCACCTGCTTTGGCATCTTTTAGGTCTCGGCAAGGGTTGATTCTGCCCACGCCACGAACCTTGATCTCCCGGTCTTCAATTTTAATCAGGTGAACCTTGCCTCCGTCCTCTCTAAGTGCCAAAACCCGACCTTGCACGTTACTCCCTCAGGTTTGGCCGGCCGGTCATGTAAAGTCAATGCTTTGATTGGATTAATTTGCAAGAAATCACGCAAAACCTCACGAAATAGGTTTGGGGTGAATATAACGCCCTATGGGCGTAGTTTTATTTTTAGTGCGCAGTTTAATGATGGTTGGGGAACGAGGCATACTCAACAGGAGGTGCTGGTGTGGCTGATGAGTTAGATGAGATAGTTGCTGAGGAAATCAGTGAAGACATTGAAACCCCCTCATTAAATGTTGCAGATGCACCTCTACCTGATGACTGGGAGGGAGAGGGTGAATATGGTGATGTGGAAATATCTCAGCCAGATGAGATTGAGACAATGCCTGTAGAAGAATGGATTCTAACGGTTGACATTGAAACAACTGCGGACGTACCTATTCCAGAAAAGTTGGTTGACCGAGTGATTGGTCAAGAGGCGGCTAACGTAGTAATTCGAAAAGCCGCTGAACAACGTCGTCACATGATGATGATTGGAGACCCTGGCACAGGCAAGTCAATGTTAGCCCGAGCAATGACGGAGTTGATGCCGGATGACGCTTTGGAAGATACCCTTTGTTATCCTAATGAAGAGGATGAGAATGTACCTCGGGTTCGTACCGTGCCAGCAGGCAGAGGTGACCGAATAGTCAAAGAGAGGAGAGCACAACTTCGAATGGCAAGGGAGAAGACCAACAAGACTCTGTTGTTCATAACCGGATTTATTGCCGCTATTCTAGTGTGGATGACAATAATGACCGGAGACATCCTCACCCTTCTTTTCGGCTTATTGATTCTAGGATTTGGGTTCATGTTTTTGCGAAGTCGCCTTACAGCAGGTGACGATTCCCGAATCCCAAAACTGCTTGTCAGGCACGAGCGAGATGACAAGCCTCCATTTGTTGATGCGACTGGTAATTTGGCAGGTAGCCTACTTGGCGATGTTCGTCATGACCCTTTCCAATCTGGGGGGATGGAGACACCAGCCCACGACCGAGTTGAAGCGGGAGCAATTCACAAATCCAATGGCGGCGTTTTATTTATTGATGAAATAAATCTACTTCGCTTAGAAGAGCAGCAAGCATTGCTTACCGCATTGCAGGAGAAGCAACTACCAATCTCTGGTCGCTCGGAGCGGTCTAGTGGTGCATTAACAACTACCGAACCAGTACCTTGTGATTTCATTCTAGTTGCTGCTGGAAATTTGGACGCATTGCAAGGCATGCATCCCGCATTGCGAAGTAGAATCCGTGGCTATGGATACGAAGTTTTCGTCAATTCTGACATGCCAGACTCCGCTCGTAACCGCAGACGTGTAATTCGCTTCATTGCTCAAGAGGTGGCAAATGAGATGGGTAAAAAGAGCGGGTTCCCGATTCCACACTTCGACCGCAGTTCAATTGCTGTTTTGTTAAGAGAATCTCAGAGGCGCGCGGGTAGGCGCGGCAAACTCACCCTCCGCTTGCGAGAACTGGGTGGCTTAGTTAGAGTTGCAGGCGATCTTGCTTGTGCTGATGGTTCTGAATTCGCTTCTGCCCACCACGTGCTACGTGCGCGTGATATTGCCAAGCCACTTGAACAACAAGTTGCAGACAGAATGATTGAGAGACGCATGGATTACTCAATGATAGTTAACAGCGGTGAGAGAGTAGGCCGAGTAAATGGCTTAGCAGTGCTTGGCGCCAACACAGGTCTTTCTGATTTCAGTGGCATCATGTTGCCTGTTGAAGCATTGGTGACACCTTCACAAAAGAAGGGTGGCTCAATATTTGCTACTGGTGGATTATCAGATTTGGCTAAAGAGTCTGTAACTAACGTGAGCGCAGTCATCAAGAAACTAACTGGCAAGGATGTTGCAGATTTTGATATTCACATTCAATTTGTTGACACCCACGGGGTAGACGGAGATTCAGCGAGCATCACTATCGCGGCGGCAGTGATTTCAGCTCTTGAAGAGATACCGATTGACCAAGATTTGGCTATGACTGGTTCACTCACAGTACGCGGTGAAGTCCTTCCAATTGGCGGCGTGACAGCCAAGATTGAAGCGGCTGCGAAGTCAGGCATTACCCGGGTAATTATTCCACGCGCAAACATGAACGATGTTCTAATTGACGATGAATACAAGGATATGATTACCGTAATCCCTGTTGATACTCTAGACGAAGTTCTGGAATATGCCCTAGTGGATGGTGATGCCCGCACAAGTTTGGTAGAGAGGCTTGGGAAGATAGTTGACCGTTTGACCACTGAGCCAACTAGCCCAAGTACTGCTTGAAAACCCAGGGTTAATTTGGTGTTGATTAAATTGATGAGGCCAAAGTTTGAACAATTCCGATGTTTCATCGTGGTTATCGTTTCAATCACATTAATCCTATTAAATGGCCTAGCAATAAATGTCAATGCCGAACATGAATGGGATCATAGATACATAATTAATGGCGAAATGTACCGCGGGAATGGCTCACACGCAAGTGATGTTGAGGTAAAGATTGATTGCTCAGCAGGCAAATCCGAACCATCTCTTTGTGATGAAAATTTAGGGCGCAGCGGAAATACAAGCGCCTCTGGTAAATTTCAACTTGTATTGCACGTCCATAGTTCCGACCATGGTCTGAGACTGGTTCTCGATGTAGAAGGGGAGAGTTTGAATCTCACGATTAACCTCAATGATGATAATGGGCAGAAAACCGAAGCGGGTAGAACTGTAGAAATTGTATTCACTCTTGATAACGGGGTTTTCACTCTTGGCGAAGAGGTTCCCACTGCTGATAAAAAGGCTCCAAATACTGGGATGTACATTATCATCGCTTTAGTGGCGATGACCATCGCAGTGCCATTTCTCAATGTCATGAGGAAGCCTAAGTCATCTACAATTCAATCTCGAAGTAGAAGTAGTAGTCAGAAGAAAAGGGCCCCTACTTCAGTTGAAATGGCTAGATGTCCAAAGTGTGATGTGAAAGTAAAAATAAGTAATCTTGAATCACATTTGATGAAGGTCCACCACCAATCAGAATCAAATGCCAAAGAACTAGCAGAATCTGTAAAAGATGAATAATAGTTCAAGTCAACTGAATTTTGAAAATATATACATCAGTGTCCAACTGCTTCTCTTAAGCAGAATCTGTAAAAGATGAATAATAGTTCAAGTCAACTGAATTTTGAAAATATATGAATGAAATTCCTACTACTTTTCTTATTTTAGTGGATATTGTTTTTTTTCAATTTAGCAGGTTGTTGTTTGAAATCAAAGTAGTGATTTGAACCATTCAGTTACGCAAAGGCATAGAACCCCGTGTCTTGGACCGGAACAGAGAGGAGGGATTAGGATGGCACGAAAATCATCAATGGCAATTCTGTTTCTTGTCGTTCTAGTAGATATGATTGGTTTTGGAATCATCATTCCATTTCTGACCTATATGGTTGCAGGTTTGGCTGAACCTGGCCAGCCAATTGGGCGTTGGGTTGCTGCTTTGATGGCAGCATACGCAGCAGCAATGTTTCTTTTTAGCCCATTTTGGGGTGCTTTATCAGACCGAATTGGTAGGCGCCCAGTCTTGATGGTCGGTTTAGTGGGGAACTCATTCGCGTTCCTTATTTTTGGGCTTTCAAATTCACTTTGGATGGCTTTGTTCGCACGACTTTTTGCTGGCATGGTGAACGCAAATATCTCTGTAACCCGCGCTTATATTGGAGATATTTCAGAACCTCACGAAGTAGCGCGCCGCCAAGGAATACTCGGTGCTGCTTTTGGCGTTGGTTTCTCACTTGGTCCAGCGATTGGAGGTTTTCTTTCAGCGCCGGCTGAGTGGGCTTGGACTTCAGCATTTGTCGGCACTATTTTTGAAACTCATCCCTATTTACTTCCTTGTTTAGCCTCAAGTCTTCTTTCCTTTGTAGGATTCCTATTTGCAACGACCAAACTTGAAGAAAGTTTGCCTAAGTCTGCTCGGAAAACAGTTGAGAAGCGTTCAGCAGTTCAAACTCTGAAAACAAATTTTGCCAACATAGGGAAACTGTACAATCGGCCAGTTGTGTCTCCTATTCTGTGGTCCATGCTATTCTTTTGGATTGGTTTCACAATCATGCATGTAGTACTTATTCTATTCACAATGATGGCTGTGTCAGAAGGAGGGTTTGGATTTTCTGAGCAGGATAATGGCTGGGTTTTTGCTTTTGTCGGAATAATTGGAATCATCACTCAAGGTCGTTTAATTGGTCCACTATCAGACCGATTTGGGTCTTCAACCTTGATGTCTTCAGGCTTCCTGATTTGTGGCTTGGGCTTGGCTATTATTCCGTATGTACCTCCTCATTTAGGTTTGCTTGGACTATTACCTGTGATGGGCTTAGTGGCATTTGGCAATGGCCTTGTCACTCCCTCAAACATGGCACTTTTGACTCATGTATCCGGGCCAGAAGAGCGCGGTACGGTAATGGGGGTTAGTGAGTCACTCAGGGCTCTATCCTCTTTTGCAGGGGTAATAATTGGTGGCCTAGTTTGGGATGCTACAGTAAGTAAATCGGGATTTTTTGACTTCCATACTGCATTTTTGTTTTGTGGATTTTTCGGTTTACTAGCTTGGATTGTATTCAGATTTTCTAATGCTTTTAGAGCCGAAGATGAAATATTAGCTGCTGCTGAGGCGTCTTCATGATAGATACAGTTGAAGCAATTTCTATGCCGGCTATTGTTTGTCATGGGGGTGCTGGACACAGCGCTAAAGACCAACCTGGTGTTGATGCTGCTGTTGGAGCAGGTTGGGAGATACTACAATCCGGTGGTACGGCATTGGATGCTGCGTTAGCGGCTGTAGTAATAATGGAAGATGATCCAGTATTGAACGCTGGAACTGGTGGCAGAATAAGATCTGATGGCAGCGTTCAACTTGATGCTTCAGTGATGACAAGTAACGGCCAATATGGGGCGATTTCCTGTATTCAACAAACTAAGAATCCAATCCTAGTGGCAGCAAAATTATTGGATGATAATGTCAATATTCTATCGGGCAGAGGGGCTAGAGAATTTGCTGATAACATTGGAATTGCACGAGAAAAAGTGGCAGGTTCTCTAAAACTCACTGGAAATGATACAGTAGGCGCAGTTGCGCGTGATGAAACCGGACTTATTGTGGTGGCATCATCAACTGGGGGTTGCACAGGGATGCCTGCAGGCAGAATCGGAGACGTCCCATTAATTGGCGCAGGATTGTGGTGTGATGAACGAATTGGAATCGCAGCAACAGGAATTGGCGAACAAATAACTCTCAAGATGTCATCAGTTAGAATGGCTGATAGAATTGGACAAGGATACGACATTGAAAATGTACTAGAATGGGGGGTAAATCAATATCCACCAGATGTTGAAGTGGGGTTTATCGCACTCACTACTGAGGGTGAAGGTATTGGCCTTGCAAATACTAAAATGCCTTGGTCATCAAAGGTTTGAATGAACCGATTTTCTTGTCCAACCTCCGTTTGCTATTTACGGCTCCCATGTTTTAGGTCCTCTCATGCGTGGGGGCGCGAGTGAGGGTACGGGCGCGCGAGTCTATGCTAAATTGCTAGTGTTTTCTATGATTCTAGCCTCTTTCACTGCTTTTGCACCTACTGCAAGTGCTGTTGTTTCGGGTGATTTGGCTATAATATCCGGAATTGAGCCGATTGCTGGTGCAACTTATGACCGTGACACCTCATTTATCTCTCCAAAAGTGCAAGTTAAGAACGACATATTCTCCGCACATTCTCCTCGCCAGGTTAAATGGCAAATTTGTCCAGGAGACCATACAGCTCTAATAGCGTGCTCAGGAAATACGAATGAAGGATTTAGTAGTACGGGGACAGTATCTGGTTATCAAGTATTGAATATCTCATTCACTAACCTGTATCAGCCATCCCTCACAGGAATCCATACTGTCTTTTTCATGTTCTCAGAGAATGACGCCGATTCATCTGATGACATGATATCTTACACATTTAATGTAGAAGCCCCACTTAGAGATATGTCATTGAATCAAATCAATTTTGATGAAACTGAAGTTTACAACAGTGATACCTCATATCCAATTACCACTGAATTTTATCGTCGCTCATGGCAAGCAGGAGACAACGCAACTTTTGGTTGGGAATTATACAATGAAAAAATATATGCTGATTCAATGTCTTCTGGAGGTATTCATTCATGCGCAATCTTAGATGAGGGATCACTAGAGTGCTGGGGCAAGAATAATTTCGGCCAATTGGGATTAGGGGATACTGGAAACCGATACAGTCCAGTTACGCTTTCTCTAGGTGAGGGAAGAACTGCTACAAGTATTGCTGCTGGGGGGAACCATTCGTGTGCCATTTTAGATGATTCATCAGTAAAGTGTTGGGGTTCTAACAATAACGGACAACTTGGTATTGGGAACAATATATTGCAAACCTCTCCAAAAAGTGTCTCATTGGGCGGTAGCGATGCTATCTTGATTGCAAGTGGCGACACCCACTCATGTGTGATTTTGGATAACGGTGAGTTGAATTGCTGGGGTAGGAATATCGAGGGGCAACTTGGATTTGGAAATTTCACAAGCCGAAATACTCCGCTATGGGTAAACCTCACTGAAAATCACACTGCCTCACAAATTACAACCGGTTACCGCCATACCTGTGCAATTATTGATAATGGTTCGGTAAGTTGTTGGGGATGGAATCTTCACGGTCAACTTGGTTTAGGGGTTCCTGACATTTGGGTGAACACTCCTTCGTGGGTTGATTTAGGGGCTGGTAGAACTGCTACTTCCATTTCTGCTGGGATAGCTCATACTTGTGCTATTCTTGATGATGATAATGTGAAATGTTGGGGATTGAACGATGATGGCCAACTTGGCTTAGGTGATTATGATAGTGAAAACATCCCTATTTCTGTAGTATTATCTGATAGCCAAACAGCAACATCAATTGAACTCGGTAATTCTCACTCTTGTGTAATAACTAATTTTGACGCTTTGAATTGTTGGGGTTCTAATGAAGAAGGACAACTCGGTACAGGAGACCTAATCTCAAACTTTTCTTCACAAAATATTTCAATCAATCTGCCTGGTCCAGTTGAATCGGTTCAATTAGGAGGGGGTCACACTTGTGTAATATTGCAGAATCAAATGAGCGGTTGCACAGGAAGAAATCAAGAAGGACAACTTGGAATAGGGCATTTCACTCAACAAGTAACATATTCTCCTATTGATTATGGCGCAGGCAGGTTAATTGTGGCTACTGCTCAGCAAACAACAATTCCTCCATCAGCGACCGACCAACATTGGATTACTGCTCTGCCAGATGTAATTGCGCCATCAACAGGCCGATTTTTATTACGTGCTGGATTAATTTCATCACCTGGTGACATGAATGATTGGAATAATATGGATACAATGATGATATATGTCAATGATGATACTGATGTATGGATTGAAGGAATTGAGCCTGCAAGGGGCTCAGGTCAAATTGTAGAGTCAGGTGGCAACAACAATACACTATATCCACTTGGTAATAATTCAATTAAAGTAAATGTAGGTAACATCGGCTCAATGTACGTCAATACATCATTCACACTGAGCATTTTAGATTTGAATGGCACTTTATTGGATGGCCCTAATCCTTGTGATGTAGTAATGGAACCTGAAGAATCAGCATCATGTGTGTTCTCAATGCCAATTATTGGAGACTTAATTCTGCGCGCAGAATTCCCATCAGGACTTGATGAATTAGATATTAACCCGTCTGATAATTGGTATGAGGTTGTAGTTAGTAGCCGCCATAGGCCTGCTTATCCTACTATCAGTTATCCGCCAGAAGGTGAGAGGTTTGATAGTGGGGATTCTATTTTATTCATTGGCCAAGTGAGTCAATATTCAGCCATGCCGATGAATTTCACTTGGCGCTTGAATTATGAAGAAGTCATCGGGTATGGGCAAATAATCAGTGCGACTTTACCAATGGGTGAATGGCTAATAACACTAACCACAAGAGATGCTCAAGGACAAGTCGAGACTGGAATTAGGAATATCAGGGTACAGAATAGAATTTCCATGGTTTATGAGCCGTGGGTTTTAGGTGGTGAATCGGTACTAGATGAACAGGTCAACTATGTGTTCAACGAACCTGAATACCCGCCCTCTGGTTTTGATTATGAGTTGGTACGAGATGCGGGTCTCTCGGTGTTGAGAATAATAGATTTTGATATTGATCCTTCCCTAGCCAGTGTCACAGACCCAGGTATAGTTTTCACAGAGTCATGGGTTTCACTCACCGGAATGATTCCTGACGGACTGGACCGCGAATCATTACAACTCTTCAGAATGGAATCCAAGACTACAACAGCAATCAGTGAATTAGAATTCCCTTCAATGTATGATATTAATATTGAAAATGACACTCTACATATTTATGATACAGATTTCTCAAATGGAATTTACTTAATCGCGGGTGATTTGATTCCTGCGAATGTAGGTCTCGAAAATCTCACCACCATTCAACTTCCAGGCGGTTCACTTAGGCTTGAGTGGGAGCCTACAGGTGACCTTGACAATCCATATTTTGGTGGATGGCGTGTTTATCGTAGATTGTCATTCCCATTCTTTTGGCCATTTGAGAATAACACACAGTTCCAGTCAGTCATCGGAACTGAAGTGTCTGATATTGAGCCACATGGTACTTTTTGGAATGACCCTGCTCCGCTTCTAGATGGGACTTGCGTATCTTATCTAGTAATGGCAATTGATAGACAGGGTGTACCAGATTATTCACATGGAGGTGCAGTAGGATGGAATGGGAATTCAGTAGAATGGCAGTGCGGAGATGCAGCTCCACCTCATGTTCAGGTGGAGAACATGGGCCACGTAGTATCTTTCAATAATAGTTCAGGCCAGAATATTCATCATGTAGATATTTCTTGGACATGGCCTGAATTCGGTGATGAGGATAATATCACCTGGCAATTGTATAGGGTTGACCTAATACCTTCTGATTTGACGTGGATTGAACCAATTGAGACAGATATTTGGGGAGAACCAGGGACTGTTGGGACTTTCCACCAAAAAGAGGACCGCTTCCGTGATGGGATTGAGAAAGGACACATTTACCATTACATTCTAGTGCCTATGGATGATGTTGGGAATGTTGATTATTCCCCACTACAGGGTAATATTGAGACAGTTGATGTAGGCAATCAATTTTGGGACCATAATAGCGATTTAATCCCCCTCCCTCCATCAGAGGAACCCCCACCATATGGGGTGGAATGGTTTGGTGAAGTGCTAGATTACTGGGGTATAGGAGTTTTTAGAACGAGTGCAATGATGGCTTTCGCGATTCTTCTTCTTAACATCGTGATGTTACCGATCATCATTAATCAAACACGAGGGGTTCGTCGTCGAGTTAAACGTGATAAGAGAAAGCACCAATTGCGACAAGATATGTTGGATGCTGAGGATATGGCGGATGACCTCGAAGATATATTTGATTAAATAACTTAGAATATCTAACCTATCTTTGAGTAGGCAATAATGGCGCGACGTGGGAGATTCGAACTCCCGTGGGTAAACCCACCGGATTAGCAATCCGGCGCGATGGCCAGGCTATGCGAACGTCGCAACGGGACTGCCGACCTGCCAATCCGTCTTAAGCAGAACGGAGGGAATAGTGAATCATTCTTCTTCAGAACCTATGACCTCATCAAGGGATTCTTCACCTTCATCTGCTAGTAATTCTGCAGGCAATCTGGCTACACCGATGATTTTATCTGAAAATTTCTTCCCGCGTTTCCCATCTTTATCGCGTTCTCTCAGTTCCATTAATCGAGTACCGCGAGTTACTCTGCCAGTAGTTTCTTTGGTTTGTGAGGCTCTGATTCTAATCATCATTCCACTCTCTGCAAGAAGGAATAACTGATCATCTAAATCTGGGATGTGCCGCACTGTGACGATTTCATCCTCCTCATCAATTAGCATCGTCTTCACACCTTTAGCTCCGCGCTTGGTTCGTCGATAACCGTCAGTTTTCATCTTTGGTTCATCGTGTTTGTCAACTTTTTGAACCCCCTCACTATTGAGGTCAGGAATTTTGTCTGCAGTACCCATCTTGGTTCTCTTGCCCATTCCGTGGCGGCTCACAGTTAGGATGTATGTGTCAGGATTATCTGTGACAATCATTCCTGCTACTCTGTCGCCTTCAATTTTGAAACTCATTCCTTTTACACCTTGAGAAACTCTGCCTTGTGCTCTAGCCTCATCACCGTAGAATCGGCACGCCCTGCCTTTTGCTGATATGAAAACGACTTCATCTCCAGTTCTAAATGTCCTTACTGCAACTAAGGCGTCGTCGTCTACCAACTTGATGGCGTACTTTCCGTTTCGGTTTATTTTCACATACTCGGAAAGTGCGGTCCGTTTTGCTCTACCATTTTTAGTGGCAAACATGAGATATATTCCTTCATGGTTTTCCAGCATATCACGGTTGATAGGTAATATCGCAACAACATTCTCCTCGTCGCGGAATCCTTCTAACAAGTTCTTCACATGTCTGCCCTTTGCTTGTCTGCTAGTTTCTGGTGTTTCCCACGCACGTAATCCGTAGACTCTACCTTGGTCTGTGAAGATTAACAACCTGTCTTTTGAGAAACACGCGTGAACACTTTGAGGTACATCCTCATCTTTTGTGGTGACGCCTTTGAGTCCAGTCCCTGCTCGGTTTTGTAATCTAAAAGCCTCAATAGGTGCATGGCGTAGATAATTCTCCTGGGAAAGAGAAATTACAATTGGTTTCTCTTCAATGAGGTCTTCTCTGTCCATCGAAAGGGGCATTGGGTCAATATGGGTTCTTCGTGAGTCACCATGCCGATCAGTGATTTCCTGAAGTTCATTCATTACGATATTGAGTATTTCAGTTCTACTTGCAAGGATTTCGTTATATCTTTCAACAGAAACTGCCAATTCACCTTGCTCTTTCTCTAATTTACCGACCGACTGTTTTGTCAATCGCCCTAATGGCATTTCGTAGACAGCCTTGGTTTGGATTTCACTCATATCGTATTTGTCGGATAAGCGCAAATGTACTTCAGAATAATCTTCACAATCTCGAATAATATCTGTAATATCTCTGCCATGCTGCGCCACAATCAACAATCCTTCTAACAGATGGATTCTCGCTTCTGCCTTGGCTAATTCAAATTGAGTTCTTCTCTCAATAACACCTTCACGATGACGAACCCAAGTGTGCAAGATAATTGACAATGTTAACTGAACAGGTTGGCCGTTGATTATTCCCATCATGTTGGCTGAATATGATTCCTGTAATCGACTTGACTTGTAGAGTTGGTTAAGAACCGCATGTGGGTCGGCATTCTGCTTGACCTCAATTACAACACGAATACCTTCTTTAGATGATTCATCACGAATATCTCTGATACCTTTGACGTACTCGCCACTTACAAGTTTAGCAATCTTCTCTAGCATTTCTGATTTTTTGACCTGATATGGAATTGCATTAACAATAATTCTCTTATCGGCTCCATTTTCTTCTACTACACAGTCGCTTCGAACGTGGAATTTACCATGACCTGTTTCATACATGTCTTGAATCCCATCAATTCCGTAAATTGTTGCACCCGTTGGAAAGTCTGGGCCTTTAATCAGTTTCATATATTCAGCCACGCTAATATCCGGGGCCTTGTCTGGATTGCTACTTTCCAGCCCAGTTTCTAGAATAACACCGATATGCATTTTGATCGCATCAGTCATCTCGTTGAGATTATGTGGGGGGATTTTTGTTGCCATACCAACTGCAATTCCATCACTGCCGTTGAGTAATAAATTTGGCATACCAGCCGGTAATACAGTTGGCTCACTTTCAGAATCATCAAAATTTGGTTGAAATTCAACCGTATTTTTCTCAATATCTGCTAGTAGACTATTCGCTAACCTGTCAAGTCGACTTTCGGTATATCTCATAGCAGCAGGTGGATCTCCATCAATACTGCCAAAGTTTCCCTGCCCATCAACAAGTGGGTATCGCAAACTGAAATCTTGTGCCATGCGAACCATGGTGTCGTAAATTGAAGAATCCCCATGAGGATGGAATTTACCCATCACTTCTCCGACTGAACGGGCTGATTTGGTAAACGTCTTGTCATGGGTGTGGCCACCAGCGTGCATCCCATACAGAATTCTACGGTGTACTGGTTTTAGTCCGTCACGGACATCCGGAAGGGCACGTCCAATAATTACTGACATAGCGTAATTGATGTAACTCTCTTTCATTTCCTCACCGATTTGGTGGTCAATGACTCGGCCGATATTGGGTTTTCTAACTTCATCTTCAGATGTCAAGGTTAGTCACCTCCATTGCATATTTTTCAATAAATGCCCTTCTTGCCGGCACATCCTCGCCCATCAATATTTCAAACATATTGTCTGCCTCTAAAGCGTCTTCAACTGAGACTTTGAGGAGCGTCCTTTCTTCTGGGTCCATTGTAGTGTCCCACAATTGGTCTGGGTTCATTTCACCAAGACCTTTGTATCTCTGAATACCAATCTTAGCATTTGGTTTGTCAGCCGTTAATTCTGCTATGTGTTTGTCTCTCTCATCATCGCTGTAAGCGTAGCGAGACTCTCTTCCTCTGCTAACTTGGTATAATGGTGGTTGAGCGATGTAGACATTTCCGTTGGTCACGGCATCTTTCATGTAACGCCAGAAGAATGTCAATATCAAAGTCCTAATGTGGGCACCGTCAATATCAGCGTCAGTCATAATGATTAGACGACTATAGCGTAATTTTTCAGGGTTGAAGTAGCCTTCATCCAGTTCTGTTGAATCGGTTTGATCATCACCTAAATCTTCGTAATCATCATGATTTTTATTGCCAACACCTGCTCCGAAGGCTCTAATCATCGTCTGAATTTCATTATTTTGAAATACTTTAGCTGGGTGTTTCTGCTGTCTTTCAACATTGAGAATTTTACCTCTTAATGGTAGAATCGCTTGAGTTCTGCGGTCGCGCCCAGTCTTTGCAGAACCACCTGCGGAATCACCTTCAACTATGAATATCTCACACTCGCTAGGGTCTCTAGATTGACAGTCAGCTAATTTTCCTGGTAAGCCACCGCCTTCCAATACGCCTTTGCGACGAGTTAAGTCCCTAGCCTTTCGGGCCGCTTCCCTAGCTTTACTTGAGAGAATTGCTTTGTCAATAATCATCCGACCAGTTGCCGGGTTCTCTTCCAAAAACTCACTTAATTTTTCATTTACAATAGATTCAACGATTCCTTGTACTTCACTTGTGACTAACTTGTCCTTTGCTTGTGAAGAAAAAGATGGGTCAGGATGTTTGATACTGACTACAGCAGTCAAACCTTCTCGAATGTCTTCACCTGAAAGGTTCCCTACTTTTTTGAGTAGTTCTCTTGAATTGCCATAGGTATTGATTGTGCGAGTGAGTGATCCACGCAGCCCAGACATATGGGTACCGCCATCACGATTGCGGATAATGTTGGTATAACATTGAATTTTTTCGGAGTAAGCATCTGACCATAGCAATGCAATGTCGGCTTCGACAAGTTTCCCATCACTATCTTCGCGAGCGCCGATAAGCCGGATGACTTCTGGGTGAATGCTGACAGCCCTCTCACCCAAATGGCGAACAAATTCTGCAATCCCACCCTCGTATTTGTGACTAATCTTTTCTTTTCCTGATACCTCATCAGTCAGAGTGATTTCTAATCCGCCATTGAGGAATGATGTTTCACGGAGTCTCTCATCCATTCTATCGTATTCAAATTCAGTGACATTTGAGAAGAATTGCAGGTCTGGCATAAAGTGGATGGTTGTTCCCGTCTCGTCGCTATCCCCAATTTCTTTGACATCATACTGAGGGATTCCTTCTCGGAATTCTTGTTGCCAAATTTTCCCATCACGATGGATAGTCATTAGCAACCATTCAGAAACTGCATTTACAGCAGAAACACCAACTCCGTGCAAACCACCTGATACTTTGTAGGCTTCATTGTCAAACTTACCACCAGCATGCAAACTGGTCATAACGACTTCAGCAGTGCTAATTCCTTTGTCGGGGTGGATTCCTACAGGGATACCTCTTCCATAATCTCTCACAGATACTGACCCATCCGCTTTGATTACTACATCAATAAGATCGTTGTAACCAGCCAAGTGCTCGTCAACTGCGTTGTCAACAACTTCCCAGATACAGCGGTGTAATGCTTCGCCATTATCGGTTTCTCCAAGATACATCCCTGGAACTTGCCGGACAGCTTCAAGCCCCTCTAGGACCTGAATTGTACCTTCATCATATTTGTCTGCCATTGAAATCACACTTCGCCTCTCAGGGGGTATCTAAGATACCCCCTGTGTATTTTAAAGCCGCCGCTATTCGGTTCATAAACCCTACCCCTGAAATATGCTAAATTTAGCAATTCCACACCCCTTAAATTTACCCGCTTTCTCAACATTTTCCCTGCCAAAAAAGGTTCCGCGAGTCAGGGTACAAAATAATTCCCAGACAGTATTGTTAAACAGAGGGCTTTAGTGGCGGCCACGATGGTCCTTCCGCTCGTGTGTATCGTGCTTGGTGGAAACACAGTTCAAGAGGTGTTGAAACAGGCAGAGCAAGCGACTGCAGAAGGGGGCGAACTGATTGAAGTTCGCTTTGATAAATTGTATGTCCAACCAGTCAATGTCACTGTTCAAAACATC
>Ga0209501_10001894_pt1 | contig 22545 bp, 18 predicted proteins | sample ArcticOcean_MG_C_4_FD_187434 | JGI IMG/M metagenome (GOLD analysis project Ga0209501, IMG submission 187434) | Marine microbial communities from western Arctic Ocean - ArcticOcean_MG_CB4_134 (SPAdes) (version 2) | ecosystem: Environmental > Aquatic > Marine > Oceanic | place: Arctic Ocean...
CGTCGGAGTACGTCATCTTGAGGGTGCAGTGTCAGCAATGTTCTCGCATGTTGCAGAGCAACGTCCGCTTCGCCGTCGCGAGCCAGTGCTTCACACAGAAATCGCAAGCTGTGGTACGCCGAGCGGCAATCTCGCCATTTATCCAGAACGCGCGACCACATGTCGGCGGCCTCGATCGGATCGTCCAGGTCCGGAATGCTGTGACAATGAGACGTCAGGCGCCGGATCTGTGAACTGATTTCTTCCAAAGTCGGTATTCCGATGACTTCCATTTCGGGTGCCAGCTCGACGAGTTCCATCAACGATTCACGTGCAGCCGACAATGCTCGGGACGCGATCAGGTCCGTCACTTTTGAGACCAGCCCGCGGATACGGCCGGCCGTCTTAAGGCGAACATCAAGCTGTTCGTGCGAGAGGATACGACGAGCCGTGCGGTATGCCGGTATCGCCGTTTCCCAGTCAGCTCGTCGCAGAGCCGCATCCCCCATACTGAACAGTGTCGCGAAGCGTCGGCCTTCCGCAGTACGGAGATGGCAGTGCTCACACACACGCGATCCACTGTTAATCTTCTTACGACAGAACGGGTTGCTGCAGCGTTTGGCCATCGTGCCGCCGCAGCTCCAGCAGCGTACATTCTGTTGCGGGCTCCACGCGTAACATCGCATGCACTGGCACTGCCCCTGCATCTGGACAGTGACCGTGACAGGCCGGTCCAGTGAGACTCCAGCAACAATAACTCGGGCCTGAATGCAGCGGCTGACGATCGAAGATGACAGTCCAAATTCCCGAGTGCCGATGCGAGTCAGTTCGATCTGGTCGTCTCTGGTTACCTGTCCTCCAGCCAGCAGGAGATCCACACGCCGGACGAATCGGTCCACTCGATCGTTGAAGAGTGCCCGGTTGTATTGTTCCCGGCTGTCATCGTCCTTTAACCACGTCAAACAGGCTTGCAGACTTTTTTCCCACGCAATGACCTCCGTCGTTTTCGGCAGAACGCGTGACCATTTTGAAAAGAGCAATTCGGCCTGCGACCGTATGGTTGCTATTGGTGCATAAACGGGCTGGTCGAGGAGTTCATAAAACGAAGCGACTTCAAGAATCTTCATCCAGTTTCCAACCTGCGCCAGAACAGTTTTGTCGAGCGCCGGTTTCTCGTAGGGCAGTTCCGGCGAACCAGTGGCCAGACGGTCGGGAGATCGAAGTTCAATTCCCAATCGTCCGATAACTGAGTCGACGACTTCGACCGAGATCTGTTCGGCCGACACCTGTTCAATCAGCAATTCTCGTTGTCGCGTCCTGAGGTATCCGCGATTCGACACGACGGCTCGTAGTAGGTTTCCGACTTCCCGTTCCTGACGCTGCCGTTTCTGAGCATGCAGTTGCGCAAGCTGTTTCAGGTAGTCATGCAGGGCCTCTGGTCGACTCAGCAGTTTTTCGAATCCACGAATCACGTCCAGACTCCTGCGAGCCTGTTGCTGATACAGCGGGTTCACTGCCTGTGCGGTCCATGTCTTGCGACAGTCACGAATCGCCTTCCGCAGTTGTTCGACACCGAACTGCTGCCCGTCGGACAGATCCAGCCCGAGCAGTTCCAGGTAGTCGATACTGGTATCAAATGCGGGCATGGGGTGCTGCTGCAGGCGAATTGTCGGAGCGGGCTAACAGTCTGCCGGAGCAGCGCAAACGCCGTGGAACTCGTCCCTGAGTCCGTTCTCGACATTCGAAGGAAGAGCGACCGTCGTTCCGGCAACGACGGCGTTTGCTCGTTTCGGCCTACACTTTTCTGGAGAACGGCTATCCGGCCACCATGACTGCCAGCTGGTTTCCGGCAGCGACTACCTGGTCAGGGTCCATGATGCCGTTGCGGACGATTGCGACTTCGCACTCGCTGTTTGATGTCACTTCCCGAGCGGCCAGCATCATTGTGCCGTCGCCGGCGTAGTCGAATCGTATTTCTACTTCCGAACCGCGCGGGATTCCGGGCGGAAGCTCGACCGTCCCGCGTCCAATTTCCTTGCAGTCGTCCGGGTCAAGAGAATCACCATCGGATTCCATCATCACGATCTCGATCGTCGTCTGGTTGTTTTCTGCAGTACCGAACTGGCCCGGCTGAGATTCGAGTATGAACGGAATCTCTGAGTTGCGCGTGATCAGAGGCACGACGATTTCCATACCTTGATCCCAGGCAAGCAATCCATACGTATGCGACGAAACATTGCCACCGGTTTTCCCGGGTAGCCCGAGATAGAACTCGCGATCACGGACTGAGAGGTCGTCCATTTCCGCTTCGAGGACCTCGTCGAATGCTTGTTTGTCACCATCACCAGTCTGTGTGTCATATCCCACCGACTGAGCGAGGTTGTCGATGCGTGCTTTGACAGCCCATACAGCCGCCCCTTTAGCGACACATTCGGCTGGGTCGTGTATCTGGGATTCGACACCGAACTCACTATCGATTCGCTCCTTGACCATCGGCATCAGGCTCGAGCCGCCGACGAGTAGAATTCGATGAATCGAATCGCTGCCGACTTTCTCCTTGAGTTCCTCAATCGTTTCCTTTGTGACCTGCACGGTCTGGTCGAGCAGATCGGCCGTGATCTCTTCGAGTTTCTCACGTGTGACTTCGATTCGGCTGTGGTTGCCGGCGAAGGAAAATGTGAACGGGTCCTTCATTTTCTGGCTGAGTCGCTTCTTGACGGATTCAGCCTTCATTCGTAATTCCTGGTGCGCGTGTGGGTCGGTCAGCGGATTAACGCCGTTTTCCTCTTCGAATGCGGTGGCGAGCCAGTTGATTAGCCGGTCGTCCCAGTCCTTGCCGCCCAGTTCGTGATTTCCGCCAGTGACAAGGATGCGCACTCCTTCTGAATCGACTCGGATAACCGAGACGTCGAACGTGCCGCCGCCGAGGTCGTACACGAGGATTGTTTCTTCCGTGTCTTTGTTCTGGACGCCGTAAGAGAACGCCGCGGCAATCGGTTCGTTGACGATGTCCAGTACGTTGAGCCCGGCCATGACTCCTGCATTGCGTGTTGCGACTCGTTGCGCTTCGTCGAAGTAGGCCGGGACGGTGATCACGACGTCGGTGACGTCATCGTCGAGTGTCTGCCTCGCCTTCTCGACCAGCCCCTTGAGGATGATTGCTGAGATTTCCTCGGGCTCGTACTGACGTCCGTCGTGCTCAAAGAGAAACTCATCACGGCGTCCCATGAATCGTTTTACGAACTGCACAACGGCCTCGGGTTCGATCTCGGCCATGTTCCTGGCCTCGACGCCGACAACAACATTGTCTTCACTTTCGAAGTAGACGGCCGAGGGAGTTGTCGGTTCGTTGATGTCGTTGGGAACGACTGTTGGTCGGTCAAATTCGTCGATATGGGCAACCGCTGAGTAAGTCGTGCCCAGGTCGATTCCGAAAACGCGTGTCAGGTCGGCCATGTGAAACTCCCGTTACTGTTTGATGATGAACTGAGTGGTAATTGAGTCCCCTCTCCCCACGGGGAGAGGGGACTTCTGCGCTGAGTTATTCGGATGGTCGATATCGATAGACCGTCACCTGTTCGCGACGAATGATTCTGTCTTCGCTGCGGAATCCGGTCAGGCCGTACGTCGCGATGCGTCGGTCTCTGTTGGGTTCGGTTGTGTGTTCTGTTCTGACACATTGCTGCAGTGTACGGTCGAACTCATCGGACTCACTGCGAAATGGCTCGACGTCATATTTGAAGAGCACATCCAGCAGCATTTGCCCGAGTACTTCGAACGAACTGCGTCTATCGAGCGGCTTGCCAGAGTCGTCATCGCCTTCCAGTTCGCGCGTGACGAAGTCGTGGCAGAACACGATGTCTTTCAGCAGTGGGGCCATTTCGGCTCGCTGGAGCTGCTTGCGACTGGCCTGCAGTTCGTTGTGCAGTCGTTCAAGCGAACGTGCCTGAACTTCGTCCGAATGAATTCTCGATTCGAAGAGCTTTCTGAGTTCGGCCTGTTCCCCGCGAAGGTCATGGAAACCGTTTGACTGCGTCTCGTCCGTACTCTTGTCAGAGCTGGTTTCTGCGACAGCGGACAACTGCAGTGCTGCCTGCTGCATGACGTTTGCAAGCAACTGCAGTTGACCGGAGATCTCGGCCGCATCCGCTGATGGTTCGCGGAGCTCCTGATCAGGACTTTCCGCAGTGGTGATGCTCGCCGTGTCTGAGGCATTCGAACCGTAGAGGATGGTCGTATCTGGTGTCGGGTCCGTAATCGTGTTGTTACCGGATGCCAGGGCATCGCCCGAGGTTGCGCCGTCGGACATGCGCGAGTCGGCCGAAACTGGCCGGACCGAACGGTCGGAATCCACGCGGCCCGTCGCGTCAGCCGGTATCCGCTGGTACGCCGCACCGACTTCGTGAGCGACTGCCTCGAACGAGTCTTTCACGAGTCCGATGAAGTCCATTGAGCTGCCTCCGTCATCTGGTGTTTCAGAGAGCGACCAGTCAGGTGTGATCCAATCCGCGAGTCGTCTCGATTCACCAGTCTCAAACGAAGGGCATAACGTGCCCGTTTCAGATTCCGTGGACTTCACGAACTTCTTCCATGGCATCGTCCATTTCAGCGGCACGCTGTCGCCAGAAGTAGCGGCTGACATCGGGTAATGTCACACCGTCGACAGCCTGCCTCCGAATCGCCCTGGCGATTCCGGCTGGCGTTCCGTCGTGGAACCAGCGTGAGTCGGAGCCCAGCGTCTCGGGATATGCCAGCGCGTCGGGGACGAGCGGGACGCATCCCGCCGCAACGGCTTCCACCACCGCGATGCCGAAGAACTCATGTCCGGCAGTCGAGACGATCACATCGCTGTCGCCCAGAACGCGGAGATATTCCGATCGGTCTGTGGCGAATCCCCAATGATCGATGCGTTCTGCCAACCAGCCCTTTGCTTCAGCGAAGCAGGATGGTGAATTACGAAAAGACTCTCCCAGCACGCTGAGTCGAAAATCGACTCCGTCCTCAAGCAATTGACGCAGTGCCGCAAAGAACAGCTCCGGCTGCTTGTCGTGCTCCCAGCGCGACGTCCACAAAAGTCGAATCGGACCTGGCCGGCGTATCATCTCGCGCGGGCGGGGTGGATCGATCCCCGGAGACTGAATCGCTGACTTCGTCTCGATGCCCGAGACCGCATCCAGGTGCGGATGATCCGGCATGCGCCTCAGGAACGGTGGCAAGGCAGACAGAAATTCCTGTCGATGAAATGCTGAGTTGAACCAGACGGCGTCGGCCGCCAGGGCCGTGGTCAGATTCGAATACGCAAAGTGCAGATCGCGCTCTTCTTCCTGCTGGGTCGGGTAGGTCAACTGATTTTCGTGAAAGTAAATGACCACCGGCAATCGCCGAAATTCCGCTGAGCACAGCCCCAGAAATTCGGCCAGATTGAGCATGTCCGTGCAGAACACGACGTCGTAAGCCTGTGGTTCCGGAAGCTGACGACTGAATGTCACGGCCGCATGTCGCATCCGCCATTTCCATTTCGTGGGCGGCAGGGACAGCACGGTGAACTCGTGTCGGCTATGTCGTATCCAGCCATCGAGGAATGCGCGATGGCTTCCGCCGTGCCACGGGTTGAGTGCGAGAATTCGTCGGCTCATCGGATTCCTGTACTTCAGTCAGCTCTGTCGCCGCCGCCGCTTGAGTTCGCGCGAACCGTTTGCGAGACTCCGCCCCGACTTGAGGCGTGATCGTGGTGTCTTTCCGACATGCGATTCTCGCGGCCCGCACAGAGAAAGACAGCAATGCCCAATCCCAACATCCTGATTAGCGCTTTTGCAGACGAAGCAGCCAACCGAAAAACCGCTCTGGAACAGTTCTCGGCGCTGGCCGCGATCGGGCTTAGGTACTACAGCCCACGATTTATCGACCTCGACGGAACCGGGACGGTTGAGCACGTCGTTGACCTGAACAAGTCGAAGCTCAAGCGACTGGCGAAGCTGCAGGACGAATTCGGTCTGAGCGTGACGAGCATCGGAGCGCGGATCGGTAAGGTCAAACTGCTCAACGTTGACGATGGCTCGCACAATAAGTTCATCGCGATGGACAAGTACCTCAAGACTGAGGTAGCCAACACCATTCGGGCCGCACACGGACTGGGGACGAAACTCGTTCGCGGCTTCTCTTTCTATCATCCAATCGGCTCGAAGCCGGAAGATCACGTGGCTCACGCGGCCGATCAGATTGGTCAGATCGTCGATGCGTGCGCCGCCGAAGGGCTTGTTTACGGACTGGAGATCGAGCCGAATCTCGTCGGTGAAACGGGGCCACTGCTGGCGGCCATCGCGAAGAAGCTGAAGCATCCGAACATGGTTCTGATTTATGACGGTGGAAACATCGCTGCTCAGAATAAGGACCGGCTGCAGTGCTTCTCCGAGTTTCTCGACATGCTGCCGTACCTCGGCTGGATGCATATCAAAGACTACGCCATCGACCGCCGGCTGAACTGGTCCGGGGCGGTTGACGAAGAGCGTCTCAAGAACTTTGTGCCGGCCGACGTCGGCGACGCCGGACACGATGCTGTACTGCGGGAACTGCGTGAGCATCTGCCGAAGCTCGACAAGAAGATGAAAAAACTCGGCGTGCCGGGATTCTTCCTGGAAACCGAGCCGCATCTGAAGGGCGGGGGACAGTTCGGCGGTTTCAGCGGTCCTGATGGAATGGGCGTTGCCGTGCGAGCTCTGTGCTCGGTGCTCGATTACGTGGGCATTGATTACAGCATTCGGAATTTCGATGACATCCGCGCTGCACGCGGCTTTTAATGTCATCTCATTCGTTCGATCTCGAAGGCCGGTTTCGGTGTTGCCCGAAGTCTCGTTCTGCTCTGGTGGCGGACGGCGACACACTGGTCTGCGTCGACCCGGACTGCCGACTGCAGTTTGACATCCAGGATGGCATTCCAGTTATGCTGCCTGACGAAGCCCGCGTCCTGTCACGCGAAGACTGGCAGAGCATTATGGACCGGACGGGCAACAGCTCTCACGAAGAGTGATGGAGATCATCATGGCGAAGAACAATCGCTCGCGTATCTGCATGGCCTGCCTGTTCGCAATCGTGGTTTCGCCGTTGGTGGCGCAGGAGGAGAAACCAGCTGGCACCGACGAAGGCGAAAAGACCCGTTACACAACCCGCCGGATTCACGACCCGAACGGCATCGGTAAGTTCTACATGGGTCGCGAAATCGCTCACGTCATGGGCTTTGTCGCCGCCGACTGGCTCGAACGCGTGAGCCGCGAGAAGGAAGAGAAGCTGTCGCTGCTCATCAAGTCGCTGAAACTGAAGCCTGGGATGGTGGTTGCCGACATTGGTGCCGGCAGCGGAGTTATCTCGATGATGATGGCGCGTGAGATTTCTCCCGAAGGGAAAGTCCTGGCTGTTGACATCCAGCAGGAGATGCTTGATCGGCTCAAGAAGAATTGTGAACGCGCCGGCATCGAGAACATCGTGCCCATCAAGAGCCACGAAAAGTCACCGAAGCTCAAGCCAGGCACGGTCGATCTGATCGTCATGGTCGACGTGTATCACGAATTCTCGTTCCCCTACGAGATGACAGCGGAACTCGCGAAGTCACTGAAGCCGGGCGGGCGGATTGCCTGGGTCGAGTACCGTAAGGAAGACTCCAGTGTGCCAATCAAACTGGTCCACAAGATGACGGAAGCTCAAGTCAAGAAAGAGGCCAGCCAGTCGGAGTTCGGTTTGAAGTTTGTCGAGACCATTCGCGTCCTTCCCTGGCAGCACATCGTTGTGTTTGAACGGAAGGCCGGGAAAAAGGAGTCAACGTAATGCCCACCGGACGCCCGATCTCTCGAGGCGAACTCTGGCAGGCGGTCGATCGAGTTCCGCGGTATCGACTCGGGCACCTGCCCACTCCGCTGGAGCCGATGCGAAACCTGTCGGAGCGTCTGGGCGGCCCGACGCTGTGGATCAAACGGGACGACTGCACGGGGCTGGCGCTGGGCGGCAACAAGACGCGGCATAACGAGTTTCTACTGGGCGAAGCACTCGCCCAGGGAGCCGACTGTTTTGTCTGGGGCGCCGGAGTCCAAAGTAATAACTGTCGCCAGACGGCCGCCGCCTGTGCCCGAGCCGGATTGCCCATTCACTTGATTCTCAGCCGGGCTCACAGTTCCAGCGACGACATGCAGGGGAACCTGCTGCTTGACCATTTGCTGGGTGCGACGATTGAAATCGTGGACGTTCCCCTTGGTCACGAACTGAACGCGCTGATCGCCAGTCGGGCGGCTGAACTTCGAGAGAAGGGCCGTCGACCGTTCTTCTGGAATGAGCACGAAGTCACGGAAATCGCGGCCATCGGCTATGTGCCCTGTCTTCTGGAAATCGTCGAGCAATCGACGGAGGCCGGTTTCGAACCTTCAGACATCTACGTCGCGGCGGCCGGCTCAACTGGTGCAGGGCTGGCGCTGGGAGCGGCGGCTCTTGGCCTGGACACTCCAGTACACAGCATGGCTCCGATCGACTGGCCGTGGGATACGGCCGAGTACACAGCTCGCATCGCGAACGGGGCTGCCGGTCGCATGAGTATCCCTCATCGACTGGAAGCGACTGACATAAGCCTGTCCGAAGACTACATCGGTCCTGGCTATGGCATTCCCGGTTCGGCCTGTCTTGAAGCACTGCGACTTGTCGCACGTACCGAGGCAATCCTGCTCGATCCAATTTACTCGGGCAAAGCCATGGCCGGGCTGATTGATCACATCCGCCGTGGAGACTTCTCACGGGATCAGAACATCGTTTTTGTGCATACGGGCGGCATGCCGGCCCTCTTTGCGATGAACGAGTTGCTGCAGAAGGAAATCCCGCCCGCTGAGCCATTCGCCATGTGACCATTTTTTACCGTGATGTGGTTACGATTTCGCGATGCCTGAAAGACCGCCGATGGATCGCGACGAACGTCTCGCCATGCTGCTCGACCAGCTCGCGAATGCGAATGCGTCTGGTGGTGGTGTCGATCTCGAATCGCTCGCGCGCGACAATCCCGATCTTGAACAGGAACTTCGGGAACTCTGGGCGACGATGATGCTCGCCGATGACTTCGGAAGTTTCGATGCTGACTTGATTGGCCATGCGACGCTGGATGCCGCAGATGCAGCGCCCATCCGGACCGCTCATGTACCACCGGCCTTCGGTGACTACGAACCCCTCGCCGAAATTGGACGCGGTGGGATGGGCGTTGTTTACCGCGCCCGTCAGATCAGCCTCGACCGCCCCGTCGCCGTGAAGATGATTCTGCGCGGGGCACTGGCGTCGGGTAGCGACATCGCGCGATTCCGCGTGGAGGCCGAGTCGGCCGCTCGTATCAGTCACCCGAACATCGTGCCGGTTTACGAAGTCGGCGAACGCGATGGGCAGCCGTACTTCAGCATGCAGCTCGTCGAAGGGACCACGTTGTCGCAAAAGCTGGCTGACGGTCCGTTGACTCCGCGCGACGCCGCCAGTCTGCTGGCTCCCGTCTGTCGGGCCGTGGCTGAGGCGCATCGCAACGGGGTCCTGCACCGCGACCTCAAGCCATCCAACATTCTCATCGATCCAACCGGTCGGCCGTTTGTGACAGACTTCGGTCTCGCCAAACGGATGACTCCGACGGGTGACTCGGAACGGGATGACCACTCCGGCGAGCACATGTCACTGACCGATACCGGAGCGGCGATCGGCACGCCCAGCTACATGGCTCCGGAGCAGGCGGCGGGTCAACGAGGCGAGATCGGGCCGGCGACCGATGTCTACAGTCTGGGATCGATTCTGTACGCGATGCTGACCGGACGTCCGCCCTTTCAGGCGGCCTCGCCCGTGGACACCATCCTGATGGTGTTGGAGCAGGAACCTGTACCGCCGCGAGTTCTGAATCCGCAGGCCGACCCGGACCTGGAAATGGTCGCGCTGAAGTGCCTGCAGAAGCCGACTGACCTGCGCTATGCGGATGCGGCGGAGCTGGCGGATGATCTGGAAGCATGGCTCAGAAACGAGCCGGTTTCCGCGAGGTCGTCACAGTTTACGCAAGTGCTGAGCCGGGTGTTCCGGGAAACGCATCACGCGGCAGTGCTTGAGAACTGGGGCGTATTGTGGATGTGGCACAGTCTGGTCGTGCTGTCGCTGTGCGTTGTCACAAATCTCCTGCAGTGGCGAGATGCGGCCAACAGCAATCCGTCGCGGTGGCCCTATCTGGGACTGTGGTGCGTCGGTTTGAGCATCTGGGCGGCGATCTTTTACAGCCTGAGGCGACGTGCCGGCCCGGTCACGTTTATCGAGCGTCAGATTGTGCATGTCTGGGCAGGCAGCATGATTGCCAGCATGCTGCTGTACTTCGTCGAGTGGATGCTCGATTTGCCGGTGCTCAAACTGTCGCCAGTCATCGCACTCGTCAGCGGCATGGTCTTCCTGGTCAAAGCAAGTCTGCTCAACGGTCGCTTCTACTTTCAGGCTGCGGCTCTGTTCCTGACGGGAGCCGTCATGGCCATCATTCCGCGAACGACACTGCCAGACGTGAGCATTTCAGTCTATGGCGTCGTATCGGGACTCAGCTTCTTTATCCCCGGGATGAAGTACTACCGCCAGCGGAAGCGGTAAATATGCCCGTCGAACGGAATGCCTGACCACACAATCGATGTTGTCTCAGACGCTCGCATCGCAGCCGAAATGGCGCCGCAGCTTCTGAATCGCCTTGTATTTTTCGTCACTGACGCGGGCTGGGCTGAGGTCCAGAGTGTCGGCGATTGAACTGATTGATTCGCCATCGGACCAGCGGGTAACAATGTCCCGTTGCGTCGGACTCAGCCGTGTCTCATCAGAGTCGATTGCCGAGCGGACCTGTGAGAGCGCTTCCATCTTTGCCGGCCATGGATCGTGTTCGGTTGGACCGGCGTCATCACTCGCGAGCGGCGACAGTCGCGGTGAACGACGCCAGCGTTGAGCCATCGTCCAGATCGACCGATTCAGTTCGCGGCGATGTTCAGACTCTCGGTCTTCAATGGCACGTTGTAGACCCTCCTGTCCGAGGCGTTGCAGCAGACGTGCAAACACGTCGTTAGTGCAATCGGCCCAGTCCTGCCGGGCGATGCCTGCATTCTGCCAGCTCCGAGTGCAATAAGCCTCGATCTTGCGGAGCAAGTCCGCCTGTGACACCCTCGCGGCCGCAGTCACGGCGGCACACGCACCACCTGCTGCCTGAGTTGACGGGTCGGCGGCTGAAGTCGCGACAACCAGAGCACATGCAGCCAATGACATTCTCAGTCGCGTGGCCGACGGTACGGGAGTTGGGTTGTCCATCCAGAAACTCCTTCGAATTGGTCTCAGAAGAGATACAGAGTACGCCAGCCAGGATGATCTGGCGAGGTGATTACACCCGTTTCTGTTCACAGGGCCACGGGGCATCCCTCGTTGTCACGGCAACTGACCTGGATTCGCCGAACCTCGCGAACTATTTGCTCGAAGTTGCCAGATTTCGATCCCGTGGCCAAACGTGTGCGACTCAGCCTCGCGAAAACGGGCCAACTGGAATCCTCAACCAAGGGCACGTCAGTAGAACCTCCGCCAAATCAGTCTCGGGCACATACCACGCGATCGAATACCGGCGATGGGCAGCGTCCACGGAATCTCGGGAATCCCTTGCAACTCATCGGGAACTGTGGCGTACGTGAGGCGTCCATATGGATAAGTGACTGGGTGAAGACAACAAGCCGGCCGGATTGTTACCCCGTCTTCCCCAGCTTACGGAGTAGGAGAGGCTCTCGTTCCTGAAGGATGAAAAGTACCGGAACTGGTGTTGATCCATTTCAAGGACCGAGGTTAATTTCCCCGCACCGTTGTCTGTGGTTCGTTGCAGTGTGTCATCTGTGACCGGACGGCGGAGCCGATTTCAGCTCTGCACGAGCATGTGAGTAACAGGGAGCAAAGCACGTGGCCAAGAAAGACGAACAGACGACCGAGATCACCGAAGAAGCTGGCGCAACAGCAACCGTGGAAGCGCCGGTTGAGGCCGCCCCGGTGGCTGAAGGCCAGCAGCAGACGCTGACGGTTGACGACAGCAATGTCCACGCCGGCTACGCCAACTTCTGCCGTGTGTCGAGCACGCCGGAAGAGCTGATTCTGGATCTGGGCCTGAACCCGAACCCCTACGCGACTGGCGAAGTCACGGTTCCAGTTGGGCAGCGGATCATCATGAACCACTTCACCGCCAAGCGACTGTTGAGTGCCCTGTCGATGGCCCTGCAGCGTCATGAGCAGGCTTTTGGTGTGCTGGAAACCGACGTCCGTCGTCGCGTTCGCCGCACATAATTCGACGATCCACCTGGCGGCGCGAGTTGCCAGGACATGTGAAACCCAGCCGCGGCGGTCCGCACCTTTCGGACTGTCGCGGTTTTTTTGTGCAATGTCGTGCAAGACGTAATCGGTTGCCGGGTACAGGCACAACTGGCGACGACCTCAAGGCTACGCGTATGAGCTGTCAGATCCGTGCATCTGGCATCAATCCGGACCGGGATTGTCGGCCTCGTGTTGAAATGATGTCGCGACTTTGATGTACTGCTGACTGTGACCAGCACTCGAATTCGAGGAGATTCGTATGCATCGTGATGGGTCAAACTCCGTGATCAGTTCAGACCACCGCTCAAATTCCATTCGCTGCCGCTCATTGGGAAATAAGAGTTCCGCTACACGACGGCGCGGATTCACGCTTGTCGAGTTGCTGGTCGTCATTGCGATCATCGGGATTCTCGTGGCCCTTCTCATGCCGGCCGTGCAGAGCGCCCGAGAGGCGGCTCGTCGGGCACAGTGTGTGAACCATCTGAAACAGATCGGGCTGGCGCTCCATAATTATCACGATCCGTGGCGTTCGTTCCCCATCGGAGCGATGCACAGTGTCACTGCGGGAACCGCTCGGAGAAACGACCTGGGTCAGTCCTTCCTTGTCGCCTTGCTACCCGGCGTCGAGCAGGGAAACCTGTATGCACAGATCGACGAAAACGCGCCCGGCGGAGTCGGCAATATGGATAATCCGGGTAATCCCAATGGACAACTGTTCGATGGACTTCGTGTGCCCGTCTACATCTGCCCGTCGTCGACAATGGACGAACTCACGGACAACAAGCAGGCTGCCCCCAGCGGAGTTCTGATGACCAACTACGTGGGAATTTCGGGAGCGGCGAGGCAAAATGGCCGAGCCAATCCGAAATCCGAGCCGACATACAAGGGCATCATGTCCAGTTCCGGTGTCTTGATTCCCAATGACAGCATCAGCATCAGCGATATCAAAGATGGTTCAACGAACACAATGATGGTCGCCGAGCAGTCGCAGTTCTCGCGGACACGCGACGGCCGTCTGGTCGATTTGCGGAGTTCCAATTCTCACGGTGCCTGGGTCGGAACAACCGGACCAGGAATACCTGGAGACGGCACCTGGTTCTGCACCAATTACCAGACATGGAACATCACAACGGTCCGCTATCCAGTCAACTTCCGTGACGCGACCAGCTACGCGGCGCCAGCCATGGGGCTTGGCCCGCAGGACGGTTCGAACCGTCCGATTCAGTCGACGCACACGGGAGGCGCGAACATTCTGCTGGCTGATGGCAGCGTCCGCTTTCTGCAGGAAGGCGTGGACTTTCTGATTCTGACCAACCTCGCGAATCGCGACGACGGGAACGAACTCGGCCAGTTCTGATCGAGCCGTCGCATCGCACTGCGTCCCTGCCGAGACCGCCTCACTCGCAGTTGAGGGCTCGCGAAGGAATAATCTGGACTCACCCCCTTGGTGTCACCCCGATTGTCTGCCTTCGCGAGGAACCCCCGATGCGAGCTTCACTTGTTGTTTCTGCCATTGCCATCCTGACTGCGAGCCTCAACGTCGATGCGGCCGAAAACGCACTCTCCGACTCTGAAAAGTCTGCCGGCTGGAAACTGCTGTTCAATGGCAAAGACCTGACCGGCTGGAAATGCAGCAATGGCAAGCCGGTTGCAACGCCGGTCGAGAGTGGTTCGATCGTCCCCTTCAAGTCCGGCGGCTACCTGGTCGTTCACGAGGATCCGGTTGGCGATTTCATCCTCAAGTGTGACGTCCGCTGGGAAGATGAACGTTGCAATTCGGGCGTGTTCTTTCGTGTCGAGGACCTGAAGAACCCCGTGCATACCGGCTTCGAGATTCAGGTGATGGGCGGAGACCGAATTGGCAAACACGAAATGGGGGCCATCTATGATCTCGCGGCCACGACAAAGAACACAGGCAAACCCACCGGCGAATGGAACACACTGGAGATTGGTTGCAAAGGGCCGGAAATCAGCGTGACGCTGAACGGCAAGAAGGTCTGCGAACTGAACTGCAACGACTACGACGAGCCGGGTCTGTGTCCGGATGGAAAGAAGCACAAGTTCAAGCTGAATGGTAAGCCACGAGCCGTGAAAGACTTCGCCCGGTCCGGCTATCTCGGATTCCAGGACCACGGCCACAAGGTCTGGTATCGCAACGTCAAACTTCTCGAGCTGAATCCGAAGAAGTGAGTGCCGGGTCGGACTCGCGAGGCTACAGATCGAGTTTGCGTTTGGGTTCCGCTTCACGTCCGGTGTGGCGGCGTTGCCGAATACGTGGATCAATCCGCCGATGTGGTGACGAAGGGGACAAAGCCGAGCAGCGTGTCCGTCGTTCGGAGACAGTAGAAGTTACTGCCAGCATGAGCGTCGATCAGGTCCGTGTGCGGATCAATAGCGAGGCGCTGAATGAGATTCCCATTGGAAATGTCACAGACGGAAATGCGTGACTGTCGCGGCTGGGGACTCGCCCCGGCTACCAGTTCAGTTGATCTCGCACCAACGCCCGCTGGCCGACAAATCACGCAGCCATTGCCTGCCGCACGGATACACCAGGGTCCGGTTCCCACATGTCGTCGCCACAGCAAATCTCCGTGCTGGAGCGAAAAGCACCGAAGGGTGCCGTCGGATACAGCCAGAAGCACATCCGGTGTGAGAACGGATTCGTTGTTCACATCGTCCAGCGGCAAGGGGCCGAGGGAACGTCTCCAGAGAACGTTGCCTGTCGCTAGTTCTCTGCGAATGGCGAACTGCGCATCCTCAATCACGACGATCACGTTGTTGGATGTCAGAACGCGCGGAGCGCCGTGTGCCTGTGACGTCGCCCGCTGTGTCCATTCGGGACCGAGTTCCGCGAGCCGCGTCAGTCGCACGCTATTCATGTTCGCGATGCCAATCAAAGCCCGCCCTGTCCCACCGGAAACCGGTACGAAGGAAACCGGACGATCGACATCGAACGGCAATGCCCCATGCCGGACTCGGTGACCGTGGGGAAGGCTGAGCAGCGAATACTCCGTGGAATCTGCCGGCCGGATCAACAGCGCGGAGCGGTCAGCCACCCAGCTTTCACGCTGGCCGAACGCTGCCGAGTTGGACACAGTCCAGCGGCGGCCCGTTGGGGGCCATTGCCAGGCTCGCTGCCCCGACTGCAGATCGATTGCTGTGACCCCGGTGTCTGCCAGAGCGATCAGTTGATGATTGCCCGCTGATGAATCGTCGGCCGGCAGCCGAAACCGTTGAAAGCGGCCGGACTCCGGATTGATCCGCCACTCCAGTTGGCCAGTCAACAGGTTTCGCGATTCGAGCTGCTGAGTGGACGCCAGCAGCATGTGTCTCGCATGACAGGCCGACCAGATCAGTCTCTCACTGGAATTCACGGTCCAGAACGTTCGACCATTGCGGCCCTCGATGAACCGCGTTTGACCGTTTCGCTGTGTCAGAATGCCCGTCGTGGGCTCGCCCGAAATCTGATTGACGGGATGGCTCACGACGGTGTCCGGGTCGATTTTGTGTTTCCAGACACGTCGGACCGGCCAGGGTGGCGGGACAACAACTGCTGTCGTCGAGTCGCTACCAACCCGCTCCTGCTCTGGCTCATCGGAAGACGGAGCGGAATCCGGCTGGTTGATTTCGTCAGGTTCCGGCAGCGAGCCGTCAACCGGCTGCGTCACGTCTGCAAGTGCATCGAGCCGATCCGCCTGAGCGATGACAAGATAGTTGCCGGAGATCAGCAGATTGCCACCCTGCAGTCCGTAAGCTTGTCGGAGTGGGATACGACGTGTGATCTCGCCAGTTCGATGGTCAATTCGCAGAATCTCATCACGCAATGGCCAGAAGACGGACTGTTCAGTGACGACTCCGCGGCCATAACCGAATCCATCCGGGTCCTCGAACCCAAGTCGCGCCTGCGATGCCCAGGCATTTTCGCCGGTGTGGATATCCAACGCCCACAGCGAGTTACCACTCAGAATCAGCCGACCATCCACGATCCCCAGCAGATGCAGAATTTGATCTCGAATCTGACGCTGCCACGTTGGCTGGCCCGTCGTCGCATCGAGTGCGAACAGCTCGTTGGCCTCCGTCACCGCATAAAGAATCCCACGGTGATACAGACCAGGGACCAGCCCATGCCGCTGTGGATTACTTTCCTCGTCGTACGTCTCATCGCTGCGTGTCGGCCAGGTGATCACCCACAAAATCCGGCCGGTCACGGCATCCAGCGCTGCGATTGCTCCAGTGCCCGTGTTCAGGAACAGCCGACCGTCTCCCAGAGTCAGCAGTTGGTGCCCGACCAGGTTGTAGTGGTCGGGCACGTTTCGGACATTCACGCAAACGCGACGCTTCCAGATCAACTGACTGGTCTCGGCATCGAAACAGACGACGGCTGTTTCGTCTTCGGGCGTACCGCGTCGAGCCGTCGCATAAACACGACCGTCGGACACAACCGGTGAACCTTCGAAACTCCACTGAGTGGCCTCGGGTGAATCGGTGAGGTTGTCGAGGACATCCGGTGTGACACGAAAGGTGACGTCTCCCTGACGAGCCAGATCGACGCCGACAAGTTCCGTATAAGAACTGCCTTCGTGGACGGAGCGACGCGTGAATGGCAGACCCATCCGCGCGTACAAACGTCCGTCACTGACGGTCATTGTGTACCGCGGTATGCCGGAAGACGGCAGGTCGGACATGACCGGTCCGTGCAGCAGGCTGGTCATGATCTCGCCCGAGTTGTCGTCATCGATCGGCCATTTCGGACGGCCGGTGGTCAGATCGAACGCAAATACCGAACCCGAATTCGACACGAACAGTGTCCGGTCGTGAACCAATGGGAACAGACTGAGCGTGTCTGCACGTCCGGCCGGACCTTTCAACCGTGCTGCTGGAATGGAGATGTTCTGCCACGCCACGTCGTTGATGACTGGCTCACCGACTGGTGATGGACTGCGGTTCGGTTGAGCGGCAAACGTCGGATTTCGAAAGGCATCCGTACGAACAGAGGGCCATTCCCGACCTTCTTCGAAAAGTGTCGTCAACAGATCGGCGAGCTTTCCAGACTGGCCCGCCAGGCTACCCTCGGCGTCCGGATGCAAGGTTTGGAAGACCGTCAGTTCGAGTTCCGCGCGGCGCGCATCTCCTTCGAAGATGCTGCACAGAACCAGTCTCGCCATAACACTTGCGGCTTCAATGTCCGGGTTGGCATACGTGAGGTACACCGGTGCTTCGTCCGCCTCAGGTCCGTCCGCCGTTGTCGGGCGAGGTGGCACAAGGAGTTGCCACTGCTGCCGGGCCTGAGCGTACTGGCCCCGTTCAAACGCCAGCTCGCCCAAAAGCCATAATGCGTCGTCGCCGGATGAACTGTTGAAGGCCCGTTCGACAATCCGTCGCAATGGAACTTCGTCCAGGTTTGCCTGTCCGTCCGCAAGCCACTCGGCCGCCTGTCCATCAATGCGGTTGCGATACTCGGCCAGGCCGGCTGGTGACATGTACGAGATCAACAGGTGGCAGTACTGCGCCACATTTCCGAATCGACCTGGCTCAAGCGGAATCAGCGAATCGCTGCCCGTTTCGATCAGCTCCTGCAGAATGGGAATGGCCTGCTCCCACTGGCCTTCGCGAATGTGTTCCTGAGCGGTTTCGAGAATCTTGACGACCTGCGGTTCTACACCAACGGAGACGAGGCGGCGGAATTGCACGGGATCCTGTGCCGCGGCTGTTTCAGCAACAGTCAGCAATCCCGAGGCGATCAGGAGTCCCGCGACCAGTGATACCCGGCGATTCGGCATGCTCACGTCCAGTCGTTCGCTACGCTTTTTCACGCAGCATGGTGCCCAGCCAGAACAGCAGAATGCCGCCCACGGTACAGGCCGGCATCAGCCCCAGGTTAATCGAGAACTGCAACTGGTACAGGATCAGACAGGGCAGAATCGTCAGAACGCAGACCTGCAGAAAGATTCCCAGATGATGAAACATTGTCTCACACTGATGCGTGTATTTTCTTCGGCTGAAGCACAGCCCATTTCCGCCAGAATAGCCCCTGAGTCCTGATTCTGCAGCAGTCGGAACACGTATTTGCCGGATCTGCGTCCGAGGGTATAGTCCCGGGCCGGTCGGTCAGGGATCGACCAGTACATGGACGTTACTCACTGCACACACCGACTGTCTGGGCCATTCAGCCGGCTGATTTTAGCCGCCGCTGTTGGCCGCTGCCCCTGAGGCCCGGAAGGGATCCCTCAACCCCGGAAAGGATTCCACGTATGAGGATTCGCATTGCTGTTGTGGCATTGTTGCTGCCGATGTTTGCGGCACCCGTGTTTGCCGACCCGAGTCCCGCTCACGAAGCACAGCGACAGAAAGCGTCGCAGGCTTATGAGCTGGGAGACTGGGGGACGGTCATTCAAACGTGTTCGTCGATTCTCCAAGCCAACCTGCAGGACAATATTGCTCTGCATCTGCGCGGCAGCGCACGCATTGAACACGGCCTGGTCAGCGAGGATGGCGGAATGATCCGTGCCGGCATCGCCGATGCACGTCAGGCCATCACCGTCGCCTCGAAGCCCGAGTTCAACTACTACCTGCCGTACCTCTACGGCATGACCTGCCTGACCACGGTCGAGGGACAGGCCAGTCACGCGGGAGTGGCGGTTGGCATTGCCACGCAGCTTCTGGAGCAGAAGTCGATCACGCCGGAGCAGAAGTCCAATGTGCAGTACCAGCGCGGGCTGGCCAACGCCGCGGCCGGAAAACTGGCCGAGTCGATTAGCGACTACCGGGCGTCGGTCATTGCGAACCCCAAAAACATCGCATCCTACATGGCGATGGCCGACGGTTATGCCGAAGCCAAACGTCCGGAGGATGTGATCAAGGTCTACGCCGAAGCCGCGCGCGTCTTTCCAAACGAGCCGCTGGTCTACAACAACCAGGGCATGTTTTACCAGTCGCAGAAGAACTACCCGGATGCCGTTCGCAGTTTCAACCTGGCGATCCAGAAGAACCCGAAGTACTACATTGCGGTGACGAATCGCGGCTACGCTCTACTGGAAGCCGGACGCCACAAGGAAGCCGAGGCAGACTTCGCGGCCTCGCTGCGGCTCAACCCGAGCCAACCTGGCGTGCGAGGTTTCATGGCCACTGCGCAGCTCATGCAGGGACAATGGCAGAAGGCACTGGGTGAGTACCAGAATGTGATCCGGCAGTCACCTGGTAACGCCTTCGCGCATGCCGACGCCGGCTTCGCCGCCTACTTCGGTAAGGACTACGACACGGCCCTGGCCGAATTCAATCAGGTCATTGCTCTGGAGCCAGCAGCTCGCTTCATCAACCCGTGGCGTACATGGACACTCGTTCGACTCGGCAAAACACCGCAGGCTGCGGGCATCGCTCAGAGCAGTCGAAGCAGAACAGAAAAGGAACGTGACTGGATCGACTGGCTGGTCCTGTTCCACGTGGGAGACATCACCGGGGCCGACCTGGTCGCCCGCGTCGATAAGCGTGACCCGGACGTTGAAGCGGCCCAGTTGTGTGAGGCGCGCTTCTTCATTGCCGAACACCTTCTGCAGAGTGGACAAACCCAACAGGCCGCCAGCGAATACGAGCAGGCACTACGCACGAACAAACGGCAACTCTCAGCCTGGAGAGGAGCGAGCTACGCTCTGCGTCGCTTCCAGTAGGCTGGTGCAGTCACGGCGAGTTTTTAATTGACGGAAAAGTTGAACGGCCCGGCAATCTCACGAGAGCCGGGCCGTTTTTCGTGCGCCGATCGGCATGTCATTTCTCTTCTGTTGACTCGGCCTGCTCCCGCAGGCGTCGCACGACCGCTGAAATTCGGCGCACGGCTTCCGTGATCTCGGCCGGATCGTTGTCGCTGCTGAGCGAGAGTCGGACTGCGGACTTGTAGACGTCCTCACCGCATCCCATGGCAACCAGCACTGGTGCCGGTTCTGCGGAGCCGCTGGCGCAGGTACTGCCCAGCGAGCACGCGATGCCATCCAGGTCGAGAGCCACCAGCAAAGCGTCACCTGCGAGGCCCGGGAACGAGATATTGAGCGTGTTCGGCAGACGATGTTCAGGCGACCCGTTGACGACAACTGGTTCGCACGTCTCGCGCAGCCCTGCTTCAAGTTGATCGCGCATGGCGCGGAGCTTCGCGACGCGCGTGTCCAGATCTTCGCAGCAGAGCTCCAGGGCACGGGCCATTCCCGCGGCCAGCGCGACAAGTTCCGTGCCGGGCCGACGCCCTGCCTCCTGATGGCCACCGAACTGAAACGGGGCCAGTTTCACACCATGCCGCAACAGCAGTGCTCCGATTCCGCGTGGACCGTGAAACTTGTGAGCTCCCAGACACAACGACGTGGCACTCAGCTCACCGAACCGGATTGGGATCTTTCCCACGGCCTGCACGGCGTCAACATGAAATGGCACGCTGCGTTCCCAGCACAGCCGCGCCAGTGGTGCGACATCCTGAACCACGCCCGTTTCGTTGTGAGCGAGAATCAGTGTGACCAGTTTCAGCTCTTCCCAGGGCAGATCGACAAACTGCTCTTCAATCAGCCGCCCATCAGAATCAACGGAGAGATTGTGCAGCGACCAGCCGCGCTGCACGAGCGACTGACACGACTCCAGCGTGGCGGGATGCTCGCCCACTGTCAGAGCAATCGAACCTGGCGATGTCTGTGCGAAGCCGAAGATGGCCATGTTGCTGGCTTCGGTACCACCGCTGGTGAAGATCACCTCATCCGGGCTGGCACCAAGTAAAGCGGCAATCTTCTCCCGAGACTCGTCCAGCACGCGACGCGCCCGACGTCCCTCGGCATGCCGGCTGCCCGGGTTTGCGTAGCTTAGACGCAGGTGATGGGCGACTGTTTCGATCACTTCGGGAAACGGTCGCGTTGTGGCGTTTGCGTCCAGGTAAATTCGGCCGGGTTCGGAATCAGTCATGGTCGCTCAGCCGTCGGTGGTGAAGTGGAAAATGGGACGCGGAGAAACGCGGATTCAGCGGATCGTCAATGATCTAGAAGTCAGGCAGTCTTGCCTTCGGTCAGTTTCATGAATGCGGTTTCCATGTCCATCGCCTCGGGCTGGAACATACGGATTCTCGCGCCGGTTTCGTACATGGCCTGATGCAGGTCCTCGATGGAGACCTGATCCTCATGCAGTCGCAGAGCGATACGGTCGACCTGCTCCTCGACCTCTTCGACGCCTGGGATGGCTCGGATTTTATCCAGCAGCTCCGGACTGGAATTCCCGAGCTGAACGTGGACGATTCGCAACAGCGAAAGCTTGTGATAGATGTCGTCCATCGTCCCCTGAGCGACCATTTCTCCGGCTTCGATGATGCCGATCCGCGTACACAGGTGCGACAGCTCGTGCAGAATGTGACTCGAAATCAGGATGGTCTTTCCCATTTCGGTCAGGGCAATGAGCAGTTCGCGGACTTCAATCCGGGCACGTGGATCCAGGCCGCTGGTCGGTTCGTCAAGCAGCAGGAGTTCCGGATCGTGCAACAATACTCGCGCCAGCGACAGCCGCTGTTTCATGCCGCGAGACAGCGTGTCGACCTGCGCGTCGATCTTGTTCGTCAGGTCCGTCAGTTCCAGCACGTCGCTGACAATCGCATCTCGTTTGGACCGCTCGATTCGATACGCGGCCGCGAAGAAATGCAGATACTCGCGTGACGTCAGGTCTTCGTAGACGCCGAAGAAGTCTGGTACGTAACCCATCTGCTCGCGCACTGCGGTGGGGTCCAGTCGAACGTCGATGCCGTTCACGCGGGCCGTGCCCTCGAAATTACGGAGCAGGGTCGCCAGCACCTTAATCGTTGATGACTTACCGGCACCGTTTGGCCCGATGAAGCCATACACCTCGCCTTTCGGAATCTGCAGATCGATGCCTTTGACTGCGGTCGTACGTCCGTAGCGGACCCACAAATTGCGGACATCAACCACCAGCGGCCGCTTCCCGGTTAACGGTTCAGCAAACGAAGCGAGCGGTTCATCATGGGTCTCCGTGGTCGCATTGAAATCAGCGAAATCGCTCATGAGTAACCTTACCAGGGCGGGTGATGTTGTTTGGCGAGCGGCCGATTGAAGTATACCGCCACCGGGCTTGAGGGCTGTCGAAAAAAGGTTGTAGCACTGTATCGGGTTGCGTGCTGGGGTGGCGCCGGGGTCGGGGCGGGATTTGTCGCGAAGTGGCGGAACGCGAACTTTTTGAGCGGGA
>Ga0209501_10001900_pt1 | contig 22518 bp, 21 predicted proteins | sample ArcticOcean_MG_C_4_FD_187434 | JGI IMG/M metagenome (GOLD analysis project Ga0209501, IMG submission 187434) | Marine microbial communities from western Arctic Ocean - ArcticOcean_MG_CB4_134 (SPAdes) (version 2) | ecosystem: Environmental > Aquatic > Marine > Oceanic | place: Arctic Ocean...
TGAAAGACATTTTAATGAAGGCCCGGCCAGAGTACGGTTGGCTTTCTGAGGAAACGGTGGATTCGCCTGACCGATTATCCAAGGATCGGGTATGGGTTGTTGATCCACTTGACGGCACTAAAGAATTCATTGAAGGTGTTCCCAATTTTGTGGTCAGTGTTGCCTTGGTTGAAAAAGGCGAACCGATTGTTGGTATTCTGTATAATCCGGTAACCAAAGAAACATTTACCGCGGCCAAGGGTGAGGGTGCATTTTTGAATGGTGATCCCATTCGCTGTTCCACCAAAGAAAATTTGGTTGACATGGTCATTTTGAACAGTCGATCCGAGACTCGTCGGGGAATATGGAAACCTTTTGATGGCACTTTTAGAGAACTGAAGGAAGTTGGAAGTGTGGCCTATAAATTGGGTCTTACTGCAGCAGGAAAGGCAGACATCTTTGCCTCACTCCGCCCCAAAAATGAATGGGACATTTGCGCCGGGAATTGCATCATCAATGAGGCCGGGGGGAAGCTCATTGACCTCCGTGGAAATCCACGGCAATATAATTTGGAAAAAACGCTGATCGAGCCAGGATTGATTGCCGGGCATGTGGAAGCCGTGGATAAAACATTTGAAGTGTTAAATTGTAAATAAGTATGAACGTGTTTATGTGTTAATAATGATAAATTTTTCAAAAAATAATCTTTGCGTCTCTGCGTCATTGCGTTAAATCCATGTATTTCGTTTCTGAAGATATTGAACAATACTGTAAAGATTTATCCTCCCAAGATTCGGAACTCTTAAAGGAATTGTCCCAAGCAACTTGGGAAACAGAAGAAATCCCTCAAATGCTTTGCGGATCTCTTGTGGGAGGGCTTCTTCAATTACTTATCAAAATATCCGGGGCTGAACGGGTACTTGAGATTGGGATGTTTACGGGTTACAGCACTTTAAAAATGGCGGAAGCGTTGCCCGATGATGGTGAAATTCATTCCTGTGAATTGATGGAAAACCATGTAAAGACTGCCAAAGGCTGGTTTGAGAAATCCGAAGTGAATTATAAAATTCATATCCATGAAGGTGATGCTATAAAAACTTTAGAAGAATTCCGCGTCGGTACTTTCGATATGATTTTTGTTGATGCGGACAAAACAGGTTATCCAGAGTATTACCGTAAAGGAAATGCCCTATTAAAAAAAGGGGGCATTGCTGTATTTGATAATATGCTTTGGAGTGGGACAGTATTAAATCCTGATGATAAAGAATCAAAAGCTTTAAGAGAAACAGCAGAACTCATTAAAAATAATCATAGATTAGAACCTTTACTTTTACCCGTTAGAGACGGTGTAATGATCTATCGAAAAGTGAATTAGAGAATTGAAATGACACAAATACCAGAAGATGCAATTAAATGTTTAGATAAAGGCTTTGTTCGCCTTGTGGATTCCATGGGTGGGGACGGCGCTATCGTACAGGCCGCACGGGTGAGTTATGGCAAAGGGACCAGTAAAATGTCTCAGGATCGGGGATTGATTAGATACCTCATGCGCCACCGTCACACGACACCTTTTGAAATGGTAGAATTCAAATTCCATTGTAAAATGCCAATATTTGTGGCACGCCAGTGGGTGCGCCATCGGACAGCCAATATTAATGAATATTCATTACGATATTCTGAAGCGAGGGATGAATTTTATTATCCGGAACTGGAGAATATTCAATTCCAGAGTTCGTTGAATAAACAAGGTCGATCCGGAGAAGTCCCTCCTGAATTAAAGCAGAAAGTATTAGATTATTTTAAAGAAAATTCTGAACGAAGTTTTGCACTATACCAGGAATTAAATAAAGCAGGAGTGGCACGAGAATTGGCTCGATCATTACTTCCGGTAAATATTTATACTGAATGGTATTGGAAGAATGATTTACACAATCTTCTCCATTTTATTGGGCTACGTTCTGATAGTCATGCTCAATATGAGATTCGTGTTTTCTCCGATGCCATGGCCCATTATGTGAAAGAAAAAGCGCCTTTTGCTTGGGAAGCCTATCAAGATTATGTAGTCCATGGAATGCGATTTTCTAAAATTGAAAAAGGATTACTGGAAAAACAACTTCCGGAAAGAGTGATTGATGATATTGTTGAGGATATAGCATATCAGCTTACTGCAACGCTCCATAAGGATAAACCAAGAGAAGAAGCGGATCTTTATCCATTATATCAAAAACAGGGTGGCTCAGATTCAGAAGAAGATTTCAATCTCAAATGGAATTCTGGTGAGGTAGAAACAAGCAATGTTCGGGAACTTCGTGAATTTAAAGAAAAATTGGAGAGTTTAAAAAACTAGCCAAGGAGTCAAAAAGTACAGAGAAAATGAATCAATATTTTATAACCAAACTCTGTGATCTAAATGACTAATTCTAACAAAGGACATCGCCAGCGTCTCCGGGAAAAATTTCTAAAAAGTGGCCTGGATGGATTTCACGACTACGAAATAATTGAACTCTTACTCACCCTGGGCACACCTCGTACCGATTGCAAACAACCGGCGAAAGATGCACTGAAAATTTTTGGTTCTCTCAAGGCTGTTTTAGAAGGAAATCCGAAATATTTGAAAGAAATAAAAGGTATCGGCGACCATAATGTGTTTGGCCTCAAATTGACACAGGATGTGGCCCGCCGCTACTTAGCCGATCGCATTGTTGACATGGATTATATTCGATCATCTGAAGATGTGTTAGATTATTTGAGGCATAATCTTCGAGATAAAAGTAAAGAAGTCTTTATGATTATTTATCTCAATGGTCGAAATCAAATTCTAAAAATGGAAAAACTTTTTGAAGGGACCTTGAATACTTCAGCGGTTTACCCCCGAGAAGTGGTAAAACGGGCTCTGGAGAATGATGCCTCGGCTCTAGTGCTTGTTCATAATCATCCCAGTGGAAATCCCAGCCCCAGCCAGGATGATTTAACCATCACCAAAAAATTAAAAGATGCTGTCAAAACCATTGATATCTATATACATGATCATCTGATTATTGCGGGAAATGATATCTATTCTTTTGCGGATCACGGGTTGATTTGAATTGTTTTGAGCCACAGAGGTCACAGAAAATATAATAATGATTTATTTTCCCAATATTAAACTCTCTTTGTGCTCTTTGTGGCCAAAATAATGAGCATCTTTAATAGAGAAGAAGTCATTGACCAGAATTTTCTGGATTATGTAAGTGCAGGAAATTTACCTTTATCTCGAACCAATCTCCTTTTATCCCAAACCAATATTCGTCCGTCCGAATTGATTTCACTTTTTGAAACTCAGGTTTTAAGTCGTCATATGGACCTGAAAGCCCGTATGCTTAAAAATGAAGGAAAGTGTTTTTATACCATTGGCAGTTCCGGGCATGAAGGGAATGCGGTTTTCGGCAACGTATTTCCATACACAGATATGGCATTTCTTCATTATCGGAGTGGACCTTTTTTTATAGAACGATCTAAACAACTTTCCAGAACAACACCAATTTATGATATGGCGCTTTCCTTTATGGCATCATTAGAAGATCCCATTAGCGGTGGACGACATAAAGTATTGGGAAGTAAAGAATTAAATATTCCGCCCCAAACCAGTACCATTGCCAGTCACCTTCCAAAAGCTGTGGGGGCTGCTTTCTCCATAGATCGCGCTAAAGATCTGGACATTTCAGAAAGAGATTTGAAAGCAGACAGTATAATATTGTGCAGTTTTGGAGATGCGAGTGCGAATCATGCTACAGCATTAAGTGCGTTTAATACCGCAAGTTGGGTTAGCAATTCCGGAGGCCATATTCCCATTATTTTTATATGCGAAGATAATGGAACCGGAATTTCGGTTCCTACTGATGATCATTGGATCGAGCAAAGTTTTTCTAATCGTCCCGGATTGCATTATATACAAACGGATGGACTCCATCTCATTGATCTTATCGTCAAATCCCGACGGGTAGAGCACGATTGTCGGATTGATCGGTCGCCCATTTTTCTTCATATGAAAACGGTGAGACTCATGGGCCATGCCGGTTCTGATGTAGAAGTGGGATACCTATCGTTGGCAGATATTGAAGCTACAGAATTCAATGATCCATTGCTCCATTCAGCACGGATTTTAATCGAGAATAATTGTTTATCACCCGATGAAATAGTACGGATTTATGAATCAATAAGATCACAAGTGAATCATGTTTTTAATGCTGCAACGCTTCGCCCCAAACTTGAGTCTGCCAAAGATGTGATGGAATCCATTATAGCGAATCAATCATCAAGAAAAATCCCGAAGCAACCGATTCAAAAAGCCCGCCAAGATCTCTTTGGGAAAGAGTTTAAACGGATGGATCAATCTCATCATATGGCAAAATTGATTAATTATACTTTATCAGATTTAATGCTTCGCTACGAAAATACTTTGGTGTTTGGCCAAGATGTGGCACAAAAAGGTGGCGTGTATCATGTGACTGCTGATCTTTACAAACAATTTGGAATTCGCCGCGTATTTAATAGTCCATTGGATGAAACATCAATCATTGGATTTGGAATGGGATTTGGTCATAACGGTTTTGTTCCTATTCCAGAAATTCAATTTTTAGCTTATCTTCATAATGCCGAAGATCAATTGCGTGGCGAAGCTGCCACACTCCCTTTTTTCTCAAAAGGTCGATTTACCAATCCAATGGTTTTACGTGTGCCGGGATTGGCATATCAAAAAGGATTTGGTGGACATTTTCATAATGATAATTCCTTAACCATTTTTAGAGATATTCCCGGGTTAATTCTTGCGGTACCATCCAATGGTGTAGATGCATCAAAAATGCTTCGAACCGCTGTTCGGGAAGCGTACAAAAATGGTCGAATTACCGTTTTTATAGAACCGATTGCTCTTTATATGAAAAAGGATCTTTACAAACCAAAAGATGGTAAATGGACTTTTCGATATCCAGAGGTTGAAGATGAAATTCCTTTGGGGGAATTTGAAGAATATGGAAAGGGAAAAGCACTTACAATTATTACTTATGGGAATGGTTTATATTTATCACTCCAAGCCCAAAAAGAGATTGAAAAGAAGCTGAAGAAAAAAATAAAGATTATTGATTTGCGTTGGTTGTCTGATATAGATGTTCAAAAATTATTAAAAGCTATTGGTACATGTGAAAATGTACTTATTGTTGATGAGTGTCGAAGAACAGGATGTCATGGCGAAGGATTATTTGCTCAATTAGTGAGTCATTTTAATAAACCATTGAATATCAAACTTCATGCAGCAGAGGATAGTTTTATTTCAATTGGAGTTGCAGCGACAGCAACACTGCCCAGTAAAGAGTCTATACTAGAGAATGCTTTGGAGCTGGTGAATGGCTAAAGATCGTATCGTTGTCATTTGTCCTGGGCGGGGGGCCTACACTCGAGAAACATCGGGCGATTTAGCTTCTTTTGGAGCATCGGCAAAAAATCAAATTGCTTATATGGATGAAAAACGAAAATTGGCCGGGGAACCAACAATATCTGACCTGGATTCAATGCAATTCCGAGCCAAAATCCATATGGCGGGAGAACATGCATCACCACTCATTTACGCCTGCAGTTTGGCGGACTTTATATCCATTGATCAAAATAAATATGAGGTTGTTGCCATCACAGGGAATTCAATGGGCTGGTATAGTGCTTTGGCATTAAGTGGTGCTTTGACTCATGAAAATGCATACGCTTTAATTGATACCATGGGATCCATGATGAAAGGTGGAATCATTGGTGGGCAAATTATTTATTCACTTGTAGATGATAATTGGCATATTGATGATGCTAAAAAAGAAATTGTATTAACCGAAATTAAAAATGTAGGCGCTCATGTTTCTATTTTTCTTGGAGGATATTTGGTCATTGGTGGTGAACAATCAGCATTGGATACGCTTTTAAAGACATTACCTGCTAAGGATAATTATCCATTTCAATTACCGTTTCATGCTGCTTTTCATACACCTTTGTTAGAATCAATTTCAAGAAAAGCATTCGGATTATTACCCCAATCTATTTTTCAAAAACCTGTTGTTCCACTGGTGGATGGACGCGGAAAAATTTGGTCACCTTTTAGCACAGAGATTAAAGATTTGCACCAGTATACGTTAGGACATCAAGTGACACATGCCTATGATTTTTCAACATCAATTACAGTAACAATGAAAGAATTTTGTCCAGATAAATTGGTACTGCTTGGACCAGGGAATTCTCTGGGTGGTGCCATAGGTCAAATGATGATTCAAAATAATTGGCTGGATGTGGATTCGAAAAAATCATTTTCATCACGCCAAAAAAATAATCCATATCTAATTTCAATGGGAAGGGAAGAACAACGGAAAATGGTATGCTAATCGGGCAACAAATAGAAATATTAGATTCAACGCTTCGGGAAGGTGAACAAACGCCAGGTGTCTCTTTTACTGTGGGCCAAAAGATTGCACTGGCTAAACGATTGGATACTTTTGGAGTCGATTTTATTGAGTTAGGTCACCCAGCTGTATCTCCTGATGTTTATGAAGCGGTAGAAGCATTAAATGACCTTGATCTAATTGCAAAGAAAATAGCTCATGGCCGGGCGGCAAAATCAGATATCAACGATGTTGTAGCCATCGGTGTGGGCTGGATGGGCATTTTTTTTGGAACATCTCCATTAAGCTTGAAACACAAATTCAATATAACAAAATCTGAAGCATTAATTCGCATTGAGACTGCTGTAAAATATGGAAAAGACAAAGGACTCAAACTCCGATTTACGGCGGAAGATGCCAGTCGGACTGATTTAGACTTTCTAATTCAAGTTGGACAATTAGTTCAAAAATCAGATTGTGATCGATTCAGTTTGGCAGATACCGTTGGATGTCTCACACCGACACAAACAAAAAAATTAGTGAGCCGAATCGTTTCAGAATTGGATATACCTGTTCATGTTCATTGCCATAATGATTTTGGGATGGCAACGGCGAACGCATTGTCTGCTCTGGAATCGGGTGCCCAATGTGTAGATGTTGCGGTGAATGGATTGGGAGAACGATGCGGCCTTCCGCCTTTAGCAGAAGTGGTGACAGCTTTAACCAATATTTATAAAATAAATGGGAATTGGGATTTGGGATTGATTCCAGAATTAACTGATATGGTTGCTTCATTTTCTAAATTGGATTCAAATGCTAATCAACCCATTATAGGAAAAAATGCATTCACTCATAAAGCGGGTCTCCATGTGAAAGCGGTGGTGAAGGAACCAAAATCTTACGAAGCTATTTCACCGGAATCACTTCATCGGAAACGTCATTTCGTAATTGATAAATTCACAGGTGCCGCAGCGCTAATAAATAAGTTGGAAGGAATTGGAATTAAAGTAAGTAGTCAAAAATTAGATCCAATATTAAAAGAGATTAAACTTCATTCAGAAAAGGTGAACTGGGAAGATAAAGAACTTATTTCTCTTATTAAATCAATGGGAATAAAGGTGTAATTTTTATGTCAAACTATACAGGGAAATCATGAAAAAGTTAGGACCCGATTTTTATAATATAACCGATTTATTAACTGAAGAAGAATTGCTCATTCAGGAGACGGCGTATGACTTTGTTCAAACTGAATTTATGCCTGTAATCAATGAGCATTATGAGAATGCTACATTTCCCATGGAACTCGTTCCCAAGTTGGGAGAATTGGGATTTATGGGGTCTGCATTACCGGAAGAATCCGGGGGTGCCGGTGTCAGTAATGTGGCATATGGATTAATTCTTCATGAACTGGAAAGAGGCGATTCGGGCTTACGGTCTTTTGCCAGTGTGCAAGGTGCATTGGTCATGTATCCAATCCACGCTTATGGCTCTGATGAACAAAAAGCGAAATGGCTTCCTGGTTTAGGTGCAGGTACAAAGATTGGTTGTTTTGGACTTACGGAACCAAATTTTGGTTCGAATCCCGGTGGCATGGCCACACGATGCAAAAAAGATGGTGATGGATGGATTATTAATGGCAATAAAATGTGGATCACCAACGGGACTTTGGCGGATGTGGCTGTGGTGTGGGCCCGTGATGAAGAAGGTATCGTTCGCGGATTCTTATTGGAAAAAGGCATGGACGGATTCACATCGAGTGACATCCACGGGAAATTAAGTTTAAGAGCATCCGTAACGTCTGAACTTTCAATGGTGAATGTAAAAGTGCCTGATTCGGCACGGCTGTCCAATGTTGAAGGATTAAAAGGGCCGCTGGGCTGCTTGACTCAAGCTCGTTATGGCATTTCCTGGGGAATGATTGGGTGTGCTGTGGATTGCTACAACACAGCGTTGGAATATGCCAAAGAGCGGAAACAATTCTCCAAGCCTATCGGCGGATATCAATTGACTCAAGCCAAGTTGGCGGACATGGTGACGCGAATCACCGAATCACAATTGTTGGTCTATCGCCTGGGACGACTCAAAGATGAAGGGAATATGACTTTCCAGCAAGTCTCCATGGCGAAACGAAATAATTGTGTTTTGGCGAGAGATGTAGCCAAGATATCACGGGGCATTCTTGGGGCAAACGGTATTACAGAAGATTATCCTATTATGCGGCACATGGCCAATATTGAATCGGTCTATACCTACGAAGGCACACACGAAATGCATACGCTTATCATCGGCCAATCTGAAACAGGAATAGCGGCCTACGATTCGTAATTGATAAAATAGATAAAACAAAAAAGCCCCGATAAATTCGAGGCTTTTTTATTTGGTTATATCTTCAGGTTATCTAACTACCTTTTGATATTGCATCCAATGCAACTTGTAAACTCATAATAATTCAATCTTTGGATTTAATAAAGAACATCAAAGCAAACACAGCCATGATTAAAGTCATCACGATATTTTGAGCAATGAATGGTTGGTTACCAACTGCGTAGTGATACCCATCCAGCGCTGCGAACGCGCCCCAAAATGGCGCTACAATCATTCCATACTTTTTCAGATTGTCACCTGCATACATTGGAATGAACCAATGGATTACTCCCATCGCTAACATGGACACACCCATGTAGGTGCTCATCATCAATAAGTCATCTGTCGGTGTAAATCCGAAGCCTTCCATAACTGTGGAGCCAGCGAAGAGCATCATCACGCCAAATAATCCATTCCACACTGCTCCAAATTTAAAAAGATTGTTAAGATTCATTTCCTTCTCCTTTTGGTTTGATTATCCCATAATGGGGTAGTTAAATATAGAAGTTTATTAAAAAAATACCAAATTGATATATAATTGTAGAGACGTAGCCACGCCTAACCGCGGGTAAACATGATACGTCTCTACATTAATATGAGTTATTTTTTAAAAGCGAATTTCCCAAAGGCAATTGAAAAGGCGGCAAATAAGATCACTGTTGACCATCCAAGAGAATTCATCTCTCCTGACAATTGATTCTGAATGCTGATTAAAAAACTGATACCAAATCCAATACTATAGGCTTTTGCTACATTTGTTTTTGCATCAGAATCCTGTGAATTACTCATCATCCAAGATAATATAGCGTACCCAATATTAGCCCCACCAAACCATCTGGCAACCATTACAGATCCATCAATTATTTCCTGCGATAAACCGTATGGTGCCAATGTAGCTTCAGGTGCAAAGACGAATCCAAGTCCAAACAGACCGGAAACAAAAACATTTATTTTGAATAATGTATTAAGATTCATTTTCTTCTCCTTTTTGGTTTTGTTTTATGATGCGTAAAATGCAATTGCTATTAAAATGATAAACATTACAACAGGTGGTATGGGAAAATCATCAGCGAATCCCCTGAACTTTGTCAATATGATTGTTGACATAATTACAATCATACCAATTCCTAGTGCGGTTAAAAGGGTGCTGGCTTGTTCTGCGGGTAAATTACGGCAATAGAGTGCCGTAAATCCAACGGTGAAAGCTGATCCACCAATTATGGATCGCAATGCTGCTGCCGGGTTCACCGTTTCTTCTGCAAGGTCTCCCATGAGCTTTTGATTGGCAACTTTTGGGATTGCATTAAAGAGAACCCCAAGTAATGTTAATACGCTACCGATGATGGTTAATGCTAAACTGGTTTCCATTTCTATCTCCTTTTGGTTTGTTTATCACATAATGGGATAGTACAATATAGATAGAATCTTTCAAATAAAAAGAAATAGCAATTTTCTCAGTCTTATTAATGAGTTACAACGAATGTTAGCAACAATATTTAATCATAAATTCTGATAACCTCTCCGTTATCCTTTCCTCTTACACTTCTTATATATGCGTTTACAACCTTAGTCATGGGGATCGGATTATGACCAGGGAAATAATCTTTGTATTTTTCATAAGCATCCTCAACCATTCCCAGAGAAACAACATTCACTCTGATTCCATTTTCAATTTCCAACGCAACGGCTTGAACAAAGCTGTGAATTCCGCCATTAACCATTGCTGCACTAGTTGTTTTAACAACGGGGTCGTCTGCTAGAATTCCAGTCGATAGAGTTATTGAACCACTTTGATTCAAGTAATTCTTTCCAATTCTGACAAGGTTAACCTGTCCCATTAACTTACTCTTTAACCCTATATAATAATCTTCTTCAGTTAAGTCATTAAAATCTGCCCATTTTGCTTCTCCAGCGATACAAATTATAGCATCAACTTGACCCGTTTTTTCAAACATTGATTTTATTGACTTACTATCTGATATATCCACTTTAATATCACCACTTTTTCGCCCAGCAATTATTAATTCATTTTTTTCCGAAAAGTGAGTTGTCACTTTACTTCCTATAGTTCCATTTCCTCCGATTATTAGTATTTTCATAATTTACTTTTTGATTGTTTTAATTTCATTATGCTTTTCTATTTCACAAATTACACACAACGTTTTGCTAAACACAATTATTGCGTTTAGCGGGTTTACTCTTTAATATCATCCTGTGTTTGAAACCATCACCAATTATTTCGTCCCCAACACTAAAGAATCGGCCCAAATCTACCGAACAAAAATCGGTGTCTTTGAAGGTTGGGTCTCGGTACTCGTTAATGGAATTCTCTTCGTTATAAAATTGACTATTGGGCTTATGGTTGGGGCAGTGAGTGTTATAGCGGATGCAGTACATACATTGTCTGACATGGTGTCATCTGCAGTAGTTATATGGGGATTCAAACAGTCCGAAAAGCCTGCGGATGTTGAACACCCTTACGGTCATGGCCGTGCGGAATATATTGCAACGTTAATCATCGCCGTGCTCTTGGTTGTTGCGGGGATCGAATTTATTCAAGTGGCCATTGACCGCATTCGGAATCCTGAATTGGTAACTTCTGAATGGTGGATGGTTATCGCGCTGGGTGCCACCATTATTTTGAAAGAGGTTACAGCGCGGTATGCTGAATTCTTATCATCAATGATTGCTTCCGGCACACTTCATGCCGATGCCTGGCACCACAGAACCGATGCCATTTCCAGTATGTTGGTTGTGGGTGCCTTGATTGCCGGGAATTATGGTTTCCCCGCTGTTGATGGCTGGGCGGGACTTGGTGTGGCGCTGTTTTTAATTTACACTGGTTTTGAGATTGCCAAAGGTGCTGTGGATGATTTGATTGGCAAGCCACCAACATCGGAAGAAGTGGAAACAATTCGCCAGATGGTCATGGGTGTGGATGGTGTCCTAGGTGCCCACGATATTACAGTCCACAGTTATGGCCATGATAAATTTGCCAGCGTTCACGTGGAAGTAGATGCAATTAAATCTACGGGAGAAGCACACGATATTTCTGAGGAAGTTGAAGCGAGACTCGAGAAGGCATTAGGTGTGGAACCCACCATTCACTTGGATCCTGTACATCCGAATGACCCGCTCGTTCAAGAGGTGATGAACCATTTATCCGAAATTACTTCGCAAGATGATCGGGTGACAGATTTCCATGACATCCGTGTGGTCAATACTGATAATCACCAGGTTATCCTGTTCGGAACCAATATGAAGATAGGAATGACCCCAAGGGATATTATTGCATGCAATCTGGATTTAGAAAAAAGTTTAAAAGAAAAATTTGGTGATTATGAAGTGCAGATTAAAGTGTCACCCATGCACCGTTATTGATCAGGAAATTTCACCGGAATAAAACCGGTTTTCTTGTCCATCTATTTCTAATAGAGCTGATCCCGCCTCACCCAAAGATTTAAAGATACCATTCACTATTTCATTCCCGTGATGAAATTGTACTGTTTCATTTAAATGGCCACAGGCAGCTTCCCAATGGGATTGGATCGTTTCAATATTTCCGGGAAGTCCATCGAATAAGGGTTCCAACGCATTCAATATTTCAGCCAGCACCCTTTCCCGTTGATAAAATTTATCTGTGGACATATGGAGGGAGGTTGCTGTGGATTGGAGTGAGCCATCAAAATCATCCATTGTTTCATTCACATTGAGGCCAATTCCAATAACAACTTGCTTTAATTTATTTCCTTTGACTTTGGATTCACACAAAATGCCGCCCACTTTTTTTCCATCCAGGATAAGGTCGTTGGGCCATTTTAATCTTACATCTGTATCGAAATTTAATAGTGCTTTTTGAACGGAAAGTCCAGAGATAATGGGAAACCAACCGGAAAGATTTGGGTCTAAATCAGGAAAAAGGAGGAGGGAGAAAGTGAGGCTTTTATCAGGGGAGGCGCACCATTTGCGATCGGCACGGCCTTTGCCGCTAAATTGATTGTCTGTAACAACAAGGGCGCCCGATTGGGCGCCCTCATCAATAATTTCCCATGCTTCAGAGTTGGTGGATTCCAGCCGGGTATAATATTCGATCTGTTGACCCAGAACCCTGGTTTTCAGGTTGGCCTGGACCAGGTTGGTAAATAGCATCTTACTTTAAGCGTTGGGGTCCAACTTCTCCCGCAGTTTCAAAGTCATCCCGGGATTAAGTACACCGGCATTTGCCTTGATAGTATCTTCATTATCCCAAAGAAGAATAATCCATGATTTTGCATCACCATATTTATTCCCGGCGATATTCCAGAGATTGTCACCAGTCTGAACGGTGTATTCTGTATAAGTTGGCTCAGCCGTTTTTGCAGAAAGGCGTTCTTTCTGAAGATTTAGAAAATGATATGGATAAATGATGTTTGGGTTTTCGCCAATTTCATCTTTATTCCATGAATAGATTTGACGCCACAGGCGGAAGTCGCCATATTCTCTTTTAGCGATCTTGATCAGGAAATCACCGGGCTCAACCATATATTTTTCCCATGCGAAATCAGGAAATAAAACTTCTGGATAAACCTTGATTTCTTTTTTTGGTTTTTCCGTAACAATTTTTTTATCTTTATCTTTATCTACATCGGGGGCGGGGCCGTGTTCCGGTGTTTCGGTTGGATTTGATTCTTCAATAACTTCTGTTTCTGCCGCAAAAGTGGCTTCTTGTGGATTCGGGAGTTCGGCCCGATCTACTTCACTGGAAACCTGTACTGCATCAGTATCTTGGAGTTCCAGGGTGGGAGCAGTTTGTTTTCCGCAGGACACAATAAAAAGGAGTGTTATAAACGCGAGGAATTTTTTCATGATTTATGCCTTAATCGTTTAAAAAAGGTTGATAACTAAGCAACAACTTAATACTACTTAAATAGCTGAAACATGTTCCAAATCAGTGGAAATCTCTTCATTTATAGACTTGATTATATATGTGATATAAAATATAAAAATAAAATAAATTTTAAGTTTGTTTATATTCTCCAAATTGGGTCCGCAGTGAATCTGCCACCTCACCTAAAGTACATTCAGCGCGGATACAATCTATAATCGCCGGCATTAAATTATCATCAGAATTGGCTGCGGATTGCAAGGCACTTAGCTTCGTTTGAACCGAACCATTATCCCGATTTTCTTTTAAGGCGAGGACGCCATCAATTTGATTTTTCACTGATGTCTGATTAATCCCCTGAAGATTTGCTTCCGATGGAATATCTTCTTCAAAACTGTTAACGCCAACGATTTTACGATTTGTGCTATCGATGGATTTTTGATATTCGTAGGCACTTTTAGCAATTTCACTTTGAATCCATCCCGTTTCGATGGTAGAGATTGCACCACCCATATTGTCAATTTTTTCAATAATTACCAAAGCTTCTTCTTCAAGTTCAGAAGTCAATTTTTCTACTACTTCACTACCGCCCAGTGGATCCACAAAATTTGTGACTCCCGATTCATGGGCGATGACCTGTTGCGTTCGGAGCGCCAATTTTGCAGAATGATCTGTTGGCAGTCCCAAGGCTTCATCAAAGCCATTGGTGTGGAGTGACTGTGTACCGCCTAAAACAGCAGATAATGCCTGAATTGTCGTTCGGACAACGTTGTTATCCACTTGTTGAGCCGTGAGCGTAGAACCGCCGGTTTGCGTATGAAAGCGGCAAAGCATTGCTTTTGCATCTGTGACGCCGAAGCGGTCTTTCATGATTTTAGCCCAGAGACTGCGGGCCGCCCGAAATTTGGCCACTTCTACCAGAAAATCATTATGGGCATTGAAAAAGAATGAAAGGCGTTTCCCAAAATCATTTACTTTTAGACCCTTATCAATGGCTGCCTGAACATAGGCAATTCCGTTGGCCATGGTAAAAGCCAATTCCTGGGCGGCGGTTGACCCCGCTTCCCGAATGTGATAACCTGAAATGGAAATGGTATTCCATTTGGGAACATGATCCGCGCAAAAAGCAAATATGTCCGTGACCAGCCGCATCGATGGTTCCGGCGGATAAATGTATGTGCCCCGGGCGATGTATTCTTTTAATATATCATTCTGGATGGTACCGCGTAGTTTATCCGGGCTAATGTTATTTTTTTCTGCCGATACTATATATAATCCCAATAGGGTTGCTGCTGTGGCGTTTATTGTCATGGAGGTAGATACCTTATCCAGTGGAATATGGTTAAATAATCGGTCCATATCTTGAATGGAAGAAACAGGAACGCCTACTTTTCCAACTTCACCGTCAGCCATTGAATGATCGGAATCATACCCTATTTGTGTGGGAAGGTCAAAGGCAACTGAAAGTCCAGAAACGCCCTGCTCCAATAAATATCGATAGCGTTGGTTGGATTCCTCTGCAGAGGTGAATCCCGCGTATTGACGCATGGTCCAGAGTCTATCCTGATACATAGTCGGATAGATGCCGCGTGTGAAAGGGAATTGACCGGCTTTTTCAGTCATAATTTATTCAAAGGCCTCTTTCTTTTTTGATGTTTTGATAGGCATCACTTACCGCTTTGAATTTTTCTTCTGCTAAACTGATAAGTTCTTTTCCCAAATGGGCTACTTTATCCGGATGATATTTTGTTGCCATTTTACGATAAGCTTTTTTTAATTCGCTATCGGAGGCAGACGGATCCACTTCTAAAATGGTATAATCGGAAAGTGTGTCTCGGAAAAACATAGCTCGGATAGAATCAAAATCGTTTGGATTAATATTCAAATAACGGGCAATGGTATGAATTACTTTTACTTCATCAGGGTGAACATGTCCATCCGCTTTTGACAATCCAAATAAAACATGGATCAGTTCTAAGCGACTGGGATGGTCCATGGATTGGACAATCTGTCGGCAAACGTCTCGCAAAGGATAATCCTGTTTCACAATATCTTTGAATAAGGTCATGAAATCCTGGACTTGTTTTTGGTTGAATTGCTTAGAGAGGAATTGCTTCACATAATCCAGCTCTGATTTTAGCATTTGGTTGTCCGCTTTCATGACGGCACTGAACAACACTAATAGAGAAACAATAAAGTCTCCAGGCTGTGTTTGTGGATAAGCCCGAGATTGATATCTACCCCCGTATGTGCCACTCGCTTGACCTGACATCCCTGCCAGTGAATAACCAATGATACCCCCAATTGGTCCTGCTAAGGCCCAGCCAAGGCCTCCCCATAACATTTTTTTTCCCACACTCACGTAATTATCCTTTCAAGAGTTGGCAAAGTTAATACTATTTTCTCATCCATTAGAATGCAGAAGAAATCAACGTAAGCGAACATTGGAAGTTTCAAAGAAAACAAAAGCAGCACTGTGGTGGAAAAAACTCCGGGCAATTAAAAACGTGGGATCTAAGACTATGTCTTTATCCACCCATGGTAGAAGTGCACTTCGGTTTTTGATTATTTTGCCGGAGCATACAACGGAATCTGAGTTAGCGAAACGATTTATATTGGCCATGAGGAATGCCCTCGGTCCTGTTGGAGAAAGTCAGATCCGAATTCTGGGGTTTGCCAATGTAGGCAACTTAATTAATATGGAGGGGTTCCATGACTTTTTGTTTTTTACTGAGGCCGATTTAAATCGTTGGGGTCTTCCAGGAAAAGAATTGAATTGGGCCTGCCAGCGAATTCAGGTAGATGCCGTTTTAGATCTAAACCAGGCCTTTGCACCCATATCTGCAACCATTTGTTCTACAGTGAATGCACCATTAAAGGTAGGGTTTTTTAGCGAAGAAGGGGATCAATATTTTAATGTTATGATCCAACGTCATGGGACTGAATTGATGGAAAGCGGGTTTAAGGAAATATTCCAAATCCTTGGAATAAGATGAATCTATATATTTATGAAGATCAATCGGCCATTTTCCGGGTATGTCAATGGAAAACACCGAATGGTGCGGCTTGATAAATTTATTGAAACTGCGTACGATGTAAAAGAAAGAGGGGGTCAAAACTTCACAAAAACAGAAATATCATTATTTAAAAAAAAATTAAAAAGATCGATGAATAAATGTTGACGAGTGAAATGGCTTCTGCTATATTCGTGTCCCATTTTAGAGGAAAAAATTGATGTTAGAAGGTATTATTTGTCCCGTATGTGAGGCCACTTTAGATGAAGTGGATATTAAAGAATCGCTTACCTGCAGAAGTTGCAAGACGGATCTTAAGGATAGGCGGTTTTTAGACTTCCTTGAATTTCTCATGGCGAATGGGCTCGTTGAAGATTTAGATTTCTTTGATGAGAAAGTTTATAGTGAAGATGTTGAACGCCTTGAACCAGATGATGAAGAAGATGTGGATCCTGCAGAATTCGAAAAGAAAAAAGATATTTTTAGTTTATACGAAGGTGAAATAGAAATGTATAAGCAAAAAGCAGAAGATGCAGAAATCAAAGGATATGAGGATTTTGAAGGGATTGAAGAGGAATGGGAAGATTTTAATCAAAGAGATTTCAAAAAATAAAATTAAAGTTATTAACGATGAAAGAAAATAAAAACGTCCAGCAAATAAATATTGAACTCACACAAGAAGTGAGCGAAGGTGAATACGCCAATTTTGTTGTGGTGACCCATTCCCCGGCAGAATTTGTGATGGATTTCACTAAGATTTTACCGGGCGTCACCAAAGCCCGTGTTCATTCCAGAATTATCATGGCACCCCAGCATGCCAAAGCATTTTTGGCAGCATTGGGAGATAACATTAAGAAATATGAACATAAAAATGGTGAAATCACCTTGCCCGCCCAGGAAGGATTTGGAGATTATCCTGCTGCACCACCTGAGGGATCACTGCCGAATTAATAAACGACCCAGTCGGCCCCTCTTTTTAATTCCCTCATTTTAATTATAACCCATAAGCTGAGTACCGCCCAGGCTAAACCAAAGCCCAGTAATCCGCCAAATATGATATCAGCGGGATAATGTACCCCCACATAGACTCGGCTGAAGGCCACCAATGCTGCAATAATAAAATATGTTGATTTATATCGGGGATAAAAATATCCAAATACAACGGCTGCGGCAAACACATTGGCTGCGTGGGAGGATACAAATCCATATTGACCTCCTTTTCCCATGAGAATTCGGATGCCTTCCGTTAACTCATGGCTGGGCCTAAGCCGGGCAAAAAATGGTTTTAGAATCTGAGCAGATGCTGCATCTGCTAAGCCAACTGATATAATGATTATTGCCACCGCAATCCGGCCGCGACGGCCTCCCTTAAACAAAAGAGAAAAAATAATGATTATGATTGGAACTGCCCAGATGTTTTGGTTTGTGATAATGGGCATGATCCAATCGAAGAGAGGATTGGCAATGGTGGTATTGAAAAATCGAAATACGGCTTTATCCATGTGAATAAGTGACTCTACCATACCCAAAATATAGTTTACATTTTATTAAAAAAATACTTGATCAAGGGGAAATCCGGAGATAAATTTTTATCTACTTTGAGGCAGGATCGTTATATAAGAAGACTGGTGGTTCCCCCGCTCCCAGGATTCCAGCGATCCTGCTTTTGTTTTTGGGCAAAAAAAATCCCCTGCAACTCATGCTGGGGATTTTTTATTAAAACGAAGTTTGGGTGGTTGATTAAAAGCGTGCATTGAGTTTAAGGGTTATATGCCGACCCAATTTAGGTCCACCAATAATTTCCCGATGCACATCTCCATTTAAATTATTGATATTCAATAGGAGGTCATACCGCTTCCCAAAACGATATCCGACCATTGAATCAATCACTAGGTATTGATCAATAGTACCATAGTGTACACCGGCAGACCAATCAAATTCTGGAATATACCGAAATCCAATATTACCATGGAAACCGTGATCCGAATTATAGGCAACTTTACCATTTACTTTAAATTTAGGAGCATTGATGGGGTCGTAGGATCGTGTCAAGAAATTCCAGAATCTGGTTTTCCCTAAGAGTGAAAAATTCACATCCGCCGTTATTTGAGGTGTAATAAAAGTATATAGGCTTGCATCGAGTCCCCACAGACTCACAGCGCCATAATTGATATTGGTTAACATTAAATTAACGGGATTATCAAAATCAACACTATCATCCGACCACCATGCACCTAACGTATCTCCGTCTGAAATCACAAGTTCAGTGCCCATGCGTGCTTCGCTTGGTTTTGACCACCATCCGGTGGGAATGAGACCCCAATTGGCTGATCCATATTCAATATAATAAGCGCCGGGAACACCGTCTCCCCCATCTTTAATACCGCTATAGTTTGATGTGGGGATGAATCCAAGAATTTCAGGGTCCGGGTTATCGACGCTATAAAATCCGCTGGACGTATCTAATACGACGGGGGTGACCCAGGTTAAATCACTGACAAAATCACTATAGGTACTATAATAAAGGTCGAAAGTTGCTCGCGTTTTTTGACCGATAAAACCGGCATATCCAAATTCATAGGTCCACACTTCTTCAGATTTGATAGGGTCCAGATACTTGTAATCATCGCCATTTACAAATGTAGATGGGCGACCCAATACAGCTGGGATATACAAAACGGATCCTTCAGGCATATCGGCCCAGCGGAATCGAGAAAAGGTGTGATCTCGTACATCATACATCATGAGTTTACCCTCGGAATTTCGTGTATAACTATATCCCATTCTATTCCCACGTGCTTTTACGGGAAAGATGGAATATTGTGCAGCCAAAACATCCAAATATAATCCTTGAGATGATGGTGTATTAAATGCCCGTGCAGCGGTTAATCGAAATGTTTGGTTTTCTTTTGGTTTCCACAATAACCCTACTTTAGGAGAAAACTGAGGAAAGAAATTTGCTGTTTCACCTGATAGAGGATCTAAGATAAAAGGAATTCCATCCTCGTCTAATTGTCCACTATGAAGGTCAAATCTTCCAGATAGGATGAGTTGAAAATGATCGGAAACTTTGGATTGAGATTGAGCATATAAGCCATATTCGTTAGTAATAATCAATTCATCCCATTCGTCAATTTCCCCATCACCATCATTATCTTTACCATCTTCATCAAAACTAATTGGGTTATTTCCACCAGATCCATCCGGTAAGATTGTCCCAAATGTTTTAGGCATGGTTCGTTGATAGTCCCCACCCCAAATCAATTTTGTATTGAGAAAACTAAAATCAAGATTATGCTGAAACTGAAAATGTAAAAACTTGGAATGATCTTTTACGATACCGCCGGTTCTCATATTTCGGGTGATACCGGAATTACTTGTATTTATATAGGCTTGAGCAAACCAATTTTTGTAAATCCAGCGTGCTTGGTAAAACTGGTAAATCCAATCATCAGCCAAATATCGCCCAATTCCTGTAATATTGATATTGGTTGCTTGTGCAAATCCATAATTCAGGCTGACAAAATGCTCTGGAGAAAAATCGTAATCGGTGCGAATATCAAATCGTGTATTTTTAATGTCAAAGTTCGGCATATCATCAATGCCATCATCGTTACGATCGCGAATTATATTATCCGTCCCTAGATAAGTTGTATCAACCGTCCCATCACCATCACGGTCAACTTCAATATCCCATCCATTCCACCAAGCTTTCCCATCATCAAAATAATTATCTAAATCTTCGCCATGTCCAAAATCATCATTCTCCCATTGATAATAATGCGCTTTTCTTTCATCCTGTTCAATATATTCCCAATCGTGGGCCGTAAAATTAACGAGAGACAATTTATAGCCGAAGTTACCGGATTGTCCTGCATGGCGGACTTGTGCCTTATTAAAACTTCTTGATCCTCCCGTTAAACCCACAACGGTGCCAATTGATTCAATCGGCCGTTTTGAAATAATATTCACAACACCTGCATGTGCATTGGGTCCATATAGGGCAGAGGAGGGGCCCAAAACAACTTCAATTTGTTTTACATCATCAGAACTGAGAGGAATGACATTGTAGGCGATGAGACGAAGGGAAGGCACGTTAGCCATACGTCCATCAGTTAAGGTGAGTAATCGACTGCTAAAGCTGGAATTGAATCCCCGGGCACTGAGGTTGTAACTGTCCAACCCTGAGGCTGTAAAATCCACACCTTTAATATTTTTAAAGTAATCACCCAGGTTTGGATTACTGGCATTACGAATTTTTAATTCTGATATAATGGAAATTGCCGCTGGTGCATCAGTGATCTTTTCGCGTCTTCGGCTTGCCGTTACTATGTATTCATCCAACTGGATAGCAGAAACCATTAACTGAGCATTGAAGGTTGGCAAATCAGATGAGAACTCTAAATTGGAGTTGAAATCACTATATCCAATATATGTAATTTTAATTTTATAAGATCCTTCAGGGATATTTTGAATCGTATAATTTCCCTCAAGATTGGTCGCTGCTCCCGTATTTATTCCAGAACCGGTGATGACTACATTGGCACCAATGAGAGGATCTCCAGAAGATTTATCCGTTATTTTCCCGGTTAAGCTGGTTTGTTGGCAGACACTATATGTTAAACCAAAAATGAGAATGAGAAAAATTTTCTTCATATAGTAAGGTGTTTTACCTCCTAAAAAAATGGGGGTAGTCCGAAAACCACCCCCACCTGTATGAACGATACACTTGCGAGGTATCAAAAGAGTCAGTTGTTTTATTCAGCAGCAGTCCACTGAGATGCGAATTCAATTGTTTCATCAACGGGCATGCAAAGACCATTTAGGATGGTGAATTTCATTTTACCACCAGATGCAGTAGCTATTCCTGCTATAGTAAAGTCAGTTGCACTATCATTCACCGCAGCAGGTGCTGCGGGATTTGAACTGTCAACCAGCATGAAATAAGGAATACCAAATGCTGATTCACCTCCGCCACCGGCCAGATTATCCGCATGCATGTAAACAACCATATCTACGGGAGTAATACTTCCGTCTCCATCTAAATCAGTCAAAGGATTTTTAACATCCGCAACTTTTTGACTTGTTTCAGCAATAACATTATATGCGTACCAAGTCAAGTAACCACCCCAGGAAGCTAATGAGGTCGCTCCGACATAAGCAGAAGCTGCGAGTGCGCCTGCACCAGGATCAGCCGGTGAAGTGAAAAAGCCACCTGCAGTATTTACAGGCAATTGAGAAAGCCCGGAAATGACCCGATCGTCAGCTTCGCTCCAGGCAGCCATCACTTCTGAATAGCGTGAGCTGGAATTGTCACGATCTAAGAAATCAATGGTCATTTTCCCTGCATCACCATTCACGGTAAATTTACCGTCAGGAAATGGAGGTAGTACCTGGTCCAGATCTGTTGCAGGAGAAAGTTCAATTTTACCTGCTGCATCTGTTGCATCAAAAGTTAAGGTATAGTTACCTTGGTCATTAATTTGAGGAATAGTTTGATAAGGGGTACATGTTTCAGTATTTAATTGGATTGAAGGATAGGTACCTGTGATCTTATAAGTCGCTGGTTCACCCTTGCCCGGTGCATCATCAAATACGCCTTTCATAACAACGCCGACTGCAGCAAGGGCTGCCGCATCCGAAGTACTTGTTAATGGGAAACCCGGCGCGTTGTCGCCAGCGACCCATGTAGCCAAGGTTTGATTTGTAGCGCCAGTGATGACTGCTTCGTCAGTTGGCATTCCAAAACTTGTCAAAGCTGCTGCAAAACCTGCCGCATCATCCCAGGAAGCAACCAGGTTGTATGCATCAGCTGAATTTGCAATTCCACTACCTGTTACAACCTTTCGATTATAAGTGCCCGTAAGACCTGATAGGTTCCATGTACCGACAACATCGCCGTTAT
>Ga0209501_10001904_pt1 | contig 22467 bp, 19 predicted proteins | sample ArcticOcean_MG_C_4_FD_187434 | JGI IMG/M metagenome (GOLD analysis project Ga0209501, IMG submission 187434) | Marine microbial communities from western Arctic Ocean - ArcticOcean_MG_CB4_134 (SPAdes) (version 2) | ecosystem: Environmental > Aquatic > Marine > Oceanic | place: Arctic Ocean...
GGACAGCATTTCTGCACCGGCTGCGGTTGGGATTTGAGTGAAACCTATTCTCCGGAGGCTGCGAATGAAGGCCAGCCCTTCCAGGCCCCGTCCCCAGTTCAGACAACCATGCCTTCCACCGCTGTTGCCCAGCCACGTGAGGTGTTAGAAACGCCGCCGACGGAGCCCCAAACGATAGAGCCCCAACCGGTTGCCGACGAACCCGTTGCTGAAGTCACTGCCGAGCCGACAACAGAGACATATCAGAGCCCGGATGCAGAACCAGTGTCAGAGGATCCCGAAGCAGAACCGGCAACACCGTATATCCCATGGGGCACGTACGATCCCGGTGTGGCGCCTACCGCGGCAGTAATGGTCTCAAGGGGTATTGAGCGGTTCGAAGAGCAAAAATATCAAGAGGCGATTGATCAATTCACCAAAGCAATAGCCCTTGACCCGAATTACGCCGAGGCCTGGGAAAGACGGGCCGAAGCCTACGCTCAACTGGGCCGCTCACAACAAGCAGAGGACGATCGCCGTCACCTGAAAGGGTTGGACACGAGTTCCTCCCCAGGCTAGTTCACCAAATCAATCTCAGGTAATCAAAAAGGACCACCATTCGGTGGTCCTTTTTTGTTTGACTATTTTGTGATGTCTAAACGGCCATGATGTGATAACCGGCATCCACCGGAATGATGGCACCGGTAATGCCACTGGAAAGTTCGCTGCACAAAAAGAGGGCGGTTTGAGCAACCTCATCTACCGTGATATTCCGTTTCATGGGCGCTTTTTCAGCAGCCGTATGTTGCATGTCCCTAAACCCGCTGATTCCTCTGGCTGCCAGGGTTTGTAACGGGCCGGCTGAGATGGCGTTAACCCTGACGTTCTGTTCCCCATACTCAAAGGCCAACTGCCGCACGCTGTGTTCCAGGGCGGCTTTGGCGGTACCCATCACGTTGTATCCAGGATAAACACGTTGCGAGGCGTCAAAGGTCATGGCGACGACGCTGCCGCCATCAGTCATAAGAGGAGCGGCGTGGCGGACCAACGGCAACAGCGAATAGGCGCTGACTTCGAGCGCGACACGGAAACCCTCACGTGAGGTGTCGGCAAATTGGCCGTCCAGGTCTTCGCGGTTGGCGTAGGCGATGCTATGGATCAGAAATGAGATATTGCCATACTCATCTTTCAAGCTTTGGAACACCTGGGCGATCTGTTCGTCGTCAGTGGCGTCGCAGGGCAAGGTCATAGAGCCGTCCAATGTCGCTGCCAAGCCCTCCACACGCTCTTTAAGACGGTCTCCCTGGTAGGTTAGAGCAATATGCGCTCCGGCTTGTGAGAGGGCCTTTGTGATCCCCCACGCGATGCTACGGTCATTGGCGACGCCAAATACGATACCTTTTTTGCCTGACAGGTCTATGGGAAACACCTGACTACCCCTCTCTAACACTCTAAATCTGCCACTAACCTAGGGATTTGAATTGCCAAGATGAATTCCTAGGCGAAGATTGGTGCCACTCGTTCCAAGAAAGTTTCGAGTTGCTTCTCTGGTTCAAAGCTGGCGAAGCGCACCACCAAGGTTTCAGCGCCTGCCGATACATATTCTTGCATGCGTTCGGCCACTCTCTCAGCGCCACCAAACGGACCCCAGCGCGTTCCCCAGATATCGGATCCGTAATAGCCCGTTAGCCACTCTACAGCGTCGGCCTCAGCAGCTTTCAGCTCTGGGTTCATGTTAACGGTCATGTAGAAGGTTTTATCCAGACTGGCAGGCTCTCGGCCAAATTCCGCTGCCTTTTCGTTTACTTGCTGGATGATCTGGGCGAACTCGTCCGGCGAGTCTGATATGGAGATGATACCGGCGCCAAGTTGAGCTGCGCGCCTAATTTGGGCCGGGCTTTGAGCGCGATAGTGTGTGCCTAGTAGAAACGGGATGCCGTTTGGGTTTGTTGGCACTGGCCGCATGAGGGCCGAGTCCAAATCGAAGTCACGGCCGTGGAAATCGAACGATTTTCCAGAACCTAGACCTTGGATTATTTTGACGATCTCTTCAAACCGCCTACCCCGGCCCTTGGTGGGAACTCCTGCGGCTTTCCATTCGCGCTTCTGGTCATCATTGAACGCCCCACCGACACCTGCCCCAATGACCAGCCTGCCGCCGGATATCAGGTCTACTGTCGCCATCGTCTGGGCCAGTAACACTGGGTGGCGCAGGGCCGGCAACAAAACCGCTGTACCGAGCCTGACCCTGCTGGTTCGTGCTGCCAAGGCACCGAGTATCGCCAGCGGCTCCATTCGCGGTTTGGCCATCAGACTATCGCCAACCCAGACTGAGTCCAAGCCTGCCTGTTCGACAGTGTTAGCCAGGGAGATGATGCGGTCAATGTTGAGTGGCTGCTCGCCGCGCAGCAATAAACCGCGAGTGGGCAGCAATATTCCAAGTTTTACTTTAGTCATGGATAAACATTACGTCCCAATCTCAACAACCAGCAAAAGTTGCCTTTGGGTGATCAGGTCTAGCTACCGGAATCCGAACTGCCAAATTTCCGTTCTTCAGAAAGGCGCTCCAACAGGCCGGGTTCCATGTGTTGAAAAGTTTCGAGGTCATCGACCACATCCAGGTCAAATCCCAACCCTTGGCTGGAGTTGATAGCCACAGAGGTTTCAAGTCGGGCTGCTTGAGTTAGATGTTTCATGAAGCTGCGTTGGCCCAATTCTGGCTCTAATGGCACACCAAGAGGCACTAATATCGCGTTGGTGCCGCCGTCTCTACGAGCCGGAGCAAGCGTCACATTGCCCTGTCTGCGGGAAGCTTGCATCATGCTGTGAATGTCTGCTGGTTTCAAGAACGGCAAATCACCGGCGACGAAGAGAGCAGATTTGCCCTGCTCAAAAGCCAGCGCAAACGCCTTTTTGAGAGTGTCATTCAAGTCGACGCCTAGTTCTTCCAGGCATTCTCCCCCCAAAGATTCGGCCATTTCTCGGACTCGAGAATCGCCGCCCACGACCCAAACCGTATCAACTGAAGCGGCTTTGATGGCCAATATTACCCGCCGCAGCAAGGCCAAGACCAAGTCGGCACGTTGTTCTGCTGTTAGGCTCTGGCTCAGCCGTGATTTGCCCTGTGCCAAGGGTTTCATGGGGACGATGGCGATTACATTGTTGGGTTCAGTGACCATAGGTGTTGAACGTCGTTGTAGGGATTAATTGGCCAAGGTTAAAATTTCTTTCGCAAGAGCAATTTTATCTTGTGACGTCTTCATGATAGTTGATGTTACGAGGGGAGTTATGCCCATTTCCTGAATCTGCGGCGCCAAAGCTTCGTCCTGAACGTCGATAACGAGCACGTCACAGATATCAATGTACTCTCTGGCAACCTGCACACAGGATACCTCTTTACCCAACTCGGCCATGATCTTACCTGCGGGGCCTTTCACTGCGTCTCCGCCAACGATGGGGCTAACGCAGACTTTTTTCCCGGGGAAGGCGCGAATTCTTTGGCGAACCGCCGGTATTGCCAGTATCGGACCTAGACTGAGATATGGGTTGGACGGGCACATGACCAGCATCCCGGCCCTGGCCAAGGCGTCTTGAAAGCCTGGCGCAGCAGTAGCTGTATCGGCACCTAAATAACGCACTTCTGAGATTTTGGGTTCTGCTCTCCGACCGACAAAATAACGCTGCATGGGCAACTCACCTTCGTCAGTTACGAGAACGGTTTTCACCGAGTCGTCACTCATTGGCACCACTAGCTGAGTAACGCCCAAACTCCGATTCAGTTCATCAGTGACTTCAGAGAGGGTTTTGCCATCAGCCAGTAATTGAGTTCGCCGGATGTGGGTTGCGAAATCACGGTCACCCAGGTTGAACCAGGTGTCCACGCCAAATTTCCCCAGCATCTCAAGAGCGGTAAAAGTGTCGCCGGCCACACCCCAGCCTGTCTCCTCGTTGGAGAGTCCGGATAGGGTGTACATGATGGTGTCTAGGTCAGGTGAAACGTGAAGACCGTGAAAAGTTTCGTCGTCACCGGTGTTGACACAAACAACCAATTCCCCAGGATCCAATGACAACGCCAAGCCCAGGGCTAATTTTGCGCCACCGACACCACCAGCCAACGCCAACACTGCGGGCGGATTGGATATTCCAGGGGAAGTTACCATCCATGACCGAGCCGTAAGTTATTTGGGTTGGAAATACGTCCGGTTAGAGTCACGAGGTGGCTATGCCTTGCTGCTCGATACCTGATTGGGATGTTCAAACCGATACGTGTCTAGTTTGACCAACCGCTTGTAGGAACCGAATATCTCTTCCACGTTTTCACCGACCAAGTCCAGCGGATCGAGTTCCTGGTCAGTATCACTGAACACGCGGCGAGTTTTATAGGTGGTGTAGCGCTCGGCGGGGATTCTTCCGGCCTCGCGAATCATCTGACGGAATTCTGAAGGACGCATGAGCTGGCCGTGCTGCGCTCCGGCGGCAGTGGAGATACTTTCGTTAATCAGAGTTCCGCCCAAATCATTAACTCCGGCAGTTAACAGAAGCTGAGACATGCGCGGGCCTTCTTTTACCCATGAAGCCTGGATGTTGGGTATCCAGTTGTTCAGCATAATTCGTGCAATGGCATGCATTTTTATAACGTCGATTCCAGTCGGGCCAGGTCGAACATTTTCCACCAACCCCTTCATGAACATGGGAGCTTCTGTATGTACAAAGCTCAAGGGCACAAACTCGGTGATGCCACCCGTTTGTTGTTGGATACCCCTAATCAGGTTCATGTGTTTGGCTAGCTGAGTCGGAGTCTCAAGATACCCAAACATCACAGTTGAAGTCGTTGGGATACCCAATTCATGGGCTGTGGTTATAACCTCAGTCCATTTGTCTACAGTGATTCGACCGGGTGAGATTTTGTCTCGCAGGTCCTGGTCCAAGACCTCAGCAGATGTTCCAGGCAGACTGCCCACCCCGGCAGCCTTTAGCTCAGTGAGGTACGACCTGATTGTAGTTTCAGAGCGAATCGACCCGTACAGCACTTCTTCAGGTGAGAACCCGTGGATGTGCATATCCGGAAGTTCTTTCTTGATTGCTTCACAGAGCCGGATGTAAAGATCGCCTTCCATCTTAGGAGGCAACCCAGCTTGAACGCAGACTTCAGTGGCGCCATAATCCCAGGCTTCCTTGGCCCGCCGGACAATTTCCTCGGGCGGTAGTAGGTAACCCTCTTCTTCACGGAAATCTCGACTGAAGGCACAAAAGCCGCAGCCTTTGATACAGACATTTGTGAAGTTGATGTTACGGTTGACCACGTAAGTGACAATGTCGCCCACAGTACGCCGTCTGAGTTCGTCGGCTGTAGTGACCAGGGCATGGTAATCCTGGCCCTCGGCGGCGAACAGCACCACCGCTTCTTCCGGGGTGATGTCCGCACCGGAAAGAGCCCGGTCCAAAACCGCTGCTGTCTCAGGTGTAACCGTACCGATCATAGATTCCAGGTCTTTAATGCTGGATTCTTCCGGTGATGATGGATGTTCAGAATTTATTGGCATATCTCTGCATTCCCCCTTGAACATATCCCTCTGAATCGGCCAAGGCCAAGACTTTTTGTTGGAGGGCGTCGGGTAGAAAATCTTTAGTGTTTAGAAAGTACTCGGGGTAAACGGGAAGCCTGGGTCTCAATTCAAACCCCGCAGCCTCGGTTTTGTTTTTCAGGTCGGTCAGCGCTGGCCAGGGTGCTTCCGGGTTGACGAAGTCAATGGTCAACGGTGAAACGCCGCCCCAGTCATTGATCCCGGCATTCAAGTATATATGGTAATCCTTGGCGCTTAGGTTAGGTGGCACCTGGATGTTGGCATTTGGACCCAAAATGAGACGGGCCACAGCCACCGTCCATAGTAACTCTTCAGTCTCAGCATCAGGAGCGTCCCCCATCGCAGTTAGCGGTTTGGCCCGGAAGTTTTGAATTATCACTTCCTGGACGTGACCGTGCTGTGCTTTGAGGTCAGCGATCTCCACCAGGGATTCGATTCTGTCACGTCGAGTCTCGCCTATGCCGATGAGGATACCAGTGGTGAATGGCACTCGCAACTGCCCGGCCAACTCAAGTGTGCGAAGCCGCACACGAGGGCGCTTGCTGGGAGCGAACTCATGAGGGCCGCCAACCGCGTATAGGGCTTCACTGGTGCTCTCCAACATTAGACCCATAGAAGGGTTGAAGGGTTGCAACGCCGCTATCTCGCGGCGCGCCATGGTGCCCGGATTGGCGTGGGGCAGCATCTTAGTCTCGCTAAGGACCAGTTCGCAAACGTGGGTCAGGTACTCCAAAGTGGTCTTGAATCCCCGGTGTTCCAGCCATTCTTTGGCCTCGGGGTAGCGCTGCTCCGGCCGTTCGCCTAGGGTGAATAACGCTTCCGTGCAGCCCATAGCGGCACCGGCGTTGGCCACATCTAGTACCTGTTCCGGAGTCATGTAAATGTCTTTACCGGCTTGCTGTGGGTTTTTACGGAAGGTGCAGTAGCCGCAGAAATCGCGGCACATATGGGTCAGGGGGATGAAAACCTTGGGCGAGAAAGTGACGATGTTGCCTTTGGACTGGTCGCGCATGAAAGCGGCGGCGGCGCAGAGTTCTTGGATGGAATCAGAGCCAGAATCCAGCAGAGAAAGGGCGTCGACTTCAGTCAGCGCGGTGCCTGCCGTGGCCTTGGCAATCACTTCACTCAAAGGGACAGTGCTGTCTGGAAGTCGAGGTACGTCGCCAGAGTGGACGAATGCCGTCAATTGAACTCCATCGGCCTAACGTCAGGATAACCTGTTGACTGCTTTTAGATTACAGACAACCAAGATGTCGAACTATTTTAGACTGTCGGAACTGAGCAAGCAACAAGGGAGAGGCAAAAATAGGGCGCATACGTGGTCAGCTAGGCTAGAAACCGTTCAAACGGCTCTGATCTGAAGTATCCAGAGCAGCGAAGGGCCGGCCTAGATGGTCGTGGGCGCGTCGGGTAGCAACGCGGCCTCTCGGTGTTCGCTCCAAGAAGCCCAACTGCAGCAAGAACGGTTCCCAGACGTCCATTATGGTATCCGCGTCTTCGTTCAATGATGCGGCTAGGGTTTCAAGACCCACCGGACCACCGGAAAACTTATCAATGATGCTGGTTAGCAGTCGGTGATCAGACCGGTCTAGACCCAATTCATCCACGTTGAGCTGTTCTAATGCTGCCTTAGCCACCGGGCCGTCTACTATGTTATTGGCTTTGACCAGGGCATAGTCGCGGGTACGTTTCAGAAGACGGTTGGCGACTCTGGGGGTCCCTCTGGAACGAGAAGCAATCAGATCCAGCCCTTCGTTATCGGCTTCCATGTCCATGATGCGTGCCGAACGGTCAACGATGACCTTCATATCGTTGGGCTCGTAGTAGTCGAGACGGCAGACCGAACCGAACCGGTCGCGCAGAGGAGCGCTGACCATGGAGAACCGGGTGGTTGCCCCTACAAGGGTGAATGGACTAATCCTGAGGTTAACGTTTCTTGCGGCCAAACCCTTGCCGACCATCCAAGACAGGAAGAAATCCTCCATAGCCGAGTAAAGAACTTCTTCGACCACCCGGTTCAGACGGTGCACCTCATCAATGAAGAGCACGTCACCGGGTTGGAGGCTGGTGAGAATGGCGGCCATATCACCGGCGCGCTCGACAGCAGGGCCAGAAGTGACACGAATAGCAACACCCATCTCTGAGGCGATAATGTTGGCCAGTGTGGTTTTGCCGAGTCCGGGCGGGCCATAGATGATCACGTGGTCTAATGCTTCTTCACGTATCTTGGCCGCCTGAATCGCGATGGAGAGGTTTTCTTTGGTGTTGGCCTGGCCGACGAAATCATCCAGCGTCTTGGGACGCAAAGACACATCTTGGTCTTCTTGTTGGACGTCTCCCGAAACCAGCCGTTCGGCCATTTTATTTGACCCTCACCCTAAAAGTTACCCTGCCCCACATGGCCCTTAAGTTGCCCCACCCATTTTAGCCGGATTGCCATACTAAGGGTCAAGAATCCCCTGTCACCTATTTACTCAACATACTTGCGAAATACTAGACACGCATTCTGACCGCCAAAGCCAAATGCGTTGGAGAGCGCCACATTCACGTCTTTGATCCGGGCTTGGTTTGGCACGTAATCCAAATCGCAGGTTGGGTCCGGTGTTTCATAATTGGCGGTTGGATGAATCATGCCTTCCGTGATGGTTTTGACGCAGGCCGCAGCGTCCAGTGATCCCGCAGCGCCTAAGGAATGGCCAATCATCGACTTGGTTGAACTGATTGGTATGTTATATGCCAGGTCACCGAACAACCTCTTGATGGCTACGGTCTCCAGAGTGTCATTCAAAGGCGTGGATGTGCCGTGGGCATTAATGTAATCGACCTGATCCAATGCCACACCGGCGTCGGCCAGGGCCAATTGCATTGCTGCTGCGGCGCTGGTGCCGTTTTCTTCCGGCTGTACCGGATGGCCAGCGTCACTGGTGGAACCAAACCCGACCAACTCCACCAGTATATTGGCCCCTCGCGCCCTCGCGTGTTCCAGGCTCTCTAGGATCATAATCACTGAACCTTCAGAGGGGATGAACCCGTCCCGGCCCGAATCAAAGGGACGGCTAGCCTTCTGCGGGTCGTCGTTTCTGGTGCTAAGAGCCCGCATCACTGCAAAGCCGGAGAGACCCAACAAACTGATTCCAGCTTCGGTTCCTCCAGCAATCATCACATCAGCCGTGCCCCGCTGAATAACAGCCATTGCATCGCCCAACGCTTGGTTGGACGCGGCACAGGCAGTGGTGGCAGTGGAGTTATACCCGTGGGCGCCTGTGTACCGACTCACAGCAGCAGCGGCCATGTTGGGCAGGATCATAGGGAAGAAGAAGGGCGACATACGCATCCCACCGCGTTCTGCCAATATCCGGCAGTTTTCTTCCAGCGTTGGGAACCCGCCGTTGCCATTGCCCAGAATCACACCAACCCTATAAGGGTCGTCCTTGGAAATATCGTAGGATGCGGCTTCAATCGCCTGGAGAGTGGCTGCGACGGCTAGTTGAGTGAACCGCGCCATTCTGCGGGCTTCTTTATTGTTGATGTAGGTGGCAGGGTCAAAACCGGAGACCTCTCCGGATATTTGGCAGGGATAGCCTTCAGGGTCGCAGAGTGTCATTGGTCCGATGCCGGAGGTCCCGGCAACCAGGTTCTTCCAATACTCTTCAGGGGTCTCGCCCAGGGGGGTCATGGCTCCCATACCCGTGATTACTACCCTTACCCGATCATCAGCCACTGGAGACGCTCCTCATTTTTAATTATTGCCGTGGGTGCCTGTAACACCGGTGAACTTCTTCAACTAAGTTCTGAGTATATCTCTGGTTCAATTCCCAGCGCAGATTCCCGGACTTCTGCGGTAAGGAACAGGGATCCCACTGCCAACACCAGGTCTCGTGGCCCCGCTGAGTCCAGAGCCAGTCGCAGCGCCTCTGCTGCGGTTGCTGCCGTGGTCACGGGTCCGTCGAATAACCTGGCAACTTCATCCGGTGCTAAAGAACGCGGGTGGCGAGATGCGGTCGCAAAGACCAAATCCGCTTTCTCTCGCAACGCCTGGGCCATGCCCTCAACATTCTTGTCTCTGGAAAACCCGGTGACCAAAATCAGTTTTTCGAAATCGAGGTACTTTGGCAGAGACTTTAACAAGCTCTCCACAGAGTATACGTTGTGGGCACCGTCAGCCACCAAGAGCGGAGAACGCGATAATACCTCCATCCGGCAGGGCCAACTCACCTGCTCAAAGCCTCCTTCCATCGCTTTAGCGTTCACGGCGATACCTTGACTAGATAACGCTTCCAACGCCGCAACTGCTGATGCCGCATTTTCCAATTGGTGGTCGCCCAATAATGGCATGTATAGTTCGTATTCGCCGTTACGGCCCCTCACAGTGAACCGTTGACCGTCAGTGCCGCTTCGTCCCTCTTCCCAGGTAACGTCTCTGCCCACCAAGATGGGGGCGGCCTCCTTTTCCTGACATGCAGCCAAGATTGGCCCAAGAGCTTCCGAGGTTTGCGGGGCAATGATTACGGTGGAACCTGGCTTGATGATTCCCGCTTTGTCGGCAGCAATCTCACCAATGGAATCCCCCAGGATGGCCGTATGGTCCAGGCTGATCGACGTGATGACGCAGACTCCAGCGTCCAAAACGTTGGTGGCGTCCAGTTTCCCGCCCAAACCAACCTCGATTACCTGCACGTCAGTGCGGTCTTCGGCAAAGCACTGAAAGGCCATGCCCGTGAGGTATTCAAATAGCGTCAGTGGCCCAATGCCTGAATCAGCCTTGAGTTCTTCGTGAATGGGCCAAATCCCTTCCACCAAAGCCGCAAATTTCTCTTGGGTGATGGACTCGGAGTCGCGCCTAATCCGCTCGCGGAACGTGTGGAGGTGGGGTGAGGAGTAAAACCCGGTGCTGAATCCGGCGGCGCGAAGGGCAGCGTCACACAGAGCTGCCGTGCTGCCCTTGCCCTTGGTTCCAGCGATATGTACTGCCGGAATTTGGTGTTGAGGACTGCCCAGCCTTTCTAATAATGCCTCCATCCGACCAAGATCATAGATGGCTTTTTGGCGCGGGCCGGTGACCGTGTTTCGTTCGTGGTCAACCAGGTTTATCAGGCGGGAGATTGACTGAGGATAGTCCACGTGGCTCCTAAGAACAGGCGGTGATGAAAGGTTCGGTTGGTGGGCCGGTTAACAACTGTGCCAGTAGTTTATAAAGGACTAATGGTCACGGATGCGCTTGGGCATCGCCCCAAGCAACATCTGAATACCATCTGCTCTACCCACTGAATTCACAAAATCAATGTTACCTTCCAGAGATTGGGGGGTAAACCCAAATACCCGCTCCACCTCACCCATCTCCGCAACGCTACGAATGCCCAGCATTTTAATCTGATCAGTGGTTATAGGTGGTCGGGGCATGATTCCCTGGCTGACAGCCGCAACGGAGCGCATGAGCCAGACCGGCAGATGAAAGCGCAGTCGTCGTTTGCCCATGGCTTTGGCCACTTCGGTTACCAGTTCGTTGTAACTGAGGCGCTCGGTGCCACCCAGGTCAATTGTCCTGCCCTTAAGGTCTTCCCGACCCAGAGTGATGGCGATGCAGCGAGCCAGATCGTCAGCGGCTAGTGGATGTAATCGGTTCTTTCCTGAACCGATTATCGGGACAATGGGGAACAACCGGATCATCCCGGCCAGTGCATTCAGAAACTCGTCACCCTCTCCAAACAGCATGGAAGGGCGGAAAATGGTGAAGTGCATGCCGCTTTTAACGACTTCCTGCTCTCCCAACCATTTGGTGTATAGGTAGGGATAGGTCTGGTCGTTGGCTGCGCCAATGACACTGACATGTAGAAAGTGGCTCGCTCCAGCTTGTTTGGCGGCCGTTAAAACATTAGAGGTGCCTTCTCGGTGAACGGCGTCGAACGAATTCCGACGTGTCGGTCGAATCACCCCAACTAGATGAATCACTGATTCAGCGTCGTAGAACGCATTTTTTAGTGCGGCGGGGTCACTAATGCTGCCATATTGGACCTCAACGTCTCTGTGGGGGAACATCCGCTCGCGCCCAGGTGTATGGACCAAGCAACGGACCTCGTGGCCTTGCTCCAGAAGTTCGCGCACCACTCTCCGGCCAAGAAAGCCAGTAGCGCCAGTGACCAAAACTACCAACTCGTATTACTCATGGAGCGCGTTTTGCCTTTCGTGAATCAGAATCAAGACCTGGTTCAACGGTGGCAAATCCCTCTACCCCGTGTCAAGTGAATACCAACCAAAGTCTACTGGTTAATTTGCAATAGAAGCCGTCGCATAAAAAGAGAAAGGGGGCAATCTACTGCGTTAGAATTACCGCAACATTCAATACACTGTAATTTGTCGTAATCACAGAGGATAGATGATGGAAAAACTTGATCTGCACTTTGGCGCTGGGATTGCGCTTGGTGTCAGTGAAACAGCCCGGCAGGCCCGTTGGATGGAGGAGTTGGGCTACGAATATTTCTCAGCCGGCGAGCATTTCATGCGCGGAGACCCGCCAGGTCCGACCCACGCAACCCTGCCAGTATTGGCGGTGGCGGCCGGCGCAACAGACAATCTGCGTGTCCTCTCTTCTATTATTCTGACCCCTTTCTACCATCCCTTAGTATTGGCGCGAATGACCGCCACTCTGGACGTGGCTTCCGGAGGCCGGTTGACTTTGGGAGTGGGTGTCGGCGGCGAGTTCCCAGTGGAGTTCGAAGCCGCTGGACTCAAGGTTAACCAACGGGGACAACGGACCGACGAGTGCTTGGATATCATGCGCCAGTTGTGGACGGGAGAACGCGTTACGTTCTCCGGACGGCACTTCCAAATGACCGACGCCATGATCAACCCGACCCCAACCCAAACGCCCAACCCGCCTATATGGGTCTCGGGTCGGCGCGATGCGGCAATGGTCCGTTCTGCTACCTACGGTGACGGGTGGATGCCTTATTTCTACGACGCGCCCAAATACCGCGACAGCGTCAAGAAAATTAAAGAAATTGCCGCTGCCGCCGGACGAGACATGTCTGGATTCCAGTGGGCTCACTTCCCCTACATAGCTATCTATCCCACTGAGCAAGAAGCTGCGGAGGTCGCAGCAGAACAGCTTGGTGGGCGATACCTGTACGGTGGCGAATTCTTGGATATTGTCCGCAAATACTGCTTGCTTGGGACCGTGGAGAACTGCATCGAACAGTTGCAGGAATATATCGATGCTGGAGCACGGCATATAGTCTTCAGCATCAGTTGTCCCAGAGAGGACCGAGAGCGCCATCTTGAGGTCATCGCCAAAGAACTAATTCCCCACTTTAAGGACTAATGACTCAGGGAGTTTGTCCAGCGACGGACTTAAATCAGGCCTACGTAGAAATTGAACATATCCCGGAGTCGTCATTATGACAATTGGGTTTTTCTAGCGTAGAATAAGCTAGAGTTCTTATGGCTCTGGCGGTCATTTGACAGTAAGTGAATGTATACCCTCGACGAGTCACTCAAAACCGGGCGGCTCAGGTAGGAAATTCCGTTATTTCCGTAACTGGTCGTCCTGTATAATATGGCACGAACACATATGAACCATCGGTGGATTTGGCTTCAGCTTGCCAATGTTCACCGATTAATCAAATAGCAAGAAATTGATATCGACTATAATTTAGTCAAGCGGTATTACATCATCTGGTGATCACCAGTAGGAGCAAAGATGTCGCGAATAAAACGGGTGGTGCTGTTTCAACCAGCGTCAGCCGGTGGAAATTTTGAATACGTAGCCATACCCAGGCAGGGAATGCTCTTCCTTTCGGGCGCACTGGCCCAGTGGGAAGGACCCAACATATACGAGCGGGAAATTTGGTTTGAAGACCGCTCCGGACTCATGGACCCGGATAAAGACCTTGAAGGCGTAGATATCTTCATGGTCACAGCGTTGATTAATGAAGCCCCACGCGGCTATCAGATAGCTAAGCTAGCCAAACAATTCCACCCGAATATCATCACTATTGGCGGCGGGCCTCAAATGAGCCCTCTCGCTGCGGAGGCCTTCAACTACGGTGACTTTGACGTCATCGTCAACCGTGAAGGTGAAGATATCATCGGCCAGTTGTCTGACGTGCTTCTTGAGCATGGCCCAGGCGAACGAGACCAATATTTGGCCAAGATTCCAGGTATCAGCTACCGAAAAGACGGCGGCGTTGTCGAAACCCGTCGATCAGGTCTGGTCAGTCCGGACTTCGTAGAGTTGCCTGATTTCCGTTCGATCAAAGACTTAAACTCGGCCAATCCAATGGTGGGCGCAGTCATAGAAACCATCAGAGGGTGCACCGAGAACTGCACCTATTGTCAGGTCATCCAACAGTTCTTGGGTTACCGGATGATTTCCCGTGAGACCGAGTTCAAGCGTCTCGCCCAACTTCGTGAACTTGCCGCCGATGGCCTGGTTCACAGTTCCCGGAGCGGCGGCTTCCAGGTATTTATCTCTGATGACTTGCATGCCCCTCCCCAGAGGGCAGTCAAGTTCCGTGATGAACGCCTAGCCCGCCTGCACGGGTGGAAGGGCCACACGGATGGCATGAACATGATTTGCCAGGTCCGGGCCGAGGTTGGCCAGGACCAAGAGCTAACTGCTGCTATGCAGGAAGCCAACATCAGCATGATCTATGTGGGTGTTGAGTCTGACAACGCTGAAAACCTGATTGCTATAAACAAACGCCAAGAACCAGGTCAAATGCACAAAGACCTGGATTACCTGAACAATGAAGGTCTAGCAGTGGTGGCCATGACGATCATCGGCCTGCCATTTGACACTGAAAAGAGCGTTATGGACTTGGCGGACTGGGTGACCACGGTCAGCAAATACCAGACCGTCAACTTCCTGACACCGCTACCTGCAACCTCCAACTGGGACACGTTGGTTCCGCTGGATGAGAACGGTGGCATCTTAGCTGAAGGTGCCATGCGCCCCTACCATCTCTACACCGGCCGGCAGTTCGTCCATCAGGACAAACGCTGGACGATGCAAGAGAGCCGAGACCTGTTTGACCGGTACACGGCCAAACTGAACCCCGTAGATGACCTCTATCGGCGCATCTTCAGGATTCTCAGAACGTACAAACTCAGATTGGCAGCGTCGAGCCGCGACATGAGCGAGACTCTAGCCGTCAAGTTGAACGATGCAACCGGATCACTTCGTAACTGGTCCGATACTGCCTCACTATCGGGAATCGAGTTCGGCGATAACATCGCTGAGCAGATGGTCGAGTTGATCGATCAAATTCGCGCCGTCTCTCAACCTCTGGCCAACGCAAGGAAAGAGGCAGCGGACGTTATCGGTAACCGGGTCAACGAATTGTCAGAGTCGCTTGAGCAATTAACCGGCCCCACCGGCAACCAAGATTTGGCCTTGAACATATCCGGGCGGATCACTGAGTTGACGGAACTTATTGACTCAACGGTGACTGTGACTTCACAGGCCGGCGCCAAAAAATAAACAAACTCGTTTTGAGCTAATCCGACTAATGTCGATCTGATTGGCTCAAAAAACCATATCTATTTGTGATTTGCAAAGGCCCTTAACCGGGCCTTTGCAAGTGTATGGGCTGGGAAAAGTATGAATGGAAATCACCGAGTGATGGTCACTGGCATCGGTATCATCAGTCCCCTTGGATTAGACGTCGAGTCAACCTGGGACGGCATTGTAAACGGTCGCTCCGGGGTAGACCTGATCACCGCCTTCGACACAGAAGGCTTTGACACCCACTTTGCGGCAGAGGTCAAAGGCTTCGACCCCGAGAATTATCTAGAACGCAAAGAAGCCCGGCGGATGGATCGATTTGCCCAATTTGCCGCCGTGGCTGCCCAGCAGGCTTGCGCCCAGGCAGGTCTGGAACGCGGGACCGTCGATCCGTACCACGTCGGGGTAATAATCGGCAGCGGCATCGGCGGGATATCAACACTCTCCCAACAACACGAGATATTGATTGAACGCGGCCCCAAACGCGTCAGCCCTTTTCTGATTCCCATGATGTTGGGTGACATGGCGTCCGCCCAAGTCTCAATGGTCACTGGGTCAATGGGCGCCAACTACTGCTTGGTCTCAAGCTGCTCCAGTGGCGCTGATGCCTTGGGTCAAGCGTGGGCCATGATCAAACGCGGCCAAGAAGACATCGTCTTAGCCGGTGGCAGTGAAGCCCCTTTGGTACCCGTTGCAGTGGCAGGTTTCAACGCCCTCCGCGCACTCTCTCGCTTCAACGAAAACCCTGCTGGCGCCAGTCGTCCGTTCGACGTCAACCGTGATGGCTTTGTGATGGGTGAAGGAGCTGCCGTATTGGTCTTGGAGAGCGAAGAAAGTGCCAAGAAACGCGGCGCGACCATCCTTGGGGAGATTAAAGGCTACGCCGCCACATCTGACGCCCATCATCTAACGGAGCCATTGGCATCGGGTGAAAGTGCGGCCCGGGCCATGACCAAAGCATTGGAAGAAGCGGGAGTAACCGCCGCTGATGTCGATTACGTCAACGCGCACGGAACTTCCACTCCTCTGAACGACCGCCACGAGACGGCGGCAATAAAAGTCGCTTTGGGAGAGGAAGCCTACCGCGTGCCCGTCAGCTCCACAAAGTCCATGACTGGCCATCTACTTGGCTCAGGCGGTGCGCTGGAAGCCTGCTTCTGTCTGCTGGCAATGGCAAACAGCATTATTCCGCCGACCATCAACCTCAAGGAATCCGATCCTAGCTGCGACCTTGATTACACACCGAACACTGCCCGGCCACAAGAACTAAACGTTACAGTGAGTAACTCCTTTGGATTTGGCGGCCACAACTCGGTGTTGGTCTTCGGCAAACCTGGGATGGACAGTTAGCCTGTGACTATGGGCGGATCTGGGCATCCGTGGTCTCTGCCCTCCGACCTTGATACCGAGGCCCTTTCCGGACACGTGCCAAGGGCCATTGCCCAGTTGCTGGTTAAACGTGGCATCGACACGCCAGATAAGCTCAAGGTCTTTTTAGTACCGTCCCACAAATTACCCCACGACCCCATGCGGGTAACCGGCATGGAAATCGCGCTGAAACGCCTGTATTCCGCTGTTAAAGACGGCGAACGGGTTGGGGTATTTGGCGATTTCGACGTTGACGGCATCACCGGCACCGCCATCATCTGCGAAGGGCTTACAACACTAGGGATAGATGTCTCCCCTTACTTGCCCCACCGAATTGACGAAGGCCACGGTTTATCCAACGCCGCCATCGACACTCTAGCCAGTAAAGGTGTGACGTTGATTGTCACCGTGGATACGGGCATCACTTCGTTTGATGAAGTGGATTACGCCAAGTCTTTAGGCGTAGATGTGATCATCACCGATCACCACATCCCCCATGACGGAGTGCCCAACGCGGTGACCTCACTGAACCCCAAGATACCCGGCGGAGATTATCCTTTCTTGGAACTCTGCGGCGCCGGCATTGGGTTCAAGCTGATCCAAGGGCTCTACGAATTCTACGGCCAACCGTGGGACCCAGGCCTGTTGGAACTGGCAGCCATGGGTACCATTGCCGACTTGGTGCCACTGCTAGACGAAAACCGCTACCTGGTACAAGAGGGTCTAAGGGAACTAGCCAACACCCGACGCCCAGGACTTAGGGCTTTGTACAGCTTGGCCAGGGTAAACGCGGATGAAATTACCGCCGAGACGGTTTCATTCCAGATTGCGCCTCGCCTGAATTCTGCAGGGCGGATGGGGGATCCAATGGACAGCTACAACCTGCTGACCACAACCTCTCCGGAAGAAGCCGGTGCACTAACCCGCAAACTTGAATCACTGAACATGGATCGAAGAGCCGTCACGGAAGAATCTTACGCCATTGCCCAGGAGCGGGTTGAGGACTTGGGTGAACTACCACCGGTATTAGTTATTTCGGACAAACGATTCTTGCGCGGCGTGGCTGGCTTGATTGCCGGACGGCTTGTGGACAAGTACCGGAGGCCAGCCGTGGTGATTGCTGTGGAAGGTGAATTCAGCGTTGCCAGTGGTCGCAGCATCCCGGAATTCAATATCGCAGCGGCATTCGAGTCGTGCGAAGACCTTCTAATCCGGTTTGGCGGCCATTCCCAGGCTGCGGGCCTCGCAGTGCCAACTGCGTCCATTCCCCAGCTTAAAACGCGTTTAGAGGCCTACAGCGCCAAATCTCTTGATACCCAAGGCCTGATCCGCAAGGTAGAGATTGACGCTGTGATTAGCCTGGACGCACTGGACGAGGATTTCATTCGGTGGATCAACGATTTGGAGCCCTATGGGCCGGCCAACCCAAGACCGGCTTTTGCCAGTATGGGTGTAAAAGTATTGGAGACTTTCCACATGGGCCGGGAGCAGCAACACTTAAGGTTGAGAGTGGAAAACAATGGCGCCCAATTTACCGCCTTGGCTTTCAATCAAGCGGACAAATGGCAGGCAAACACTGAATACTTGGATATGGCCTTTACGGTGATGAACGATTCTTTCCGTGGCAAAGGTGCCATCGCCCTCAGGCTTCTGGACTTCAAACCCTCGGCGTAATCTTCAAACCGTCTGCTGGAATTATTCCCACCCTGGCACTCTAAGCGGAAGCGAAGGGTGCCTTTGTTTATAACAGGTCTTATTCCAATCGCAACAAGATTCTTCGGCTCACGCCTCAGAATGACAAGACACTAATTGGTTGTTGGCCGCACCAGTTGGGCCTTCCACACCAGCAATGGCACGGTGAAAATCACAACTATGATTGCCACGACCTGGGCTTCGTTCAACGCACCGAAGTATTCGTTGAACTCCTCCCTGAGGAAGCTCAAGAAGAACCTGCCAATGGAATAGGTCGCCAGGAACAGGGTGAAAAACATCCCATTTGGCCGTAACCGATTGCGCAGCGGCCAGATAGCAGCGACAAGTAACAGGTCGAATATCATTTCATACCCCACCGCAGGGTGGGTTGGCGGCCGGAAAATTCCAGGGCTATTTGCGTGCGTGTAGATGAATCCCCATGGAAGGTCAGTAACCTTGGAGAAATGCTCTCCGTTGATAATGTCTCCTAAACGCCCAATCGCCATACCAATCAAAACCGCGGGAGCTGAGACGTCAGCCAAGCGCCCAATACTCGGCAGGTTCGCCTTTTGAGCCTCGCCCATGAAAGGGAATACTGTCCGCCACAGAGAAAGGAACCATTCTGAGTTACGGATCATGATGTACAGCGCGCCGCCAATGAATCCGCCAATAATGGCGCCGTAGATTGCTATGCCGCCAGACCAGACTGAAAACACGCTTAGGAAGTCGTCCCGGTAGACTTCATCCCAGAAATCAATCACGTGCAGAACCCTGGCGCCGATTACTCCGCCGATGATGGCCCATACCGCCACGGAGTAGATGGAATCAACGATCATCCCCTCACGGCCACCCCAGCGGGCTATGAGCCATACCGCAACCGCAACGCCGACAAATGTCAGGACGCCGTGCCATGACAGAGTCAAATTCCAGAAGTCGATCAGGTTGGGGTTTATTCCGATGGAGATGCTGGCCAGGATGCCCATTTATTGAACCTTTGCCGTGTCCAGATTAATTTGTTCAGTTAAGTGATTGCCGTTCCCGCTGGCTCCATAGACCACAGCGCTTACACTGGGATGGAGTTTTCTCCACAGAGTTCTGGTGGAACGGTGCTTACAAGGTAAACCCCAGCGCTATGTCGTTGCAATACATCTGCTATCTGCTGGTGCTCTTCTTCGCTGGAAGGTATCGTGAACAGCGCGGGTCCGGCTCCGCAAAGATGCATGACCGGGCCTCCCTGACCGGTGATCTCCCGACACATCTCCAGCAACTCCGGATAGGTCCGGGCAGCAACTTCAGAGAATGCGTTGAAGAGTAGACCCCGCATAGATTCTCTTACGAACTGGCCCGACGTTAGGATTTGTATCATCTGCCGAGTTACCCCGCCGTCGCTGAACTGGGCGCGGGTCAACCGGGAATACATACTGGCTGTCTTGTTGGGTATGACCAGTGAAGGAAATACCAACGTTATAGCCAGCGGCGGCAAAGTTGCCAGTTGGGATATCTGTTCACCCTTTCCCTGGGCCAACGCGGTGCCGCCCCAGAGGAAGAACGAAACATCTGAGCCAAGAGTAGCCGCTATCGTTGCAAGTTTTTCTGTTGAAAAGCCAAGATTCCAAAGACGGTTAAGCCCCAACAGCGCGGTGGCGGCGTCACTACTCCCTCCCCCAAGGCCCATGCCCACTGGGATACACTTCTCAATGGTGATCTTCGCTTCAGGTTGGATATTCCCGGCTTTGGCCAACTCCACAGCGGCCTTCCAGACCAGGTTCTGGTCTCCGGCCAATTCCGGGTATTCGCATTCAACCTTCAGGTCGCCGCTTGCTTCGAAGTGGAGTTTGTCGGCCAGGGCGATTGTCTGCATGACCGTTGCAACCAGGTGGTAGCCGTCATCCAGGCGGTCAAGCACTTCAAAGGTCAGGTTCACCTTGCCGTAAGCCGGAATCTCCAAACCCTAACTATCCTTGCTCTGCGATTCTGAAGTTTCTGACCAGGCTTTATAGATGTCGGCCCATTCGGAGATATCCAGGGTCTGCGGCCTGCGTGTAGCGTCGATGCCAGCTTGTTTCAAGATAAGTCCACCGGCTATTGGTTCAATTTTAAGTCCATGGCTCAGAGAGTTGCGAATCTGCTTGCGCGGCGCGGCGAACCCGGCGCGCACAACGGTGAAGAAGTCTTCTTCGCTGGCGACTTCTGCGGCGGTACTCGGGAGCACATCCAATCTCACTACAGCCGAGGTCACTTTGGGAGGGGGGCGAAACGACTTTGGAGGCACTGAGCAGACCATCTTAGCCTTGGCGTAAAACTGGGTGGCCACGGACAAGATACCCATATCGCCAGGCTTGGCGACCATGTTCTTGGCGACTTCCTGTTGGACCATCACCACTAGCAGGTTGGGTTTTGGCTCCGACTCTAGCAGCCGTCGAATTATGGGGTTGGCGGCGTAGTAGGGCAGGTTGGCGACTACTTTGTAGGAGGTATCCGGCGCGATGAGTTCTGCCAGGTCAACGATGCGCGCGTCGGCTTCTACACAAGTCAGATTTGCTGGGAATTCCAACCGAGCAGGAAGGGCAGCAGCCAATTCTGAATCTAGTTCCACGGCGACCACGCGTTTGACACGTTCAAGCAGCCGTTTGGTTAGGACTCCGCGACCTGGTCCAATCTCAACAACGACATCATCTTCTGAAAGGTCTGCAGCGTTGAGGATACGTCCAGCGGTGCGGATGTCGGCCAAGAAATGCTGACCAAGAGACTTACGAGTGCTGATTCGGCCTGATGAAGACGTCACAGTTTAGCGGGCACCTGATTCAGGTAGCGTGACGTGTGGATGGGGAACGAAATGCTGAATTGCAGCGAGTGAGGAAAAAATAAGACCGTACACCTCCCGTTGTCATTGACCATCAGGCATGTCATGAATAATGACTCAGGCCAGGCACTCCCACGGCACCCGCAGGGTCCTGTTTACCGTTGCTTCCTTCCGGATCTGGCGGGGTTCACAAGTCTACGTCGCGCGGGACCCAGCCATCAGTATCATCTTCCACAATATGGGCCCTTTGGCCTCGCCGAGGGGAGGAATTCAACTCCGCTATAGCGGGTTGCGGATATAGGGCACCGCTGGCTCCCCGTCTAGTACGGCCTCATTAACATGGTAGGATTGGGAGCGTGGGCGAGTCAAGCGTTTCCAGCTCGGGCTTGGGTGTTAGCTAAGTACTCAATTGGGCAAAATGCTGTAGCCAATCAGGTTAGCCTGCCGTAAACTTCCTCTAGTTATGCAGATACGAAAAGCAGTAATACCCGCCGCCGGACTAGGCACCCGCTTTCTGCCGGTAACCATGTCTGTGCCCAAAGAACTCCTGCCCATTGTGGACCGTCCTCTGTTGCAGTACGTCATTGCTGAGGCTGCTGAAGCCGGCGTGGAAGAGGTGATAATCGTCACCTCACCAGGCAAAGAATCCATCGCCGATTACTTTCAGCCACACCCAACCATTGAACAGCGATTAACAGCCAACGGAGAAGACGACTTGTTGGCCAAGGTGACTGAAGCTCGTAACCTGGCAAAAGTCAGCTTTGTGATACAGCATGAAGCCTTGGGCCTTGGTCACGCGGTGCTCATGGCTAAAGACGCGGTGGGCGACGAGCCTTTTGTGGTGATTCTGCCTGACGATATCATTGCCCATTCACCTGGGGCGATCAGCCAGATGGTGCAGGTGTCAGAAAAAATGGACGCTGGGGTTATCGCGGTAGAAGCGCTACCTTGGGAAGTAGTCCACAATTACGGGATAGTGGACGCTGATCCGGTCTCTGAAGGTGTCCACAAAATTATGCGGTTGGTGGAAAAACCTCAAAGAGAAGAAGCTCCATCTAACCTAACTATCGTTGGACGTTATATCCTACCGCCGCAGATATTTCAGTGTCTTGAAAACACCAAACCGGGCGCCAAGGGTGAGATTCAATTAACCGATGGGCTCTTGGCGCTGCTCCAAGATCATGATCTATTCGCTTTTGAATTTGCCGGAACTCGGTATGACGGTGGCACGCCGATAGGCCTGCTTAGAGCATCCTTGGCCTTTGCGCTGGACCGGGAAGACACTTCAAAAGATGCCATCGCGTTGTTACGCGAGTTTCAAGATAGAACTGGTTGATGATTTCGGCGGGCACTCATTGCCAATTCATCATCAAAAATACTAGGAGGAATCCCTTTGGCCACTGGCAAACAGGCACACATTGACTCGGTTCAGAGCATCAAGAAAGATTTACTGGCAGTCCTAGAGGGAATGGACTACTGCATGGACTGGAAACAAGACGATTCAGAGTGGTCGGCGAGAGAGTTGATCTACCACGTGA
>Ga0209501_10001906_pt1 | contig 22459 bp, 21 predicted proteins | sample ArcticOcean_MG_C_4_FD_187434 | JGI IMG/M metagenome (GOLD analysis project Ga0209501, IMG submission 187434) | Marine microbial communities from western Arctic Ocean - ArcticOcean_MG_CB4_134 (SPAdes) (version 2) | ecosystem: Environmental > Aquatic > Marine > Oceanic | place: Arctic Ocean...
TATCCTACGAACTTTGGGCCAGAAATATCTAACGTCATAGATGATTTCATATACTGGCTCGTGGTAAATGGAGAATGGTTTTTTGATGGAATAAATGACAATTTAAAAATTGTCTTAGATAACCTTCTTGAGTTTTTAATTTGGATTCCTTGGCCGGTGTTAATCGTTTTAATATTCTTATTGGGATGGCGATTGGGCTCCCTAAGAATCGGGTTTGTTTCTGCTTTAGGAATGATGCTAATCGGTCTTGTTAATCTTTGGGAACCGGCAATGGTAACTATAGCTATAATGGTTGTTTCAGTTTCTATATCTGTGATATTTGGCATCCCCATCGGCATACTAATGGCTCGTAGTAACTTAATAGAAACTATTATGCGGCCGGTTTTAGATGCTATGCAGACTATGCCTAGTTTCGTATATTTAATTCCTGGAATAATGCTTTTTGGATTGGGCAATGTGGCCGCAATCTTAGCTACTGTACTCTATTCAATCCCACCATGTATTAGGCTCACTAATCTTGGGATTAGGCAAGTTGATCCGTCTGTAGTTGAGGCTGGTGAATCATTTGGGTCAACCACATTCCAGTTGCTTTCCAAAGTTCAGTTGCCAATGGCTGTACCGACCATCATGGCTGGAATTAACCAAACAATCATGATGGCGCTTGCTATGTCAACCATTGCGGCTATGGTGGGTGCCGGTGGGCTAGGTATGGAAGTACTTCGTTCTATGGGGCAATTACAAGAGGGGCAAGCTTTTATCGCAGGTTCTGCAATTGTAATCATGGCCATTATTATCGATCGAATCACTCAACGTATCGTTATGCCTCGTTCTGAATAATATGATTTAACCTGCGTAATAGCATGAACGTAGATCGATGATTAGCTCGTTAAACTACTCTGCCCAAGATTAATCAATTGAGGCCGTATTATGAGATTAGAAGGAAAAGTTGCTTTGATTTCTGGCGCTGCCAATGGAATGGGAGCAGATGAAGCCAGGTTGTTTGCAACAGAAGGCGCACGTGTTGTTATAGGAGACATCCTCGAAGATCAAGGTAAAAAGCTCGAAGCTGAGATAGAGGAATCTGGTGGTCAAGCTATTTTTGTCCGTTTAGATGTGACAGTCGAAGCCGACTGGGTTTCTGCAATAGAAACTGCCATTTCCAAGTTTGGTAAATTAGATATACTCGTCAATAATGCAGGAATAAGCAGTCGAAGCGTTGACGACCCAAGTAGCCTCGAAAATTGGAATCGGATCATGAATATCAACTCAACCGGGGTGTTTCTCGGGACGAAACATGCTGTGCCGCACATGCAAAACGCCGGGTCAGGCTCCATAGTCAACATGTCGTCGATCATGGGGTTAGTTGGTGGGGAGAGCGGTCACCCGGCATACAACGCTTCTAAAGGCTCCGTTAGATTATTAACTAAAGCAACAGCTGTAAGGTACGGGAAAGACGGTATCAGGGCCAACTCAGTACATCCGGGATATATGCCACCAATGCTTTCCAACATCCCTGATGAAGAAGTTCGTAGAAACCGACAAAACCTCATAGATGCGACTCCACTGAAAAGAGAAGGTGAACGAATGGAAGTCGCAAAAGCAGTCTTGTTCTTAGCATCTGACGATGCTTCCTTCATCACGGGCGCCGAACTAGCAGTAGACGGCGGATTCACAGCGAAGTAACCCCTCCTTCCTCTTTTAAATGGTTAGCAAATAAATTAAACCAAAAAAGTAAAAGATGCGGTTACAAGGGAAATTAGTCTTGATTACAGGTGCAGCTCGCGGGCAAAGAACTGCCCGAATCTTCTAGAAGAGCGTTTGGCCAAAGCTGGAGCACTCATAGCCTGGCCTCAGCCAGGCGCCCAAGCTATAAGGCTGAGCCGCTAGTTTTCTAGGATTAGTGAGGATATGAACTAATATCCTTAAGTTTTTTCTAGTGACTTTGTTAGCGATTTGGCATCACAACACAAGTCTCGATCAAGCCAAAAGTCTTATTTAAGACAATAAAAAAGGCCCCTCTAATCATAGAGGGGCCTTTTTATTATTGTTTAGCTATTGTTACTCTTTAGCTAGAGCAGCTTCTACATTTGCAGAAACATCATCCGGAACCCAGCTTTTCCAAGCGTCATTGTTTTGTAGATACCAAACGCCTGTTGCACTGTAGATCTCTTCAGATGACTTACCATCATTGGTAAGGCCTTCCTTGTTATCGGCATACCAGCCTTCCGCTGCTAGCTGGTTTCCTGCACTCCAGTCCCAGTTCTGGAAGAACGAAATTAACTCTGGAGCATCGTTAACCAACTCGGTGTTCATGGCAATCATAATTTCCGCTGCAGGGAATGCGCATCCATGTATCGGCGAATTGTCTGCACATTCTGATGGATCTGGCTGTTCCAGATCAACGTATCCTACTCCAGTCGCTAACTGATGGGCCAACGCAGTCGGTCCCCAATAGTAGAAAAGGATCGGATCCTCTTTGGCATATGCCGCTTCAATCGCAGCAGCCAAAGCACCGGATGTGCCAGGGTCTCGGATTACTACGTGGTCTTCGAGCCCCATTCCGACTATTTGGCCAGGTCCGGTCTCGTCGCCATCTTGCATGGTCCGACAACCCCAACCAGCTATACAACCGAGCAGAACAACCTTTCCACCTTCTTGTTCAAACAATGACTTGAACTTATCTTCTTTCAAGTCTTCGATAGAATCTAGTTCTGGATTCGCATCTTGCATATATTGAGGAATTAGGAAAGAACTTTGCCAGTTATCTTCCAAGCTTTTCCCGACCGGTATAACTTCTCCGGCTTTTACAGCTTCGTTCCACGCTGTGTCTTGGTTCGGGAGCCAAATCTCCATCGTTAGGTCGATATCACCTTTACGAAGGCCTTGGAACAAAGGTAGCGTCGCACCTTCAATCTGACTTGTTGGATAACCGTAACCATGCTCCACTATGTAACGGGCAACCCCATTCTGGACCAATGCGCTATCCCAGTTCAGTCCACCAAATACGATCTCTCGTTTTTCCTTGGTAGGCGCAACTTCTACTTCTTTGATTACTTCAACTATCTTTTCTACCGGGACTTCTTTGATTACTTCAACTATCTTTTCTACCGGGACTTCTTTGGTAATTTCTTTAATTACCTCTAAGGTCTCAATCTTGGTCTCACCGCACGCGGCAGCAATTACCGAGAACATCAAAACCAAAAGCACCAGCAGCCCAGGCTTAGTATGCTTTCTCATCAACATCTTTCGTTATTTCTCCTTCCGAGTATTCCATTTGCCTATTTTCAGTGCCAACCCTATCGCACATCGGTTAGGTCGTCAAATTCAGATTGCCTGCAGGTGGGTCTCTTTCCGACTGATCAGCAGATTTTCGAGCTTCTTGAGATTCATCCTGAGTGTTCTATCGTGGATCCAGAATATACTTAGCTTGAGCAATCAGTGACCTTAGTCCTTTCGCCTCAGCAACCTTTGGCAGAGCCTTTTTGATGCTCGTAGGAACCCTTGCTGGGTTGTTACGCCATACTACTAGTCAGCAATTCCTTCAGCTCCACAACCGTGGCGTCAATCCAGTCCTGAGCCTTCTCAGCGGTGCGGGCACGGCGCTGCTGGCCAAACTCGCGATCGTCAATGTCCGGATTCTCGGCCCGGATTGCCTTCTCGATCTCGCCCTGCTCCGTTACCGCAATGGCCGGACGCTCAATCCAGTGGCAGATGTACTTGTGGTCGGCAGTATAGAAAACAGCCACAGGGATGGACAGGTACTCGCCCTTGTTTAGGTACTCGTTCATGATGTCCATGTGAGTGTCCCTGGGGAAGATACTGATGGGGATTCCAGCCGCTTCCGCCACTCTGGCCAACACCGGCAGACCGCGGATAACGTCACCGCACCAGTCCTCGCCAATGACCATCATCTTGGCCGGGCCGTTGGGACGCTGGGATAGTTCTTTGAAGAACGCGGTGTCTTTTGCGCTCAATGTGAGGCCGTCGTAGAACCCCTCAAAGCGCTGTTTGTTGACCTTGATTTGGTCCATGTAGTCTGGGTAGCTGAAGCCCTCGGCGAATCGCTCCGGGGTTACAACACTATCTTCTCTAGCCATGGCACCTCCATTTTAATCACTGATTTTATTGATCAACTATCTTGCTGAATATTTGGTCGGGCCAACGGCCCGTTAGCCGATTTCTCAACCGGTCTGGCCCTCAAAGCCCACCTCTATTCGGCCATCGGGGTAGATGATGATGGGCACCGTGGCGGCGTAATCAAGGGCGGTGTCCAGGTCATCTTGGTTCTGGTCTACCCTGATCTCCTGGTACTCAATGCCGTTTCGCTTCCACGCTGCGCGTAGGGCGTCGCAAGCGGGACAGACAGTTAGCGTGTAAACGATGGGTATGTCGGCCATGAAGAAGGCTCCCTAATCTTTAATAAGCGTCAGAGAGAAACATTCTACAACTACGGCCAACCGGTGTCATCCCTAGTGATTAACGCTAAAGAACGAGCCTGTTGTCCCTGGATACTCCCGTGGATATAATGCCCAGGCAAGTTATCAATTTCGAGACATTTAAAACTGTTCATGGAGGAACAATGTTCGCACTATTCGTAACCGCCAAGATTAAAGCTGGGCACCGCGCCGAATTTATCGAGGCCACCATGGGTGACGCTGTTGGGTCTAACAACGACGAGCCGGGCTGCTTGCAGTTTGATGTTCACGCCGATCCTAACGACGAAAATACCGTATACCTGTATGAGGTTTACGAGAATAAAGACGCCTGGGAGTCTGCTCACCGCTCCGCTCCGCATTACACTAAATGGCGTGAGACGGTTTCACCCTGGTTCGATGGCGACCCGACCCGCGTGGAGTTGAGCCCCATCTTCACCAAGGACAAAGGTCAGATTTAGTCCTTCAGAAACCCCGGCAACCGGAAAACTAGAGGGCGTCCCGAAATACTCGGGACGCCCTCTTTCGCATATGTCATCAACCGCCCATCAACATCGAGGTCGGCGTGGAAATTCCCCACCCCCTACCCATCATTCCGGCGAAGGCCAGAATCCACTGCGCCAAGACTCTGGCCGATGAAAGAAATCAGGCGTCGCGGAACTTGGGCATGATCTTCTCGCTTAGCAGTCGCAGTGATTTGGCAGTATTCTCGCTGGAGATCAGACCCCGGTTGGTCAGCATCAGGTTCCTGACACCCAGGTCGCGCATCATTGCAATCTGCTCGGCCACCCGCTTCGGTCCGCCTATTAGAAGTTCGCTCACAGTCGGGTCCGGAGTCTCAGCGTAGCCTTCCTTCTTCATGGGAGGCCGCTGCATATTCACCTCCATCTCCGGAGGGTTCCACTCCTTGCGCACCCCTTCTAGGTGCTCGAAGGCGGCGTAATGCGCTGGCAGATACTCATCCCAGGCCGTGTCATTGGTCTCGGCGATATGCATCTCCCGCCAGACCCAGATCTGGTCCAGGTTCTTTTGGACCGCTTCGTCGCTGAAACCCGACGCCGACATGGTGTCGCGGTAGGTCTGGATCTGTTCTCCCGTTGAATCCATTGTGCCGCCGCGAATCAGGACCGGTTTACCAAGTTTGGCCAACTCGATGATGGAAGGGAGGGTGGAGGCGGCTCGAGCCAGTGGCGGGTGGGGTTTCTGGTACGGCCTGGGCCGAACCGATGGAAAAGCCACCTGCCAGAACTCGCCTTCAAATCTCACGTTGTCGGTGGTCCACGCCAATACCAGCAGATCTTCGGCCTCGTCCAACTGGGCCTTGCCCAGGCCGGGGGTGGTTCCAAACCCCACGTACTCGTAGGCGTTGTAGTTGGAGCCTCGGCCCGTGCCGACGACCAGCCGACCCTTGGACAGGTTGTCCAGCAGCGCCGTCTGATGGGCCACCCGCACCGGATTGTGGAGCGGCAGTTCGATAATGCCAAAGCCCAGCATGATTCGTGATGTCTTGACCGCTACCGCGCTGGCAAAGACCAACGGGTCGCCGTAAACGCACTCACCGGTAAAGTAATGCTCCGCAAACCAGACGGCGTCCATCCCCAACTCTTCGGCCAACACCGCCTCGTCCAGACACTGGTCAATCTCCTGACCGTCCCGAGTGTCATCAAATTTCATCGGGTACAGGAAGTGGCCGAATTTCATGGTGGGTGGTTCCTTTCGGTTGGGGTTGGTTGGGGCGGTGGGTATTGTACTACGGGTGGCAATCGTCGGGACGCTGGAATTAAAGAAATCGCGGCTTTTGGGACGACGAATACAGGAGTGATTTTGCTCGGAGTCGCTAATAATGGTGACGTTGTTGGCATCGATGATATTGATACCGCTGAAGGATTAGATCGACTAAGGTTAAGAGTTGAAGGGATAACCTCGAACGTAATAATACCGAGTTTGACAGTGCGAATCCGATCCGAAGAAGTGGATCAGAAATATATAGCAATTTTAGAAGTCCCGAATGGTCCAGAGCCCGGTTATTACACCAAAAATGGTGTCCCGTATATACTGCATGGGAGCATGTCGAGACCAGCAAATCCGATGGAAGTATATGTCCTGATTAAAAGACATATCGAAAAAGAATGATTCGACCTTTCTCCAACCTACCCCTTCATACTCAACCCGATCCGCTTCCTTTCGAGATCAATCTCCAACACCGTTACCCAGACTTGCTGTTGAACTTTTACCTCGTCGGCGGGGTTGGTTACGTATTTGTTGGCTAGGTTGCTGATGTGGACTAGGCCGTCTTGATGGACGCCTACGTCTACGAAGGCGCCGAAGGCCGTTACGTTGGTGATGATTCCGGGGAGTTCCATTCCGACGGTCAGGTCTGACATCTTGTTGATGCCGTCGGCGAAGCTGAAGGGCTCGAACTCCTGACGGGGGTCTCGGCCGGGGCGGACCAGCTCTTCTATTATGTCGTGTAGCGTGGGCAGTCCCACTTTGTCGGTCACGTAGCGGTTCGGGTCGATCTGGGTGGAGATGCTGGCATTGCCGACCACCTGATCCAGCGGATGGCCCAGGTCCTTAGCAATGGCCTGCACGACCTTGTACGACTCGGGGTGCACCGCGCTGGCGTCCAGCGGGTTCTTCCCTTCCCGGATGCGCAAGAACCCTGCCGCCTGTTCAAAGACCTTGGGGCCAAGTCTGGGGACTTTCTTCAGCGACTCACGGGTGGCAAACGGTCCGTTCTCGTTGCGGTACTCCACTATGGCATTCGCCAGTTTTGGCCCCAAGCCTGACACATATGAGAGTAGCTCGCCGCTGGCGGTGTTCAATTCAACGCCCACATTGTTCACGCAACTGCCCACCACATCGTCTAGCCGGTCTTTCAACGCCTTCTGGTCAACGTCGTGCTGGTACTGGCCGACGCCGATGGACTTGGGATCGATCTTGACCAACTCGGCCAGCGGGTCCATGAGCCGGCGGCCAATTGAGACTGCGCCGCGAACAGTTAGGTCATAATCAGGAAACTCGTTGCGGGCCACCTCTGACGCCGAATAGACCGAGGCACCACTTTCGTTGACCATCACAACGGTTATATCGGAATCCAGCTCCAACGTCCGCAGGAACGCTTCGGTCTCGCGGCCAGCGGTGCCGTTGCCCACAGCGATGGCTTCAACGCTGTAGAGGCGGCACAGGTCGACAATCTTGTCGCCTGCCTCCCGTTCGCCCCGCTCCCCGGTGTGCGGGTAGACGGTGTCGTTGTGCAGCAGCCGACCCTGCCGGTCCAGGCAGACCAGCTTGCAGCCAGAGCGGAACCCGGGGTCCAAGGCCAAGACGTTTTTCTGTCCCAAGGCCGGGGCCAGCAGCAGTTCCCGCAGGTTGTCGGCGAACACCGTGATGGCAGCGTCCTCGGCTCGTATTCGCGCTTCTTTGCGCACCTCGGTTTCCATGGATGCTTCCAGCAGTGGCTTGTAACGGTCTTGCACCGCCTGCCGAACTTCCTGGGAGGCCTCGGTGTTGCCAGTGATGAAGATCTCTTGCAGCACAGCCACGGCTTGCACGGCCGGAGGCGAGATATGCACCGATAGCATGGATTCTTTTTCGCCCCGGAGCATTGCCAGCACCCGGTGGGAAGGCACTTTCATTATCGGTTCTTCCCACTCGAAATAATCTCGGTATTTCGCGGCCACTTCCCGTTTGCCTGAGACCACTGAGGAAGAAAATGTGCCTTGAGACCAAAATAGACGTCGAATCTCCCGCCGGGCAACTTTGTCCTCGCTCACCCATTCTGCGATGATGTCACGCGCGCCGCTGAGGGCGTCTGGTACGTTAGCCACACCATTGATCGTGCCGGTAGTCGAGTCCAGGTATTCCGCAGCGGCTTGTCTCACATCGAAGTTTTCCTGACCCCACAGGTGCAACGCCAGCGGCTCCAGCCCCTTCTCCTTTGCGATAGTGGCTCTGGTGCGGCGCTTGGGTCGGTAGGGCAGGTAGATGTCTTCTAGGGTCGTCATAGTCTTGGCAGCCAAGATCGCCAATCGCAATTCATCAGTCAACAGTCCACGCTTTTCCAGCGACTCCAGGATGGCATGGCGGCGGTCCCTGAGTTCACGAATCTGGGAGAGTCGGTCGCGGATGCTGGTGATGACGACCTCGTCCAGACTGGCAGTGTTTTCTTTTCGGTACCGGGCGATGAACGGCACGGAAGCGCCGTCGTCTAGCAGGTTGACCGTGGCGGCCACCTGACCTTGAGCCAGTTTGAGTTCCTGGGCGATTTGAGGGATGGCAGTATCTATCATGCTTTTTTGCTGTTATCCGTTTTGAAATCCAGTGTTAAGTTTCGCCGGATCAAATACGCTCGGCGATCCAGACGATGTTGTGGGCGCCCTTTTTGCCGCGACCACGGACCCTGACCTCTTCGACGTCGAAGCCGGTCTGGCCGAGCCTCTTGGCGAAACCGGCGTCCTGGTCGGATGACCAGATGCCCAGCACACCGTGGGGCTTTAACGCGGCGTGGGCAGTCTCCAACCCGGCGATGGTATAAAGCCAGTCGTTACCGATGGATGTGAGGGCGTTGGGGCCGTTGTCCACATCCAGGAGGATGGCGCTGAAGCTGCCGCGGCCCCGCTTGATCATCTGAGCAACGTCACCTTCTTGCACGGTGACCCGATCGTCGTCCAGGGGATTGCCGGCCAGATGGGCCAGGACTCCCTGGTTCCAGCGAACCACCGCAGGGACGAGTTCGGAGACTACCACTTCTGCTTCGGATCCAAGTTCGTCCAAGGCCGATTTCAGGGTGTAGCCCATACCCAGGCCGCCAATCAGGACGCGGGCCGTTGGCGCATCGTTGATTTTCTGGCAGGCAAGGGTCGCCAGCGCCTGCTCCGAGCCAAAGATGCGGCTGTTCATCAGCTCGAGATTATCCGCTTGAATCGCAAACTCTTGGTCACGCTGATAAAGACAGAGCTCGGCTCCATGGCCGGGTGTCTGGGCTTTGTCGATCAGTATCCAGGGTTTCAACGGCGCCTCTCACGGCAGGTGGGTTTATAGAGTTGGGGTCTAATTGCGTCAGGTGTTCATTAAATAGTATGACGCTATTTTACGGTCTGATGAAAACCGCGTGGGTTTAATCTGACGCGGAAAGTAATCACAATTCAAAAGGGCGTCCCGATTCCATTGGGACGCCCTTTTGTGTTTCAGCTAAAAAGACGGATTAGTCTTCCAGGTGGACTGTCGCGGTGATGCGAGGGACGTCACTCACCACGCGGGTGGTATGGCCGGCGCCGGTTAGGTCTTCAGCCAGGTTGACATCGCCCGCGCCCAGGCGGTAGACGGTGCCGTCCTTCAGGCCAATCTCAGCCTCACCGGACAGGGTGATGATGTACTGGCGGCGCGGGGCGATGTGCCAGTCGCTGAAGAAGCCGGGCTGCTGGGCCCTGAAGATAATCTTCGATGCATCATGCAAGGTGTTATAGGAGGGATGCTCTGACGGGTTGATCTCTTCGACCTTGGTTGTGCCGTCGTCGCCAGTGTACATTCTGATTGAACCCATGATTTTTCTCCCTTTTTGGTCTTTTAGGATTTGAAGTGATTTTATTCCGATAAGAATTGTTTGATGGCTACGTAAGACTCGTCCGGCAATTCTTCTGCTATGTAGTGTCCACAGGGCAGCGATTGGCCCCGGACGTTGGTGGCGTAGTCCTGCCAAATTTTCAGGGGGTCCTGGGTTTTGCCCACGAAACCTGTTTGGCTCCAGAGTGCCAACATAGGGCAGTTGATCTTCTGGTCAAAGTCGGCCTCGTCGTGCACCAGGTCGATGCTGGCTCCAGCGCGGTAGTCCTCGCAGACCGCGTGAATGGTACCAGGGATACTGAAGCAGCGGATGTAATCGGCCAAAGCCTCCGGTGTGAAAACCTTGTCGGCGTCCTTGGTCCGTTCAAACCCGCGCTGGGCGTAGAACTCCGGGTTGGCGCCGATGACTTTTTCAGGGAAATCAAAGGGCTGGATCAGGAAGAACCAATGCCAGGTGTTGGTGGCAAAATCCTTGTCCACGATCTCGAACATAGTGCGTGTTGGAATTATGTCTAGGGTGACCAACTTCAGGACGCTGTCCGGATTGTCCTTGGTCAACCGATGCGACACTCGGCCGCCCCGGTCGTGGCCTACCAAATAGAACTGGTCAAACCCCAACGCCTTCATCACGTCCACCTGGTCCTGGCCCATGGTGCGCTTGGAGTAGTTCATGTGCTCTGGGTCGCCTTCGACCTTGGCGCTGTCGCCGTAGCCGCGCAGGTCTGGGCAGACCACGGTGTAGTCTTCCGCCAAACGGGGCGCAATCTTGTTCCACATGGCGTGGGTCTGCGGGTAGCCGTGGAGCATCAGCAGCGGCGGTCCGGTGCCACCCTTGACCAGGTTGATGGTGGTGCCGTTTGCTTCTATTTGAAGCTCTTCAAAACCTTGAAACATCGTTACTTCTCTTTTAGAAAATGCCGGTTAGCTGGCGGGAACTAAAGCCCTTTCCAATACTCGTCTTAACGCGGCTGTGAAGGTGTCTATCTCAGTCTTGCCGATCTCTGTGGACACTGCGCCCACCAGATTGGAGGCCATGAGAATGCCTTCATTGAGCAGTCCCAAGAACACCTTATGGCGGAAAGCTGAATCCTCGGCGGCAATGTCCCGGTAGCCTACCAGTTCTTCGCTAGTGAAATGGATACCGAATAGCGATCCCAGTCCGGTGACTTGGATCGGCACTTCCAGCTCAGCCCCTACTTTGAGAATCTCAGCCCGGAGGTAATCCGTCATGTCCTCCAGCTTCTGGTAGACCTCAGGAGTCAGTTCGTCGAGGGTCGCAGCACCGGCCAGCATGGTCATTGGGTTGGCGTTGAACGTACCAGCGTGGGCAACCCTTGGCCCGCCGGTTTGCGATGGGTCATAGAGGTCCATGATGGACTTGGTGCCGCCGAATGCCCCGATGGAAAACCCGCCGCCGATGATCTTGCCCAGAGACGTCATGTCGGGGGTGATCCCGTAATACTCCTGGCAGCCGCCCATGGCAGCGCGGTAGCTGATTACCTCGTCGAAAATCAATATTATCCCGTTGTCGGTAGTGAACTCCCGCAGCATGGTCAGGAATTCAGATGTGGCCGGCAGCATGCCAACCGAACCCAGCATCGGCTCGATAATCACCGCTGCCAGGTCGTCTTTGTTTTCTTCCAGTCTTTGTTTGGCTATGGCGGTCTCGTTGAAGGGCACCACTATCACCTGGTCCAACGTTCCTTCGCCCAGGCCTTCAGTTGCGGGCATGGAGTCGGGGCGGGTGCGCTCTCCAGACTTGGCCGGGTTGGTCCGCACGCTGACGCTCACCTGGTCGTGGCTGCCGTGATAGCCGCCCTCAACCTTGGCAATCTTGCTCTTGCCGGTTACGGCCCGCGCCGCCCGGATGGTGTTCAAAGTGGCCTCGGTGCCAGAGTTGGTGAACCGAACTAAGTCAAAGCTTGGGATGCGGTCACAGAGCAGCTTGGCCAGGCGAGTCTGGTGGGCGCTGGGCGCGTTGTAAACCATGCCCTTGTCCATCTGCTGTCCAATCACGTTCACCACTGATTTGGGAGAATGGCCCAAGATGAGAGTGGTCATGGTGCCGATGAAGTCCAGGCGGTCAGTGCCGTCTGAATCGACCACATGGCAACCCTGGGCGCGGTCCACAAAGATGGGATAGGGCGCCCAGAATATTGAGTTGCGGCTGTCGCCGCCCGGCAGATAATTCTTGGCGTCCTCCCAGAGGGCCTTGGACTTGGTCGTTGATTCTAGGTACTTATCCAGTTCGCTAATCGTATCTGCCACGGTTGACTCCTGTTCGGCATTTTTAGGATGCAAAGTATCGGGTGAAGCGGTTGGCTAATCTGCTGCCGCCCCAACGGCTGTGGGTGTATCGTTTGGGAAATATAGTTTGCGGATCGACCCGCTGCCGAGGCTGAAGAAGACGATGACCACAAAGATCAGTCCGCCAACCACCAGTACCGCAGAAGCGTTAAAAATGTCGGCAATGGCGGCGTTGGCCAGGTTGGTGACGGCCATGCTGCCGCCCACGTGGACGGAGTAAACACCGGAAACGCGACCCCTAACGTGGTCTTCAGTCAGCGACTGGATGATTGTATGGCTGATGGTCATGAACCCAGCCTGGTTGATGCCCATAATTACTGTGGCAGCGATTGACAGAGTCGGGCTGTCAGACAAAGCCAGTAACAACGGACCCAGCCCACTGCTAAAGGCAAAGATGATAAAAAGCTTTCCGCGTATGGATTGGCTGCGGACACCGGCCATGAAAATCGAGGCGAACAGTGCCCCGCCACCGATCCCGGCGATCAGATAGCTGGCGCCAACCGAACCCGCACCCAGTTTGTCATCAGATATGGCAGGCAGGAGCGACTCATAAGACATGGTCAGGGCGCAGTGCGCCAACACTAGCAGCACCATGGACATGATGATGGGCCGCTGATAGACGTAGACAAAGCCTTCAAACAGGTTGGACAAGAAACTCTGACTTTTGTTGATCACGCCGGTGGAGCGAGTCTTGACCTTGGAGACCTGGAAGAAGCCCAACAAGTAGAATCCGCTGCAGAGCCAGAACGCCGACTCGATATTAACGAACCCAAGGAGCGGCACTATGGCCAGCGCGCCAACCATCCTGGCCCCCTGCTGGGTGGCTTGGTTCAGGGCGATGGCGTTCATCAGGTGTTCTTTGGATACCAGATTGGGTATCAGGGCTGACACTGTAGTCATATGGCTGGCCCTTAATGTGCCATTGATCAATGCCATGATTGTCAGCATCCACGGCCCGGCATTGCCGGACATGACCAGTACGGCCAGCGCCACGTTGTTGACCATATTGAGGGCAAATATCCAACGTAATAACGTTTGACGGTCGAATTTATCGGCCAAAAAACCCGAGATAGGTGTGGAGAACACCCGAGGGACGATGGCCGCGAAGGTGACTATTCCGACCCAGAGCGATCCATCCGTGATCTCAAAGGCAAGCCAGCCACGGGCAATAATCAGAGCCCAGGCGGCGGAGGCGGAAAAAGCGGTGGCGATCCAAAGGTTTCGGTAGTCCTGGTATTGCAGCGCCAGAAGAAACCGGTCTCGTGTCGTAGAAAGTAAGGTTCTCATGCAATCCCTTGATACAAATCGGCCTGCCCGATTATAGCAGTAGCTTCAAAGCGATTTGTAGTGGCGATTTGTAATGCGGTCCGTGACTAAATCAGCCTTGACTGTCACTAACCTGCTATCTACAATCGCCAAGGTTGCACGGGCAACAGATTTATCCCAAGCGACAAGGAATAATATGCCCTTCCAAGCCCCAGCAGATGGTGTCCTGCTGCCACCGTATAGAATCCTAGATCTCACCGGGCCGGAGGGCGTTTTCTGCGGCAAATTGTTGGCCGATTATGGCGCTGAAGTGATAAAGGTTGAACCCCCAGCCGGAGATCCTGCCAGGCAGAGACCACCCTTTATCGGCGACGAACCGGGGTTAGAACGCAGCTCATATTTCTTGTTCTACAACACCAATAAACGGTCAGTGACTGTGGATATCGAGAGCCCGGAAGGGCAGGACTTGTTTAAGAAGCTGGCCGCATCTGCGGACGTGATAATCGAGAGTTTCTCTGTCGGGTATATGAAATATCTTGGTCTAGACTTCGATTCCCTGAAAACAAACAACCCGGGGCTGATCATGGCCTCTATAACGCCCTTCGGCCAGACCGGGCCTTGGAAAGACTACAAGTCGACTGACCTGATTTCTCTGGCCGCCAGCGGTTTCATGCAGATAACTGGAGACCCCGACGGCCCGCCGCTCCGCCAGGGCAACGAGCAGTCCCACTTCCCGGGCTCCCAACACGCCGTGACTGCCATTATGGGCGCGCTGCTCTACCGAGACCTGCAGGACGGCCAGGGCCAGTACATCGACGTTTCTATGCAAGAAGCGATGATTACCTACTACACTGACGCCCACCCCGCTTTAGCCTGGATGCAACGCGGCGAGAACGTAACTCGAGTCGGAACCAACTCGACGCTGGTGATTCCGTTGGGCGCTTACCCCAGCAAGGACGGCTGGATATCTGCGGGTATCATCACTCCCAGAGAATGGGAGAACCTATCAAATTGGATGTATGAGGTCACCGGCAACGAAGAGATTCTCAACGACGACTATAAGGGCGGCAACCAAGACCGCGCGCCCTACAATGACATCATCACGGCCCTGGTTATAGATTTCACCACCCGCTTCACATCTGAAGAACTTTTTCATCAGGGCCAGGAACGCAACCTCGTCTTTATCCCAGTGAACACGGTGTCTGACCTACTGAACGACCCCCAACTGGAGGCGAGTAACTTCTGGTTCGACCTTGACCATGCGGAAGTGGGCACCCTGAAATACCCACTGGGAGTGTTCGACAGCGACGAAGTCACGCCGGTGACCAAACCTGCTCCATACCTGGGTCAGGACAATGACTCCATTTACGGTGATTTAGGGATCGGTGAATCAGAACTTGCAGCCCTCCGAACCGGGGGGGTCATTTAACTATGACCAACCAAAACAAACCCCTCTCTGGAGTCCGTGTCCTGGAACTCGGCCCTTATGTTGCGCTGCCATTGACCGGTCGTATCCTGGCGTCTCTGGGCGCAGAGGTCATCAAGGTCGAAACCAATAAAGTGTTAGACGAGATGAACTTCATACCGGCCTGGTCTCGCGGCGGTGGACAACCCGAGTTCCAAAGAGGCAAAAAACGTATAACCATTGATGTCCGCACCCCGGACGGCCTGGAAGTGTTTAAAGAGCTGGTCAAGGTCAGCGACGTGTTCATCACCAACTTCCGGCGCAATATCCTGGACCGGTGGGGTATCGACTTCCCGGAGCTCCGGCGGTTGCGGCAGGACATTATCCTAATGTGGCAGACCGGCCTCGGTGGCATCGGCCCGTATTACACGTACAAGTCCTACGGGATATTGGTGCAGCACATGGGTGGCGTTTCCCTGATGTCGGGCGAGGAAGGGGAGCCGCCGGCGACGATAAATACGTCCTATTCCGACTACCACACCGGTGTTTTTCAGCCGGTGGCGATCATGGGAGCGCTGCTTCGGCGTAGATTGACCGGCCAACCTGCCACCATGGAGTCGTCAATCTTCAAATCGGGGGCGCTCACGGCTGGTCCAGCAATACTCGACTATCAGTCCACGGGACGCGTGCCCCAGCGAATAGGCAACCGGGACCCGTTCGCCGCACCCCACGGCGCTTATCAGTGCCAGGGTGATGACCGTTGGTGCGCCATTGCCATCCAGACCGAGGAGCAGTGGCAGTCCTTCCGTCAGGTGATTGGCAACCCCGATTGGTGCAGCGAAGACGCATTCTCAACCATGGAATTCCGGCTGGCCAACCAGGACCGTCTGGACACGTTGGTGGGTGAGTGGGCCGCAACCCGGACGGCTGAAGATGTGATGACACAGCTCCAAGATGCCGGGGTACCGGCCAGCGTGGTGTCGCAAGGCCAAGACCTCTACGAGAGCGAGCATCTGAAAGCCCGCGGGTTCTACCAGCCAACGCCCTACTACCTGGCGGATCGGAGTAATCCCGCCTACGAGTGGGAACAATTTGAAGGCATAGCTGCGGCCAACCCGCCCAAGATGTCAGAATCGCCAATGGATTTTGGGTCCTACAGCAACATCGGGGAAGACAACGACTACGTCTTCAAAGAGATACTGGGCATGTCACAAGCAGAAGTGGATCGGTTAGCCAAAAACCAGTCCCTGTACTAAACCAAACCCCTGATAGCTGAAAGCTAAAAGCTGACGGCTGCCAATGCGAGGAACCATGTACGACTACAGCAAATACGAGCACATACTATTTGACATCAAGGATGGCGTGGCCCTTCTGACCATCAACCGTCCAGATGTCTACAACGCCACTAATTTTAAGCTGCACAACGAACTCAGCAAAGTCTGGCTGGACCTCGGCAATGACGATGATGTCCGGGTGGTGGTGATCACCGGGGCCGGCACCGCATTCTCCGCTGGCGGCGACTTTGATCTGATCCAAGAGTCCATCGGCAACGCCAAAGTGATTGCTGGGACCATGGAAGAGGCGAGGGACATAGTCCACAACATGATCAACCTGGACAAGCCAGTGATCTCCGCCATCAACGGCGTGGCGGTTGGGGCTGGTCTGGCTGTGGCTCTATTGGCGGACATATCCATAGCCTCGGACAAGGCCCGGTTCACCGACGGCCATGTGCGGCTGGGAGTGGCGGCCGGAGACCATGCCGCGGTCATCTGGCCCATGCTCATCGGCATGGCTAAGGCCAAATATTACCTGATGACCTGCGAATTCCTGGACGGTACTGAGGCGGAGCGAATTGGCTTGGTGAGCCAGGTTGTGCCCCATGACGAACTGATGGACAAGGCCATGGATGTGGCTCGTCGCCTGGCCGTTGGTTCCCAACAGGCGCTGCGGTACACGAAACGATCGCTAAACCAGTGGCTGCGTCAGGCCGAGCATACTGCCTTTGATTATTCATTGTCCCTGGAGATGCTGGGCTTTTTTGGCGAAGACGTTCAAGAAGGTCTCGATTCCGTCCGGGAACGCCGGGACCCCAAATTCCCATCAGTTCAATAAGTGGATATCAAAGGAATGAATGGAATATAGAAAATTTGGCAAAACCGGGATAAACGTCTCTGAGATTGGGTTTGGTTGCGGCGATGTGGGTGGACTCATGGTCCGAGGGGAGCCTGCCGACCGGGTCAAAGCCGTCGCCCGGGCCATAGAACTCGGTATCAACTACTTTGATACTGCCTCTCGTTACGGAGGCGGTCAGTCGGAGACTAATCTTGGCCGGGTGATGCGAGAACTCGCCATCGATTCGGGTTCGGCTGAATTCTACGTCGGCACCAAATACAGCCTGGGCGAAGCTGACCCCAGCAATTTAAAGGCCGGCGTCATCCTGTCTGTAGAAGCCAGCCTGAAGAGGCTGGGCCGGGAGCAGGTAGACCTGATTCAACTGCACGACCGCATCAGTTCTCACACGGACGTGTCCGTCCGCGCGATCACCGTGGCTGACGTGCTGGGAGAGGTCCGTGAGGGGCTGGAAGTTCTGAAGACCCAAGGCAAAGTTCGCTATTACGGCATGACCGGCGTTGGGGAACCCAAAGGCATCCATGAAGTAGTGGCCTCTGGGATGATCAGCACCGTGCAGACCGTCTACAACCTGATCAACGCTAGCGCTGGAACTGTTACGCCAACCGGATTCGACATGCCTGATTACGGCCGACTGATTGATTTGGCCGTAGAGAAGCAAGTCGGAATAATCGTGATTCGGGTGCTGGCCGCTGGTGCGCTATCCGGTACTAGCGTGCGTCATCCAGTGGCGGTTCCGACCGTTGCCCCGATCGGTTCGGGAAAGGATTTCCAGCAAGACGAAGCGAGAGCGCAGGGTTTTTCGTTTCTGGTAGATGAAGGTTTTGCGGCTGATATGCCGGAGGCGTCGATCCGGTTCGCCCTGAGCAACCCCGGCGTTTCCACCGTGCTAGTTGGTTACTCCGACATGGACCACCTGGAAAAGTCAGTACAGTACGCGGCCAAGGGCGCTCTGCCAGCCGAAGCGTTGGCCCGTCTGCCCCAAGCCTGGTCAGGATTCGTGAGTTAAGCATGAACGAGATACTGGGTAACTTGGACAGCCTGCGCAGAGCCATGGACAACGGCGATTTTGACGCCATAATCGCCATGTCTCCGGAGAATGTGCCATACACCTCGGGAGTGGGCATCTGGTCCCAGAAGGTAATCCGAGACCGTCTGGCTATGGTCGTCTGGCCTAGGTACGGTGATCCGACGCTGATTGTGGCTACCAATGAAGAAGGCTACGTCAAAGAGAAGTCCTGGATATCCGATGTTCGTGGTTACCGCCAACACGCAGACTCGCCCATTAAGCTGCTCTCAGACGTGCTTCAGGAAAAAGGGTTGAGCGCTGGCCGTATTGGCTTTGAGCCGGCCTACCTGACCACCGATTACTATCTGGAACTTTTGGAGACGATGACCGAGGCCAAATTCGAGTCCTGTGAGCCCATGCTGCAGACGGTTCGCATGATTAAGACCGATGCCGAGATTGAGATACTCAGCAACGCGGCAATAGCCACGGAACGAGCGCTGATGGCTACTTACTCAACGTCCAGACCTGGCGATAAGGAACGTGATTTAGTGGCCCGCCTGGGAGCCAACATCATGCAGGCTGGAGCGGAGTTGCCGTCGTTTCTGTTCTTCACCGTGGGGCCGAATTCCGGCTACGCTCACCCTGACCCCACCGACATTGAAGTCCAACCTAACGACATTTTAAAGGCTGACTGCGGCGGTTGGTTCAACGGCTACTTCTCGGACATTGGCCGCACGGTTGTCGTGGGCAAGGCCACCGATGAACAGCATTCCATCTATAACCGCCTGGCCGAAGTTCACCGTCAGACCATTGCCACCATGCTGCCGGGCGTGCCAGCCAACGAGGTCTATCGGCAGAACGTGGAGTTCTACCAAGAGGCGGACATTGAATTCAACTTGCCCTTCGCGGGACACGGTCTGGGCCTATACATCCACGAAATGCCCATGCTGGCGGCCTACGATGACACACCTCTCGCTCCCAACATGGTGTTTGCCGTTGAGACCAGGGTGCGCTGGCCCGGCGTCCAAGGTTTCCACATAGAAGACCTGGTAGTCATCCGAGAAAACGGCCCTGAGATAATCACCACCTTCATGGACACCAGCCGTTTAATGGAGTTGTAGGCCCTACGGCCGAAACAAATAGACGGCCAAAACCAAGATGGTAACGGCTGACAATAGATTGATCCCGGCGGTCATGCGGGCCAGTTTTCGGGCTAGGCTCTGGGGTAAGACCTCTCCGGATTGGCGGGCCTGTTCCATGCGTTCTATGATCTTGGGGCCGAGCCAGAAATCGTGAAGCAGGCTAAGCGAGACTACAAATAAGAACAAGAATGTCTTTACCCTTAGAATCTGCATAAACCGGCCATAATCGGTGAAGGATATGTTAGGCCGAATCCCCCAATGGTCTGTAGCGAAATAAGCGCCGCTTACACCCAGCAGAATCATGGCCGCCCAGGCAATAGGCAGGAACTTCTTAGCGGCATCACTCAAGATGCCAAACGCTTCTGGAGCGCCTGACTGCATGGCTTTCCTGGCAGTGAGCAGCATGACCATCACTAAGAGAAACATCCCGCCAAGCCAGACCACCACAGATGATATATGTATCGCTACTGCTACTTGTTACATGATTATTGGGCCACGTAGCCGCCGTCCACGGTCATGTTATGGCCGGTGACGAACGATGCGGCATCTGAAGATAGCCATAAGACTGCCTCGGCAATCTCAGACGGTTGTCCCAATCGGTCCATTGGGTGTCTTGCGGCCACCCGGTCTCGATAGCCTTCAATCTGGTCAAAGCTGACCTGGACCAGCGGGGTTTCTACATATCCAGGGCAAACGGCGTTGACTCGGATACCCGATTTGGCGTATTCCATGGCCGCCGCCTTGGTCAGTCCGGTTACACCGTGTTTGGCGGCCACGTAGGCCACGGTGCCAGACAATCCGACCAGCCCGGCGATGGATGCGGTGTTAACAATGGCGCCCTTGCCCTGCTTCACCATTTGGGGTATCTCCGCCTTCATACACAGCCAAACACCCTTCAGGTTGATGGACATGACCCGATCCCAGTCCTCTTCCAGGTAGTCGGCGGTGAGACGACGCTCGCTACCGCCACCGATGCCGGCGTTGTTGAAGGCGCAGTCCAGGCTACCGAAGGTTTCAACCGCCTGGGCGACCATGGCCTGGGTGTCTTCCGGCCTGGAGACGTCGGCGTGGACCAAGATTGCCTCGCCGCCCGATTCTTTAATCAGTTGAACTGTCTCCTCGCCACCCTCGACGTCCACGTCGGCCACTACCACCCGCGCTCCATCGTTGGCGTAGGCCAGAGCAGCCGCTCGGCCGATGCCAGATCCTCCACCGGTGACCAAGGCTGTCTTTCCATCCAAACTACTGGCCATTCGCTGTCTCCTTACCCCGTTGATACTTTGTCGGAATTATACCCATGCACCCTGGTTTAGCAACAATAACAAATCTTCCCCAGGCTGGGCCCACCGTGTAGAATAGGCCGACAATCCATCTAAGCTGGGAAGGACTTATGAGAGACATCGCCACCAACATGCCAGATTACGAATCTGCCATTAAGAATGACCGGTTGGAAGTGCCTGAATTCTTCAACTTTGGGTTCGACGTGGTGGACAAATGGGCGGAGGACCGTACCAAACTGGCCCTGATATCGGTGAACCCCAGCGGGGATAGCGTTGAGCACCACAGTTTTTGGGAGCTGAAAATACTCTCCAACAAATACGCCAACACCCTCATGGACCGGGGCATCAAGAAGGGCGACCGAGTATTCGTCATGCTGCCTCGGATACACGAGTGGTACGTGGTCATGCTGGGCCTGATGAAGCTGGGCGCATTGCCAATGCCCGGAACCACACTCCTAACTCCCAAGGACATTGAATACCGCATCAACACCGCCGAGGCCGTAATGGCCATCACCGACGAAGAGAACGCCAATAAGGTAGACGAGGTCGCCGGTGGGTGCCCTGATCTGAAGCACTTAGTGGTGGTACGGGGCGAAAAGCGGGGTTGGATTTCCTATAACGAAGAAATGGCGGCTGCATCGTCGGTATTGGAGAACGTTGAGCCCACCCGAAGCGAAGACCCGTTGCTGATCTACTTCACCTCGGGTACAGTTGGCTATCCGAAGATGGTGCTGCACACCCAGGCGTCATGCGCCATCGGACACATTATTTCCGCCAAGTACTGGCATGACCTGACCCCCACCGACTTGATGTGGACGTTGTCCGACACCGGTTGGGCCAAGGCTGCATACGGCAAGTTGTTCGGCCAATGGACTCTGGGCGCGGCGGTGATGCAGCACGACGCCAGAGGCCGCTTTGATGCGCCACTAACTCTCAGTCTGCTGGAGAAGCACGGTGTAACGTCGTTCTGCGCTCCGCCAACGGCCTACCGCATGTTGGTGTTGGAAGACCTAAGCAAGTACAACATGGACAACCTGCGCCACTGCACCGGTGCCGGCGAACCGCTCAACCCTGAGGTTATGAAGCAGTGGGAAGACGGCACCGGACTGGTGATTTACGACGGCTACGGCCAGACGGAGACAGTCTTGCTGGTGGGTAACTTCCGCTGTAACGAGGTTCGTCCCGGCTCCATGGGTAAGCCGACACCCGGATTCACCATCGGAGTGGTGGACGAACAGGGTGATGAAGTCCCAGTTGGCGAAGAAGGTCAAATAGCGGTCAAGATCAAACCGGAGCGCCCGGTTGGCTTGTTCCAGGAATACTGGAAGGATCAGGAATCTATGGACCGTTCGTTCATGGGTGATTGGTACCTTACTGGTGACAAAGCTTACAAAGACGAGGACGGCTACTATTGGTTCGTGGGCCGTGCCGACGATGTGATTATATCCGCCGGTTACCGCATCGGCCCCTTCGAGGTTGAAAGCGCATTGATCGAGCACCCAGCCGTGGCGGAATCGGCCGTAGTTGCCAGTCCTGATCCGGTTCGGGGTGATATCGTCAAGGCGTTCGTAATCCTGGCTCCTGATTACGTCGCCTCAGACGAGTTGGTGGTCAGCCTGCAGGACCACGTTAAAACCGCCACTGCGCCTTACAAGTACCCAAGGGTTGTGGAGTTCGTCACTGAACTGCCCAAGACCGTCAGCGGCAAGATACGGCGGGTGGAGCTCAGACAACAGGAACTTGATAAAGCCAACGGCGGTTCCTAGGTAAAGTGAGGTATTGGCAAGAGAGACAACTCCCATCCCGGCCTTCCCACCTGCGTGGGAAAAGGGGCAGTTGCTTAACTGCGATAGAGATTGCCGTTAATAGGAATGATTAATGCCCAGTTTCAGTGAAGAACTGCGAATAGAAGCCGAGCCAAT
>Ga0209501_10001908_pt1 | contig 22448 bp, 25 predicted proteins | sample ArcticOcean_MG_C_4_FD_187434 | JGI IMG/M metagenome (GOLD analysis project Ga0209501, IMG submission 187434) | Marine microbial communities from western Arctic Ocean - ArcticOcean_MG_CB4_134 (SPAdes) (version 2) | ecosystem: Environmental > Aquatic > Marine > Oceanic | place: Arctic Ocean...
CAAAGAAGAGCCTGAGTTTTTAACAGAATGGCGCCTAAGGGCTTTTAAACAGTGGCTAAAAATGAAAGAGCCACACTGGGGTCAATTAAACTACAACCCTATTGACTATCAAGCCCTATCCTATTACGCAGCGCCTAAAAACAATAAAGATGCTCCAAAAAGTCTTGATGAAGTAGATCCAAAGCTTTTAGAAACTTATGAAAAGCTTGGTATACCGCTACATGAGCGCGCTAAGCTTGCAGGCGTTGCCGTGGATGCAGTTTTTGATAGTGTCTCAGTAGCAACTACTTTCAAGGATAAATTAAAGGAAGTTGGCGTGATCTTCTGTTCATTTTCAGAGGCTGTTAAAAACCATCCTGAACTCATAAAGAAATATCTTGGGACAGTTGTTCCTCAGCGTGATAACTTTTTTGCAGCTTTAAATTCAGCTGTGTTTAGTGATGGCTCTTTTGTTTATATACCTAAGAATACAAGATGTCCTATGGAGCTCTCAACATACTTTAGAATTAACGCCTTAAATACAGGTCAATTTGAACGGACCCTTGTTATTGCCGATGAAGGCAGTCATGTTAGCTACTTAGAGGGCTGTACTGCTCCAATGCGCGATGAAAACCAACTGCATGCAGCCGTTGTAGAGCTTGTTGCACTTGATAATGCTGAGATCAAATATTCTACTGTTCAAAATTGGTACCCAGGCGATGAGAACGGTAAGGGTGGCATATACAACTTTGTTACTAAGCGAGGTGACTGCAGGGGTGTAAACTCAAAAATTTCTTGGACGCAAGTGGAGACAGGTTCAGCTATCACTTGGAAATATCCAAGTTGCATTTTAAGGGGTGACAATTCAGTGGGTGCGTTTTACTCAGTTGCCGTAGCAAATAATTACCAACAAGCCGATACGGGCACCAAAATGATTCATATCGGAAAGAACACAAAAAGCACAATCGTATCAAAGGGAATATCAGCTGGGCACGCCTCTAATGCTTACCGCGGGCGTGTAAAATTTCTTCCTAATGCAATTAATGCTCGAAACCATACCCAATGTGACTCATTAATATTAGGCTCGAAAGCATCGGCCCATACTTTTCCCGAAATAGAAAATCAAAATCAACAGGGCATGATTGAACATGAAGCAACAACTTCAAAAATAAGTGAAGATCAACTTCTCTATTGTCGACAAAGAGGTCTGACCGAAGAAGATGCTGTGAGTTTAATTGTAAATGGTTTTTGTAAAGAAGTTTTTAAAGAACTACCTATGGAGTTTGCTGTAGAAGCTCAAAATTTACTCACAGTCTCTTTAGAAGGCTCTATTGGATAGGATGGAACATGATTAGCATAAATAACCTAAAAGTAAACTGTGACGATAAAGAGATCATAAAAGATCTTTCGCTTCATATTAATAGTGGTGAGGTCCATGCAATTATGGGGCCAAATGGCTCAGGTAAAAGCACGCTTGCTCAAGCCATAATTGGAAATCAAAACTATCAGGTGAAATCTGGCACCATCACGCTTAACAAGGAAGACATCACTGATATTTCAATTGAGGAACGCGCTCTTCGTGGCATCTTTCTTGCATTTCAATACCCTATTGAAATCCCAGGAGTGAACAACACTTATCTTTTAAGGGCTTCTTTAAATGCTAAACGAAAACACATGGGACTCCCAGAAATTGATGCTTTTGATTTCTTAAGGTTAATTAAAAAAATTATGCAACGCATGAATATTACAGAAGATTTTATCAATCGGTATGTTAATCAAGGCTTTTCAGGTGGCGAGAAAAAGAAAAATGAAATTCTACAAATGATGTTACTTGAGCCTAGCTTTTGTATCTTAGATGAAACAGACTCTGGCTTAGATGTCGACTCCCTTAAAATTGTTGCTGAGGGCGTCAATAAAATGCGTTCTAGTAGCCGTTCAATTCTAATTATTACCCACTACCAAAGACTACTAGAGCTTATTAAGCCCGATTATGTTCATGTGCTTTCTGATGGTGCTATTGTGAAGACCGGTGACCATACGCTTGCAGAAACTTTAGATAAAAGAGGTTTTGATTGGGTTAAGACTTTAGCGGAGTCTAATGTTTAACATTAATGACGAACAAAATGCATTAGACAAGAATGCACTATCGACTATACAGTCACTTTACCCAAAAAATTTTCCTACGTATAAAAATTTAAGCAAGCTTGTAGTTAATCCTTTACTACAAAATGATAATGCAAGCTCATACTTGAGCCCCCAATTAACTAATGCAGTTACCGATGACTCTATTATGCTTTTTAATGACTCAAATATAATTGATAACACGCAAGAACATGTTAAGGTCTCTATCAATACAAACTTCTCTACACCAGCTGAATCTAACACCCTTTTCTCTTCAATGCATCAGCTTGCCTGTAACAATAAAATTACCATTAATTGCGATCAAGAAAATGAAAAAATAATTTTATGGTTAGTGTTTGACTTCAGTTTAGCTGACCAGCTAGTAGGATATGAGTTTGATATCAATGTCTCGCCTGGTACGCATGTCATATTAAAAAAAATTGATATTTACAACCAAGAAAGTAAGGGCATTATCAATCGTCGTTACAATATTCGAGTACATCCCAATGCGGTAGCCGAACTAGTAGAAATATCTACTCTTTCTGCTGGTATGGATAATTATATAGAATTAAATATAGAACAACTTCATAGCTCTTCAACATTTCTTAAATCTTTCGATGCCGGCGCACAAATTACCCAAAAAACGCTCAATGTTAATTTGGTTGGCGATTTAGCAAAATTTAACTTTGAAGGTATTATTTACACTAAAAATAAAGAAATTGCTGAGCAAATAGTCAAGGCCAATCATCTCGCATCAAATACCTCTAGCAATCAAAATCATCGCATACTGTCTGGTGGTGAAAGCAAGGGTCGATTTCATAGCACGATCCATACGGTTCAAGACATAAAAAACATTGACGCCCATCAATTAAGTAAAAACCTTCTGTTGTCTAAGAAGGCAAGTATCACTACCTACCCTATACTTGAGATAAATACCGATGATATTCAATGCTCCCATGGTGCTACAATCGGCATGTTAAATCCTGAACATATTCTCTATCTGCGCTCAAGGGGAATTCCTGAGCAAGAAGCCGCCAAGATACTTATTGAGGGCATGATAAGTGAGTTCTTTAATAAAGAAGAATTTAACTTTGAAAGAGATATTATTGACTCTTGGGTTAAGCATTCATGAAAGACATACTAAACAACTCACCCTATCGAAAAGACTTTCCAATTCTTAATCAAGAGGTTAATGGATATCCACTTGCATATTTAGACAATGCTGCATCAACACAAAAACCCCAGGCGGTAATTGACAGTATTTTACACTACGAAACAAAAATTCATTCAAACGTTCATAGAGGAATCCATAAACTATCGCACCTAGCCTCAGATGCCTATGAAGATGTCCGTTGTAAAGTGGCTCAACTTATCAATAGTCTTTCTAGAAATGAAATTATTTTCACAAAGGGGACCACCGAGAGCATCAACTTAGTTGCTTCGAGTCTGGCACCCTTAATACAAAAAAATAATGAAATTATCATTTCAAGTATGGAGCATCATGCCAACATTGTGCCTTGGCAAATACTCTGCCAGAAAACTGGAGCAAAATTATTAGTTTGTCCAATCACAGAAAATGGGGAACTCAATTTAATTGAACTTGATAAGCTCATATCTAGCCAAACCAAAATGGTTGCTATCACACATATCTCAAATGTTCTAGGAACAATTAATCCTATTCAAAAAATTCTAAAAAGGGCTCACCATGTTGGAGCCTATACGTTTGTAGATGCCGCCCAATCCATAGCACATATGAATGTTGATGTTCAAAAGCTTAACTGTGATTTTTTGGCGTTCTCATCTCATAAATTACATGGACCGACTGGGACAGGTGTTCTTTATGGAAAAATTGCATTACTTAATGAACTATCACCGTATCAAACAGGTGGGGACATGATTAAAACCGTCTCTTTTAGTGAAACTACATTTAATGCACCACCTTATAAATTTGAAGCTGGCACACCTAATATTCAGGGAGTCATTGGTATGGGTGCAGCTATCGACTACCTCGCTACGTCAACACAAGAAGAAAGATACAGCTATGAAAAGGCCTTAACAACTTACCTTGTTAATTGTCTTCAAAGTATTTCTGGCTTACGAATTATTGGTAACCCAGAGTATCGCTCTGCGATCGTATCATTTGTCATGGATGAGATTCACCCACATGACCTAGCTACAATCCTAGATGAGTATGGTGTGGCTATTAGGGCTGGCCATCACTGCGCAATGCCACTTATGGAGATATTAGGCCTACCTGCAACCGCTAGAGCCTCTATTAGCTTCTATAACAACAAGAACGATATTGACCAACTCTGTAATGCCATCGAACAAGCAAAAAGAATATTTTCATGAGCAATCTAACTGATCTTTATAAAGAGTTAATTCTTGATCATAATAAAAACCCAAGAAACTTTGGGCAAATGCCAGACCCTTCGAAGATGATTGAGGGTTTTAATCCTCTTTGTGGCGACAAAATTAAACTCTTTTTAAAAATCGAAAATAATTTAATAAGTGATATCAAGTTTATTGGGACTGGATGTGCCATCTCTGTAGCAAGCGCATCCATGCTAACTGACTTTGCTCTAGGGAAAAGTATAGATGAGTCATTAAATTTATATCATGCAGTTCATCGCATGTTGACGGGTATAGATAACAATAATCAAGATGCTGAACAAGATCTTGGAAAGCTTATGGCTCTATCTGGCGTCAAGGAATACCCAAGTCGAATTAAATGCGCAACTCTATCTTGGCATGCGCTAAATGAAGCGCTAACATCTAATAACAACTCTGTATCAACTGAATAAATGCATCCATCCAATGAACCTGTAACTTTTCAAAGAGAGTGCAATGTCACTATGATCCCTTCAGGTGATGCGGTTACACTTCCCGAGGGCGCCTTTGGCTACATCACTCAAGACCTAGGTGGGTCCTTCACAATTTTTATTGAAGGTAATCTTTTTAGATTATCTGGAAATGATGCCGACGCTATAGGAAAGCTACCTACAACTATTCCAGAAATTAGCGATGCTACTGATGCAGATGAGATAAAAGATATAGTCTGGTCTCAGCTAAAAACATGCTTTGATCCTGAGATACCAGTAAATATTGTTGACCTAGGTCTAATTTACTCTTGTAACATACTGGTAAATGACCTAGATAAATCAAAACAAACGTTTGAAGTTAAAATAATCATGACACTCACAGCGCCTGGCTGTGGTATGGGACCAATCCTCATTGAGGATGTGAAAGAGAAAATAGAACTTATAGCACCCATAGACCATTGCCATGTGGAGCTTGTTTTTGACCCTCCATGGGATCAAAGCATGATGTCTGAAGAGGCACAACTACAATCAGGGCTACTATAATGGCTGAATATAAACTGAGCCTTATAAGGCATGCGCATGCTGACCCGGCTAAAATATTTAAGGAAGATAAAACAAGATCATTATCAATTCAGGGGTTAAAGCAAATCGATTCGCTTGGTGATGTAATTATAGAAACAAACGAAGTCATTGACTTTTTTATAATCAGTCCAGCAACAAGGACAAAAGAGACGTTTGATGCTTTATCTTTAAAGATTAACTCGCCTTCTGGATATGAATACATGGATGCTATTTATGATGGTGAGGTTGATTTATTAATAAAAAAAATTCATATGGAGTCAATGAACTACTCTCATATTGGTGTGATTGGACATAATCCAATGTTATCTAAAATTGCCACATCATTTACCGGAAAAAATGTGGTGATTAATTCATCAGGATGGATCTGTATTGCTACATCATCACTCAAAGCGATAGAAATAGACGGATCATCAATTATTGGTGCGCATGAGGTTATTGTTTTTTAACCTCTTATTAAGAATAGATCAGGAAAAAAAGCAATAACTAATGCAGCAAACAGCATTAATAAGAAAAATGGTAGCGTGGTCTTGTAGATTTCAAAAATTGACTTATCAAATCGATTAGATGCAATAAAGAGATTGATGCCAATTGGTGGCGTAATAAAACCAATCTCCATCACGGCAATAAAAATAATACCTAGATGAATCAAAGGAACCTCAAATGACTGAGCTATTGGAACTAAAATAGGCAAAACTACAATAATAGCTGCATATATATCTAAAAAAGCACCAATAATTAAAAGGAAAAATATCACAAATAACAAGAAGGAAGCCTTACTCGTAATAAAAAAGGCTAGTAGATCAAATATTTTTTCAGGCACTCCTGTGTCAATAATAAAATTAGTAGATGCAAGTGATACACCAAGAATAATGAAAATAGATCCTACTAATGCCATCGATTCTTCAAGGCAAGCAAGCATTTGTTTTACATTAATTTCTCGTGAGAAAAAATACTCGACCACAACAACATAAAGCAAAGTCATGGCAGCAACTTCAGGAATAGCAAGACTACCTGTATATATCGCTAATAAAATTAGTAAGGGTAAGATGGCTTCAAGATACGTAGCAATTGATTTATCTTTATCAATATCGTAATTAATTTTTTCTGCAACGGGTAATTTTTTAGCACAAAGTATCGAGTACCCATAGAAGAGCAGCATAATAAATAACCCTGGGAGTATGCCTGAGTAGAAAAACTCATATACTGGCACGCCAGCAATAATTGCATAAAGAATCATCGGTACCGAAGGTGCAAATAGAAGTCCTATTCCGCCAGAGGTGGTAATAAAGCCCAGAGAAAAATCTTCACTATATTTCTCATTAAGCATCGCAAAAAGTAAGCCTCCAAAGGCAATAATTGTGATTCCAGATGAGCCAGTAATAGCAGCAAAAAATGCTGCCAAAAGTAATGATAATAAGGTCAGATTGCTAGGAATATATCTAAGAGCATTAGAACTCAAATACACTAATCTTTTGGGTGCTTCTGTTGCCGCTAAGATATAGCCAGCATATGTAAATAAAGGTAACGCCATGAGCATCGGTATTGATGACATCCCAAATAATTCATAAGGAATAATTAACAATGGCAAATCGGCAGATTGATATGAATAAAGAGTACTTCCTAACAATATGGTGTAGAGAGGTGCACCGAAAATAAGCAGGAGGATGAGAATTAGAATAATCATGTTCTCATTTTCATCGCAATATCATTAATTAATAGCGCTAAGTTACTAACAAACATAGAAAGAAAAACATAAGGAAGTATGAGCTGAATAAGCCATAATGGATAAGTGCCTAAGTAACGATCATTGAAATTATAGGCTGATAAGACAAGCTCAACTGATAACAAAAAAAGAGCTCCTGTCATAAACAAACACCAAAGCAAAATTATTAGACGTATATATATTTTTTTAGGGCTTTTAAAAAAGTTAATTAAATTATCGATATTTAGATGCTTGCTATTTCGTGTGGCAAAAATAGCGCCCAACATTGCTGCATCAAAGGCTAGAAGTCTAGATATCGAATCAAAATGCTCGAATGTAAAAAAGAATAAATTTCTAGCTAGTACCTGGGATAATACTAGTAGTACCACAAAAATGATGAGAAAAATTGTAACAACTAACTCAAAGTAGCGCATCTTGGCCTCAAGCTGATTTATACCTTTAATAAAAGATTCAAGCATGAAGCTTAAAGGTTACGTTGACGGCCTAAAAATTGAAGAATATTCTCAAGGCTTATTTGATCTATATCTTGTCTATTGCTCAGAGAAGACATAGCATCTTCTACGCTTTGATACCATGACTCAATTTCGGCGTCGTCAATAGTAATAATTTCAACTCCAAGCGACTGTAACACCTCAAGGGCTTCACTATTATCCTGAGCAGCCAACTGGTCTAACTCTAGTGATGCAAGATGAAGCTGATTAAAAATAATTTCCTGATCCCCTTCTGATAGATGCTCTACTTGCTGATTATCGACAAGCAAGGAGCCAATTGTATAGGCAACTGGTAGATCAACTAAATATTTAATGGCTGTGTGCCATTGCAAAATAAGCGCGCCTGACGGTGTTGAAGTAGCTACATCAACTAATCCAGTTTGTAGACCAAGTAAAACATCCCCTAGAGGAAGAATAACTGGGGGTAAGTTTAATGCCTCGAGTGCCGCAAAACCAATTGGATCTCCTTCAGGCGTCCAAATCCTTCGACGGCTTAAATCATCTAAATTTTGTATTGCGCTTGTTGACATCACATAGGCATAACCCCCGCTAATCAATCCATAACTAGTGAAACCTGCATCATTTAAACCCAGAATCAGATCACTATCAAAGTTCTCTCTAACTTCTTCAGCTTCCATCTCAGAACGAAAAAGAAATGGGATAGTATAATTATTTAGGCCTGCATACCTCTCCAAAATGCCAGATGCAGTAAACATACCACCATGAAGTTGGCCAAATCTTATTTTCTGTAAGACCTGCTGTTCAGTTCCCATCACACCTCCAGCATACCAGCGAATAGAAACGCGCCCCTCAGTTTGCTCAGTTATAAGATCGCTAGCAACTTGAAATCGACTAAGCCATACCGAGCCTTCTGGTGCCAATGTTGCTAACTTTAATTCCTGCTGTCCTTGGGACCAAACACCATGAGACAGAAAAAACAAAATTATAAAAATGCTAAACTTTCTCATACTAATTAAAGAAACTTTCACTTTGTTCAAGCATTAAATATGCATCATGTTTTGCTAGTGTATTAAAAAAATTAAAATTTATATCGTCAATATCAGCATCTATTACTTCTTGTAATAACCTATCATGAAGGGCCTGATTAAATTGACCTCTAGCTACATAGCGAGCGTAATTAACCTTAGCAGATAAATTTCTCCCACCAGATAGATCAATTGCTCTATTAAAATACTCTTCAGCACGGCCTAAATCACCACCTAGCGCTGGCGGTCGGAGCGCATCCAATATACCTAGATAGACATATGATGAACCATTATTATATAGCTCATCAATCTTAATAATTTGTTCCAGCATTCTTTGGGCCCAGGGAAGAAAGGCAATACTTTGCCAGTCACCTCCAGTTGCCTTTATATATGACAATAAGGCAAGGCTATATGTGTATAGCGTATCAATATCTGATAGCTGTTTTGATTCTAGTCGGCTTTGAAATTCCTGATAGTTAATAGCCCTGGGATTACACAAATCCTCTATAGATATACACAATAATTGTTCAGCATACTCTAATCCTCTGCTAGCAAGCTGAACATTCCTGACAGGATCCTCAATAAAGAAAAGTGAATATAAGCCATATAGACCGGCGCCTGCCAAAAGAAAGTCTGAATTGCTGGGATCATTAACAATCGCAGTATCAATCAGCAGCAAGTAATTTGGCAACGCCTCATATACCAAGAGGGCATCTTTCTGACCCGTGAGTGATTGAACGATAAAATTAGATGCACTTTGAGTATTGCCGAGGCCGGCTATATTGACATTAATGCAGCCACTAAGGGCTAGCAAATAGCACAAAGTTAAAGAAAATACTAAGGGGTGTGATTTAAATTTTTTCCTTGATCCTAGCTGACTTACCACTTCTACCTCTCAAGTAATAAAGCTTAGCACGACGCACATCACCCTTCCTGAGAACCTTAACACTGTCTACTAGTGGACTATGTGTCTGAAAAACTCTTTCTACGCCCTCACCATGCGATATCTTACGAACGGTAAAGGAAGAGTTAATGCCTCTATTTTTTATAGCAATTACTATGCCCTCAAATGCCTGAAGTCTCTCACGAGTACCTTCTTTTACACGCACCTGAACAACAACGGTATCTCCCGCCCTAAATGCAGGAAGATCCTTCTTAAGTTGTGCTTCATCAATTTGATTAATAAATATAGACATATCAAAGCCCTAAATTAAGGGAGTATTATAGTATTAATTCAAAAAAAAGTAACTAGCTTTCAGTAATATCTTTACTCTCCAGCAGCCCTTCAATTAACACCCTCTCCTCATCGTCTAGACTATCCATGGCCCTTAAGTCAGGTCGATTCTTGATGGTAGAGTAAATTCGCATCATGCGCCGCCACCTTTCAATCATTGCATGATCGCCGCTTAATAAGACTTCAGGCACCCTTAAACCATCTACTTCTTCTGGTCTCGTGTACGATGGATAATCTAGCAAATTATTGTCAAATGACTCACTAGATAGTGAGAGATCATTGCCTAATACATCAGGGATTAACCTGGTAACTGTGTCAATAATAACTGCAGCTGCTAATTCACCACCTGAAAGCACATAATCCCCTATAGAAATTTCCTGCATAGGGATGATTTGCTTTACCCTTTCATCTATACCCTCATAACGACCAGAAATAATAAGATTATTTTTATTAATAAGCATTTCATTGGCCATCTTTTGAGTAAAAGGTATTCCTGAAGGAGATAGAATATATGCGCCTGAAAATCCACCAAAATTTTCTTGTGCATAATTAATTGCCTGCTTTATTGGGCCATAGCTTAACACCATGCCAGCACCACCCCCATATGGCTTATCGTCAATTGCGGCATGCACACCCTTACCAAATTTATGCAAGGGTATTAAGTTGACCTCGAGTTTGTTTTTTTCAATGGCTCTACCAATCATCCCATGCCCCAATGGAGACACAAGTATCTCAACAATAGGAGCAATAACAGAAAAAGTAACTTTACTGGTCATATGAATCATCTTGCCATTCAACTAGGATTCTTCTCGCTTCTAAATCGACATGTTTTACTATGAGATCTAACACAAATGGAATTAAAACTTCTTTATTATTATTAGTTATAACCATAACATCATGGGCGCCTGTCTCCATAAGGTGGCCAAGACGCCCAAAGAAAAAACTATCACTCTCCCTATAGACCTCCATAGCCTCTAGTTCATGCCAGTAATAAGATTGACCTGTTTGAATCTTAGGTAAATTATTCTTTGAGGTATATAGCTCTATATTGGTAAAACTGCTCGCCTCATCTCTATCGTTAATACCTGATAATTTAGCTATGATTTGCTTGCCATTGACCTGATAGTTTTCTATTAAAATAGACTCATAGCCATCGGGATGAGGAATAATTAAGTTTTTATATTGCTTGATATTCGAAGGTGGGTCTAGATAAGAAGTGATCTTAGACCAACCCTTAACACCAAAAGCAGACGCAATGCTTCCGATAAGGATAATCTCCCCTGCTTTAACATCTAAAAGATTGTTACCTAACAATTAGTTAGTTTGGTTTTTCTCTGTTGCTTCAACAGATTCTTCCTTAGGAGCAGCCTCAGTTGCTTCAGTTGCTTCAACAGATTCTTTCTTAGGAGCAGCCTCAGTTGCTTCAGTTGCTTCAACAGATTCTTTCTTAGGAGCAGCCTCAGTTGCTTCAGTTGCTTCAACAGATTCTTTCTTAGGAGCAGCCTCAGTTGCTTCAGTTGCTTTTAACTCCTCTTCTTTTTCTTGACCAAGCGGAGACTGTGCGGTTTTAACCAGCTTACTAACCCGCTGTGAAAGCTGAGCGCCCAAGCCAATCCAATGATTAGCCCGATCAAGGTCAATCTGTAACTCAACATCATTGCCTGAAAAGCGAGGATTATAGTAACCAAGACGCTCAAGATACCGACCGTCTCGCTTATTTCTACTATCAGCAGCAACGATGTGATAAAAGGGGCGGTTCTTTGCACCAGTTCTTGATAATCTTATTACAACCATATTTAATCCATTTGAGTGATATGTATTTTAATCATAAATACCTAAAAAACAAATGTATTTCATATATTTATTCATATTGGATAATTTAAATTCTTGACATATTGTTTCTAAATGTAAAAATGTGTATCTGTTTATTACATAGGAGCTCATTTTTTTGAGCGATGAATACAGTTTAAGCTTTTTATTTAGCTTGGTAATTTTTCTTTTAATCCTTTCAGCATTATCCTCTAGCTCTGAAACGGCTCTAATGGCGATTAATCGTTATCGTCTTAAGCATAAAGCTATGCATGGAAATCGTGCTGCACAAATCACCGAAAAAATATTAGAGAATCCCGACAAATTAATCGGTCTTATTTTGCTCATTAATAATGCCGTAAATGTTTCTGCTGCATCTATAGTCACGGTTATTACACTTAGATTAGGTGGTGACGGTGCATTGATTTTAGGTTCATTCATTTTAACATTTGTATTGCTTATCTTTTGTGAACTCACCCCAAAAACATACGCAGCAACATTCCCGTCTAGGATTGCACTTCCAGCCTCTTATATTCTTTATCCGCTCATGAAAATATTCAGCCCTTTTGTTTGGCTAGTTAGCAAAATTGCTAATTTTATTCTTAGTCTTTTTGGTGTTAAGCAGCCGCAAGTTAATGGTAATGCCCTAAGCTCTGCTGAGCTTAAAGCTGCGGTGACTGAATCTGGCCATTATGTTTCTAATGATAATCAACAGATGCTTCTTGCAATACTTGACCTAGATAATATTGTTGTTGAAGACGTTATGGTGCCAAGACAAGAAATCATTGGCATAGACCTTAATGATCCGTGGGAAGAATCCCTACAAATCTTACGCTCTACTAAATTTTCAAGAATTCCAGTATTTAGAGATGAAATAAACGATTTGATAGGTGTTATTCGTGTTAGAGATGTTCTTTCTGATATCAGTAAATTGGATTTTAATTCAGAGACATTAATCAAAAAACTACAGCCACCATATTTCGTACCTGAATCAACACCTTTAAATAAACAACTTCTTAATTTTAAAACCCTTAATCATAGGTTTTCCTTTATTGTTGATGAGTATGGTGACATTCAAGGTCTGATTACGATTGAAGACCTGATTAGAGAAATATTAGGAGAAGTAAATCAAGTCTCTTCTGAAAATGGCAGTGATATTCGTAGAGACGAGGATGGTAATTACGTGCTAGACGCTGGAATTAGCATTAGGAAGCTTAATCGTTTGTTATCTTGGTCATTACCTAGCGAAGGCCAATCAACAATTAATGGTCTTATCCTTGAGAAAATTGGCGAAATACCTGAGACTGGTACAGTTATTACGATTAATAGCTATACATTTGAAGTGTTAGATAAAAATCATCAAATGATAAAGTCTGTTAGGGTGCTTACTACGGAAGCTTAGCTAGCTACTTTATAGAATGGGTATACCATCCCCGTATGCATCTGGTAAATAATTTTCAAACTTAGTGTACTCACCTAAGAAAGTTAGACAGAAATCACCTATCGGTCCATTTCTTTGCTTAGCAATCACAATATCAGCAATACCTTTCTTGGGCGAATCCTTATTGTAAACCTCATCACGATAGATAAAGACGATTACATCGGCATCCTGCTCAATGGCACCCGACTCACGTAGATCGCTCATCTGAGGTCTTTTATCAGCTCGCAGCTCAATACCTCGATTTAACTGTGATAATGCAATAATTGGCAAGTCAAGCTCTTTAGCTAGCGCCTTTAGTGATCTCGAGATTGCTGACACTTCAGTGGCACGATTCTCAGTGAAGCCACCCACAGACATCAACTGGATATAATCAATAATAATAAGACCAATATTATGCTCTCTCTTGAGTCGTCTAGCCCTTGCTCTAATCTCTAAGGGTGATAATGATCCTAGGTCGTCCACCCAAATTGGTGCCTCTGATAAAATTGTCCCAGCTGAATTAACTCGAGACCAGTCTTCACCATTTAAATTACCCGTTTTTAAACGAGACTGATTAACACGACCAATAGATGAGAGCATTCGTATAGATAGCTGATCAGATGACATCTCCATACTAAAGATGCCCACTGGTATGTTATGCCCAATTGCAGCATTCTCAGCAATGTTCATTGCAAAGCTCGTTTTACCCATCGATGGCCTTCCCGCAATGACTATGAAGTCACCCTTTTGTAATCCTGCTGTATAGTTATCAAGCTCAGTAAACCCTGATGGCACGCCTGTAATTTCATCATCCGACTTTGAAAGCACGTCTAAGCGATCAATAATGTCTGGCATGAGATCCTTAAGCATCTTAAAGCCATCACGCTGACCTTGTGTCTCATCATAAATGCCATAGACACTTCTCTCTGCATGATCTAGGATCTCCTTAGTAGAGGCTCCATCAGGATTTCTTACTGTTGTGGCAATCTCGCTACTAACACTCAATAACCTTCTCAATATTGATTTATTTCTTACAATCTCAGCATAAGATTTTATATTAGCTGAGCTTGGAGTCGTTCGAACAATGTTAGTAATATAATCTACACCACCAATTCTATCGAGCTGATTATTCTGTTTTAATCTTTCAGAAACAGTCAGTGCATCAACATTTTGGTTTTCTTCCTGGAGCTCTTGAATGCAAATAAAAATAGTTTGATTTTGATATATGTAGAAATCTGCGGCTGACAACACATCAATAACTTGGTCCCAGGCCATAGCATCAAGCAATAGACCACCAATTACAGAACTTTCCGCTTCTGGTGAGCATGGAGGACGGTCAGGATTATCAGCTGTAGATCTTAGGGCACTAACTTTATCTTGAGCTGTACTCATGTCAATTTAAGCTTCTTCAGCAAGAACTATAATTTTAATATTAGCGTTAACATCTGCATGAAAGTGAAGGCCTACCTCAAACTCTCCAGCCTCTTTAATGGGGCCATCAGGCATTCTTACTTCAGCCCTTAACACTTCAAAACCTTTATTTGTACATGCTTCAGCAACATCAATGGGTCCAACAGAGCCAAATAATCTTCCTTCGGGTCCACAAGGAGCAGTAATTTCAAATACCTGTTGAGTAATCACCTCTTTGCGTTGATTGGCAATCTCAATATCTTCAACAACTTTCCTTTGAAGGTCTTCTTTCTTTGCCTCGTAGGTCTTAATATTTTCTGTGCTAGCAATAGTAGCCTTGCCCTTTGGAATAAGAAAATTTCTACCGTATCCTGAAGTAACATTGACGATATCACCAATATTTCCAAGATTATCAATTTTTTCTAAAAGAATTATATTCATAGAAGACCCTATTATTTAATTTTTTTTCTTAAGTTTCTTAAGTTAATGAATATATCAATCATACCAATAATTACGAGAATTAGCGCAACATAATTAATTGAAATTGGCATTATCAAACCAATATATATAAACATTAGAAGCGCCCAACCAAAGGAATAAACGGAGAGCCGATGATGAGCTACAGATAAACCACAGATGCATATGGCCGTCCAAGCAATCATTGAGAGATTCGCTATAAGGTTAAAGCTTGTAAGTTGTGAACAAAGAATCAAAAAAATTAAGAAAAATCCGAGCTTGCGGCCTAATTTTAAATGATGAAAGGCAGTACTGGGTTTTATTGATTCATCAAGATAACCACACCAATGATAAGCAATAAATATTCCGATAAGAGTCTGAATAAACAACACCCAAAACATAGCTCCAAAAAACCTGTTGAGAATAACCTCACGAGATATAGCAACCTCATCATTAGTAAAGCCACTCTCTAATAAAATAGGATTTAGTTCCATAAAGATACTATCAATCATATCTACCGGTGACTGTAAAAAGATAAGTGCACCAGTAATTAATATTAAAATAACAACTATTAGTAACCGAAATGCATGAGCAAGGTGGAAACGGTGCTTTATTAGCTTGCCAACGACACTACCAATTAAAAGATTAAAAAAAACCAAGCCTAATAAGATGGAAAAATTAGAGCCTGATATAAATATAAAGACAATTGTTAATATAAACGCAAGACCCGCCGTATTGATGGTTTTTTTTAAATCATAGCGAAAGCTTTCAATAGCTATAAAACCAATTTGAAGCAAGGGGAGGAGGAGAAATGATAGCTGCATCATCATTATCAATCTTAATGATGATAATGATGACCAGTTAATAAATGCTTTCATTTACTAGCTAGTAGTGCCTATCGGTATATGGAATTAATGATAAGAACCTTGCTCTTTTAATTTCCGTAGATAACTTTCTTTGCTCATAATTTGAGGTGCTGCTAACGCGACTTGGTATAATCTTTCCATTCTCGCTAATGAACTTTTTCAAAAGATCTAAATCCTTATAATCAATCCCACCGGTAATTTTTACCTTAGGCATATTATGTGCTCTATCTCTATTTCCTTTACTCTTTTTTTTATTTTTACGATCCATTTAAAACTCCAAAAAATATTTACTCAGTTGCATCTTTTTCTTCAACGGCTTCTTCCTTAGGGGCCTTAGGGGCCTCAGTTGCACTATCAATATCTGATTCCGGCTCTTTGTTGGTCAATTTATTTACCTCGGCAATGGCAGGCACTTCAGGTAATTTATCCTCAATCGGTTGTGGGGCAGGAGCTCGAGTTTTTACAGCTGCTTCTTCTCTTTTTAACTCCTCTTCTCTTTCTTGACCAAGGGGAGACTGCGATGTTATAGCTTCATCTCTTTTTATAATTAAATGCCTAAGTACAGCATCGTTAAATTTAAAATTTGAAACCAGCTCATTAAGCTCATCTTGATTTGCTTCTATATTCACTAATAGGTAGTGAGCCTTGTGTAATTTGAGTATAGGATGAGCTAGTACACGACGCCCCCAATCCTCTACTCTATGGACCAGACCACCCTTTTCAGTGATCATCTTTTGGTACTTATCTAGCATAGCCGGAACCTGTTCACTTTGGTCCGGATGCACAATTAAAACAATTTCATAGTGTCTCATTAACTCTCCCTATGGTTATAGTTTCCCTTATTCATAGATGAAACAAGGAGTTAGAGGGGCATAATAGCTCAATTATATATGTTCCACAAGCACGTCATTTACTTGTGAGATCTAATGCTATGTAAAAAAATTCCAGTTGCTACTGAAACATTTAAACTCTCAATTGAATTAGATATGGAGATACTCACAAGCTGGTCCATTGAGTCAGCAGTCAACCTCCGTAGGCCTCTACCCTCTGATCCCATAACTATGGCTGTTGGTCTATCAATCACCACATTAGAGATCGCATCTTTTGCATGCTGATCGGCACCATAGAACCATACTCCTTCTGATTTTAGCTGATTAATTGCACGAGATAAGTTGCCAGCTTCAAAAACTCTAAGTTGTTGATCGGCACCACAGGATACCTTTGAAACTGTGGAGCTTAGTCCAGCCGAGCGGTCTCTTGTCAACAAAACAGCATCTACATCAAAAGCAAGCGCAGTTCTTAAACATGCGCCTAGATTATGCGGATCCTGTATTTGATCAAGAACCAACATAAGAAAGTTTGATTTTAGATCATGAAAGTAATCTGAAAAATTATCAATAGAGAGCACCTTTTTAGGTTTGGCGCTAAGACAAATACCTTGATGAAGACCCTCACCCGTTAATTTTTCAAGATACTTAGTCTCTACCGATTCAATCTTTAGTCCTAGAGATTGGGCCTGACTAATTAAATCAGCTAGCCTTTGGTTTTTATGCTTGCCATCATAATAAACTGTTATAACATCTTCAGGACGGATGGTCAGCAAAGATAAAGCAGCATGGATGCCAAAAACATTAACTAAATTATTCATATAACTATATATTCCATTGCATAAACTCTGGATTAAAATGATAAATGAGATAAACAATAGATAATAGGAGAATAAATTTGGCTAAGCGTTCAGTAAAAGCATTGCCTGGGCTTTTTCTAATATATGTCCGGTCTTTTTTTGCAGCATATCCTCGAACATCAAGGGCCATTGCCTGAACCTGGCCATTACGTAAGCCCAACACCAACATAGCAAAGACCAAATGCCTAAATCGTAATAATTTTAGCCTTATGCTTGTCATTCCATAGCCCAAGTTTCTTACCTTTTGCGATAACAGAATATCTAAAGCAAGCTTTATAAATCGTGGAAAGAGTATCAATCCTAATACAGGGGCATGGACATAACGATAATCCCAACCTCTTTCGGATAAGTTCTGGACCAGGTCACTCGGGTGGGTGGTAAATGCAAAAGTAAGCCCTGCTAAACATAAAGTAAGAAACCTTAATCCCAACAAAGCACCGAATGTAATTGCAGCCCAGGATAAGTCTTTGATAGGGGTGCTAATAGCAATTTCTTCAGAACCCATAGATGCTTGCCCACCATAAAAAAATGGAAATACAGTTGAAATAATGATGACAAATGGGAGAACTATCTTTCCAAAACCCCAGTAAACTCGAAAGGATATTTTAGTTAAGAACAAAGCTGACAATAATGTAATTAAAAAAAGAGAGGACGCTACATATATGCTTGTATTAAAAATAGCTACACACGAAATACTTAATATTATTAGTAATTTGGTATACGGACTCATTTGGTGCATAAATGAGTCCCTCTGTTGATAGGATAGCTGAAAATTATCCATTATAAAGACTCTCTAAAAAGTTTAATTACATTATCTTGCTTGGTCTCTGCGATACCAAGTAATTGGTGTGCAATTTGAAAAACTGAAGTTGGCTCTAAGGCACATTGATCCATAATCTGCTTATTTGAAAATAGCATTCTGGGCTGACCATCAAATACAATAGACTTATGAATCGCCAAGACCCTACTAGCATACTCACCAACTATCTTCATATCATTAGTGATAAATATGACTAGCGTCCCCTGATCAGATAATCGTTTCAATAAAACCATTAGGTGCATCGCTTGTCGATGGTCTTGTCCAAATGTCGGCTCGTCAAGCACTATGATTCTTGGGTTACTGACAATCATACAGGCAACCGAAAGTCTTCGTTTTTGTCCGTGGCTTAGGATATAAGGACTTGCGTCTTTCCTGTCAGACAAATTAACAAGATTAAGGATTTCTTCAACCTTGGTCTCAAGCTCGTATGCAGTTAAACCTTGAATTATCAGTCCATGCTCAATTTCCTCATATACCGTCCCCTTAACAAACTGCTTTTCTGGGATCTGAAAAATAAAACTGATCTCCTTCATTAATGACTCAAAACCCATTTTCCGGATATCGTTACCATATAGGTTTACGCTACCTGTATAGGAAGCATTTAAACCAGCAATGATTGAGCCAAACAAAGACTTTCCAATACCATTGGCACCGGTAATTGCAATCATTTCACCGCTAAACATATCAAGCTCAATATCAGAGAGTATGTCGGGCACAGATAGCCCTCTTATTGATAAGGCAGCATTGTCATTTCGAGTGCTTAAATTTGATGACTCCGGATTATATTGACTAGGAGGATGAATAATTAGCTCTCTAGATTTTTTAATAAAATCATGAGGTTCAATCGCAATGTCATCACTTAATGAAATCCCTTCATTCATGAGTAATAGCTCTAATTCAGAGCACTGAGGTATCCATAGCCCAAGCTTATCTCTTGCGTCGAGTCCATATTTATTAAGAAAAGCTTTGGGTGTATATGGGCCATGTATCTCAAAATCCATAATCAGATGTATTTCATCAATAATGGGAAATACTTTATCTACCTCATGTTCGATTAATATAACCGTCATTGAAAACTCATCTCTTAAGCGTTCTATTAAATTTAATATTTCAGTCTTACCAACGGGATCAAGATTAGAAGTTGGCTCATCTAAAATTAATATGGTGGGCTTAAGGGCAATCATCGACGCCAAGACTAAGCGCTGCTTCTCACCGGCTGATAATATATTTACATCCTTGTATCTTGCCGACTCAAGACCAACCCAAGCAAGTGCTTTATTAATCTCTGCCATCATGTCGTCTTTATCTCTCCCGTAATTCTCAAGAGCAAATGCAACTTCCTCCTCTACAGTAAGACAAACCATTTGATCCTCAGGATTCTGAAAGACTATATTAACGGTCTTAAATCGCTCAAGCTTTGGTAATGCGGTTCTGGCTCTAAGTGAGCTCTGGTCAGATCTCAAAAAAACAGAACCCTTATAGGCTCCCCCATAATAATCCGGATAAACGCCAAGGATATTTAAAGCAAGCGTGCTTTTTCCAGAACCGCTCTCACCAATTAATAAATTAATAGAGGCTTTTTTTAATTTTAGATTTATACCTTTAAGTTGCGCCTTATTAAAATCTTCGGAGTCTTTCTTATCAAACCAAAAGCTATAATCCTTAATTGCTAAAACTAAATCCTCCGAGCCTACCTCATCGTACTTAACGTTTCCATCGTCTATAACGTCATTCTCTGATTCAAGTGAGGGTGGAATTTCTACTGCACTGACACCAGCAACAACTAACCCTCTTGCGAGATACCAAGTAATTAAACCCCAAATTGATCCACCAACCGAAGCTATACTCATCGAAACAATAGCCCAATAGGTTCCGTCGGCTAACTGAAATCCCCCTTGGCCAATAAACAGCGCACATTGATTTGCAACTGAAGTTACAGCTACGGCTAATACATACAAAAATGCTCTCCCATGCCAGCGCATAAGTGGAAACACAAGAACCCCAAAGCTAACAGGAAATAATGCATAAAATAGCAAGATGGGCCCATCAGGATCACCCGAGAACCATCTAACTAAGGCTGTCACAGTAACAGCAAGTACTGGCACCATGGCTCGCTTTCTAAGATACGCCCCAATAAAAATAAGAATCCATGTGGTCCCATTGTAAAAAGCATATATGGCAAACCCTATGGGGCCTGCCGCCCAAACCGTTCTCTCTAAGAAACCTAATAAGCCAAATATTTCTACGACCGCCTGGCAAACACCAAGCAAAACGGCAATCACAATATCCATTGTATCTAGAGAAAAATCTTTACTTAATGAATACTTTCTCATCTGATTGTTGATCGTCTATTCGGTGGGCTCTTCGAACAGTGGGTCATAATCAAGCTGAGGTGTGTCTGGTCGGCTTTCTGCTGACGGCGGTCTAATTATACGATTAGGCTCTGTTGGCCCTAAAGCAATGACATCAAAACCAGAAAAATATCTAATGGGATCACGTATAAAATTTCCCCCCACAAGATCATTCATAAAAGTAATAAGCGTAATCGTTATAAGAAAGGAACCGACTATCGCAATTAGAAATCTTAATTTATTCATAGGATAATTTTAACAGGATTACTGAGTATTAAAAAAACTGTCGTCCTAAATCCAATAGAAAATTGGAAAATGGACAAAAAAGTTGTTTGATATCAGATGCCAATCTATATGTGGATACAAGCAGATAAGCACAGGAATACCCCTTCTGCTCAATGACTGTGTAAGTTCATTTTTAGCAGTAAGTATGAATCTGCCATCGCCTTTCATTAACTTTATCAATAGTTGCTAGATCCCAACAATAACTAATATCACTCCTTGAAAGTTGTGCAGAAGCAGGTGAAATGAATACTGAATTATTAAATGCAATCACTAATAACGATATAGCTATTATTGTTAGTACTGTCTTCGTATAAATATCAGTTTTCATTGGCTTCTCCATTTCTAATCATTATTGGTTTCGGCTGCCACTCTGCACGTTATTGTCTTCGTCCGCCGCCAGCTTCTCCAGGAGCAATGCGGGCGTGTTCGAGTTTTTGGGTTCCACTCATTAGAGAGTTGGGGCAGTTAATTTGAACAAGTATCCATTGGCACCACGACCTGGGCGTCCGCCCTCAAGTACCCATATTGATCCATCGGGCCCTTGCTCCACTGCTCTAATTCTGCGACCCATATCAAAGCGTTGCGCCTCAACCGCTGTATCACCGTTGAACTCTATTCGTATAAGCGCCTGAGAAGACAGCCCTCCAATAAACGCATCACCTCTCCAGTCGGGAAACTCGCTACCGCTGTATATCATCAAGCTAGATGGAGAGATAACCGGATTCCAAAAGGCAGCTGGTGCGGCAAACTCAGGACGTAAAGGATGATCAGGGATATCCAGTCCATTTTCTCTTATAGCCATGGCTGTTAATTGTGAAAGGGGGTGATCGGGAATGCTTTGGGAGTCATAATGATCGCCATTCGATACGATCGGATACCCATAATTAGCGCCACGCTGAACGAGATTAAGCTCATCGCCACCCTTAGGGCCCATTTCAATATTCCAAAGTTGTCCTGATTGATCAAACGCCAACCCTAACGGGTTACGATGACCAAGAGACCAAATCTCAGCCGTTACATCGCCGCGATCAAAGAAGGGGTTATCACTTGGGATTGAACCGTCATCATTAAGTCGCACAATTTTACCTATATTTGACTCCATGTCTTGCGCCGGATCAAATTTCTGCCGATCCCCAGAGCTTATCCACAGGTACCCATTTGGCCCAAATGCAATTCGATGGCCGAAGTGACCACGTCCGCTGACTTTGGGTGCTTGGCGCCAGACGACTTCTAGTCCAAAAAGCTCTCCGCCGTTCTCAGATAATCTAAGTTGTGCTCGAGCGACAGCCGCTCCGCTTGTCTCACCCTCACCGCGCTCTACGTAACTTATATAAATAAGATTGTTGTTACTAAAGTTAGGGTGAAGCACGATGTCTCCAAAGCCACCTTGTCCACCATAAGCCACT
>Ga0209501_10001920_pt1 | contig 22342 bp, 21 predicted proteins | sample ArcticOcean_MG_C_4_FD_187434 | JGI IMG/M metagenome (GOLD analysis project Ga0209501, IMG submission 187434) | Marine microbial communities from western Arctic Ocean - ArcticOcean_MG_CB4_134 (SPAdes) (version 2) | ecosystem: Environmental > Aquatic > Marine > Oceanic | place: Arctic Ocean...
CAGCTCGCGCAGCCGCCCGCCGTAGCTGTCCGCGATCTGGAAGCCCACGCGCCGCGTCTGTGCGTCGGTCTGCGTCCCTGCGCCGTCGACGCCGAACCGATGCAGGTCCACCCGTGGCCGTCGCTCCCGCAGCCCTGCGAGTACCGTTTCCGCATCCATGTGAGGCAGGGGCAACCCCGCCGGAATCTCGCCCCGGTTCTCCAGCTCGCCGCGGGCGTGTTGGGCCAACTCATCCAGTTCGCTGGCATGGGCCTGAATGTCGTCGGCTTCGTCCCAGACGACGAGGCTGCTGGGCGGAAGGTGCTCCCAGAAACTCCCCTCCGCCAGGAACGGTGTCCAGAACGCCAGATTCTCCGGCAAGGCATCCTGTTCCATTAGTGAGAGATCCCGCGCAAAGCGCTCCGCCGTGTCGTCGTTTTGCCCGGCGTCGGCCATCGCTCCGATCCCGTCCCGAATCGAGATGAGGAGCTTCTCGGTACCCGCCGCGAGTCCAGCCGGCCCGAAGGCGGCCTCGGTGGCGGCGTCGATCGAGGCGACCTGCACGGTCTCGATTGACCGTTGCGATCTCGGATCGAACCGGCGCAGGCTGTCGATCTCGTCGCCGAAGAGCTCAATGCGCAAAGGGTGTGCTTGGGTGGATGGGAAGACATCCATGATGCCTCCACGTCGCGCGAACGTGCCTTGCTCATCGACGACGGAGGCTTGGCGGTAGCCGGCAGCGTCCAGGGCGAGAACGAACTCGTCCAGGCTCAAGCGGCCCCCTACCCGCAGCTCTGGCAGTACGCCCGCCGGCCGCGAGGTGCGCTGCCCCAGCGCTTGAATGTCGGTCAGAATCAGGGGGTCGGCGCCAGCGGCCAGCGCCGTGAGTACCGTTAGGCGCTCGTGGGCAGCTTCGCGATCGTGCGAGCGATGTTCGTAGGGAACCGTCTCGCGAGGCGGGAAGCGCTGCAGGAGTCGTTCAACGTCGTCGCTGAGCCAAGACTGGACGTCTTCGAAGAGCGTGGCCGCGTGGTTGGGGCGGGCACTGATCACGACCACGGGGCCCTCGACGAGCCGGGCCAGCGCCGCGATCACGGATGCTTTGGCCCCATCCGGCACTCCCAAGATCGCACGTGTCGGCCCGGTCGACTCCTCCTGAGCCGCTACCAAGGCGCGCTGAACGGCCGCAGCCACGTCCGGTAGGAGTCCCGCGAGGATGCCGGAACTCTCTTCGACCTGCGTCGCGTTGCTCGCTGCCGCCGTCTCCGTCATACGCCTCCGCGCTGCGTTCGCGTGCAACGCCAAACGGGGGCCGGTCCGAAGACCCGCCCCTGCTCACTGTGCCGCGCGGCGCCCGGCCGCATTGTCTCATGGTACTGGCCTGATTGTTACTGGGACGTCTCCTGGTCTTGGGCGGCAGGTCCCTCGGAGGCGCGAGGGGTGTGATGCGTCGCTGACCGGCTAGCCCAGCGCGGTGCGCCCGTATTCGTCGTCGACGGACCCGGCCCGCCGCAGGCTGTCGAAGACCTCGCGAATCAAGTTCACTGGCTGCTCCAGCCGGTCCGGCTCCACCAAGAGGACGCCGACGCGCAGATGCAGTTCGAACGGCCCCGAGGACATCACCGCCCACCAGCGTCGGCGTCCGACCGTTCCCAATTCAAACGCGGGGAGACCGTCCAACAACGGCGTGAGTAATTCCACGACCCGGGGGCGGAAGACGGATTGAGCGAGCAGCGTGTCCGTCGCGTGCAAGGAGATGCCCGGCAGCCCCGGGAGGTCCATCGACGGGCCGATCTCCACGTTGTGCCGCATCTGTACCAACGACATTTCGCTGCCCGGCTCCAGGGCGAAGCGAAAGCCGTCCCGAGTTCGGTAGCGGATCGTCAGCGTGGTGGTGAAATCGAAGAGCGGGTCCCGCGGGTCACCGCCCGGCGCGACCAAATCCCGGAGCGATGTCCGCTCCTTGCGCCAGGCGCTGAGCAGGGCCTGGCGCGTGGCCTCGATCTTGAGGGTCCAGGCACCGATCGGCAGTGTGATGACGGGGCGCCAGACACTCGCCGGTGTGAACCGTTCGATGCCGCGCCGCTCGGTCTCGGTGAACGTCCCGCCCTGACTCCGCGCGAAATCTGACCACACGTCTCGCAGATCAACCGTGTCGAACTGGGTTTCGCGATCGGGCTGGGCAGCGGATCGATCTCAGGCATTGAACTGGTTCATGGCAGCTTCCACCCCATCGCGCAGGATCACGACTACGGCCTCCGCCGCGCGCAGCTCTGCTTCCCGCAGCAACTGCGCTTCCTCACGGGGCGAATCCGAGAGCAGATGGTCGCTGACCGCGGCCGGTTCGCGCGAAGGTTCGCCCGCGACGTAGGGCCGTCCTACCCCAATCCGGATGCGTGGATAGTCCGTCGACCCGATCCGCTGCTTGATTGACCGCATTCCCTTCTGTCCCCCGTCTCCGCCGCCCGGCCGGATCCGAATCCGCCCCACCTCAATGTCCATCTCATCTACGATCAGAATCAGGTCTTGGGGCTTGGCCTTGTGCTGCGTGAGGAGCGACTGCACCGCCAGTCCGCTTTCATTCATGAACGTGCGTGGCTGGGCGATCACGAGGGGGCCCACTTCGGTCTCGCCTTGCCCGAGGATCGCGTTCTTTGTTTTGGTCGTCAGAGGGAGTTTGAGCAACTTGCTGAGGTCGGCCGTGGCGCGCGCGCCGACGTTGTGCCGGTTGTAGGCGTAGTGCGGGCCGGGATTGCCCAAGCCGACGACGATCCGGGCGCCCGTGAGCGGTGCCGCGCCCTTCTTGCGCTCGAGATTGCGCTTGAGGAGTTGAGACGGTCGGAAACGTGCCATTTCATCAGACTACGCGAGGCGTACACACCCGCGCAGCTATCTTAAGAAAAATGAGTCTTGAGTGGAGCGACCACTAGTTGTCGTCGAGGATGCTTTCGATCAGCCAGAGCGCTGATTCACTCATGACATCCACCAAGGGGCCAACATCGGCCGCTTGCGCCGCATCCAGGAAGCGCTGGAGCGGCGTCCCGTCCGTACCGGCCGCGGAGCGCGCCGCCATGGCGGTGGCGAGACCGCGCTGCTTCTGTTGAAGGGCCGCATGCAGGTCGGCGTGGATCGCCGCACGCTCCGATTCCGGTACCCCGTCGTTCAGCGTGAGTCCGCAGGAAGCGCATTGCGGCGCCTCGTTGAGGCGTGCCCGCAGAGCCGCTTCCTCGACGGCACAAGGCTTCAGCCTGTTCTCGATCGCATCGAGCCGCGCCCGCAAGTCGACGCCGAGCGGCGGTCCCAGTCGCTTCAGCGAATTGAGCTTGGCCAATGCCTCCAGGGCGACGCCGTCTTGGTGGAGCTCTGGGAGGGCGGCGTTCGCGTCGGCCTGTACTTCGAGATGGTGCGCAACGTACGCATCGACGAACCGGCGCTGGAAGACGCGGAAGTTCCCCGCCATTTCCTCGATCTGATGGGGCGCTCTGAAGGCCAGCGCCGCCGACAGCCGTTCCAACACCAGCCGTCGATCGATTCGGAGCTCATGCAGAGGCACGCGGCTCTGCGACTCCGCCACTTCGGCGCGATCGACGTACGCAGCCATCTCGACAACCGAATGCGCGCCTTCGGGTTCCCGGTCCAGGGCGAAGGCGCGCTCTGCTTCACGGCGGAAGGCTTCGGGTCCGGCGTAGGCCTGCGCGGCGGCTTGTTCGAAGCCGGCGCCGTCGTATGACGCGCATAGCGTCGTGAGGCGGCGCAAGGCGCTCTGTGTGAACTCAGCCGCTTGCGCCGAGAAGTTTTGTTCGCTGAGGGCACTGCGGGAGCGTTGCACGACGTGGCAGAACTCGATCAGGGCGTCCGGCCGCGCCGAGTCTTCGGCCACGGCACTCCGGGGCACGGCAGTCTCGGAGTTGAGGTACTCAGACAGGATGTCGAGATAGGCGCTGCTCACGTGGACGCTAGGCTGGCGTTCCGGTCGCTTCACTCGCCACCGCGTCGCCGCGGAGCTCAGGCACGATCCGGATCAATTGGTCGACGATGAAGTCCATTTCCTCCACCGTGTTCTCCGGCCCCAGCGTCACGCGTAAGGACCCCGCCGCCGCGTCTTGATCGCACCCCATCGCCAGCAGGACATGGCTGGGTTCCCAGGACGAGGTTGTACAGGCGGAGCCGCTCGACGCGGCAATTCCCACGTTGTCCAATGCTTCCAGAAGGAGCTGTCCGTCCACGTTCTCGAAACGGACGTTGGCGTTGTTCGGCAGCCGGCTGGTGCCCGGGCCGTTGAGAATGGCGCCTGGTATCTCCTGCAGGGTGCGATCGAGGAAGTGGTCGCGCAGCGCGGAGACTCTGGGAACGAACCGCTCCCGTGCCGCCTCCGAAATCCGCAGCGCCTGCCCCATCCCCACGATCCCCGGAACATTCTCCGTCCCCGCCCGTCGGTTGCGCTCCTGGCCGCCGCCCGTCTGTTGGGCCAGGAACGGCGTGCCGCGTCGCAGGTAGAGGGCGCCTGCGCCTTTGGGACCGTGGAACTTGTGGGCGGAGAGGCTGAGCAGGTCGACGCCTAGTGCTTGTACGTCCAAGCCCAGTTGGCCCGCGCCCTGCACGGCGTCGGTGTGGAAGGGAATCCGGCGTCCCAATGACTCGCCACGTGCGGCGAGAGCCCGCGCGATTTCGGCGATGGGCTGTACGGCCCCCACCTCGTTGTTGGCCAGCATCACGCTGACCAGGACGGTGCCCTCATCCACTGCCGCTGCCACCTCATCCGGATCGACGCGCCCGTCAGAGTCGACGCCGACCAGAACCGTCTCGAATCCGAAGCGTTCCAGGTACTCCAGTGTGTGCAGCACGGCGTGATGCTCGATCGGGGTGGAGACGATCCGCTGACCGGCACCGGCCAACTGCTGCGCGAACGCCACGCCCTTCAGCGCCGTATTGATCGATTCCGAACCGCCGCTGGTGAAGATGATCTCTCCGGCCCGTGCCTTCAATGCCTCAGCGATCGCGGTCCGGGCGTCATCGACCGCATCCGCGCTCGCGGCCCCCAGCCCGTGCAGCGAAGACGGATTCCCGAACTGCTCCGTGAAATACGGGTGCATCGCCGCGGCCACCTGGGGATGCACCGGCGTCGTGCCGGCATGGTCCACGTAGATGATCCGATCAGCCACCGCTGCCTCCAACGTGCCGGTTCCCCCGAGGGTGTGGGATCGCCGCGCGGTCAACCCGGTAGGGGTCCGCTCGTCGCCTGCGCCGCATCTCAGCGACTCGGCGGCTTCTAGATTAGCGGTTGTGTTCGCTAAGAGTTGCCACCTTGGCCATCGCGGCCGCAGCCCGCTCGAAGCTCTGGAATACCGCGATCTCCCGCTCTTGGAGCTTCAGGCGCGCTTCCAACGCTTCCGCTTCCACGTGCGCGGGATGCAGGATCGTCACCAGCGGCTTCTCGGAGCGTTCCCGGAAGGAGGCGATCGAGTCGAGCAAGCGCTCGAACTCTTCGGGTTTCTTCGCCCAACGCCGCGCCATGAAGGTGGCGGAAAGCTCCACTGCCAACGCGTCAATGTTGTCGTCGGCGTCGATAATGTCCAGGATCTTGTCGAGGTTCTTGGGGTCTTGGCTGATGGTGCCCGCCATGTCCAGCGGGTTCTTGTATGAGCCGCCGATGATGTTGAAGAACTCGCTGAATTGGGCGTACGACTCGTCGCTCAGCAAAGGGACATCCCAACCCTCCTTGGCGAAGGCGTCAGTCAGCACCACCGACTGCCCGCCTGTCATGGCCAGCAGCGCCATCCCCGGCCCTTTCGCAGGCTTCGAGAGGCGCAAGGCCTTCATCACGTCGATCATCTCGTCCAGACTGTCGACGGAGAGGGCACCCACCTGCTTCACGATCGCTTCCCAAACTGCTTGGTTGGTCGCCAGTGAAGCGGTGTGCGACTGCGTGGCGCGCGATCCGGCCTCCGTTTGGCCGCCCTTCCAGGTCACCACCGGCTTCTTGCTGACCGCGTAGCGGAGCGCTTCAATCAGACGCGGCCCGTCGTGCGTGCCTTCGATGTACATGCCGATGAACTTGGTGTCGGGGTCGTCAGCGAGGTAGCGGAGATAGTCGGCGGCTTCCAAGATGATGCCGTTGCCGAAGGAGATGAGCTTGCTGCAGATGACGCCGTGCGCCGCTCCCGCCAAGGAGAAGTTCATGCCGTGCGTCCCGCTTTGCGAGATGAATCCTACGTCGCCCTTGACCCCCGCCGGTTGATCGACGTTGAAGCGGATGCCGAGCTCGGGGATGTGCAGCCCCATGCAGTTGGGGCCAATCAAAGCCAAGTCTCCTTCGCGCGCCATCTCCTCCACCGTGTCTTGCAGCGCCTGCCCCTCTTCCTCGCCGGTCTCTGCGAAGCCGGACGTGAAGAGGGTGACACCGCCCACATTGTTCTCCACGCAGTCCTTGACGATGAAGGGCGCGACTTGGCGCGGCACCGCGCAGACGACGAAGTCGATGGGTTCAGGGATCTCGCCGAGGCCGCTGAAATTCTGGATGCCCAGCTCTTCGATGCCGGGGATCTCCTTCTCGTCCAATTGGACGGAGTAGAGGTTGCCGGTGAAGGTCTTGAGGCTGTTCAGCCACATGTAGCCGCTGGCCTTCTTGTCGCCAACGACGACCACCGTTTTGGGGTTTAGGACTCGGTTCAGATCAGGCATCGAGGCCTCCTTCGGGTCGACCTGGTGAGCGGCCGTTGCGGGGGCGGGAGATCCGCCCAATTCAGGACTGGTCGCTCAGAACGATGCGGGCGTCTACTGCAATAGCGCCGTCGTCGTAGGCGAAGATGGGGTTCAGATCCAACTCGCTGACCTCGGGATTCGCCGCGGCGAATTCCGAGAGCTTCATGAGGATCGACTCTAGAGCGCCGAGATCCGCGGCCGGAGCGCCTCGGTACCCCTCCAGCACGGGAAAGCCCTTGATGTCGCGCACCATCTGGTTGGCGTCGCGCGGCTCCAGCGGCACGACCCGGAAGGCCACGTCTTTGAGGACCTCCACCAGGACGCCCCCCAAGCCGAACATTAGGACCGGCCCGAACTGCGGATCCTTGGTCATGCCCATGATCACTTCCGTGCCCGAGGCCGCCATGGGCTGTACCGACACTCCATCGATCACGGCATCCGGCGCCGCCCCCTTGCCTGCCGCCTGAATCCGATCGAAGGCGGCGCGTACGGCGTCGGCATCCGACAAGCCCAGCTCCACGCCGCCGATGTCGCTTTTGTGCGTGATCGCGTCGGAGACGATCTTCAGCGCCACGGGATAGCCGAAATCGTCGGCCAGGCCGACGGCTTCGTCGACGTTGGCGGCGAGCTTGGTGCTGGTGACGGGAATTCCGGCGTCGGCCAGGACGGCCTTCGCTTCCACTTCGCTGAGGAGCGAGCGTCCACCCGAGCGTGCTGCGTCAATGATCGCGTGGGACATGCGTAGGGAGGCCTCCGTGGGAACGGTCAAAGCTGGTTTCGCGCCACATTCAGGCACGAAACCGATTCGGTCGCGAAACCCGATTCTGTCGGGAAGCGAGGTCAGGATACGAACGCCCTTCTGGAGCGTCAACAGAGCCGCGCTCGCCGGTGAAGTCCGTGGGGCAGTCCAGCTCGCTTGTGCAGCCGTCCGGATCGGGAAACCTTCGCCCTTCTCTTGCCGTGCGCTTTGACCAGATCAGTTGACCGCTCTTATATTTGTCTACACCCCTAAACAATAAAAGGGGAAGTGGGTCACCCATCGACACGATTCGCATGGGCCACTCGCGGGAAAGGCGGCTTGGCACGTGGGCGAGAATCCGTTCGACGATTACCTCGATCTCGTGGAGGCTGCCCGTGAGCTGCAAATCCACCCGCAGAGCCTGCGGCGCCTGATCAAGCAAAAGAAGCTCGCGGCGACCATGTTCGCTGGGAAGTACCTGATTGAGCGCGACAAGCTGGAAATGTTCAAGTCAAACTACGATCCGCGCCCGGGTCGCAAGCCTATCCGCCGCTTGCTCTAGTCCGACTCCGGCCCTGGGATCAGGCCCCGCCACTGCTTTCGATGTACGTCAGGCACTGTGCATACTGGGCCTGGGTAATGACCTCCCGCGAGACCAAATAGTTCACCAGCGTCTCCAGCTTGAGCAGAGGATGCAGGTGAATGCCCTCCGCGCGTAGTCGTGTCGCGGCGCCTGCTTGTCGGTCTAGAAGCACGACCGCATTTTGAACCGAGAGCCCCGCTCGTCGCAGTGTCTCGGCCGTCTCCACAATGCTCGTGCCACCCGTGATCAGATCGTCCACCAGCAGGACGCGCTGGCCGGGGTAGTAGCTGCCCTCAATCTCGGGATAGAGGTCATGCTCATGATGGCGCGGGTGCGGATAGATCATCGGAACGTCTGCGACCAGGGAGAAGGCCGTGGCGATGTGGAGCCCGCCCATCGGCACGCCGGCGACCAGTTCGAACGGTGCGATCGTAGGCCGCAGCATCCCGGCGAGCGTCCGGGTCTCCTCTGCGATCAGGTCGCCGACGTGACGGAGCGCACGGGGGTTGCTGATCATCAGCCGGACATTGATGTAGACCGGCGACCGCATGGTCGTGCCGATATTGAATTCGCCGAACTGAATCGCGCCGGAATCCCAGAGGATTCGCGCCAACCAGAGATTTCCGGCATCGGGGTCATAGGAGCGCATGGGCGTCCAGACTTTGGGCGTCAGTGCCGAGAGCGGCACTTTGAGCATCAGTGCCGAGAGCGGCGCCGCGGTTCGTGCTGACCGTCTCGATACTGACACGTCCCCTACCCGCGTTTCAACAGGGGCCATCGCCGGCGCCGCTTGCGGGAGAACAATTTGGTGTCCTACGACACCGAGCCGCCCAATCCGCCTGCCTGGTCCCCGTGCATCTCGCTGCGATCTCGTCGTATGGGGATGACGGTGGCTGGGGCGATGGTGAGGGGGTGATGCCCTGTGGAGGGGCTTCAGTCGTTGGTCTGGATCGTTGGTGCATCCGCGGTCGTGGTGCGGCGCGCGGCGACCGCGTCGATACGCATTTGACGTTGGTTCGGCTCGCGGCCGTTGACGAACTTCGGCTGGTAGTCCGATTGTCGCCGCTCGATCTGGGCACAGTGTTGCCGGTCGTGCCGGTAGAAGGAGCGCAGCCACTGCATGACGGTGAGCTCGCCAAAGGCGGGACTGACTGCCGTCCGCTCAAACTGCTCCAGGGAGAGTGACTCAATGAAGGCCACGGTCTCGCCCCGTTCCTCGCGCAGCACTGCGACCAACTCCGCGACCTCGTGCTGCGGCGCATCCTCGATGGGAATCGCGACCGGCTCTCCACTCACTCCCGTCAGGCTGACGCCGCTTTCGGCCAACGCCGCCCGGCACCAGGCGATGTAGGACCGTTCCATCTCCCAGAGATGCGCCAGTTGTTCCGTGGCCATCCACTGCTCTTCGCCTTCGGCGTCAGCGGGAACGAATAGCGCCTCTTGCGCTGTCATGCGCTCGGCCGCCGCCAGCAGCGAGGCGCGTTCAGTCGCCATCTTCTGCAAAAGCGCCTCGACATCGGTTTGGCTGTATTTGGACACGGCGCTAACTCTTCACCGCGCTGGCGCGCAGCGTGCTCTGTTCCACCCGCTGCTGCACGCGTTTGGCGAGGTCGAGCACCTCCTCCGCCGTGATCGAGCCGGGCGGCTCGCTGTCGCCGGAGACGAAGCAGCCGATCCGACCCGCGTGCCAGCGGACTTCCAGCTTGCGCTGTAGTTCCGATCCTGATTCTGCCTTGCGCGACCATTGCCGCACGGAGTCGGCGAAGCCCAGGTTGTGCCCGTCCAGAGTTGTGACCTCCAAGGAGTTGCCCTCGTCGTCAATGTGCGGATTGGGCGGTAGCTCTTCGTCGATGCCTTCGATCGCGCCCTCCTCGTCTTCGTAAAGCACCACTTGCAGATCGAGTTGACGGTGGGGCGCGTTCTTGCGGGTCGTCAGGTTCAACAGCACGTCGATGAACTCGCCGTACGACTTCGGGTCGCGGAAGGCTTGCCGGTAGCCCATCATTCGGCCGGCCGAGTCGATCTCCGCGAATGCCGAGGCCTCATCAGGCGCGTTGACAGCCAGCCGCTCATTTGTCACCGGTCCTCGGTAGAGGATCGTGTAGCCCCGGGGGTACTCCGCTTCGCTCAGCACCAGCGCTCCAAGTTCCCCCACGAACGGCATTCCCCGTTCGACCGAGCCTTGGCGTCGTCGCAGCGCAGACTGCAACACGGTGACGCCCACGAGCAGCGCAATGAGCACGATTCCCGCCACGAGTACTGGATCCATCGCCTACCTCCTCAACCCATTCCTACGACGTCAGGCCCGTCGCGGTTCCAACGGCTCGCCCAACTCCATCGTCAGGAGCGTATCGAATCCGCGCGTCTCAAGTCAGCTACCGCGCGTCCGACGCCCCGTCAACGATCGCTTCCACGACGGCCGGATCCGCCAGCGTGGAGACATCGCCGACCTTGTCGGGCTCGCCCTCCGCCACCTTGCGGAGGATGCGACGCATGATCTTGCCGGATCGCGTCTTCGGCAGCCCGTCCACAATCTGGATCTTGTCGGGCGTGGCGATGGGGCTAATCGTCTTGCGGACCTCCAGCCGGAGACCCTTGATCAGTTCGTCTGAGACAGTCTCGCCCACCTTGAGCAGGACGTAGGCGTAGATCCCTTGTCCCTTGAGATCGTGCGGATAGCCGACGACGGCGGCTTCGGCGACCGCCGTGTGGCCCACGAGAGCTCCCTCGATCTCGGCGGTGCCCAGCCGGTGCCCGGAGACGTTGAGCACGTCGTCCACGCGACCGGTCACCCAGTAGTAGCCATCCTTGTCGCGGTAGGCTCCGTCGCCGGTGAAGTATTTGCCCGGGTATTGCACCAAGTACGTCTGGATGAAGCGATCGTGATCGCCGTAGACGGTGCGCATCATCCCGGGCCAGGAGCGGTCCATGCAAAGGATGCCGCTGACGTCGTTGCCCTCGATCGTGTTGCCATCCTGATCGACCAGTGATGGTTCGATGCCAAAGAACGGGAAAGAGGCGGAGCCCGGCTTCATCGGGGTCGCTCCGGCGACGCCGGTGAGCATGTGCCCGCCCGTCTCCGTCTGCCAGTACGTGTCGACGATGGAGCAGCGCCCGTCGCCGACGACGTTGAAGTACCAACGCCAGGCCTCCGGGTTGATCGGCTCGCCCACTGTGCCCAGGACACGGAGCGAGTCGCGCTTGTAGGTCTTGACGAACTCGTCGCCTTCGCGCATCAGCGCGCGCAGCGCAGTGGGGGCGGTGTAGAAAATCGTGATCCCCAGGCGATCCACCATTTCCCAGTAGCGGCCCGCGTCCGGGTAATTTGGCACCGACTCAAACATCACCGATGTCGCGCCGTTGGCGAGCGGCCCGTAGACGATGTAGGAGTGGCCGGTGATCCAGCCCGCGTCCGCCGCGCAGCAATAGATGTCGTCCTCGCGCAGGTCGAAGACGATCTTGTGCGAGACCATGGAGTAGAGGAGGTACCCGGCCTGCGTGTGCTGGACGCCCTTCGGCTTCCCCGTCGACCCGGACGTGTAGAGGATGAACAAGGGATCTTCGGAATCCATCACCTCGGGCTCGCAGGTCGTCGATTGCTTGGCGACGGTTTCGTGCCACCAGATATCGCGCTCGGGGTCCATCGTCACGTCGCCGCCGGTGTGTTGATAGACGACGACGAAGTCGACGCAATCGACCGACTCCAGCGCCTCATCGACGTTCTTCTTCAGCGGGATCGGACGGCTGCCGCGCAGTCCTTCGTCCTGCGTGATGATCGCTTTGCAGGTCGAATCTTGCACGCGGTCGGCGATGGAGGCCGGACTAAAGCCGCCGAAGATGACGGAGTGAATGGCTCCGATCCGGGCGCAGGCGAGCATCGCCACCGCGAGCTCCGGCACCATGCCCATGTAGATCGCGACCCGGTCGCCTTTCTCGATCCCGCGCGCGCGCAGCTCATTGCCGAGCTGGCTGACTTGATCGTACAACTCGCGATAGGTGATGCGGCGGTTCTCGCCGGGGGCATCGCCCTCCCAAAGAATCGCCACTTTGTCCCCGCGCAGGGCCAGGTGCCGGTCCAAGCAGTTCACGGCGACGTTCAGCTTGCCGTTCAAGAACCAAGCGACCTGCCCACGTGAGAGGTCTTCCTCTGAGACTGTGTCGAAGGGTTCCATCCAGTCCAGGTTGGAATGGGCCAGCTCGGTCCAGAAGGCGTCGGCGTCGTTGATGCTGCGGTCGTACAGCATCCAGTAGTCGTCCATCGACGAGATGTACGCGCCCTCGCTGACCCGCGCCGGCGGTTGGTAGATCTCATCGACCGGTTGTGCTCGTTCGTCAGCCATTGATCTGCTCCTTGGCCCGCGTGTCGTCTGTGTGGTGCGCGTGTGGGTCGTCGTGCCGGGAGCCTTCTGGGCGTCGATAGAACGGCAAAACTGGGCCGTATGCTAGCGGCATCCTTCGCTACGTGGCATTCCCGGGGGGCGTTCGCTGGGTCGGATGGGGTGCTGCTCCCTGGGCCCGATCGATGCCGCGTCGCTATGGCCTCTCACCATTCCGGTGTTACGATCGATGCCTGAGATTTGCCGCAAGTATCCTCGCTGACGGACCGAATCCGGGCGGGGGCGTTCGCAGGAGTGAGACCACATGGCAGACGAGCAGGAGCCGTTCCAGCGCATTACGGTGCAGGTTGCGCGTGAGAAGCAGGAAGCGGGGATCCCGATCATCGACGTCCGTGATCCGGATGAATACGAAGAGGGGCACGTGGTGGGCGCGCCGCTGATTCCACACATGAGCGTGTTCCAGCGCATCGCGGAGGTGGAAGAGGTCGCGGGCGGCAAGGAGAAGCCGCTGATGTTCATCTGCGCCAAGGGGCAACGCAGCGCCGTCGCCTCGGAGTTCGCCGCCGCCGCGGGCTTCACGGACCTCTACAACGTGGAGGGCGGCACCGACGCCTGGGTCGAAGCCGGATTACCCACCGAGAAGTAGCTCCCGCTCTGGGGACCTGACGTATCGACTCGGCATAGAACTCGCCCGCCGCCGCCGCGCTCGCACTGAGGGTGAGTAGCGCTACCCGCCCGCCGCATAGGAAGATGGCTCTCAGGTAGAGAAGATGACCAACGACGCCACCCAAGGGAGCCAATCGTGATCCGCGTGCTTCGCACCATGAGTGGCATGCAGTTCTTCGCTGTCTTCGTCGCGATCGTCGTCGTCGTCGTCCTCGTCTTCCTGGTCACATCCGACCAGCTCAGCTTCAACAGCGACGAGGACGATGGCGTCTTGGGCCCGGACACATCTGAGGTTCAGTCGTCTGCTGACGAGCCGGACGGAAGCCTTGACCCGGACGGGGCCGACGGGGCCGATCCGTCCTCCAGTACCGGTGGCCTCGCGACGCAGGTCGCCCAAGACCAAGCCTTCCAGTTCGGGAACCTTCGGCTCGCCGTGACGGACATCATCGTCAGCACGATCGTCAGCGAGGGCCGCGACAGTATCGAGGCGATCGAACGCTTCGCGACCGTCCTAGTCACCGCCCGCAACACAGGGCTGACGCCGCTCTCGCTGGCCGGCAACCTGATCCTCATCGATGGTGCTGGGCGGCAGTTCACACCCAACCTTGCCGCCACGGTCGCCACGGCCTTCCGTGATGACCTTCGCCAGGACGCCCTCAACTTCGATCTACAGCCAGGCATCGATAGCGACCTCCTGGTCGTCTTCGACATCCCCGAGGAATCGGAGAACTTCCGCCTGCGCATTGCGGGTGGGTTCGTCGATGTGATTCTGGAGCGTTAATGGGGCGACCCGCGCGAATCTTGCTTTGGGATATTGACGGCACCCTCGTCCACAACGCCCAGGCCGGATCCGTTGCCATGGATCGCACCTTCAGCGAACTCTTCGACCTCCCTCGCGACAGCGCGCCGCTCGCCCAAGTCGATTTCGCCGGCGCCAGTGATCACTGGATCGTGCGGCAGGTGGCGAAGCAGCACGGCGTTGCTTGGGACGACGACTTCGAAGCGCGGTTCCTCGAACGCTACGAATCCGTGTTGACCGCCGTACTGCATGAGCGGGACGGCCGGGTTCTTCCCGGCGTCGTGGGCTTGCTCGACGTGCTGGCGGAAGAGAATGTGGCGCAGGGATTGGGCACCGGGAATTTCAAACGGGCGGCCTTCGTCAAGCTCAACCACTACGGGATCGGCGAGTATTTCCTGGACGGCGGGTTCGGTGAGGACTCCGGTCAGCGACCGGAGTTGCTGGCGGCGGGACTGGACCGCATGCGCGCCCACGCCGCTCCCGATGCTGACTGTGTGGTCATTGGCGATACCGTGCACGACGTCACGGCAGGCAAGGCGATCGGCGCGAAGACGGTCGCGGTGAAGACCGGTTTCGGCGATCAAGCAGAGCTTGTCGACTCCCAGCCCGATGTCTTGCTCGACGATCTCTCGGATCTCGATCAAGCGCTGACCGCTGTACTGAGCTAGGCGCGTGCTGGGCTCAGCGAGGCGTTAGCCGAAGAAGCTGCAGCCTTCGAACTCGGCCGGAGGACGGCTGACGCCGCTAGCGGGATGAATGCAGCGACCCCGGTCGGATGCATGCGGGTCGGCTGGCGGCACCCACTCCCGGCAGTTGCCACAGATCGCCGACTTCGCGGGCCGGGCGATGACATCGCTGGAACCGGACGGACTGGGGAGACTGCGGACGTGCGCGGCGTCGACCAGCCAGAGCGGGCCGGGGCCGTCGGACTGGGGAGCCGCCCGCCCTGCGCGTTGACTCGCCTTCTTGCCCGCTGCCTTTCGTCGCCGGCCTGAGCCGGCCTCTCGCTCTAGATCGACGAAACCGTCGCCGCGGACTTGGTCACCGAACGCCGCCTCCATGATTCCATCCACGGCATCGGTCGCTCCGCTGCGCCGCCGTCGCCGCGATCCGCGATTCCCGTCCGTGCTCTCGGACGCCGAGAACGTCCCTCCGGCGGCGTCCGGCTCTGCCGGGGCAGCGCGGCGGTTCTTCTTCTCGCGATGAAAGCGGCTCGGATCCTGGCGCCCCGTGCGCCCCTTCCGATTCTTGCGTCCCACGCAGCACCTCGCATCGGCAGTGGCCTGACTTTGGGAACGGCCTCTGCAGCTAGAGGGTTCCAGTCTATCAAGCGCGGCGACTGTCGGAGCTGCTCGAGTCTGGACTCGTGCTACCGGATTATTTCGCCATGATTGAGGCGACCCGCCGCTGCGGACGAACCCTGCCTCACGCTGCTAGCATCCCCTCGCGTAAGCGAGCTGTTTCTTGAGAGTCGTCTATCGAAAGGGGTGCCACATGCGAGCTGCCGTTTGGACGGAGACGCGGGATCTCCGCGTGGTGGAGAAGCCGGTAGGCACACCGGGACCGGGGGAGGTCCGAGTTGTCGTGGGGAGTGCCGGAATCTGCGGCTCGGACCTGCACTGGTTCCGCGGCGATTTCGATCCTGTGCCGGGACTCACACCCGGCCACGAAATCGGTGGCACGATCGATGCCGTGGGCGCCGGAGTCGACCACGTTCGCGAGGGCGATATCGTTGGCGTCGAACCGAGCCTGCGTTGTGGCGACTGTGAATTTTGCAACCTGGGCCAATATCAGCACTGCCGCCGCCACGCACTTTTGGGGATCGCTCTCGACGGCGGTCTGGGGCAAAGCGTCGTGACGCCGGGCTACACCGTTTTCGCCGCGCCGTCCGCCGTCGATGCCGAACTGGCGGCGATGGCCGAGCCCCTTGCTTGTTCCGTGCACGGCTACGAGAAGGTGGGACTGCGGAAGGATGAAACGGTGCTTGTGCAGGGGGCGGGCAGCATCGGCCTCACGGCCTTGCTCGCCGCCCGCGCCTACGGGGCCAAAGTACTGATAACCGCGCGACACCCCCACCAACGGGAGGCGGCGGAGCGCCTTGGGGCCACCGAGGTGATCATGGACGACGAGACGGGCGAACGCCGCCTGGCGGAGCTGGCGAAAGACCAGGCCATCGATGTGGTGGCCGAGGCCGTGGGGGGCCATGCCGACACGATCCGAGTCGCCGTGGAGACGGTACGTCCGCTGGGGCGTGTCGCTGTCTTGGGCGTCTTTGCCATCGAGAGTGCCGGTCTCAATCCCCTGACCCTTCTGAGCAAGGAGGTCAGCGTCATCGGCGCGAATACCTATAGCTCGCCCGGCGGTGAGTCGGACTACGCGCGCGGTCTGGAGATCATCGCGGAGTTCCCCAGGGAGTCGCGATCTCTCGTGACCCACCGCTACCCGCTGGAGGAGACCGCGAAGGGTTTTGCCACAGCGCTCGACAAGGGGACCGCCTCAATCAAGGTGCACATCCTGCCGAACGGGAGCTAACCGAGCTGCAGTCCCCAGCCCTGAGCGGGAGCTGCGCGACTAGGACAGCTTCCAAGGATCGACCGGGTCGTCCCGGCGCCCCACGGCGTAGCGGTCGCTGTTGAGCAAGGCGCGGATCGACGACAGCCACCTGTCGCGCACCACCTCTTTGTCGCGCTGCGAGCGCTTGCGGCGCCCGCCCGAGACCATGACCCCTCGCCACATCATGCCAACCATGATTGTCTCTCTCCGCTGACGGGTGGGATTGATCTCCGAGTTCGGCGCCCAGGCCACGCGAAACCGCGCTTGGGCGTTGTCCCCCGCCGATGTCTTGTAGAACAGGATCATCTCGCGGATGCCCAGCGCCTCGATGTCTTGGATCTGGCGCGTGGGGATGTTGAACAGCTCATGGCCGGACGTGCTCTCGAAGCACACGCCGGAGACGTCAAGGTGCAGCACTCCCTTCTTCGATTTGAAGGGGATCCGGCTGCGCCAGATCGCTTGGTCTGACGTTGGCAGATCGAGCGATCTGGTCTGCGAGACATCCGATCCGCAGCGGTGGCAGGTCGATCGTCCGTCGAAAGTTTCGAGGTGGCAGGCCGGGCAGATCTTCACGTCGCGAACCCACGGCGTGCCAGCAGGTTGTCGGCAGAATCTCGTTGCCTGGATGGCCTGCGGCGGCCTAGAGATGTGCAGCGCTTCAGTTCAAGATCCCTAGTCCGCTGTACCGCTTGCGTTGGTGTGCGGCGAGGCGCAGGTTGAGTTGGGCGTTTTCCACCTCCAACACCTTGATCAGCATTTCGATCTGTTTCGCTACGTTCGTCGCCTCTAACACCCCCTGTTTGACGGACGAAGGTACGTCGATCCGACCGGCCACCAGATCGGCCAGTGCGGAGGAAGTCAGCGGCAGATGGAAGCGCTTCTGCCAAGCGTCGTTTATCGCTAACTCAAGCCGCAGGTGATCTACGTAGGTCGTCCGAAGCTTTTCCGCGGCCTCAATGGTCGCGGGGTCCTCGATGTCGGTGGGGGATTCAGGGAACGTCACCTCACATCGCAGGTAGGGGTCCTCACCCAGCGACTCCACCACCCGGAATCGACGCGTCCCTTCGCAGACCACCTCCCAACGCCCATCGGGCAGTTCATCCGCATCGACAATGCGCACGGCGCAGCCGATCTCCACGGGTACCGCGCCGCCGCCGACCTCTGGCCCCTCCCGGATTAGAGCGATGCCGAACTCGCCGTCGCCATCCAGGACGTCTCGGATCAGTTCCCGATAGCGGGGTTCAAAGACGTGCAAGGGCACATGCTGGCCCGGGAAGACCACGCTATTGAGCGGGAACATCGGGAGCACCGGCATTGTCCCCTCCGAACTGGATCGTCCCCGCCGGGCTGGAACGCCTCCGAATCGCGTTGTTTCCGGACCGGCGCTAGACCCCGGCCATCCGGGCCGCCATCTTCATGACCCGACGCGCGTTGCCATTGTCGTTGAAGGCGCGGAAGATCTGCAGCTTCTCCGCTTGCAAGGATCCTTCCGCATGGATCGCCAGCACCTCTTGGTAGCCGCCGTAGTCGGATGATGTCAGATCGCGGATGAAATTGAGCATCTTCATCCGCTTCTCCGCCGAGATACCGTCGCGGCCGACTAGGTACTTGTTGAGGAAGCCGCGAAGCTCCTCGTTCTCCCAATCCTCATCCCCCGGGCCCGTGACCAAGATGCCTCCCGCCAACTCCTGCACGTGCTGGACGGCATGATGGTAGCCGTGGGCGAAATGGCTCTTGGCGATGTTGACGGTCATCGGATCGGGCGCCACCTGACCGTTCGGTTTGTCGATGCAGCGTTCCGCGGCCTTCTCCGTCAGGGCCCGCAGCGTCTCTGCGTAGGTGATCAGGTCTACGAACTTATCGCGAACGTGGCCGGCGCCGATGATGCCATTGTAGTCGGCGATTACCGCGGCGCAGCCACCCAGCGCGTCGACTAAGGGCAACTTGTAGGACACGGCCGTAAAACGGTGATACTCGACGAAGGTCAGCGCGAGCTTCCCGGCGTCCTCCCGCTCGCCGTTGAGGAAGATCCGATCGTTGGGAACGAAGACGTCGTCGAAGACGGTTAGGGTCTCCATCATCTTGTGCTTCGAGGTGATCGGGTGCTCTCCCGGTTGCGCCGGTCCGTCGCCGAAGGGGCTCGTTAACAGTTTCACGCCTGGGGTGTTGATCGGCACCGCGAAGGCGATACTCCAATCCTCTTCCCCCTCGCCCATCGCCCGTGTGGGCAGCACGATCATCTCGTTCGCATTCGTCGAAATCGATGTGTGCACCTTCATCCCGCGCACCACCACGCCATCGTCCCGGCGCTCCACGACGCGCAAGTACAGGTCGGGATCGGCTTGTTGGCTGGGCCGCTTGACGCGGTCGCCCTTGGCATCCGTTTGGGCCACGGCGATGGCGAAGTCATTCTCGCGGCAATGCTCGTAGAAGGCTTGGACGCGCTCGTGGTAGACGGGGTTCTCCATCTCCGCCGTCACCGCCAGCAGCGCGAAGATCCCGTCCGTGCCGATCTCCTTGATCAGGGTGACCAGCGTGTCGCCCTCGGTCGTGCAGAGTTCGATCAGTTTCGAACGCTTGAGTAGGTCCTCAGTACTCTCGGGCACCTTGTAGAAGCGGCTGTACTCGGTGCCGTTCTCTTCGTAGACAGCCAGGTCGCGATGCTCCGGATCCTCTGCGATGGCGTAGTCGATCGCGGCGTGGCGAGCCGCCTTGCCGAGCACCGGATGGGCCGTGACATCGTCGACCCGCTCGCCGCGGAACCAGATCTCCCGGTCATCCTTTAGCGACTCCAGATACTGCTCGGGAGACATCAGCGCCATCGGTCGCTCCTTTGGGTGCCGGTTGTGCGTGGTTGATCGCGGCACAGTTTGGCGGTTCGCCGCGTCCGCCGATGGTACGGCGCGCCCCGGACCGAGACAAATCGCACTGCGACAGATCAGGGTCGCGCGCGCCGCTAGGAGATCAGTTTGTTGAGGGGATAGGAGACGAAGCCGCTGGCCCCGGCGCGCTGCAAGCGGGGAATCGCTTCCCGCTCTTCGCGCTCATCCATGATCACTTCCAAGGCGACCCAGGCATCGTCGGTGAGCTGGGAGATCGTTGGGGAGTGCTCTCCGAACGAGCCGATCACCTCCAGTACCGCGTCGAGCTGTGTGCGGGGCACGTTGAGCTTCAAGCCCACCTTGCCGCGGGCGTTGATCGCGCCCTGGAGAAGCATGTTGATCGCCTCGATCTTCTCGCGCTTGCGCGGGTCCGCCCACGCGTCCTTGTTGGCGATGAAGCGCGGTGTGCTCGACAGCAACTCGTCGATCACGCGCAGGTTGTTGGCGCGCAGACTGGAGCCGGTCTCCGTCACATCGACGATGGCATCGATGATCCGTGCCTTGACCTCCGTCGCGCCCCAGGAGAACTCCACCCGCACATTGACGCCCTGCTTTTCGAAGTAGCGCCGCGTAGTGTTGACCAACTCCGTCGCTACGACGCCGCCTTCAAGATCGGTGACCGATTGCACGGTGCTCTCGTTTGGGACCGCGAGGATCCATCGCGCCGGGCGGCTGCTGACCTTGCTGTACTGCATCTCGCCCACTTCATGGACGTCCGAATCGGTCTCCTGAATCCAGTCCAGTCCGGTGATCCCGCAGTCCACCACGCCATCCTCTGTGTACCGCGCCATCTCCTGTGAGCGGAACATGATGCAGGTGATCTCCGGGTCATCGATGGTGGGGAAGTAGGAGCGGCTCGGCACCTGGATCTCAAATCCCGCGCGATGGAAGAGGTCAACCGTGGCGTCTTGTAGCGAGCCTTTTGGCAGTCCCAAGGTCAGAAACGGTTCCATCTTCTCGTCATCCTCGAACCAAGCGTATTGATATCGGCGCGGAGCTGACTGCCCTACGGCAGAATCGCACACGGGATTCGAACGCGACAGACGCCGGATGGTCAGACGCCCGTCGTTTGTGCCCTGTCGTGCAGTCGCTTGATGAATCTTTGCACTTTCTTGGCAGTTGGCGAGCCGGTGCGCTTCGCTACACCTCTAGGGTCATCCCTATGGTGCAGAGAGCAGCCCTGCCAAGACGAACCACTGGGCGTCGCCCCGGCCGTCCCCCGGGCCCTCGTCCGGGCCCTCGTCCGGGCCGCAGGCTGCGTCGCTACGAGCGGCTGACGCCGCGCGAGAAGCAGGTAGTGGGCCGCGTGATTACCGGGGCGTCCAACGCCGAGATCGCGTTAGATCTGGGAGTTTCGCTCGCCACAGCAAAGCGCCATCTGGCCAACGTCATGCTGAAGTGGCGCTGTTCGAACCGGACGCAGGTCGCGATTGATGCGTTGTGGCGGGCGGGCTTTGTGGACCCGATCCACGATCACAAGTCGCAGCCAGAGACATCGCCGACAAGCGGACGATTCCCCTAGCGCGCGTGCGTCCCATACGCTCCTCCCATGACCGCAACCCCTCCCGATCGCGACCGTGAAGCCCGCATCCGCAGCATGCTGGAAGACGAGCTCGAAGCGGCATGGCTGTATGACCGCCTTGCGGACGGCGTGGGCAGCGAATCGACGGCGCGTGTTCTCCATGACCTGGCCCAATCTGAGCGTCAGCATGCGGCTCATTGGGCGGAGCGCCTCGACGATACTTCTCTCGCCGACGCCCAGGTGCGTCCCTCGCCACGGACCCGCCTCCTTGGCTGGCTGGGTTGCCACGGGGGCTTGTCGCTTGTGGTCCCCCGTCTCCGCGCCGAGGAGCTGCAAGACATCCGCCGTTACCAAGCGGAGCCGGAGTCCGGGAATCTCGCCGAAGAAGAGCGCGAGCACCGAGCGGTGCTGGGCCAGCTTGCCGCCACGGCTGGGATTGGGGACGCCGAGCACGGCTTCGCCTCCCCAGGCGCTGCGAGCACCTTCCGCGCGGCGTTGTTCGGCCTCAACGACGGCATCGTCTCCAATCTCAGCCTCGTCGCTGGGGTTGCCGGAGCCGCGGTCGAGAGCGACGCCGTACTCATCGCCGGCATCGCCGGTTGGCTGGCGGGCGCCTTCTCCATGGCAGCGGGAGAGTATGTTTCCGTGCGTAGCCAAACTGAACTCTTCGAGAACCAGATCGCCCGCGAGCGTCTGGAGCTCGAACTCGACCCCGAGGATGAGCGCGCCGAACTCTTCGCGATCTACAAGTCCAAGGGCATCTCCGATGAGATCGCCCGCCAGCTCGTCGACGAGCTGATGAAGGACCCGGACACCGCTCTCGATACGCACATCCGTGAGGAACTGGGTCTGAACCCGGATGACCTAGGTTCGGCCTGGATGGCCGCGGGTAGCTCCTTCGTGGCCTTCACGCTCGGTGCGATTGTGCCGGTGATCCCGTTCATGCTGACCTCCGGCTACGACGCGTTGATCGCGGCGATCATTGCCGGGGCGGTGATGCTGGCCGTGGTGGGGATGTCGACGTCGTTGCTCACCGGCCGCCATCCGCTCTTTGCAGGTGGGCGCATGCTGTTCATCGGGTTGGCGGCGACAGGGATCACCTTCGGTATCGGCTCCGTGATACCCGTCGATCTCTGACCAGGACCGAGAACCATCCGCAGTTCGACCTACGCTTTGCTGACCTCGACGGTTGGGATGGCGTCATCCTCGCCGATCAGCGCCTGAACGACTCCGCCCTCCCAGAGCAACGGCAGGAACGCGGTTCCCGGCGTGATCTCTTCCGAGACGCGAGCAGTTGCCGTGAGCGAAGCGCCGTTGCCGCTGATCTGCACAGAGTCGCCGTCAGTGATCGCGCGCGCGCTGGCATCGTCCGGGTGCAACTCCAGCGACTCGCTGCGATGCAGGCGGTCGGCGTCGGGCAGATGCGCCGCCGCCGATTCCCGGTCGGTGTAGAGGTCGCGACTGGCAATCAACGCGAGGCCATCTCCGCTGCGGCTGAGGGCCTCTGTCGCCAGGAATGCTTCAGCCGCGTGGGTGCCGTTGTTTGGTTGCCGCGTCTGTCGCAGGAGGCGCGTCACGCT
>Ga0209501_10001924_pt1 | contig 22289 bp, 20 predicted proteins | sample ArcticOcean_MG_C_4_FD_187434 | JGI IMG/M metagenome (GOLD analysis project Ga0209501, IMG submission 187434) | Marine microbial communities from western Arctic Ocean - ArcticOcean_MG_CB4_134 (SPAdes) (version 2) | ecosystem: Environmental > Aquatic > Marine > Oceanic | place: Arctic Ocean...
CAAGTGGGCTGTTTACAGCACACAACTCATAATCGATTGGTCTACTAAATGAAAATAGCCCTGTCCGCTCAGAGAGTTTGAGCGAACAGGGCTATTTTTGTGTTCTTGGTGGAGACGGGGGAGGGGGCGGTGTTCACTATTTGCAACAGACGCTGACCGTGAGAATCCCTGGTCTTTATGGGCAGAGCACAATCACGGGTGAGAGTCGAATTTCCAATTGAACGGTGGGCGGCAAGGATTGGGCGTAATTATCTGTTGCATAGTGATGTGACAATGAAGGTTCGAATCCCCTTAGGTGGAGCTGGAGAAACCGTAGGTGGTACCGAGTTGGATCGATTCGAACTGAACAGCTGAGCGGGAGCTTAGCACTTTGGTGACGATAGTTAATAAAACGCCACGGATCCATCCTCTCTCAATGCAGTCTCGCCCAGCTCAGTTATTGCAGGTGTATTTGCGATCCCTTCCTCGTCCAACTCGATTCCGAGACCGGGTGTTTCGGGAATCAGCAAGAATCCATCTTTTAGGACCGAAACGTGATTTACAACGCTGCTCCAAGGAGCTGTTTCCTGGGGGCGATGTTCCTGAACAAGCCAATTGGGCACCGCTGCTCCAAGTTGCACATGCGCCGCTGTCGCCACCGGCCCAGACGGTAGAGCGTGTGGGATGATTCCCTGGTGGTGAGCTTCGGCAAGTGCACAGATCTTTTTCATATGAGTGATTCCGCCAGCAACGCCGACATCGGGACGAATATGGTGAACTCCTGCCTGCTCAACGTATTCCCTGAATTCCCAGATGTTGAGGTTGCGCTCGCCCGCAGTCATAGGAATATCCGATTTTTGAGCGACTTCTCCGAATGAGAGAACGCTATCGGGGGGGACGGGATCCTCGAAAAAAAGCGGGCGTAATGGCTCAAGCTCTTGTGCCAAAACTATCGAGTCACCGACGTTCATGTTTCGGTGAATTTCGATCCCCATATCCACGTCCCATCCGATTGACTCACGGACGGCTGCAGCGCGCTCAACCAAATCTTTGATCCTTCGACCGTGCCGCATCGAAACATGATCGTGCTGGAACAGGGCTACTTTCACTGCGGTATAACCATCGGCGGCAGCCTGACGAGCCTCGTTCGCTACCTCATCCGACGTGCCAGAGCCAAGCATTAACATGGCTCGCACACGATCTCGGACTTTCCCGCCCAAAAGCGACCAAACAGGAGCCTGGAAATGTTTGCCCCTAATGTCCCAGAGCGCCTGATCTATGGCACTTATAGCGCCGCCAATCGCACCGCCGCGCATGTTTTTATTGCGAAACATCCAGAGCCAGTGATGTTCTACCGGTAGCGGATCATTTCCGATCAGGTAATCGCGGAACGAATGCACGACTTCACGCGCTGCGGTCGGCCAGCCAAAAAATGTCGACTCTCCGATTCCGGTGATTCCATTATCAGTGGTCACTTTTACGAATAACCAATTGTGAGCAATGAACGTGTCCACACTCTCGATTTTCAATTTCGCCATTTCTCTAAGTCTTTCTGCAGGAACTTCCGTGGTCGCTCTTATATGGTCATAAAGCTCCGGCGGCTTAGTTAGAGTTGATTATCTTGCGTGCTTCGACCACAGTCTTAGATTCAAACTCTCCCTTTATTGCGTATATCCGCCCGTTTGTGAGCCGCACTCCAATTCGCACTATTTGACCTGCCAGTGCAGCCATTGTTTTACCATTCGTCCATAGCGCGCTGGACGAAGTCGAATCATCGGTAATCGGAACGGCATCACTATATGAATAACCGTCGAGCGGTTCTCCGAACGCATCCATGACCTGCACAAGCGCCTCCCCGTGAGGCACTGAGACGTTCAGTCGGATTTCTCCCGATTCCCATAGCAGCCATCTCGTCGTAAGTTCGCCAGTACCACCTGTTGGCTCAAGGTAAACAAACCCATCATTCCGTAGTTTGTGCATGGTGATGGCTGCCTGCTGGCTATCAGGATCGAACCGGAATTGGGCATGTTCCCCTCTCGAGGTGCTCGAATAAATTCGTAGCTCGTCGTTTTCGGAAACCATTGATGAGGGATAGATACAGCCGGAACCAAACTGACCTGGAGGGAGATTCGGAATAAACGGATCGCGCATCGTTCTCTGAAAGTGCGTGCCATTCATGCTGTAACTCAGCTGACAATCTATCTTCCCAAGTATCCGGCTGGTGTCGTCACCTTTTTGCATTTCCAGAGTTCCGCTCAGAAATTTTTCTTCCTGATACACAACGGGGTCCGTGTGATACACCCATAAAAAACCGATATACATGCCTTCATATGGAAACACTGGCATTCCATAAAGTAGCGCGCTCGGAGTATCGAGAGAATCGGCCTGCATAAGCAGTTCTGGTTCAGTAAAGCTCTCCCAATCGGCGGTTTCGGAAAGCGCTATACGTCGATCGGCGAGAGAAGGCCGTAATGTGACCGAATACGCTTGTCGATCAGTATTCCAATAGGCGAATTGACCCGGATCGACACCTGTCGGATGCCAGTACGCATTTTCTACGTAAGACCATTCGATGCCGTCGCGTGATTCAACGACATATGACTTTCTTTCACCGGATTGATCGGCAGGAGAAAGAACCATTCCCACATACCGATTACCGCTCCCCGATTTATCGGGGATCACTCTGACTCCGCACCACTCGTGGAATCGCTCGTTGCTCAGTAATTGATGAGGAGCATGTCTATCTTTGATGTCTAATCGATCGGAAAGATCTGGGAACTCCCATTGAATCCCGTCCTCGCTTTCAGCGATGAGCGGAATTACGGTTCGCGATTTCCCGGGTACTTCGCCCTGGTAGTAGCACCGCCATTTTCCTGATTCCTCATCGCGTATTACGCTTGGGTACCCCCACGCGATGTCCGCATGCGGGTCCAAAAGCGTCGCTTCGGGCACGTATTCAGGTTGACCCACATGCCTGGACAAATTGGTTCGGCTATGTAGGAAGTGGTCGTCAAAAAATAGAATTGCGCTCAATCTCTTACCCCTGCGAGTAAATCGCCTCTGGTTTCAAATCTCAAAGTAAGGCTCCGCCGTCGACCGGTAATGAAACTCCGGTAATCATTCGCGACTCGTCTGATGCGAGAAAAAGGTAAGCATTTGCTATGTCTTCAGGAGCCATCAGCTGACCCAGTGGAGTTCCGTCGAGCCGTCGTTTATAGTTTTCTTCGTTCTCAATCGTTGTTGACTGATCGTTAGGGCTATACGAACGATTCTCACGGAGAAACGGTGTGTCGACGTGGCCCGGACACACGACATTGGCTCGAATATGGTCCTTGGCAAAAGACGCGGCGGCGCTCCTCGCCAGGCCTACTATCCCCATCTTGCTTGCACCATATGCAGGGCTACCCGCCCCAGGACGGATAGAACCGATAGATCCCACATAAATCAGGGAACCTCCTCCTCGCTTCCGCATGGATGGCACAACTGCCTTTGTGCCGATGAACGCACCCGTAAGATTGGATCCGATGACTGTGTGCCACATTTCCTCAGTCTGATCTTCAAAGTCGACCCTGAAATTGGCTCCAGCACTGTAGCCGAGGATATCTAACCCTCCAAACTCTGACTCTGCAGTGTTTACGGCTGCGTCCCAATCAGACGAATCACTGACGTTCAATTCGACCGCCAGAGCTGCACCACCGAATCCGTTTATTTCATCGGCCACATCCTGTGCTGCCTCAATGCGCATATCTGCGACGATTACATTTGCACCTTCGCTGGCAAACAATCTGGCCTGAGCTGATCCCATGGCGCCAGCTCCGCCTACGATTAGTGCCACCTTGCCTTCAAGTCGTTCTCCCGTCATTCGAACCCTTCCTCAGGTCGTTTGCTGTTCAGGTTGAGCTGGAAAATCCAGCCACGACGATTATTTACGCATTTTCGTGGCAGCCACTAATCGATCCTGAAGGAGCCGAACGGAGCCGTGCCGCCGAAATTCGGAATCCCAACGGATACGACAAGCTGCGAATCGCATCTTAAGACATGAATTGCGATATGGTTGCATAAATTTATACGATTTACCATATAAATATATTTCGAAATCGGGATGTATATTCGCTTTTACAGGCGAGAAACCTCCAACGGAGAGACCAAGTGAACTTCGATCAAAGCCGAAAGCGATTTATCCTCTGTAATGACGGAGGTACCCTGCTAGGTCCAAATTCGGAAGCACCTATGGGTATTGACGAGTTCGCAAAAATCACGATTGGTGCTCTCGAAAATACACATATAAATACCTTCTACTGGCAACTCGGCACCGATCCTTATATGAGTACGCCTACCCACCGATACTCAGATATTTACTCGCATGCTACGGACGTTGCTCCTCAGTGGGGTGAGGGAATCGAAAGCTTCGAAACAGCGGGCGCGTGGCGAATCTACGAAAACACACGGCACATGCGCGAACTTGGGACCGATCCCGCAGAGGTCGTCGTCGAAAGAGGGCACGAAGCTGGAATACAGGTACTCCTGTCGATGCGTGTCAACGACATACATGACGGCTTCTCAACCAGTGAAGACCCGGAAATTCTGTCGTCGACCAAGAAATCCCACCCGGAGTGGTTACTTGGGCCAGTTAAAAATGCGGCAAGTTCAGGGCGTCTTCGAAAATTTTCCCGCTTCGCGTACGATTTTGGGATCGATGATGTCCGCGCCTATAAGCTGTCGATCGCCACTGAAGCGATTGAAAAATACGATCTCGACGGGCTTGATTGGGACTTCTGTCGTTTCCCGAGATTCTTCCAGGAGGGGAGGGCGCGTCAGAACGCTGATCTGATCACCGATATGCTGCGGGTTCTGCGGGCTAAACTCGATGAGAAAAGCGCGGCGACCGGTGAAAAAAAACTATTATCTGTCCGCGTACCTCCAACATTTGAACTCGCGTTGGGATTCGGTCTGGACGTTCAAACTTGGATTGATGAAGGTCTGATCGACATTTTGATTGCTGGAGTAGTTCACGGCAGCCTTCATCGGGTTCCGGTCGAGGAGTACGTCGAGGCGACACGGGGACGGGATATCGAGGTGATCGCCCAGAATCTTGGGCTTTTCTGGTGGAACCGACCGTTTTCGGCTCGGGTTCTCTGGAATGAGCCTGATGTCTTTTCTCCAGAAATGTGCCGGGCTTCCGCTGCGACGTACTGGCGTGCCGGCGTCGATGGGTTGTATCTATGGAACAACCACTTAATCGAATTTAACAGGTACGCGCCCAGCCACCGTCAACCGTGGCGAGAAATCGGCGACCCGGACGTAATCGATAAGCTAGATAAACACTATGTGATCGATACACCGCCCAATTGGGAGGATGTCGCAGCCGAACTGGGAGGACCGCCCGTTCCGCCTGGTCAGTTACCGGTTTCAATCTCGGAAGCAGGGCAAACAGTTTCAGCTATCATCGACATTGCGGACGACATTGCGGGCGAACGAAGACCGAGTGAGATTGTCGTAAAGTTGCTCATCACGAACCTGACGTCACAGGACTCGGTCACATACATGTTGAATGACGTGCCGATCGAACCGGCTCAGATTGAGACTCGGCTTTTGTACAACGAATGTTGGGTAATAATCCAACCGAGCGAGGGGCAATTGAAACGTGGCTGGAATCAAATTTCGGTTTCAGTCTCAGCCAGGAATCTGCGAGTCGCGGCACCACTCAGTTGGGACAGTGCCGAGGTGATAGTCAAGTACTGATATCCCTCAGGGTATTCCGAGATTAGCAGTGCGGGCCTGCGCGATCACACTGGCATTATGCCTGCCCGCACCGCTAATTAACGCCTGTTCAAATTTTCCGAATTGTTAATCCCACTCGAAAACCACTTTGCCGGTTCGCCCCTTGCTAAATAGTTCAAACGCCTCCTCAGCAGCTGAAAGCGGGAACCTGTGGGTAATAATTTCGCTTAACGGAATTTTACGGTCTACAACCCACTGAGCGAGTTCGGAGAGCACGCCGGTGCTGAATGTCCATGAACCCATCAAGTTCATATGCTTGTGGATGATTTCAGGTGACGGTGCGAACGTCACTTCGCCGCCTTCGCCCACAAGACAGGCTCTCCCCCAAATCCGAACTGATTGCACCATTTGCCGGCGCACGGGGCCAATGCCTGTCGCATCGAGAGCTGCGTGAGCGCCTTCACCGTGTGTTAGATCCTTGACGGTTTCGACCGGGTCGTCTTTCTCTGGATTGATTGCGACTTCTGCGCCATTCTGAAGTGCCAGTTTTAGTCGATCCTCATCAGGATCGATGGCAATTACTCGCGCCCCCATAGCTGCACCTAACAAGGTTGCGCTCAAACCAACAGGACCCTGACCATACACCGCAAGTGTGTCCACACCGTTTACGTCGAGGCGCTTCAGTGCTTGATAGGCGGTACCAGTTCCGCAAGAAATTGCCGCACCCTCAGCGAAGGATAGTTCGTCGGGCATTGGGACACACATGGAAGCGAGTGCCAACATGTAGTCGGAATTACCGCCGTCGTTATTGAAGCCGTACACCTTGTGGCCGCCGAGGAGACACAACTGCGGCCACCCTGTCAGGCAATGTTTGCAATTTCCACAACCACTATAGTGATGGACGATCACACGATCGCCGACGTGTACATTCGTAACTCCCTCTCCAATTTCGGCAACCATTCCGCACGGCTCATGCCCACTAATATTCAAATTGCCGCCACGGGCTTGTTCTATTCGGCTTGCTGCAGAAGCTCGGTAGGGCTTCAGGTCACTCCCACAGAGCCCTGACGCTTTCATAGCAATAATCACCTGTCCAAGGCCAGCTATTGGTGTGGGGTCTTCAGTTGATTGGATTTTTTGTTCGCCGGGTAGTCTTACTGCAAGCATCTTTAATTCTCCGATCAGATCTCGCCAGACGATGACGAGACTTTGGTAAATAAATATGTCCGCCCGTACTCAAGGCGAATCGCCAACCCACACAAGTCACCTAATTAACTCGAGGCAGCCAATCTGTCCAGTACCTCCTCTCATTAAGGCTAATTTCACTCGCTGTCGGTGCCCCAAAGGGGTAGTAGTCGCGCAGCTCCACCGGAGGCAATTCTTGTTGCTGAAAATCAAATCGCCAGATTTCTCTTTCCGGTAGGTCGACATGAACTACACTGCATTCGCCTTTCGTAAAAGGCCCAAACGAAAGCGCTGGCAACTGCCCACTACGCAATTCGCCTTTCATCCACGAATAATCCGAACCGCGATCCGTTTTAAATGAAACGTTGAAGCGTCGGCTTTTTCCGGCTTCGACAGTCGGAATCCTCATTGATTCGTTTCGACACAATCCCGCACCGGTCGTATTTACACTAGAGACGAATTCGTCTCCATTGAGTCGTGAGACCACAAGACCAGTCAAATCTGAAGGCGTCGCGAAAAATGCGACGATCGGTTCAGTCCCATTGTTCGAAATAGTGCCGTCTACAATTACTATCGGTTCCGAGCTCCTGCGTAAAAAACTGCTCAAGCGGACGTCAATTCCGGGCTGGAACGTCACACGATCCAGCGACATCGATGTGTCGCCAACATTTCGTTCAATATTCACGTCGTAATATTCGACCACAACGTGCTTCTTGGGCCCGACATAGTCCCGCGCTATCAACACCGTCACGACCAGTATTCCGACAACGAGGGCAATCGCTCCAACAGCAAATATCGGATTCTCGGTCGCCCAACTCAACATGTGGCGTTCTCGGACATGTCGGCCCGGATCTAGACTTCCATTCATTCAGCGTAATCTTACACGATCATCAGTGATCACCTTGTAGGAACAGGATGGCTCCACTGGCTCGAGTTAAGCTCGATTCAACTTCAATAGGGCTCATAAATCGACGTCGATCAATGCATCAGTTGTCGTAGTCGAGGATCGAAGTAATCCCTCAACCAGTCGCCCAGAAAATTGAACGCCAGTACGGTCAGAAAAATCGCAACCCCTGGGAAGAACGTAACCCACCAAGCGGTTGAAATGTAATCTCTCCCTTCCGAAACCATTGCACCCCAGGCTGGTGTGGGAGGAGGGACGCCGACGCCGAGGTAACTTAGGATGGCTTCGGCGAGAATCAGATTCCCAACCCGGAGGCTCCCGATCACAAGGACCGTATTAGTTACTCCGGGAAAAATGTGTTTGTAAATGATGTATGGAGATGACCCGCCCATAATTTTGGCCATTTGCACGTAGTCGCGCGTACGTAACGCCAACGCTTCGCCTCTGACCTGCCGCGCGAATGCACCCCAACTAAATGCAATTAGAAGGATAATTATCACGGTCATACTTTGACCCATAACGATGACCACAACAAGCGCGACGAGAATAAACGGGATTGCGAAGGTCAGATCGACAAAGCGCATCAATATTTCGTCAACGTTGCCTCCAACATAGCCGGCAATTAACCCGATAATCACACCACCTGTGGCGCCGAATGCAAGCACGATGCCCGCGACGATAATTGAGATGCGCGCGCCGAAGACGATTCGACTCCAGATATCCCGTCCAAGCGGGTCGGTTCCGAGTAGAAAGTCTGTGGACCCTTCAGCAAGCCAGGAGGGTGGGACATTTCGAAAAAATAGATCGCCTCGCTCGGGGTCATGATTCGCGATCAATGGTGCAAATATAGCAAATATAAGCAGAATCGAAATGATGGCGACCGGAATCACGGGCCATGTTCTAAAGAACTGCCACCCTTTCCCAAGCTTTCCTTGCTGCTCAAGTTGAGGCACAGCTACAAGACGCTCGGAACTCTCTCCTATTGGACTGTCCATTCGAGCTCCTAACTAAGTCGAATTCTTGGATCAATAACCGCGTAAAGAATATCGACCGCAAAATTGGCCAGTACAAAGAATGCCGCGAAAATCATCACCACACCGGTCATGACAGGGAAGTCATTGTTGAAGACAGCGGTGACAGCGAGCCGTCCTAAGCCTGGCCATGCAAATACAGTCTCCGTTACCACTGCGCCTGTCATGAACGCTGCAAGCAAAACCCCAGCGTAGGTTAGTGGTGCAATTAGCGCGTTCCTCAGTGCGTGTTTCCAAATGACCTTTTTAGCCCCTACTCCTTTTGCTCTGGCCAGCAACACGTACTCTGAATCCAGAACTTCGAGCATTGCAGACCGCGTTAGCCTGACAAAGCCAGCTGACGCACCCCAGCCAAGAGTGATTGAAGGAAGAACGTAGTGGGTCCAGTCTCCACGTTTAGATGTTGGAAGCCATTCCAATGCAACGGAGAAAATAAGAATCAGCATCACACCGAGCCAGAACGCGGGTAGCGCCTGACCGTAAAGTGCGAATGTTCTTCCAATGTAGTCCCAGATACTACCCCGCTTGACAGCGCTTAGTACCCCGAGTGGAATTCCCGTCAGCAAAGCAAATAAAAACGCAGCGCCGGTCAGCTGCAAGGTTGCCGGGATGCGCTCAAATATCACCTTACGCGCTGAAGTGCGATTGAATAGGGATCGACCGAAATCGCCTTTTAGGGCATTACCGAACCAGATCGCGTATTGGATTGGTACCGGTTTATCGAGACCCATGAGCCTGCCCATAGCCTCGTACGATTCGGCCGTTGTGTACTCATCGACATACAGATCACGCGGATCCCCCGCCATTCGTGACAGCGTGAACACAATAAAGCTGACAAGGAATATTACGGCTAAGCCGTATAGGAGACGTCTTACTACAAATGTTCTCATTAGTTGTCGCTACGTACTTGAACTCCGTGTATCCGGTAACCTTTAGTCGAAGGCGCCTCTCGGCTCATATTGCAGAAGCGCTGATTCAAACAGGGGCCAGAAAGTGAAACCTCCTGACCCCTGTTCTCAATTTCCTCAGACTATTTCATTTTGATCGTCTGCGGATTGCCGAAGTACGGCAAGTTTCCTGCATAGGGTTCCCATATTTCAACTTCGGATCTAACTGCCCAGAATGGGGTTGTTTCCACAAAGTTGATGAAGGTTCGCCAGTGGTTTATGAATTCCGAGACTTCAACGTTAAGTTTCCGCTTTTCGGCGGGTTCACGTTGGTCCTCAATCTTCTGCCACAATCCACCAATCTCATCCGGGAGCTCGGTACCAGAGTTCCAGCTACCGGCTCTCGGTACGTGTGGACCGACCGCATTTGTGTCCTTTGGCGATGAAGCACCGCTAGTGTTCCATGCCCAAGGCATGTCGATCGATCGTGAGACGAGAGTTGGCCTGCGTGCCGAGTACGCAGTCTTTTCGATCTTCGGGCTCAGCCCACCGTCAACCCACATCTGGGCCAACGATTCAGCGAACTCAGGATCGATCACGACTGCAACGTCGGGCGGAATCCAGTAACCGAATTCGAAACCATCGGCGTAACCTGCCTCAGCCAGAAGCGCCTGGGCGCCCTCGGGATCGTAGTCTAATTGCCATTCCGGATTCCATTCGTCATGGTCTGGAGTCCAACCGTAGTAAGACCAACCTCGGTCGCCGAGGCCACCGAAAATCTTTTCGTTGATCTGTTCCCAGTTGATCATCATGCCCATGGCAGTTCGGACTTTAAGTGCCCGTTCCATCGATTCGTCATTGCCCCATTCGCCAATCCAAGGATGGCTCTCATCTGGGGTGTATCCGGGTCGGGATTTCGGGTCATTACCTTCACCAGCGGCACCAAGGTAATCGGAGGTGGCCCAGTAGTTACCTGCGAACCACATTCCCTGTCCACTTCCTCCACCGATTTGTTGTGCCCGGCCACCTGTACCGGCGACCGCTTGTGCTACAAACCTAGGCGGAAGATCAGCCAATTGAATCTCGCCGTTGATGATTGCCGCGAGACGTACAGAGATTTCTGGAATCTCAACAAACGTCATCATGTCCAAGAACGGCGTATGGCGCCAATGTGGCTTTACAGCTCTGGATTCAATCGTCTCATTTGCAACCCATTTGGTTGCCTCGAACGGACCTGTCATGTTGCCGAGTGACGAGAGAGAATCTTCTTCACCGAGAGTTTCAAAAGCCAACTTGCTCGTAATCGATGCAGTCTGGCCGTTGTAGTTCGACTGTTGCCTAATAAAGTCTTTCTGGCATCCAGCGTCAGTGCAATTGATCAAAACTGTCCGGTCGTCAGTCGCTTCAATCGATGAAATCCACTGACGTAACTGACCTGCGCGGTTGAACGTAGAGCCCTCCGCCATGGCCTCGTTGAACGAGAATGCGACATCGTGAGCATTCACATCGCCCCATCTTTCATCATGGAACGGAATACCGGTTTTGATTACCCAGGTCATTGTGTTCGCAGCGTCGTCGATCGACCAAGATTCCAACATGCTCTTAGAGCTATCTTCCTCGTCCACCTGAACCGGTACCGGGGCATGCTTCATGAAAGTGATGCCCTCAGTGAAGCCCCACATCTGAACCCGTTCAAAACAGGAACCAGTTAGGAACCGGTTATTGAAAATGGGTGGGCAAACAGCGCCGACCCCGATCTTAAGGTGTCCACCACCGGCTGCGGGCGGCTTCTCTTTAGCCTTCACTGCTGTAGCCTTCGCCGCCGCAGTCGGCTTGGGCTTCTCTTTAGCCTTCGCCGCCGCAGTCGGCTGCGAGGCCGCCTGCGATGTTGCTGTCGGAGGTGCCGAGGTAGAAGGTGCCGCTTCGTCATCGCTACTACAAGCAATGATGAATATCGACACAACTATCGAAATTATTAGGACCGCTCTATGCCAGCCCAGCTTATGGAATGTCATGTTCATCCAAACTCCTTGGTGACACCGTGGAGATTCACCAACAAAATTATGCCGTATAGGGTTTTGATATTCCGTTTTTGAAATGTTTTTTCCTGTACGTACCCTTTTTTTTATTTTAGGGTGGTCAACTTATATCATAATTCCAACACTGCCACAAGATTATTGCATCGGTTATAGTCGGAAAATATCCCGAATATGGTGTAAATATTACGGCGCTGATTCCGTCGACAGAAAGTGATCACGCCCTAATCTCCGACGGAGGTGGTGCGGGCGGCTTATGCAAGGGGAATATGTCGACGATCGCGTCGAAACGCCTTACATGTACGTTACTGAGCGCGTAGCGCCCTACAAATCGGGAAGAATCTAACTAATCCAGACCCGCCAATATCAGGGAAATCCGTCGAAGTTCGACGTCTTTCGGCCAAAGAAATTGGCCGAGCGGGATCTCTTCCCGGGCATCCAGGCCATCAGTGGCACAACTGACCAACGGACTGTTATTTGCTGGGAACTGCAGTTTGAGCTCGAGCCGGTGCCCCTGAATCGCCGAGACTAGAATTGTCGCAGGTGATTGCAGATATCTTCGCATCTGTCACGCCCGCTCCTATGAAGCGGGTTTTGACCGATTGCTCTGCCCCTGCAGCGAGTGGGGAGCCGATTGCGCCGATCTGACCAACCAGTGTTCCGTTCTCAGTCAAGAGATCAAAATTGATCGCTAATCCAGCGCAGGCGATCGCGGAAATATTGGAAACCTCGACGAGTACGTTTCCTCCGAACTGGCCGCCATCAACCGTTACTTCGCCAACTTCCAATCCGCTACCGATTATCGGGTCCTGCGTTGGAGGCACAGTCGTTGCTGTTACGGCATCAACATCGTTAGCCGGCGCACTAGATTCATCGTTGGACCCGCAGGAAATTCCAAATATCGTCAGACTTATGATCATTAAAACCACTACGGTGTCGCGCTTGATTATCGTGATTTTCAATTCGTTCTGTCCTTCGTGTACTGACCTCTGACGACCGTTAAAGAGTCCGGCCGATCTATTTTGTTGGACTCTGTGGTGCACCGTGTGATGCACTTGAATTGTCACAACTGACGGCAGACATTCGGGTCCCGGATACTCCGATTCCGATGTACTTATCCTTGTACGTGGCCTCAGCGCCATCAAGCAGTTCGCCATTAGCGACGATTCCAACATTACTAATGACCGCGCCATTTTCTGAGAGCAGGTCGTAGATAACGGAAAAGCCTGAACACAATTCGCCCGAACTATTGACGACATTAACACTGACGGTTCCGCCGTATTGTCCGGCCTCGATAATCGGCTCGCCAATCGAAAGTCCGGTCAAATTTTCGACAGCCGGTGCCACGGTCGCAGGTGGTTGTGCTGCAGCTTCACTTCCCGTACTGCCATCGTCGGAGCCACCACATGCAGCGACCAAAAACACTAATAGAAAGGACAACGGAATTACAAAGATCCGGATTCTTGAACTCATTCTCACCATCGAACACCTCATGAATGAAATGACCAGCAGAAATTTTTTGATTGTCTCAACGATCTTTACCGGCCACTCAATTATTGAATCAGCGTTGTGCAGTTACCTTGGGAATATCCATTGGGTTGGAAAACTGCTCAACACCGCGCTGATTCGGATTGATAGAAATTCTTCATTTGTCGACGGGCATAACCGAAGCATGATCGTACACGGCTATCTCACCAAACGTCACGAATGTTATACCACGACTTAGCTAATATTCGAACAGTTCGGAAGATCTATTCCGAAAACGTTGTAATGTGGTTATATTACATATAATCTGCCGCCGCACACAGATATTCCATCTAGCTTGCAGAGGGCAAACTCTCCTCGAGCGAGTCGCACTAATGAACTCTTTCCCAAAACGTATCTCCGCCCAAAAGATTTAAAAAATCGAGGTTCTAGAATGCCGAAACGCTTAGCTCTAATCGGATGTGGAGGTATGGGACTGCGCCACGCTCTGGGTTACATCGAATTGCGGGCGCAGTACAAATCTTTCGATCTAGTGGCGATTTGCGACCGGCACGAAGAGGCGGCCAACCACGTTGCGGATGTCGTTGAGCGAGCGACTGGAGACCGTCCTAAAATCTACCTTGATTACAACGAGATGTTCGAATCAGAGTCGCTGGACGCTATTGACATCACCACCGACACTCGCATGCATCACACTCTTGCGATTGCTGCGTTTGAACGTGGAGTTCATGTCTTAACCGAGAAGCCCATGGGAATTACCCTGGCCGCCTGCCGGGCTATGGAGGTCGCAGCTGTAAAAGCGGGTTGTATTCTTTCGATTGGCGAGCAGTACCGGCGCGATCCTATGAACCGTCTGACGCGTGCTTTGATTACTGCCGGATCGATCGGAACTCCCACTTTCGCCGTGAAATTCTCGGTCGGTGGAGGATCTGACCTCATGCACGGAACTGGCTGGCGAGCGCTGAAAAATCGAGCAGGAAGCGTGATTTTGGAACAGGGCGTTCACGAATCAGATCTTCTGCAATATTTCATGGGTGATGTCGATACCGTCTTTGCAAGAACAGGCATATTAACAAAAATTCGAACGATGGCTGGAATAAATCCTAACTTGGCACAGTTTTACGATCACCGTGTGGAGGATCAATTCGCTCACGGGGATCAGGTTGAAATAGATCAGGAAGACTCTGCGTTTGGCGTGATCGGTTTCACCTCGGGTGCCACCGGGCAGTTTACGATCACTAATGCATCACACGGATACTCTGCCGGAATGAACACAGTGCACGGAACCTCAGGAACGATCATTCTCCCGCCAAGTCGAAGCGGCAAGCCGCCAAATGTCTTGCTGGAAGGACGAGACGATCACTTATCTGGCGACGAAATGCTGGAAATCGTGCCTGATTGGCAGCTGGATGATGCCACCGCCGCTTTCTGGAACGGAGAGACTCGGATTGCTTCTTACGACATGCCGTTCGAAAGTTCAGATCGCAAACTGGTCGCGGTCGAATTGAAGGAACTAGCCGACAGCATTGACGGCAAAATTACACCAGAGGTCGGGCCAGAAGTAGGGATGAAGGGGTTGGCGCTGCCCTATGCAATGCTGGAGTCAGGGCTATCGGGCGAAGTGGTGAGTATGGCAGACGTATTAAATGGCAAGACCGACGCGTATCAATCTGAAATCGACGACGACATCTCCGTCTAATATGCTATCGACCGCCATAGCTTGTCGCCGCTACGGCTGAGTTAATTGGGTGTGAAGAACTGGTGATACGGTTCGTATTGATTCACGGCCCGCGGCTGAGTTCGTGAACAACACAATCGGCTGGCCAACTTTACTCAGTGAACCGGCGATCGATGAGCCTCTCATCTTTGATTATCCCGTGTTTACGCTGAATCCAGGTTCTGATTATGGATGCCCTGTATAGCGTTCTTCGCACGGCGATAACGCCAAGGATTTTGTAATCGTCACCTTTAAACACAGCTTTCTCGCTATGAGAAAGTGTGATTTCGACTTCGCCAGGTTTCTTGCTGAGACCAGGATGAACAACCAGGCCGTCGAGAGGTTCCTCAAGTTGAACGATTATTCGCTCTGCGATTCGGTCATCTGGATCGGGCACTGGGAGCACAGCGCTAGTGAAAGTTAGCAGATCTGTGGGGTCCATTTTAGGACTCGTGTAGTGCTGTTCCACAATCATTACTTTTAAGGAGCCACTGTGAGTCAACGGGTGATTATCTGCGAATATGGTCCGACCGGGAACAGCAGATGAGTACTGAAAATCAATCGGTTTTGGATCGGGATCGCCTAAATCACTTTGCAGATACACCGGCATCTCGATTGGTAGCCGCGCCTCAAGTTCGCTCAGCATTTCACTAAACGATTTCGGTGCCGATACTGTCGCTGGGGAGAGGTAGCTGTAGAACCCACTGAGAGTTGTTTCAAGTATCGAAGCAATCTCAAACAGATCGCCGTGGCCAACTTGACGTCGACCAGATTCCACATTCGATACCCACGCTTGTGTCCTGCGATGCGATAAGCGTGATGCCAGTTCGGACTGTGATAGCCCTTTCTTCTTTCTTAATTCAGAAATGCGTTGTCCGACGCTCAAGTTAAGGGATTCGTTCTGTGTCAGCATTGTTTTCGTCAGTGTAAGTTTGAGTTATTCGGGCAAGTATCGAGTGTGCTGCGAGCCGAACTGGCACACAGGCCTCACAAGCAATCTCTAAAGGCAATTTTCACTAACTTAGAGTGTATATATTTTCATCAAAAGTGTACATTCAGGTTCTTTTTGATGTTGAATCCATTCGTTGCGAACTTATTAACATCCTCCGAGCCACGATCGAGAATTTGGTCTATCACTCAAAGGGCATATGAAGGGCTCCGCAACAGCTCATTACGCGTTGAGCTGAATGGCTCTGAACAATTGCGTTTCCTGCAGGGTTCAGATGTCGTACGCAAATCGCAGACATATTTAGTGGGAATTCTGCAAATGCGTAAATCCTTACCAGAAGTGTTGAGCGACGAAGTTTGTTTGCACAAAGCAGAACTTTGATTGAGTTTCAGCCTGAGTCGCAGATCAGTAACCCCATACATTGGCAGAAATACCGAATCCTGACGCCTATGATCGAGCTCACGTCATGTTTGTACATCGCCTGGAATCTTATCGGTGGGTCCACGGTTGTTGAGTCCCTAGTCCAAATCTAGTTGGACGTATGCAGAAGAGTGGCGGCTAGGTGCTACAGGGGGGCATCACTGACGCTGCTTCACCCTGTAGCACCTGTACACCTGAGGAGGAAATCCACGAAATAGCCTCAATCACACCGTCTGTTGACGAGCGGCGGACGTCATGTGGAGGAATCAACCGATTAACATTACGGATTGATGATATTTATGCGATTAAAATGATTATATCTGCAACAAGATGCTATATCATCCGTCGAACAGTATCCAGTCGCTGTTCTGATTCCAGCGCAGCAAAGAAGGTCCCCCCGCTAGGAAATAGGTGAGCGATGAAAGTAACTAAAGTCACACCGTTGATGGTAGATCGATATCTACTGGTAACAGTCGAAACCGACGCCGGTATTACCGGAATTGGCGAGTCAGGGGGCTTGGGGATACCTCGAAGCGTCGTATTCGGCAATCGAAAAATTTGGACGATACCTGGTTGGAGAAGATCCGCTTCGAATCGAACATCACTGGCAGTATATGTATCGATTTTCGCATTTTAGGGGCGCCGCCATCATGGGCGCGCTGAGTGCAATCGACATAGCGTTGTGGGATATCATGGGCAAGCATTTCGACACACCCGTGCACCAGTTGCTCGGTGGCAAGGTACGAGACAAAGCCAGAGTTTACTACCACGTTTTCGGCGACACAACAGATATTTTAACCACAGGAATTGTTGACGCGAAAGAACGTGGATTCACAGCGGTTGGCCATCTGACACCATTTCTAGACGAAGCGCGAGATGTTCCTTACTTCAAGACACACGCCGACAAAATCGGTGACGCAATCGAAACGGTCCGGGGCTACCGAGAGGCCGTAGGGACAAGCGTCGATCTGTGCATCGAAATTCACCGCCGAATGACTCCCACGGAAGCAGTGCAGCTGGGTCTTGGAATAGAAGAATTTCACCCATTCTTCTTTGAAGACCCCATCACTCCCGATAATTTTGATGAAATGGCCTATGTTGCAGACAAGATAAATATCCCGATTGCTACAGGCGAACGATATTCATCGATATGGGAATTCCAAATGGCCCTGTCACGAAATTCTGTCCAGTACATCAGACCTGATGTATGTCTCGTGGGAGGGATTTCCGGTGCTCGGAAAATCGCTGCACTCGCTGAAGCTCACCATGTTGGCGTCGTCCCCCACAATCCGTTGTCGCCCGTCTCGACGGCAGCATGCCTACAGATAGCAGCGACTGCACCAAACTTCGCACTCCAGGAATATCCGATTGGTGAAGACTCAGCGCCCAAAACGGACATGGTGACTGGTATGGCGCAACACGATGGCAATGGTTACCTGATAATTTCTGATGCTCCGGGAATCGGGTTGGAGCTGAAACCCGACGTTCTCCAGAACTGCCCGCCCGTCCCACGCGAGGTGACAACTCGACTTCACGCCGATGGATCGGTGATCGATCAATAGGTAGGACTGGTGTCACTCCAGAGACCCTTTCTTGAGAACGCACCGGTTAGTAGCGGAAAAATAAACTAAGCATTGACGATGGAGAGTAATCGATTTGACCTTCAAACTTGGATATTCAACATATCCACTAAAAAAGCTCGAGCCCTTTGAAGCGCTGCGGCTCATCGGCGATGTCGGGTATGGGGCAGTTGAAGTCTGCTTGAGTGAAGGATGGCCAACTTCTCCGCTGTCGTATACCGCAAACCAGCAAAGTGATTTAGGCAAGTTAGCGCAAGACTTGGGATTTGAGTCACCGATCTTGTTTGGAAATATCGACGTTTGTGCTGCTCCCGCCGACCGCTCTGAGATGCTCGACCTAACTCGACAAAAGATTGAAATGGCGCATCGATTGCACTACGACGACACCCAAATCATGATCACTACTACGCCAGGGCATTCGGCACCGAACTGGGATTCAGGTAAAGATCAAATTGTGGATGCTTTCTTGAGTCTCGCCGATATTGCGGCCGAAGATGACGTTGTGATCGCCATCGAAGCGCATGCAGGAACCGATTTCGAGACTCCGGAAAAAGCAGTTTGGATAATGGAACAAGCCCATCACCCGAATTTAAAGCTTGACTTGGATATTTCACATTTTGTGGTTGAAGGAAATGAAATGGTGCACAGCGTCGATATCTGTGCACCTCATGCCTCGATGATTCACATAAAAGATGGTGAAAAAGTGGACGGTAAAGTTCAATACAGCTTGCCCGGAGCAGGCGAAATCGACATCACGAAGTTCTACGAGGCACTAAGTGCAAACGGCCTGAACGAGATGCCAGTTTTCGCCGAGGTAAGTGTTCATCAGTGGAACGAGCCCGACTACGATGCACGTTGGACGGCTGAGTACTGTTTCAATGCTTTGGATAGTGCCCGCAGATGAAATCAATTCTAGTAACGGGTGCTAGTGGTCTCATCGGCACAGATTTGATTAATGCAATCAAGACGACCCACGATGTACACACTTACAGTAGGCGATTCATTCCGGATTTCAGTGGGGTTCAGGCTGATATCAACGATCGAGTCGCTCTCGACACGGCGATGAAAGGGATTCACACGGTCGTGCATTTGGCAGCGGTTCTGCCCGGCACCGACGATGATGACTTGCTAATTACAGTCAATGCAACAGGCACTTACAACCTTCTAGATATGGCGCAAAAGAACGGCGTAAAACGGGTGATTCTCGCAAGCTCCGGAGCTATCTCTGGGGGTTACATGCAGGATTCAGCGATCAGGAAAATTGTTGAAGGCAATCGAAGTGAACTTGAAAACAATTCGTTGATGATCTCAGAAACCGATCCACCTCGGCCCACCGGAATGTACGCGGTCACCAAACTATGGGGTGAAGCACTGGGTCGTTATCACTCTGAAGCTCACGGGACTTCGGTCATTTGCATTCGACTGGGAAGGGTTATCGCAAGCGACGAACCCGAAGATGATCTGCGGCGGTCGATTCATCTCAGTCGACGAGATGCAGTACAAGCGGTCGTCAAATCGATTGAAGCTCCGCTGACCTTGAGATACGCGTGTTTTTACGTTTCATCAAACAATCCAAATCGCTGGCGAGACAACGAAAGTGCAAAGGCAAGCATCGGATACGAACCGCAAGATTGAATGCCGGGAGATCGAGCGTGCTAGGAGTCCGGTCAGTCTGAAGATTCACGAAAATCGAGGATTGCGCGTTTCCGATATCAAAAGTATGAAGTTTCAGTGGTGATCATTTGAATACTCCAATACAGAACGTTTGGATGCCAGCCTACTCAAAGAGAACAAAACACAATGTATATCGGAACACAAACACAACCCCGAGATGACTCCGACTACGAGGTCTGGGCTCAACTAGGTGTCAAACATATAACCGGAAACCCACCAGGACCTTGGAGCAAGTGGACAGTAGAGGGTCTGGAAGCCTATCGAGAAAAGGTCGAATCGTACGGCATCAAGTTAGATATGATCTCGCTGCCTCTTACCCCACAAGCCATTGACTCGCCCGAGGCGCAGGCCGGGACTCCGAACATCATGACTGGAAAAAGCCCAGAGCGTGATCGGGAACTCGAACTGATCTGTGAAATCGTAGACATGGCCGCCAGAGTCGGCATTCGCGGCCTCCGCTACAACATGAACCTGGTAGGAATTCTGAGAACCGGAGATGTTCGTGGCCGTGGCGGTTCGCGCAACTCCTCGTTCCGCTGGAACGACGCAGATAAATCAGCACCAATGACCTCGACCGGACGCGTGTCGGAAGATGACTACTGGGAGCGTTTGGATTATTTCCTCAAGACAGTGGTACCAGTTGCCACTGAGCGCAAGGTGCAGCTGGCGTGCCATCCTCATGATCCACAAACGCCTCCGGGATACATGGGAGTCGACAGGGTACTGGGAACCGTTAAGGGAATGCAGAAATTCGTGCAGCTTCATGAGAGCCCGTTCCACGGCATCACATTGTGTCAGGGGTCGTTCAGCGAAATGCTGGAGGATCCCTCAACAGAGATTTTTGATGTCATCCGCTGGTTTGGAACGAGAGAGAAGATATTCAACGTTCACTTCAGGAACATCCGGGGTAAGGCACTCGACTTTGTCGAGACGTTCCCGGACGAAGGAAGCGTCGATATGCACAAAGCGATTCAGACATACAAGGAGGTCGGGTACAAATACATGCTCCAACCTGACCACGTTCCGACTATCTCAGGACCGAATCCGAGCGGGGTAGCCTTTGGCTACTCGTTCGGCTACATCAGAGGGCTAATGGATGCAATCAGCGAGCCGGGTGACTGAGTTAACACGCACGGTACTGTCAGAACTCAGAGCACGACTCGACCTTTCGAGCTTCATTGTTTTTACTACCGATGCCCCCTGGGTCGGAAGCCTTGAAGAGGCTGGGCATGGTGGTTCTGTCAGAACTCAGTGCTCTAGCCGAAACTTGATCGACCTGAATACATCATCGGTTCCTGTATTTAAGCTGCTAACTCGGCCATTAGAGTCGACCACTTGTTGGTGAAGATCTTCCGTCGAACTTCCGCTGGAACATGCTCGCTACCCGGGGCCTGTACTCTTAGATAGTTACGCAACTCGTCGAATGCCGTGCAAAACCGACTCGCTGACTCGAACTTGGCGAACCCGAGCATCGGGTAATAGCGTTGCTTGATCGATCTGTGATCTTGCTCAATACGATTATTCAAATACTGATTGTGGTGGTGCACGACTTTACGACCGACTGACCTTGTATCTTTCCTTCCGGTGCCGCCGGAGTTGCAGCACTGAACCGCCCCGGGAAAGTTGGAGACTCCAATCCTTGAGAGGATGGAGAGATGACAAGATCAAAAAGGTACCCCGCAGAGGTACGAGAGCGTGCGATGAGGCTGGTGACGGAACATCGAGACCAGTACACGTCTGAATGGGCGGCGATCACCTCGATCGCAGAGAAATGCGGCATGACCCCGGAAACGCTGCGCATATGGATACGGCGTGACCAGGTAGATTCTGGATCACGTCAAGGTGTTACTACTGACGAGAAGAATCGAGTTCGTGAGCTTGAGCGTGAGAACAAAGAGTTGCGCCGGGCTAACGAGATCCTGAAAGCTGCTGCTGCTTTTTTCGCGCGGGAGCTCGACCCGCGACTACCGAGATGACCCACTTCATCGATAACCACAAGGAACGTTTCGGGGTCGAGCCGATCTGTCGTATATTGCAGTTCGCCCCTTCAACCTACTACGCAGCACGGCACCGACCTCAGTCGGATCGATGGCTCCGTGATGAAGCACTGAAAGTGAAGATTAGACACGTTCATGCTGAGCACTTCGGTGTCTACGGAGTCCGAAAGCTCTGGCATCAGTTACGCCGTCAGGGTATCCCTGTAGCGCGCTGTACGGTGGAACGCTTGATGCGGGAGTTGGGACTCAAGGGAGTCGTAAGAGGGAAGACAAGGAAAACCACTGTGTCCGATGACACGGTCGAACGGCCAGCTGATCTAATTGATCGTAACTTCCATGCATCAAAGCCAAACCGGCTCTGGATCGCTGATTTGACCTACGTCCGTACCTGGTCAGGTTTCGCCTATGTTGCATTCGTCATAGATGTGTTCTCCCGCCACATCGTCGGATGGCATGTGTCGAGTTCTTTGCATAGCAGTATCGCTATTAATGCACTTGAACAGGCACTCTGGGCTCGGGATCCTGGCGAGGGGCTTGTACATCATTCGGATCGAGGAGTTCAATATCTCTCTATTCGATACACCGAACGATTGGCTGGGGCGGGAGCCGTCAGTTCAGTTGGTAGTAAGGGCGATTCATACGACAACGCGATGGCCGAGTCCGTGATCGGTCTTTACAAGACGGAGTTGGTGCGTCGAAAGGGTCCGTGGCGTGGCGTCGACGA
>Ga0209501_10001933_pt1 | contig 22265 bp, 23 predicted proteins | sample ArcticOcean_MG_C_4_FD_187434 | JGI IMG/M metagenome (GOLD analysis project Ga0209501, IMG submission 187434) | Marine microbial communities from western Arctic Ocean - ArcticOcean_MG_CB4_134 (SPAdes) (version 2) | ecosystem: Environmental > Aquatic > Marine > Oceanic | place: Arctic Ocean...
GTCCCGCAAACTTGGCGGTAGTAGAAACGATTGGCCTTGATCGTATGGGCGGTACATCAGCCCCTCCATGGTCCGGTTGGTTGTCCAGGATAGGGACTCTCGGAGCACATGCCAACCCTTTCTCAACGATCACCTGAGCCACCGTCAGAAACCTTCGAGATCTCGACTAATTGCTCACGCTCCTAGTGGCCAATAACTGCCGAGGCGTCATCGCTTCCGCACGATCTCAATATTCGGCTGACGCACCGAGTGGACTGTGTATGTTAGTGACGGCGCGGTCGCCCCACCCTCGTTGCTCGTGAATATCTCCACTTCTGTTGGGCCATGCAGATAGTCGACCTCGCCGTTGTCCAGGCGGAATGGGCGGTCGTGGCCTGGGTAGAATATGTCTGAAGAATCCAGCATCTTTTCAACGCTCTCCGTTGCGTCATTAACGTTGTAGGGCAGTTTACGCTTGACGGTGCCGCCGTCGGGCATGGCGTCGCCAGCGACGAGAATTTTTTCTCCATCAACCCCTCGGCCAGTACGCTGATATGTCCCAGCGTATGTCCCGGCGTGTCGATGATCGATACCCCCTCGGCTACCACATCACCATCAGAGATCGGCTCGACCCTCATCTTGTCCATCATTTCCGCGATGTATTTGGCGGCGTTGTGGTCGGCGGGGTTGAGATTGTGGGCGTAGTCCATCTCTTTGGGATGGACGAGAATGCGGGCGTTGCTGAGCATGTCGGTGTTCTGGCAGTGGTCCCAGTGCATGTGTGTCAGTATCACCAAGTCTATTTCTTCGGGCGCAAGGTTTCGGCTTTCGAGGGCCTTCCAAAGGAGACCGCGCCTGGATGCCGGGCCCGTGTCGACGACGATGTTCTGACCTTCGAGTTGCAGCAAAGAGATTGACGACTAGCCGAAACCGCCCTGCGGCGAGTTAAACGAGAAACCATAGGTGAGCACGTCAAGCTTCGTCATATCAGTCCTCGTATATTTTGGTGGTGCGGGTCGCATCATCTCACCGTGCGACAAATACCGTTTTGTTTTGATAGCACCATATATTGCGTACACACCCTTCGACAAGCTATCAAGTAACTGCTCCAAACAACCTTGAGTGCCGGGGCAACATTTTTACCCTCACCTCAATCCTCTCCCTTCGAGGGAGAGGAGGTAAAATGGAAGGCTTATGGAATGTCGAGAGGTTTACTTCCCTCGATTCCGGCCGGCCACCGGACGTAAGGCTGCTCAGGGCGAACGGCATGTGAATCCGACCGAATTTGCATAATTCGCCAGGCTATGGCAGTTCTATGTGAAAATCGTCCATAGAAAACTTGCCGCGCGGCTCTTGCTTGAAGCCGACGAGGGAGAACCCAAAGCTCTCGGTCGAAGCGATGACCTCGCTGAGGGGTGTCGGGTTGGCTGGATCGTTCGACCAACTCATATGCCACAGCGATTCGTCGTCCTCGAGAGTTACGACATTAGACTCGTCCGCCCATTTACCATCGCTGATTGTGAGCGGTTGGCTCGCGTAGTGCCAGCGAGTACCCCCGACGTGTATCCAGAAGTAGCACAGGGCGTTGTCGAGAAACAGGCCGTCACCGCGAAGGTTTACCGACATCCGAGCGTTTCGCAAATCGAGTCGGTCGAGGCCCACCCAGTTGGTATAAAGCAGGAAGGGTAGGATGGAGACCGGCTCCTCCGGTGTATCTGCGCTCCAGCGGGAGTGCGTGGTCCAGATGTAACCACCATCATCGACCCCGCCTGTCGACTCCCAATTTGCCAGAATAAATACGTTCCTACCATCAACAATGCTCCAGTGGTAGTCGTAAGTACACCAGCCCTGCGGCCCTTTCTCGAAACCGTTATCGATCATCTGCTCCTCCTAATCGCTATCCGAAAAACGCCAAGTAGGGCTCGGCCCATTCGAATGTTCTCGCTGCCAAGTACATGATGGTCGCGGTCATGATGACTTTGCCGATGCCCAGGTATATCAGGAATCTCAAAATGGGATACCGGACGGCACCCGCGACCAAACCGGCCGCGTCAATGGGAACGAATGGTATCAGGGCCGACACGAAAACGATTAGCCCCCCAAAGTTCGTCATACATTTTTGAAGGAACACGTATGATCTGTGGCCGTCCAGCGTCTTGGTGCCCTGTGCGCCGATGTAGTACGCCGTCATCTCTCCCAATGTCCCGCCGACTCCGGCAGCAACGCCCAATGCCAGCCAGTTGAGGTCCTTTGCCATGACCAAGATCGCCGCAAAGCCGGGACCCGGAATAACAACCGTTGCCGAGCTAATCGCGTTGATGACAAACGCCGCGAGGTAGCCCCAGACGCCAATGTCGTCGAGCAAAGGCAGTAATGCCGCCGTGATGATGACCAGGAGGGCGGTGGAACCCAGGAACAGCGCGGCCTTCTGAATGAGCGTGAGATGGAGCGCAGACATTCTATCTTGAAAGCCAACGCTCGCTTTAATCGCGTAGTTAATCATTCGTCGGTCTATTGACGATTATTCCCGTTCTGTTGTTCCCGTGGACTCCAATGATCTGGCGCGAAATGAGCTCCGACCATTATGACAATTCCCAATAAGGTCGCGATGATCGACGGCATAGTCAGGGCGTCCCCTGCATTCGATAATAGCTCGCTGCCGACATCGACGGCGAGGTTGCACGACGAGGCATCGACGAACGAGCACCATGCCGACTCCCACGGACCCACGAGTGCCGAAATCGACCAGCTGACGATAAGGTAACTGAGGCCGCAAAAGATCAGTGTCACCCCCGGCCACCTGATCATGTGTCGTGCGAACCAGTGAAACACCGCAGCCATAGCGAGGACACCTATGATGACGATGGCTAACGCAACGGTACCCCCAAGGCCGGTGAGCAGTCCCAACGACGTCCTGATCAACCGGAATCGTTCGAGGGTCTCCTGCCGTGTTCCGACACTTTCGGCGATCTTGTCGACAGCGTCGAAGCGGTCGTTTCTATCGAGGTCATTGCGAAGTTCGACGATGGCACTGTCTACAGCGTCGCCGGCGATTGCACGAGTAACGAGTTTCAATGCGGCCCTGATATCGCCCTGCCGAAACGCTTCGGTTATTGCCTGCTCTTCCTGGTCAAGGTTCGCTAGTGCGGCTGACGAAAGGGTCGATCCTGCCAAAGAATCGACGGCTTGCAGGTAGGCGCGAAACACCTGGTCTTCGGGCACACCCGCGAGGGCGGGAATGGTATCTGGAACGTCGCCTGACGCCACACCACGGAACATATCTTGCAGCGATGTGCGGAGCGCCGCTTCGCTTGCAATCGTCGCAAGGTCGGCCTGGTCGATTCGCTCGTCCAGGAGGGCCAACACGGCGGGCTTGATTCGAGGGATGGCTGGAGCCAGGTCAATGGATGCGTCGAATTCCTCCGACTCCCCTTTGAGGAACGCAACAATGGAAATGACGTTCTCCTCGGTGGCTGACCGAAGCTCGCTTGGTGGGAAGACTTGCTTGAGGAGAGACGCCTCCGTCTTCACGTCGAGAGAAAACCCTCCGACGAGCCGTTTGAACGTCCCTTCGAATTGCTGGCCGATGATGCCGTCGTCGTAAACGCGGTTGTAGCCGTCGTGGGATTCGAGTGCCGATAAGACAGGTCCGGGATCGTAGAGCACGTCCCGCACCCCGTTGGCGATCACGAAGTATCCAAAAGCCAGGAAGACAAAGACGCCTAAGATTAGCGCCGTTATCGCCCTAAGAAATGCGCCGCCTGCGGACATGATCTAATCCCGTACTTTACTTGTCAGCGTCGGTTGAGCTCATACAGCGATGTCCAGTAGCTCGATGGCATTCAGGCCAAGAACTTGTCGCTTCGCCTCATCGTCCATATCGGCGGTGACGATGCGGCCGACCTGCTGGCGGGCATCCATCAACGGCATGTCGGAGCCGTACATGACTCGGTCGGCACCGGCGCCATCCACCAGGAATTCGATGGTACCGGCTTCACCGATAGACGTGCACGTTTCGAGCCAAATGTTTCGTGAAGACTGTGCCGCCTCAACAGCTTGGATCTGTCCGGCCATCGCGTTGCCGGAGTGACCGAGCACCCACCGGATGTTTTGGTACTTTTCGGCGAGTCCAATGAACCGCAACGGCGAGGTGAGATCGTCTGCCTTGCTCGTGTAGGAGCTATGACTTTTTACTACGATACGGTTCTCGTCGCACCACTCGAAGATCGGGAAGTAGGACGGGTCGTCGATAGGCTTGCCCAGGTAGTCAGGGTAGAGTTTCAACATCTTGAACTCAGGTAGTTTGAAGACCCGCTCCAACTCGGCCATCGCCTCGTCGAGATACCGAGGAGTGACGTGGGCGACGCCGAAGAACCTGTCTGGATTCAATGCGACGAAGTTGGCAACCGCATCGTTGCACTGACGCGCAGTGTCGAAGAAGATGCAACTCACCGGCGCGACATCCACGCCCGCGGCGTCCATTATCCGCACGTACGGCTCAGGTGCGTCATGCATGTAGTATTGAGTCTGGCGCCCGACGTGGCTGTGCATATCTACGACCGGTGTGTTCATTGGTTCCCTTTCTTTCTCGAATCCTCACCTCAGTCCTCTCCCTCAATGGAGAGGAAGTCAAACGTCTTCACTCCTCTCCTCTTGTGAGCTAGGGTGAGGGGACTTACACCTTCACTAACTTCTGCAAGCTGCGTATCCCGTCCTTGATCTCGCCCAGATTCTTCATGTTCGTCCAGGCTACCTCGCCGACGTACAGGTTGCCCTGCGAGTCCATGCTCATGTCATGAGGCGCGATGAACTCGCCAACGCCCTCTCCGAAACCGTTGCCGATCCGTGCCAGTCGCTCGCCGCTGCGGTTGTAGACGCTAATCCACGGCCCGATGTTCGGCATGTTCTTGTTCACGTTCATACCGGCACCGAGCTCCCCTACGTACACGTGCTGGTCGGCGGAAATGTAGAGAGCACAGGGTCGATGCATGTTCTTCCACTGCGTCTCGTAGTTGCCTTTGGAGTCGAATATCTGGACTCGATGGTTCTCGCGGTCTGCGACGTAGACGAAGCCGTCGGCGTCGGTGGCGATGTTGTGCGTGATGTTGAACTGGCCGGCGTCGACGCCCGGCTCGCCCCACGAAAATAGGAGCTTGCCGTCGGGCGAATACTTGTGAATGCGCGAGTTGCCGTAGCCGTCGGAGACGTAAAACTCGCCGGTGTTCGGGTCGATGGCAACATCGGTAGGACGGTGGAACGGCTGGCCGCTCATGTACTCGGTCGGCGTGCCCGGAGTGCCGAGCGTGAAGATCACCTTGCCGTCGGGCGTACATTTGCGGACCGTGTGGTCTCCGTCGTCGATGAGGAACAAGGTGCCGTCTGGAGCGAAGGTTATTCCATGCGCGCGAGGGTACATCGCCGGGTCGCCCCAATCGCGCAGATAGTTGCCGTCGGAATCGAAGACGATAATCGGGTGATCGCTCCGATTGTAGACGTAAACCTCGTCTCTGGCGTTGACCGCGACGGCGGCGGCCTCTTGCCACGTGTACCCCGGAGGCAATGTCTCCCAGTTGACGGCGACCTCGTAGGTAAACTCGCCGCTGCCAATGGTAGTTGCCGTCGTCATCTTTGCCTCCAAAACAGGTCGTGACATTTGAGTGGTGTTGTGGCAGTATCTTAGCACGATGACAGGCGCTGTTGACGCCTGAAATGGAGTTGCCATGCTGCTAGAGAACAAAGTAACACTCATCACCGGCGGGGCGTCGGGTATTGGCCGCGCATCGGCCCAGCTATTCGCCCATGAGGGCGCTAAGGTCGTAGTCTCCGACGTGAACGTCGAGGGTGGGAACGAGACAGTCCAGAGCATTTCTTCCACAGGCGGCGACGCTATATTCGTGAAGGCAGATGTCGGACTCATGGCCGACGTCCAGACGCTCGTGCAGGCTGGCATCGACCGGTACGGCCGTATCGACGTGGTGTTCAGCAACGCTTGTCATTACCCGATGGGCACCGCGACGGAGTTGACCGAGGCCCAATGGGACCGCTCCATCAACGTTTGCCTTAAGGCGACGTGGATGCTCGCAAAGCACGCGTTGCCTCATATGGTAGAACAGGGCAGCGGTGTGTTCGTCATTACTGGGTCGGTCCATTCACTTCGAGGGTTCTCAAGGTACGCCTCGTATGACCCGGCCAAGGCAGGACTTCTCGGAATGACACGCAACCTCGCTCTCGATTACGCGCCGCATGTGCGTGTGAACGCCGTGTTGCCTGGCCCGATAGTCACAGGACTCTGGAAGGATATGACCCCCGACGAGATTCAGCAGAGCGCCGACAGCGTTCCGCTAAAGCGAAATGGCATGCCGGAAGACGTGGCGAAAGTGGCACTGTTTCTGGCGTCCGACCTCTCGTCGTATGTCACGGGTACCGAGGTGGTCGTAGACGGCGGAATGATCTCGGGCATCAAGTTCCCATAGCAATCATCAAGGAGAAAACATGCAGCCGGAAATGATCGCCGACTATATAGACAAGACTGGCGAAGGGCCGATGTGGCATCCGGTCGAGAAGAAGCTGTACTGGGGTGACATCACTGAAGGCGAGTTGTATACCTACGACCCGGCCACCGGCGAGCACGGGCTGGTTTTCGAGGTGGGGCAGATGTTCGGCGGGTACACCTTCCAGGCCGACGGCTCCATTCTCATGTTCCTGGAAGAGGGTAGAATCGGTGTGCTACGCGACGGCAAGCTCCAGATCGTGGTCGATGGCATGCCGGGCGAGAACGAGAACCGCTTCAACGACGTTATCACCGACCCGGAAGGCCGTGTATTCTGCGGAACGATGAACAAGGACTCGGCAAAGGCCATAGAACGAGAAGCCTTGGGTAGTTTGTACCGCCTCGACACCGACGGAACGATTACCAAGATACTTGACGATATCGGTATCTCCAATGGTATGGGCTTCACGCCCGACCTCAGGCAGATGTACTACACCGACACCACCGACATGTCGATCTGGCTGTTCGACTATGACCAGGCTACAGGCGAGCTTACGAACAAGCGCGACTTTATCAGAACGCCGGAGAGTGACGGTCTTCCAGACGGCATGACTGTCGACGCCGAGGGATATGTGTGGTCGGCGCGTGTCCTGACTGGCGAAATGCACCGATACTCGCCGACCGGCGAGAAGGTGCTCTCCGTCGACTTCCCGACCGATATGGTTTCCAGCGCCATCTTCGGCGGCGAAAACATGGATGAATTATACGTTACGACGATCAGTGCGGGTGACCGCGAGGCTCACGGCCCAGGCTCCGGCGCGCTATACCGTCTTCGTCCCGGCGTCAAAGGCGTCCCAGAATTTTTCTCTAAGGTAACTTTCTAAATCCTGCTCCCTCTCCCGCCGGGACAGGGTTAGGGCCCCTCATGCTAACCGACGACCAAGTATCCCAATTCAAACTTTTCGGGTTCGTGATCCTGAAGAACGTCTTCACCCAGAGTGAGCTTGCTACTCTCCGTGCCGAGTTCATAGATGCCGCCGCCCGGACCGAAGCCTCTGAAGGTGCCTTCGACGGCACGACGACCCACACCTTCAGCATGTTAGGCGAAGACACGCCGTTCTATTCCTCACTGCTGGAGGACTCGCGCTTCTACGGCCCGGCGTCGCAGTTGTTCGGCGACGATGTCTTTGGCCTGGAGACCAATTCGTACAGGTATGTCTCGAACAGCGCGTGGCACTTCAACGACGGCGCGCCGAACATTCACGGCTACGGGCCGAAGTACCAGTTCCCCATCTTCGAGCCGACCCGCGCTGATACGGGGGCGCTTCGGTTCATACCCGGCTCGCACAAAAATTCCTGGCAGTCGGAGTTAACGCAGTGGTGGCCGCTCGCACGCGGCTCAGCGAGGAGCGAGCAGGGAATGGGGTTCCTCGACAAGGTGCCGTGCGTCGTAGCCGAGGCGGATCCCGGCGATGCAGTCCTCTTCGACATGCGGCTCATTCACGCAACATCGGGGGGGAGCAAAGACCGGCGCATGAGTTGCGTGACTTACTATCACTATCCAAAGACACCGCGAGAGTTAGAAGTAATGCGAGTCACGGCCCAGGGCTTCTATGAGTCTCCAACTCGCTGGAACAAAGCCCAGTGGGACGAGTGGTTTTCAAACCCCCACGACAGCCCCCTCCGCCAGCGCTGGATAGACTCGTGGAAGCGGCTGGCGAAAACACAACAGTCCGAGACTGGCCTGCGATTGGTCTTCGACGAACACGGAGCCGCGACTTTCGCTCCACTTGGCTAAAGGGTTCCTACGCTTTTCGCTTTGAGCAGAGGCGGCTTTCTGCCGAGTTGAGGGGGTCCACTCCAACGGGGACCTTGTGGCCCATGCGATCTCAGCAGGGATATCATCGAAGGTGTAATAATGAGTTCTCGTAGTCCCCTTTCAACCAAATTATTCGTCAACCTGCTCCTCGCACTGATCGGTGTGGCGGTGGCGCTTGTGCTACTTGAGCTTGGTCTCCGTCTAGCCAACGATCCGTCGGGCGATGTTGATGCGCTGCACATCACTTGTGGAGATTGTCCTTATCTGTATGATGTAAATCCGTACCACCCGAACGCTCCATTTCGGGAGAAATTGAACGGCTATTCCATCGAGGAGCTTCAATCGACGTATAACATCATGGTCTTAGGCGATTCGGTCGCCTATGGGTTCGGCGTCCCATACGATGATGCATTCCCGCAACGACTAGAGCGACTGTTAGACACGGACTCGCGGGATGCAGTGGTCTTCAACTCGGCCGTGACCGGGTACACGCCCTTTAATCAGTTACATCAATACAAGAGTCGAGCGGAAAACGTTTCCTTGGATCTTGTCATTGTGACATTCGTTATGAACGACGTAGTTGATCCGGAGTTGCATTGGAATTATACGAAGGATGCGATTGAGGACATTCCGGCTGAGGCCTACCCTAACCCGCAGTATCACGAGAGTCACGTCTTGCCGATCCTCGAAACACGGCGAAAAAGATCACCTTTGGCGAACACCAAGCTAGGCCAGCGAATCGAGACTGCGATCAACGTTGCGAACATAACTGAGCAGGAAGCGAGCTATGCCGTGGTCGATGGCCGCCGATGGCCGACTTACATCACTGGCGAAGACACGATCAGTATCGAAGTGCTGACGGCCTACGATTCCCCAGAATGGGTGTGGCTGCGCGGAATGTACGACCAAATCGCCCAGGAGGCCGGTGCTGACGGCGCTCAGCTTGTCTTAGTGTTCGTACCGCTTTCGTATCAAATGGATGAGCAGTATCCGTTCCTGCCGCAGAACCTGCTCGCTCGGTATTGCCAGGAGCACTCACTTCTGTGCCTCGATTTGCTACCCACGTTTCGCGAGCACCAAGGCGAAGATCTGTTCCTAGGTCATCATTCGGGGTATCTCGACGTCTGGCATCTTTCTGACAGGGGCCATATCCTGGTCGCAGACGAGCTTCGGCGATTTTTGGAAGAACACGACTTGATTGAACAGCGGTAAATTCATGCTCGACTACTATCGGGTATCCGACCTTTTCACTGACGAAGAGCGCCAGATACGGGCGTCTACACGAAGATTTCTGGACGCCGAGGCGCTGCCTCAAATCTCTGGCTGGTGGGAGCGGGGGGAGTTTCCGAAGGACCTGGTCCCTCGCTTCGCGGAGCTTGGGCTGATCGGGGCGAACCTGCCGCAGACCTACGGCGCGGCGGGTGTGAGTAACGTCGCCTATGGCCTGATCATGTACGAGTTGGAGCGTATAGACTCTGGCCTGCGCAGCTTCGCGAGCGTTCAGGGCGCGCTGTGCATGTACCCCATATTGACTTACGGATCCGAGGAGCAGCGGCAAGAGTATTTACCTAAGATCGCAAATGGGGAGATCATCGGGTGCTTTGGATTGACCGAGCACTCCGGCGGCTCCGACCCCGGCGCGATGCAGACCAACGCCCGCCGCGACGGCGATTCGTATGTCCTGAACGGCGTAAAAATGTGGATCAGCTATGGGAGCGTTGCCGATATCGCCATCGTATGGGCCAAGGACGACGACGATCTCGTGCGTGGATTCGTCGTGCCGACCGACACGCCCGGCTTCACGGCCAGGACGGTGAACCGGCAAATGAGCCTACGTACTTCCGGTGCTAGTGAACTGGTGCTCGAAGACGTTCGGGTTCCCGCCTCAGCGGCGCTGCCGAGCGCCAAGGGATTATCTGCCCCTCTGTCCTGCCTTACCCAGGCGCGATACGGCATCTCCTGGGGTGTGCTCGGCGCGCTCGAAGCGATCTACGAAGAGGCCCTGGCCTTTGCGAAGACTCGAAAGACCTTCGGCAAGCCCATCGCGTCGCGGCAACTCGTGCAAGACAAACTGGTGACGATGTTGACCGATCACACGAGCGGCCTGCTTCGAGCGTGGCGGCTGGGGCGATTAAAAGACGAGGGAAAGCTGACCTACTCCCACGTCTCGCTGGCGAAGCGTGAGAATGTCCGGACAGCGCTGAACGGAGCACGCCTGGCCCGTGAAATTCTCGGCGGCAGCGGCATCACGCTCGACTACCACACGATTCGCCACATGCTGAATCTGGAAACGGTCGACACCTACGAGGGCACGCACGACGTTCACACGTTAGTGCTGGGTCGGGATATTACGGGGATAGAGGCGTTTTCGTAAGCGCCTACTCTCTTTTCGCCCGCCGGTACGCGTGCCGCGCGAAAATCTCGCGAACCTCTTTGACTGAGATCGACGAGACCTTAATCGATCTGCACCGGAAATCCAACATCCCGCAATGCCTCGATTGCTGTCTCAGCCGTCTCCTCGCGAACGAGGGCGTAATCTTTGGAGTATGTCGAGACGATCAGGACGTTCAGGCCCTTGTCAGCGATCGTGCTAGTGACGGTCGCCAAGAAGCCGGTAGCAACGAAAGGCATCGACACCTTGATTTCAAGCAACTTGAACCACTTTGTCGTCTCGGTGTGAGGCACGTCGACGACGTACTGTTCCTGGGTAACGACGGTGACCTCATCGGCGTCCTGGGTGACGAGGAAGTGATTACCAGAAGGCGTCGTGTCGCATTTGAGGTAGGCGTATCGTCCGGGGTGAACGACGACGGTGCTGGATTGAATGACTTGTTGGAGTTGACTGTCAGGCATTCGACTAGCTCATGGCCTCAGAATCGTCGCCGGCGACGCGGGGCTTACGCCGGGCCATGCCCGTTTCGTCTGCCGCCAAAGCTACTGCGTCAGCTACCCGGCGGACTACTGCTTTATCAAAAATACTTGGGATAATGTGCTCCTCGTTAATTTGCTCGTCGGAAATAGAGGAGGCGATGGCCTGTGCCGCCGCCAGCTTCATTGCATCGTTAACGCCTTTGGCCCGAACGTCGAGCATCCCTCTGAAGAAGCCGGGGAAGCACAGCGCGTTGTTGACCTGATTGGGGTAATCGGAGCGGCCCGTCGCCATGACACGGACATGGCCCTCGGCCTCCTCCGGCCATATCTCCGGGTCGGGATTCGAGAGGGCGAAGACAATGGGGTCGGCGGCCATGCGCTTGACGTCGTCGACCGATAACACACCGGGCCCCGAGAGGCCGAGGAAGAGGTCGGCACCGGCCACTGCGTCCTCCAAGGTGCCCTTGACGTTGTCCGGGTTCGTCAAGTCCGCAAACCACTGTTTTGAAACGTTACCGCCGTAGTCTCGCTCGCGATGCAGGACACCCTGGCGGTCGAGGCCGACGATATTTCGCACGCCAGCCGTCATTAGCAGTTTTGACGTGGCAACACCGGCCGCACCGACACCAGCTACCACGATCTTGAGGTCCGCCATCGGCTTGTCCACGATTTTCAGCGCGTTCAGGAGCGCAGCCAGGATGACGACAGCGGTGCCGTGCTGGTCGTCGTGGAACACGGGGATATCGAGCTCGGCTTGCAACCGTTCCTCGATCTCGAAGCAGCGCGGCGCTGAGATGTCCTCCAGGTTGATGCCGCCAAATCCAACCGAGAGGTGCTTCACTGTTTCGACGATCTCGTCGACGTTCTTCGTATCGAGACCGATGGGCCAGGCATCGACGCCAGCCATTTCTTTGAACAGCAACGCCTTACCCTCCATGACCGGCATCGCGGCGGAGGGGCCGATGTCGCCAAGACCGAGCACTGCCGAACCATCGGTCACGACAGCGACGGTGTTGCCCTTGCCCGTCAAATTCCACGCCGCGTCGGGATCTCTATGAATCGCCATGCTCACTCGGGCGACGCCCGGCGTGTACACGATGGACATATCGTTCCGAGTCGTCACGGGGGTCTTGCTTTGCACCTCGATCTTGCCACCGAGGTGCCGCAGGAACACCTGGTCGGACACGTTGACGACTTCGACACCGAGCAGCGCTCGGACGGCCTCGACGATTTCGTCGCTGTGCGTCTCGTCCCGAGCATTCGCCGTGATGTCGCGAATCATCTCGTCGCGGCTGGACGAGACGATGTCGATTGCCCCGGTGTCGCCGCCGACCTCGCCGATGGCCGACGTGATCTTGCCGAGCATTCCGATGGTGTTGGAGTATCGAGCGCGAATCGTGATGCTGAAGGCGATACCCGGATGCCTGACTACCATGCGATCACCTGTGTAACTGGGGGTGCGATTATTGTACACCCGCCGGGGGGCCGATCAGACGATCTCGGAGCAGTCCTTGGCGTGGTCGGGGCGAGGGTGCTCGGCGGTGAAGACCCGCATTGAAGACCGGTGCTCGACCTGAACGGCGGTCTCGTCGACCATCCCCGCGTCGAGGCCGAGGTGATTCGCGAAGAATGGATAGACCGCCGCCCGCTTCGACGGTCCGTAGTCGTGGCCCTCGTCTGGGAAATGAACGTTTTCAACGTTGTCTGCAGCGCCGTATAGTTCGTAGACGCTTTGAACGTATGGGAACTCGATATCCGGCGTCTTCGAGGTGAAATCCTCGCCGTCTGACAGGATGAGTTGCGGACGCGGCGCGGCTAACGCTGCGATATCGACGTTGTTTGTCTCGTGATCCTCGCTCTTGAGGATAGGCAGGCCGCCCTCACATTTGCAGCCACCGGAATAGCGAGACGAAACCATAACGACTGGTACCGAGACCGAGACTCGATCATCGACTGCTGTTACCAGAAGTCCTTGCGTGGCGCCGCCGGACGCCCCAGTCACCGCAATACGTTCCGGGTCGACCTCATCGAGCGAGGTGAGGAAGTCGGTGGCGCGGATGCTGTTCCACAACTGGAGCTTCAACGATTTTGGCTGTTTGTGGCGGCACTGCTTGGAGTCGCCCCACCCGACCATGTCATACGCGAACGTGATCGCGCCCATTCGTGCGAAAGTTGCACATCGCATCTGCATGTCTTCGCGAAAGCGTCCAGCTTGCAGTTCGTTGAAGTGTCCGTGAGGACACAAGACCCCGGCGTATGGGCCAGGTATACCAAGGGGCCGGTACAAGTTGCCGGTGACGAAAAAACCAGGCAGGCTCTCGAAGGCGACGTTCTCCACCGAGTAGCCGTCGTATTCGCGGCGGCTATGGAGAATCGGGTTGAGCGGTGTCCTCGACGGTAAGGGAGACAGTTTCGCGCCATCCAAGATACCGTGTCGGACTGTCTTCGCGCGGGCCTTCCACTCGTCGAGATTGCTGTATGACGCTCGGAATCCGGCGAGTTGCGCTCGCCCAGCCTCTTCGGTCTGCTCAACGTCCAGGGCCTCGCTCCTGATCGCTTCGATAACCTGCTGCGCTGCCTCGTAGTCACGGCGCCCGCCCTTCAAGATCGGCGCGACAAGATAGATCGACGGGACGCCGTACTGCCGATATCCCTCGGCTAGTTCCAAAGCGATGTCGACTCCTGATCTGCCCCTGTCCAGACCGGAGGTCACCCAGTCGGGGATGTCGCCGAAGACGACGCTGTCTTCGACCATGACCTGTACGCCACAGTAGATGGGGGCGTTCAGTTCCTCGCCGTAACGTTCGGCGTACCTTTCCACGAACTCGGCGAGTCGCTCCGGGTAGAACAATGCCTGTAGGAGGAAGTACTGCGCCCCGGCCTTGACCTTCTTTCGCGTCAGTTCGATCTGGCGCTCGACACCAAATCCCAGGTCGATGGTCGCACCAACACAGAAGCTAGTAGGGTTTCGGAGCTTGAGGCCTTTGTAGTCGATGCGCTCGTTCATCTCGGTGATCGCGCGGATGAGACCGGTCGGTATGTAGTCGTCAACCGGCTTGGTGATCGTCAGTTCCTTCTCCGTGAAGGAGTCGCCTTTGAGGACGACGACGTTCTCAAGGCCTGCCAGTTCCGCTCCCATGAGCATGCTCTGGATGGCAACCTTGTTCATATCACGCGTCGAGATTGAAAAGGTCACGTCCTTGCCGGTGTTTTGCTTGATCCACGCCGCCGTGAAGGCGGAATTTACCCGCGCGGACTTGCCGGGGTTATAGGCGACGGCGATGAAGTCGGCGTCCAAGTACCGAGCGTCGTCGAGAAGCGACGGGTCCGTCCCGCGCGGCGGCGAAAAGTCCGCGATGATCTGCACGGCTTTCGGATCCTGCAGACGTTGTTCGACAACGGTAGTCATAGCGGGATTAGCCTCACCTCAGACCTATTACCCGACAGGGGATGTATTAAGGAGGATTGGCCGATTATACACAAAAAGGGATGCCTTACCCCCAAGGCACCCCTTTTGCGTCGTCGGTCAGCCTAGACCGACTTTGAGGAGGACTGTAGAATGAGCAGCCAGACGGTCACAAGGAGTTTCCCCAAACACCGAACCGCCCGGCCACTCTGGAAAAGCTATCGCCAGCCCAACATCCCGTTGCTGCAAGGAATCAACGACACGCGATGGCCATCGTTGCATTTGTAACGCTGTTCCCTTGCCTCCGGCCGCTTGCCCGAGAGGGACGACTCATCCATGATCTGCTCGCAGAACGGGCAGTTCACGGCGAAACCGACGCGGTTGCGTATCCTTATCAGCTTGACCTGAGTCAACGTCTCGCTCAACGCGGGAGAGTCACCTACGTAGCGCAGAACGTATCGCGTGGCTGTGCTGAGCAGGTTGTTGCGGTTGCCGGTAAACTCCCGCGTGTAGCTGTATTCTACATATCCGCATGCCAAGCACTCCGGCTCCTCGTAACTCATCACCATTCGGGTGCCACACCGCAAGCATGAAGGCGTCCGGTTTGACACGGGGACGGGCTTTCTTGCAACATCTGCGGAGCGTCCCCCCACATATTCCACAGATGGTCGTACGCCGGTCTGAAAACCGGGCTTAATCGCGGTAGACACCAAGGCGAAACCTCCAATAATGGTTTTTCGGTATGAGCGTTAGCCCAACGTCGACGGTTTGCCTGGATGTTTGATACTCTTTATCCGAGCCATGTCATGAACACGTCCGACCCCTAAGACAGGACGCACTCAGGCATGCCATTGCTGACAAGGCTACATAGAATGTGCTCGAGCACCTCCATAGGACATCGGTATGCAAACCCCCAAAAGCACGCTATGCTCTGTCAAGTCAACTAGATCGTCGACAGCACATTGCCCAACAGATATTCCGCAAGTCGAGAAAATAGAATCTCGTGCTGTCTGGCCGGTCTATGAGAACATTCGTACTTCCAATTCGATCCTGTTATCTGGTTCGACTCGCGGCCACTATATCTTATGCTTAGCGTAGGTTGTCAAGGTAGAGTCAAAGAGATTTCTTATTGATTTCCGGGACTTATCCGATACATTTGTTCGGAACATGTGATATATAACAAGACTTGGAGCACGGAGGACAAGCCGCTCGTGGACATGATAAGTGAGAAACTAAGAAAAAATATCACCCCTTGGACGGAGCGACTCATCGGCGTTCCGCTCTCCGAATTGAGAGCTTATCCGACGCCGGTGCTCACTTCCCGGTGGGAACCAAAGGCCGGTCATCCTCTGATCGTTGTGCAGATCGGAAACAAAAGTGCCCTGGTCGCGACGCCCGAACTATGCGAAGCTGTGCACCCTATCATCGGCGAGCTCCATCCCGACCTCATCTTTTCTCAATTCGGAACCTACGAACTGGCCCGGGCGACTCTACCTTTGGGGATTACGATTTGGGGTCCGAGCTTCTTCTTGTTTGGTGACGAGACCACAGTCGAACCAGCGGACGACCCCCGCGTGGTTCAGGTGGGGGATGCCGAGTTGGCCGGCGTAGACTACAACATCTTCTGGCATTGCCCACCAGATGCTCTGGCTGGGTTCGCGATCTACGAGGGCAGTGATCTCGCTGCTCTCGCAACCGTAACGGACCACGGGGATCCGGTTTGGGAGATCGGCATGGAGACTCATCCTAACACTCAAGGGAAGGGTCTCGGCCATGCCGTGGTGAAGGCTGCGGCAAACTGGATTCTTGAGAATGACAAGATCGCCCTCGCGACGGTCGGGACGTTCAACATACCGTCGGCGAGGACATTGCGCTCGGTGGGCCTGCGCTACGCCTTTATGGTCGTTGAGGGGCTGCCAGGGCCGTTCAGGGTGCCGCCACAGCCGCTGGGCAGACCGCGGGCCAACGAGACCCTTTACAACCATTATCCAGACTGGGCCATCAACAAGGATATTTTGCCAAGGCCTTGAGGCGGGGTCGCCTCAAATGTCTAGAAGACGAGCCGCGTTGCCGCCTTTGATCAACTCTTTGGCGGGGCGGGAAAGCTCAGTCGAGTCTATCTGTCGAATAATGGTCTGCACACGAATCAACGGGTAGTCGCTGCCCATGAGTATGCGATCTACCCCAATTTCCGATGCAACAGTTGAGAATATCCTTTTGTCGTACAAGAACGGCGAGGCTGCACTGTCGAAATGAGCGTGGTTCAGGCCAGCACCCACCTCAGGCATGAGGGCATAGAACGGCAGACCGCCTCCCCAATGGGCGCAGACGATGGTTACGTCCGGGAAATTTTGGATGAAGCGCCAGAGGACATCCGGGGTTGTCGTGCCCTTGCCGGGGTACGTGTGCCCGACCGGCTCAGAGGAGTGGGTCGTAACGATCTGGCCTTGCTCCTGTGCCACTGTCATCAGCGGCAACATTGCGTCGCGGTCGCCTAGGTCGAAGCCTTGAGTATCCGGGTGCAATTCCCCAATGCCGCGCAGTCCAGCCTCGGCGCATCTCTCGACTTCTTTCACGGCATCGTCACCCCACGCAGGATTCACGCTTGCAAACCCCACGAGCCGGTCAGGATATTTTTGTATAGACTCGATGATGTAATCGTTGGCCGCTCGGGCAAGGTCGATATCAGTCCAGCCGATGCCCATGACGACCGACACGTCGACGCCGTCCTCGTCCATGCGCTTGATGAGCTGCTCCGCCGTCGCCATCTTCGCGTCGGGGTTTGTGAAAAGCTCGGCAAACGTCGCGTCGAGCTTCAGATATTCTTCACGCTTAGCGCGAAGCCACGGCGGATAGATGTGGGTATGGAAGTCGATGATCACAGAAATGCCACGCACAGAATAGTGCCGCCTATTGTAGCGGTTTCCGGGCAACGACCCACAGGAAGTTGTCGTCATCGGGCCGGTCGTCGACTTCCGAGGAGACGATAGTCAGACCAGCTTCGTTCACGAGGGTGGTGTATACCTCGGCTTTAAAGCCGCTCCAGAACATCGGCGCACCCATCCAGTCTTCCTCGTATCCGACCTTGCCGATACGGTGTGGCAGAGAGGCCACAAGGAGGCCGCCCGGTCGAAGCCAGCGCGCGATGTCGCGTATCGCGGTCGCGTGCTAGTCGCGTGGTAGGTGGATGATCGAGAAGAATGCCGCCACGCTGTCGAAGTTTTTGTCCCCAAAGTCCAGGGCTGCTATATCAGCGCAAATGAACGTCGCGTTCGGCACATTCATACGGGCACGCTCGACCTGCTTAGCCGAGATATCGACCCCAGTAACATAAAAATGCTCCGCGAGTTTGGCGGTGGTCGGCAGTCCAGCACCGCATCCGAGGTCCAGCACATCCGCTCCCAGCGGCAGCCCCTCGATCAGCACGGACGTGTAGTGCGCGCGTGTGGAGTCGTTGGCGGCAACTGCCTGTTTAGCGTACTCCTCACCGATGACGTCATAGCCGTCAGCTACGATTCGCTTGGGGTCGCCGATATCTCCGCGTCGTCTCACGGCTGCCTATCCATCCCCGCCCGACGCTGGTTCCGGCTGAGGGTCAAGAGACGGTGTTTTCTGGAAGTAGACGAGGAGTGCGCCGAATAGAAGCATTCCGACGACGAGGAGGGTGGAGAGTTCGAAGCCTTCGAGGAAGAAGGTTCTTGAGACCTCGAAGGGCAGCCGTTCGACGCCAGCCGGTATCGCGAGTCCCAGGGCGGCAGCGGCGGCCGTCGCGCCGAGAGCGTGACCGAACTCTCGCGACGTTTCGAGCATCCCTGACGCGAATCCCCGGTGTTCCAGCGGCAGCGAGTTCATCACGTGGGCGTTGTTGATGGGGTTGAATATGTTCGTGCCAATAGAAATGGGCAGCATGATAAACGGTAACGCCCAGAAGCTCACGTTGGGCGCGAACTGGCTGAGCCCGAAGAACCCGGCGGCGATGGCAAGGACAGCCCACAGCCGTAAGAATTGGGGCTTGTATGTATCGTAAACCCACCCGGCAACCATCGGCAAGAAGAGGCCCAGCGCCTGGCTGGGAAAGAGGACCACGGTAACGAACAGGGGTGACCGTCCGAACCCTTCCTCGACGAGAATGGGCACGAGGGTCATCGTCCCCAGCATGGAGCCGTGGTAGATGACGTTGGAGCCGAGGGACAGTGAGAATCCCTTTCGCCGGAACTGCGCCATGTCTACGACAGGGTTGCTGACCCGCCGTTCGACGACGATGAATCCGACGAGCAGCGCGATGAACAACAGGTGCATCGGTATGTGGTAACTGAGTGCATACGTAGATGTGTACGACTCCTCGCCGGGGTGCAGGTGGCTGCTGGACATGACGAATACAAGCGCAGTGACGAACAGCAGTGCCGCTCCGGCCCAGTCGATTGGGCCTGATCCATGGGCTACCTGCGGACGTTGCTGTCGTGCAGCGTTACGAAGCATCGGTAGTGAAAGAACAATTGCGACGACTCCGAGGGGTATGAACGTCGCGAATATGAGCCGCCAGCTTAGAAACTGCAAAAACGCCCCGAAGACGACCAGGCCGATGAGCGTGCCGAATCGCGCCCCGATGATGGGGACGGCGAAGGCGCGGCCTCGCTCATCCGGCGGGAACGCATAAGCCAGAATGGCGTTGGCGTTGCCCATAATCATGGCCGAGCCAATGCCTGTCACGGCCCTAAGAGCGACGAGATGCCACAATTCTTGCGAAAAGGTGAGCGCGACGGAGCCGATCGTAGCGGTGACGAGGCCAGCGAAAAAGATGCGCTCGTGACCGTATCGGTCGCCGAGTCGCGCCATGAGCATGACCAGCGCGCCCAGCATCATGAGGTAGACGATGACCATCCACGCCACGTCGTCGATACCGGTCTTGAAGTATTCAGCCAGAGTGGGCAGGGACAGAGCCACCGGCAGGCTCGACAACTGGACGAGCATGTACGCTGCCGACAGCGCAATGAGCACGTCGCGGCGTTCGCGGGTCGAAAGGAGGGGTTTCAGTACTCCGAGGACGCTGGATACCATCAGCGCATTATTTCAGCGGGGTGCTTGTGTGTCTAGCCTCTCAGGTCAGTGAGGGAACGGATTAGCCCCTATGCATCGAGACTTTCGCAGGCTGGCACGAGCGGGTTCGGTTCAAGTGGTGGGCTGAAAAAGTGTAACATTCTGTCACATTTTGTAACATTTCGCAGGTGAAGAGCACCGCCAAGCTGACCTCGTTATCAAAATAATAGACCGTCAGTTCTTATTTGTCAATCACACCTAGTCGTCACCCTGCGCTCCGAACAGCCTTGCGATATTTCCGCCGAGAATCTTGTCCATGTCGGGCTGGGGGATAAAGTCGCAGTAGTCGCGGAGGTAGGTCAGAGACTGCCGGTACGTTGCGTGGCGCTCGACGTTTGGCATATCGGTACCCCAACAGAGGCGGTCTGGGCCAAGGCGCTCGTAGTACTCGCGGATGATTGGCTGCACCTCGACGAATGGAAAGTCGTAGACCGCACCCTGGAAGATCGGGAACAGCAATTCGCAGATGACGTTGGGCGCATCGATAGCTCGCCAGGCCTCCTCTGGGACGTTGATCAAACCCTTCTCCATGAACCTGGCGACGGTCAGTCCATGGGTGAGTACGCAAGGTATCTCGGGGTAGCGTTCAAGCCATCGGAGAAAGGCAGCCAACTCATAGAGGTAAGCGTCACGCCCCGGCGTTCCGGTAGTGACATTCCAAAATACGGGGATACCCATCTCCCGAACGCGGTCCCAGAATGGGAAGAAGATGGGATCGTCGATGGTCTCCTTACGCCGGTGCATTCCCAGAGAACCAGCGTTGAACCACAGGGCGTGAAGTCCCATATCGTGGACGGCCATTTCGAGGGAGTGGAGTTGTTCCGGGTCGTCGACGCGCCATTCGTCCACCATCGCAAGCCCCCAGAAGCGGTCGGGGTACCGCATCACTGCATCGGCGATGTATTCGTTCAGCCGCCCATACAAATGCCCGCTCTGGAGAACGGCGCCGTCGACACCGGCGTAATCCATCTGCGCGATCAGGAACTCGGGAGTGGACTCCAAGTTTCGCATCGACGGCGGAAGGTACTGCTTCGAGTAGTCAACGCCGTCGGATGTCCAGACGAATTTACCGTGATCGCCACTTCGGACGTCGACATCGTACATGGCATCAAGGGCGGCATCCTCGCCGTCGAATAGCGTCTGTTTAGTGACGATGACATTGTCGGACACCCGACGCACCGACTGGTGGTGCGTCATGATCGTATGCTGAACGTAGCGCAGGTGCTCCTGGGCGGTTTTATGCCCGGAGGCGCCACCCATCGGCGGAAAAATGTGCGCATGAGAATCGACGATCATCCGTCAGCCGCTGAAGTTGAGGGAAGTCGGTCCGGTAAGAGAGTATACGGATACCGGCTCGGTTTTGCCCTTCAGTTCGAGGAGACGCCCCTCCAGCTGATCGACGTTGAGGCCCGCAGCCTCCGACGCAGACTTCGAGACCAGGATCTCACCGGCCTCGGCATTCGATGACAATCTAGCTGCCGTGTTCGGTGCGTCGCCAAGAACGGTAATGTCGGTCGTGGCGTCCTTCGAACCGACTGAGCCGACGAAGGCGATACCGGTGTGAACGCCGACACCAAGGGGAATCCAAGGTCCGCTCGTATCGTTATGTCCCGTCACCTGGAGCACCTTTTGGGCCGCCTATATGGCGCGCCGAGCATGATCGGGGCCCGCAAATCCTGGCACGTAGATGCCGGCAGCCTGGTCGCCGATCAACTTGTCGATAAGAGCGTCGGAGTGGATGAGCACGGCCGACACGGCCTTGTAAAACCTGTCTATTAGCTTCCCAAAATCGCTGGGACTCATCCCTTCTGCGATTGTGGTCGAGCCGCGCACGTCTGCGAAGAGCAGAGACGACTCGACCTCAGCGCCACCCTGATACTTTTCCGCGAAGTTCTCGCACAGGTTGCACATATGCGGGTTCAGCCTTGAAGGGCGCTTGTCGTAGAACAGCTTCATAGCGAATGCGCCGATCCCTCGGAACGGGGCGTCGCAGAGTCGGCATCGAGGGTTGGACGGTAGTCGCGCGAACAGCCCCCGATTTTTGAATTCTTTCGTCTCTCGTCCAGACAATAGAAACCCGCGCCATACCTCTTCGGACATCCGTTCCTGTTCAGATTGTTTATCCATCTTGAGTTTCCCCCTCTTCAAGTAGACAGATTCTATCTTAATCAGTACCGATGTGTGAGGAGCACGTTTAGAGGGATCTGACCCGAATGCGGCTCAGCGGCTGGACCAAACGGATGTGCGACTCGCCGGTCAAAACCGAGACATTAAAAAGTGGGCCAAATCTATATAAAAGGGCGTTGACCAACACTTGTGCGCGTGCTAGCCTGACGTTGCTACACGTGCAATATGGCAAGCACAGTATGCGCATTACGGTACACACGTACGTAATCACACCAAGTTTGGAGGGGAGACTAGGAGCGTGAGCAATTAGTCGAGATCTCGAAGGTTTCTGACGGTGGCTCAGGTGATCGTTGAGAAAGGGTTGGCATGTGCTCCGAGAGTCCCTATCCTGGACAACCAACCGGACCATGGAGGGGCTGATGTACCGCCCATACGATCAAGGCCAATCGTTTCTACTACCGCCAAGTTTGCGGGAC
>Ga0209501_10001934_pt1 | contig 22265 bp, 10 predicted proteins | sample ArcticOcean_MG_C_4_FD_187434 | JGI IMG/M metagenome (GOLD analysis project Ga0209501, IMG submission 187434) | Marine microbial communities from western Arctic Ocean - ArcticOcean_MG_CB4_134 (SPAdes) (version 2) | ecosystem: Environmental > Aquatic > Marine > Oceanic | place: Arctic Ocean...
TTTGTTAATCTTTCCACATTTGCCAATCTGCACCTGAATTAGGAGTTCGGAAGTAGTTAGTCCCCTCATACTCTGTCCATTCGTATCCGTCCGAGCCAATCTGTCCGGAAGCATCCTTTGATGGACCTGTAGCAACCGTCCCCGCAATCATATCGTCTTCAACGATGTGCGTCTGGTCTTCGGTAATATCCTCGGGTTCAAGAATTTCGGGAACATGATGTATCTCACCAGCCAGCGCATCATCTAATTCTGCACGCAGGCGCTCAAGCCGAATGCCTTGATGTGGACCAAGGAGGCGTATCATAAGCGAATACTCGGACTTCAAAGCAATATTCTCTAACTCTTTTTTCGTGCTCGCTCCTTTCAACATATCCTCATATTTTCGGCAACGGGAATTGCGTGTAACAAAACCAAACAGAATCCAAGCGAACAGTGGAACACCACCAAAGATTCCAATTAAATCCCAGCCGTCCAGCCCTATCGTAGTCCCCGGTATGACGAGCTGGAACACGTCCACAGGGTAGTGGGAGGCGTCGAACGGGTCCGTGTCCTGCCTGATCTCGTCGGTGTCCGCCCAGCCGTCGCCGTCGTCGTCCGGGTCGGCGTTGTCACCAATCCCATCCTCATCGAAATCGCGGCATTCGCGGAAGTCGGTCGGAAACGCGTCCTCCTCGTCGAGGCAGCCGTCGTTGTCGATGTCACCGGGCGAAGCGAGTTTGGGTAGCGGATCGATGGAGTCGTTGTAGCCGTCGTTGTCGAAGTCGAACAGGTACGGGTCGGGGTCGTTTCCGCTCAGGTTGTCCCCGAAGCCGTCGCCGTCCTGGTCCTCCCACTGCGTCGGGTCGTTCGGAAACGCATCAGCGCCTCGCCCGAAGCTGTTGTCACCGTATCCATCGCCGTCAGAGTCCGTCCACTGGGTCGGATCGGCGATGAACGCGTCAGAGTTGTTGCCAGTCTGGTTGTCTCCATACCCGTCACCGTCGATGTCGGACCACTGGCTGGGGTCATCGGGGAACTTGTCGGCATTGGAGCCACGATCATTGTCTCCGAACCCGTCGCCGTCCCGGTCCCGGTCCTGAGTTGGATCGAATGGGAACTCGTCAAGGCTGTCCTCGACACCATCTCCATCTGTGTCCTGCCAGCGGGTCGGATCATCAGGAAAAGCGTCGTTCAAGTCACTGACACCATCATCATCGCGGTCCGGACATCCATTACGGTCCACAGTCGAGATTCCCCAGACATCGGGACAGGCATCTCCGTTATTCCCGAATTCGTTATCTCCGAAACCGTCATCATCTCGATCAGTCCACTGAGTGGAATCAAGGGGAAATGTGTCGTTGAGATTTCCTGATTCGTCATCTCCCCAACCGTCGCCATCTCTGTCCGACCACTGTGTTGGTTCCGAGGGCAAGGCATCACCAGCGTCAGACCAGCCGTCACCGTCTGAATCCGGGCAGCCGAACCGGTCTTCTGTGCTGTTGCCAACTTCATCTGGACATCCATCCGGGTTCAGCCCGTTAGCGTTGTCACCATAGCCGTCGCCATCCCTGTCCGTCCATTGTGATGAGTCGTCTGGAAAAACATCAGCAGCGTCACTCCAACCGTCGAAATCGCGGTCTAGACATCCGTAGCGATCTCGAGAGGATTCGCCGAACACTGATGGACAAGAGTCAGGTTTCAGCCCGCTGACATTGTCACCGAATCCGTCGCTATCCATATCCGAATGCTGAGTTGCATCTGTAGGGAATGGGTCTCCTTCGTTAGACCAACCATCTCCGTCTTGGTCCGGACAACCTTGCCTGTCTTCTGAGCTGTTTCCAGCATAACTCACGCAATCGTCCGAGTTGTTACCCAATGGGTCATCTCCGAACCCATCTCCATCAAGGTCGGAATTCTGGGTCGCATCGGTTGGAAAGGCGTCAATGCGGTCGGCGTAGTAATCTCCATCAGAATCGAATTCATAGATGGTTAGTAGTTGGAATACATTGGATGAATATCCCGCACTCTGAAATACCAAACTTGTTCCTTGTCGCACAAGTGGGCGAACCATGTTCTGGTATGAGAGGGCATATCCTGAAGATCTTTCATCGCCATTCGTAAGTTCATAGTTTACCACCCCGAACGGTGTGGAAGGACCTGACACGGATTGGCCAGAACTGAGATTGACAACGAAGGCACGAGAGCGAGCGGCGAATGAAATTCCTGATATGTTTCCGGAACATGAGGTTGGTAGCTTGTAAGAGATGAGAATGTGATGTTCATCCATCGCATGTGCCCCTCGATATAGGTTCCACGATGTGCAATCGTGTGAGCCGATGACAACAGATTTCATTGACTGACTCGGTACATCAAAGAAGGACATCTGAAAGGAGGTGGTGTTCGTACAGGACCACATCACCGCTGTAGAATTGAAAGGTGTGATGTCACCCTCATGAGTCGCGCAAGGAAACCAAGTTGTATTCCATGAGGTGTCGTTAATCCCCAGAGTGTGCAGTTGTTGTCTATTCGTTCCCAGTTCTCCAGTGAGAACTACTGCACTCCCGTCATCTAGAAAAACTGGTCCCATGTCATTACCGTGTGGGGATGGCACCTCAACCGCTCGGATGAAAGAAAGGTTGCTGTCCAGAGTCACAATAATATTAGTCGATCGAACATATGCTGCTTCATAACCTGCCGAGAATAGTGTTCCATTTCCATCAGGAAGCCACAACCCCGCACAGTAATGATCTGAACTGCTTTGGGGTCCGGTGTTGTACAAATTAAATGAGACTCGTAAACGATTATTCGAATAGGCGATTTCCTGATATCCACGGATGCGACAATTGTTTGTGTTCCAACCTGTCATCCAACCGGTCTCGTAGATTACATGATCCTCGATAGAAAAGTCGGAAATGTTCACTTTGGCAACAAAGAATCCTTCACCTCTCTTACTGGTGGATATCTGGCCAATTGATGCGTACTGATCACTCTCGTAACCGATGACTCCAGTCATTGCGATTGTATCCTCGTCAATCTGGATGATTGACCGCGGTCCATATCCCCAACTTGACATGGTCCGCGTTGGTGTTCCACCATCTTCCCAGCTGTATTGCTTGAAGACCTTCGCATCCACGCTAGAAAGATTCTGGCCAAAGTGAATTAATGCGACATCACCTCCCAACATGATTTGACCATCAGGGAATGAGATTATTGAATTAGCATTGGAATTGCCCTTCAATAACACGAGGTAGGAACCATCATCCATCTGAAGGAAATCCAGCACATACGCACTCAAACCTCCCAATGCGGCTCCTTGGCTGCTATTTCGCACCGTATAGAACCTTGATGCATCAACGATGATTGGAGCGTCAGGGATGGATTCGTTGAATGAAGCTAGGAAGGGTCGGTCTAACGAATTCCCTCTATTGTCTATTGGATCCATAGGAATCGACACTACTATCATACTCAGACCGAGAAACAGAGCGAGAATGGCAGTTGAAGAGCGCCCCATACACGAGCGTAAGATGGTTGCCGAATTAACTGATTCCCCGAACTGAATCAGTTGTCAAATTGGTTGAATCGGAGGCGGCGTCGGGAAAGCTTGCGGGTCAATTTTCGGTTCAGGTGTATCCAACAGTTCGTAGTTCGAATTGCGCCGCAGTGGTGTGAATCCAGCGCGCGAAATAGCCTCTTGTAACTCATCTTCTGTAGTCAAAACCTTAGTAGTTCCAGATGCTGAAACCACATTTTCTTCCATCATCGTAGAACCGATATCATCCGCTCCGCCGAACAATCCCATTTGAGCCACATCAACGCCCATCGTAGGCCACGATGCCTGAATGTGGTCGATGTTATCGAAGAAGAGTCGAGAGATTGCAACATGTCGTAGGTATTCGATTGGCCCGGCTCCGCACTCGTAACGATTCCGACCCCGATTGCGCCTGCCAAACGAGTTAGTTTCGAGTTGCACTGGCCACGCGATAAAAGAGGTGAATCCGAGCCATCCATTCTCCTTGGCGGTATCTTGTGCATCACGAACCCTCACCATATGACTAACCCGATGAGCCTCAGTCTCACCAAATCCAAACACATTGGTGGCAGAAGTTGTCAATCCGAGCGACTGCGCCTCAGCCATCACCCGCAGCCAATTATCTGCGCTACCTTTCTTTGGCGAGATGCCGAGCCTTACATCGTCGACCAGCATCTCTGCCCCACCACCCGGAAGGCCATGCATCCCGGCCTCTTTGAGCCGCTCAAGGACCGTTAGCGTGGGAAGTCCGGTAACATCGGCGATGCCCTCTATTTCGATAGGGGAGAAGCAGTCGATGTCGATGGTCGGATGGTTATCCCGGATATGGTGAAGAAGCGCCTCGTACCACTCAAAGGACAACTCAGGATTTACCCCTCCCTGCATGAGAATCCTTACACCCTCAATCGCTTCTAATTCCCGAATTCTGGCACTGATTTCTTCGTAAGTTTGGGTATATGTTTCGGCGTGGCCAGGGGGACGGTAGAATGAACAGAACTGGCAGTTGATTGTGCACACATTTGTGTAGTTGATATTGCGGTCAATCATGTAGGTTACATGGCCACCCGGGACTTGTTTTCGCCTTCTATCCAAAGCCGCTTGCCGAAGCGCGTTGAAGTCTGCCTCCTCGTAAAGTTCGACCGCCTCCTCCGCCGTCAACCTTGCCGGTGACTTCCCGGATTGGGCTGCCAAAATGTCTTGCCAACTCATGATTTTTCAACTCAATTATTTACCAACAACTTGACTGGCAGACTCCAAAACTCCTCTGGCTGTCCCGATTATTGCTTCAAGGTCCTGAACGGTTTTTGGGCAATCCTTGGTAAGTACATCGCATCCATCGGCTGTGATCAATACATCATCTTCGATGCGAATTCCAATGCCGGCCCATTTCTCATCAATTTCAATATCGGGCCTCCATGCCCCGAAATATAGACCGGGTTCTATGGTGAGTACCATTCCTTCCTCAAGTAGTCGAGGCTCATCGTCGGGGCGATAAACTCCAACATCGTGAACATCCAATCCGAGCCAGTGACTCGTGTTGTGCATGAAAAAGAGTGAGAGTTGCTCAGCGCTCATCGCATCTTCTAGTGTAGGTCCTTCAAGAACTCCGAGGTCGAGCAAACCTTGCGCCATCACCTTGCGTGCTGCGAAGTGAGGAGCGTCGTAAGGGACTCCGGGTTTGCACTCAGCAATCGCCGCTTCTTCGGCGTCCAGGACGATTTGGTAGATGGCCCTCTGGTTGTCACTAAATTTGCCGTTTACAGGCCAGGTGCGTGTGATGTCGCTGGCATAGCCATTGACTTCACAGCCAGCATCTATCAGCACTAAATCGCCGTCAGCAATCTCCGAATCATTCTCGTGGTAGTGGAGAATTGTTGCATTGTCGCCACCACCCACAATGCTCGGGTACGACCATTGAGAACGATTGTGCTTGAAGCATCCTTCGATTACTGCCTGAAGTTGATGCTCTCCACAATTTCCACGGGCGTGGCGCATAGATTCGATGTGAGCGGCAGCAGCAACCCTTGCAGCGTGCCGCATCTGCGAGACTTCACCATCAGATTTGATGAGGCGCATCTCGGCGAGCAAAGGCCGCGGGTCCAACAGGTTCTGTGGGCCAGTCCCCGAGCGTTGCCTCTCCCTTGTAACTTCAAGCAGAGCAGAATCAAGAATCTTATCGACGCCATCAGACAGTCCCCTGACATGGTAAACTGATTTGCAATCAGTAAGTAGTGCTGCTAAGTCTTCTTCTATATCATCGATTGAAATTGCCTTGTCGATTGGATAGTGCTCTTCAGCCCCTTCAAGGCCTGGCCTAATTCCCGTCCAAGTTTCCTTCTCAACATCTCGTGGGGGGACATAGAGTCTAGTCTGCCAATCGCCATTCACCTGATGGAAGCAGGCAACTGCATCGGGCGCCTCCCACCCGACGAGATAGAGCATATTGCTGTTTGAACGGTATGGATATTCGACATCAGCAGAGCGAACAGATTCAGGATTGTTGACAATCAACAGAACTGAGCCATTCTCAAGTTTGGAGCAAATCTCAGCCTGCCGAGCCCGCATCTCCGCTTCACCTATCTTCGAAGGCGCGTTGGAGAGGTCGAGACCGTGGCCGTCGAACATGGAGCGCCCTCCTCGACGCTTCCTATTTAAAATTCAGTCGAACTCAAAGAGTTCTACTGTTCCAGTGTTGATGCCAATGAACCTTAGAAAACTCATCAGATTCAGTCTATTTCATCATTGTTGAAATCATCTTCATCATCGTTGGAACCATCCTCATCAACTTCGTCGAACGCCTCATCGACATCAGTTTTCTTCCCTTTCGGGACCCAGCGTGGGATGTCTGAGATATTGTCACCTATGGTTAGGCGCATTGTGAGGGCGGCGATTCCAATTAGAATCAACATGAAAATTAGCAGCATATTCAAATTCCCACCAACCGAATTGACCAAATTCTCAGAGAGTGAAGCGGGTTCAACCCAAAGCGGGTCAGAAGGAGTCCCCTCAATTCCGATGAAAACCTCCACCCAGTCCGAATCGCCATCGTCGTCAGTCACTCTCAGCGTCAAGAGATGGGCCACCCGCTCGTCACCAATCCAATCCCTCCTGATGATTTGTTCTCTGCCAATCGCCTTTGGCTCTCCATCAATGTACCACAAATAATCAAGGCTTCCTAGGTCGTTTACTGTGTCGGTGGTTTGAGAGCCATCGACAGTCCAGTGTGGCGAATCCGGGAGTCGAATTACAATGTCAGAATCGAATGGAGTCCCTTCCACACTCGCGGAAGCGACCGGTGCGATATTGTTGACCACGACAGTTGTGGTGTTTGAGGTATAGAGCCCCGATGTATCGGTTACCATAACTCTAACTTCGAAAGTGCCCGATTGGTTCGCCTGCCACCCCCAACTTCGGGTTTCTCCGAGGTCGTGGACTTCTGGAGGGAAGCTGGATTTATTCGATTGAACAATGAATGTGAATCGCAACCCATCTTTCCCCCAAACCGGGTCATCTGAGTTGCTGGCATCAAAGTGAGCAAGTGCTGACTCATTGAGTTCTGAGGGTCCTGTAATGACCGCGATAGGTGGTTGATTGTGGAGTGCGACAAAGGTACAGGCGGTAGCTGAATAGTTCCCTAGTCCATCTGAGGCTCGGGCAACGACTAGATGCCAACCGTCCGGCAATGAGTTGGTATCAACAGTTACCTCAAATTCTCCGAGCGAACCAATCGACTGGCTTGCAACATTCCAATTTCCTACTGTGACGAAATCCTCAAGATGGCCTCGGCTACAGGAATGGCTCGCTTGTGGCGAGAACAGAGTTGACCATTCGATCGTAAGTGGGGCTGAGTTTGCTTCTGCAGCAAAGCCGGTAAGGGTGAGGTCGCCCCGCCACTGTTGACCTTGATTCGGGCCATCGATGAGTAGGTGAGGAGGAACGGTTTGACCGGGTAAAGCACCGAAGATGATGATTGAATCATCTGTGATTTGCTGCATTTGGTCTACGACATAAACAACCAGTGTACAAGCGCAGGGGTATAGCGAACTGATGTTGAAAATCAGATTCCAGTTCCAAGCCCTGTTATCGGAACTAGCCCATGAGAGATTTTCAGTCAAAGAGCCGAGAATACTTCCTTCAAATTCAATTTCACCTTCTTTTTCCAATTGCCAATACACATCCGATGGCATACCTTCATCCCAAACAATTCCGGTGACAGTCACGAATTCCTCGAATACAACTCCATGTGGTTGGTCTATCGAGATGGTGGGGGGCTGGTCAACCTCGTCTCCCCAAGAGGTTGCAGGTGGTTGAAACTCATTTTGGAGTGGCCCGTTCTGGAGCGTGAGAAACAAGCAGAAGGCGACTGTCACAGCGAAGCGAGATGCCCTCATGATGCACTATCCGTCACCACTCGACTATCAAGGCTCACCCATCAAGAGTCAAAATACCCTCGATTTGACAATCCTCGCCCTACGGGCGAGAACCAACTGGTTGGAACTCATCAAAATAGGTCACACTGCTGACCTTGCCCGGGGAAGCTGTTAGACTTCTTCGGGTTGGTATTCCACTCGTGCTCGCACTTGTTGGTGAATCCATCTTGGTCAACATCGAGGTTTGCGTCAGCGCCATCGAATGGATCGAATCGGAAGTAATACTCCCACCCGTCAAACATCGTGTCACCATCTGAATCCATGTGGTAGACCTCTGGGCCATCCTCCATTCCGTCTGGACAGTGTGAGCCATCAGGACAAACATCCGAGTCGTTGTAGACTGGATTGGTGCCGTTGAGCATCTCCTCGAAATTGGTGTAGTTCTCCAAATCGTTGTAGAATTTAGAACCCTCGGGGTCTAGCGGGTTGATGTGACAGAGTGAGTTACCCGGGTCATCCCAGCCAGGGCAGAACCTGCTGAGTAACATCGTTCGGTTCAAGCCGTCATGGTCGAAGTCTTCTTCGCCGTCAGGAATGCCGTCAAGGTCGCTGTCCTCCATAGAGGGGTCCATCGGACCTCGAGCACCTAGAGATTCAAGCGAGTTATTGTCAATCAAACCCTCAGCAATTGCCTTAGCACTATACTTGACCTCCCAACCATCGGGAAGTCGGTCACCATCGGTGTCGTCATTGACCGGGTTTGTGTTCCAGCGGTCGGGCCCTTCCATGTCATTTTCAAGGGTGTCGTTATCGATGTCGAAATCGTCATCCGGTAGGCTGCCCAGCGCAGGGTCTAATGCCCATCGGCCGCCGGTCGCAGGAAGAGTGAATCCTGTTACATTCATTTCCCAAAGGAAATACTTGGGGTCTGGCTCACCGTCGTTGTTGGCATCTCCACCAGACTCAAATCCGGCAATCGCGTTACTCCAAAGCCATCCTCCCGGGCCTCTCGTGCAACCAACATCTTCGCATCCTGGAGGTTGCCAATTTTGGGTGGTAATCCAAAGACTGTGAGAGCGTGTGTTGTCCATAGTCGACTCAACCTGCATCTCCCAGCCGTCGAGCATGCCGTCAGCGTCTGTGTCGTTGACGAGAGGGTTGGTTGCGGCCTGCCATGGTCGAGGAACATAGAGAACCTCATTTCCATCTCGGAGACCATCGTCATCCGTGTCGGAATCATTTGCGTGCGTGACATAGAGGTCTAGTCCATCTACAACTTCTTCACCATCTTCTAGGCCATCGATGTCGGTATCGAACATGCTCGCATTGGTGAAGTAAGTTTCACCCTCCCAAGTGAAGCCATCAACCGCTTCGACATAGTCCTGAAGACCGTCTGAATCAGTATCTGTGTTGGATGCATTTGTGTAAGTCTCAGCGAACTCTTTCCAATCTGTCAGACCATCATCGTCAGTGTCAACATCACCAGGGTCGCTGGTCACCAAGATATTGTGAACCCCTCGGCTAACGACCAGAATATGCCAGCCAATGACTTCGATGCCATCGATTAGCCCATCACCGTCGGTGTCTGGGTTTAGAGGGTCAGTTGACCGTCCGTCGATGATTCCATCATGGTCTCTATCTCTGGCTTGATATTCCATCAAGTTGGTAAATCGCTCATCCTCTTCGACAATGACCATCCAGACAAAGTTTCGGCTGGTCACCTCATTATCGATTGGTTCGCCATTGAGCAGACCTAGAGCGGGGATGCTGTAGACATATCCTGCACTCGGTGCTTTCAATGGAACAGTTTCCTCTGCGCCGCCAGCGTGGGTTACTCTCGCATAGGCGACAGTCTCGTTCTCGTCGACGAACTCATCGAGTTCAACAGGAATTGAATAGACTCTGGCGATGCCAACTAGGTCGGCGTAGACAACATTGCCATTTCCGTCAGCATCCCAACCATCGAGGTCAGGGTCTTCGTAGGCGTTTCCACCATCTACTGGATTGAGTCCGTTGGTTGCTTCCCACCCATCGGGCATGCCATCCTCGTCGGTGTCAGCCTTGAGTGGAGAGGTGAAGTTCTCTGCACCCCATGTGCGAGCAACATCGTATTCTGCTCGGTTACTCAAGCCATCTTCGTCATAGTCGCCAAAGGCGTCGGAGGAATTTGCTGCGTTGAGAAGAGAATCAAAGCAATACTCGAATCCGTCGGGCATCTGGTCACCGTCTGTATCCCAGTCGCCTGGTCCATTGTTGCGGCCGTCGCCATCCATGTCTTCGAGGAACCAGTCCTTCGGGTTCACGGTGCTTGGCATTGCATTGAGTAGGGCGGTGAATGGGCCTTCCTTGGTTGGACCACTGAGAACCGCCTTACCGCATACTACCTCGAGTAGAATAGGTCCCATTGCAACTTCAACTTGGTCAGTGACCAAATCTCCGTCAGAATCCTCTGAGCGTGGATTGGTACCATAGGATTCTTCTTCAAAGTTTGAGAGAGTGTCTGCGTCAAAGTCGAGGACTTGGTCACAGGAATGGTGGCCGGCAAAGTTCTGCAAGGAATCCCAAAGGTCTGTTCCAAAGGTAAGTTCCAAGTTCGCTTTGGATTCAGGGTCTAGGAGAACACAGTCCCAATTTCCGTTGAGGGGGTCGAAGAGAGTAAGTTCTCCAGACTGTGTTACCATTGTGAATGTGTAAAGCGATTCCCACTTGTCGTTGAGTCCGTCACCGTCTGTGTCATTTCGGCGAGGGTCAGTTCCGAGTTCCATCTCCTCAAGGTTGACCAGTCCATCTTGGTCAGGGTCCCCAAGAGGTCCGTTGTCCGGGTCCGGCCAAGTTTCGTCGGTACCACCTGCATCTTCACCAGAATCGGTTTCAGTTTCAGTGATTACTTCATCCAAGCCAGCATCGCCACTGTCGAGCGGATTTAAGCCAGCCTCGACCTCATAGCCGTCGTTCATCCCATCGCCATCTGTATCCGGGTCGAACGGGTCTGTACCGTGAGTGGTTCTTTCCATTCGGTCACGAAGTCCGTCTCCATCGGAGTCAACCGCTTCATCACCTACGAAATCTTCTCCATCCATGATGTCGCCTGCTGCGTCTTCAAAGTTACCAATTCCAGACGATGTGCTCATCACGCTTCCGATTATGCTGTATGTACCTGCGAGGCAGAGAGTGACTGTAATCGCCACTACCGCCCATTGATTATGGGTCAATGTCATTTTGTTTCACCACTGGCCTTGGGCCGTTACTGAGCACACGAGCCAACGTGACGGGTTTAAGGTTTGAGCGGGGGCGTGCGTAGGTTGCTCATTGGAGTAGTCGCTCGATTTCGCACCTTAAAATTACCAATTTCTCTACCTATCTGTTCAGTTGCCAAATTCTGGTGACAAATTCGGGCTGTGAACCGAGGCTCAATTTTTGGCGATGTCATGGCGAGGCCTCAGTTCAACGATGTGCCCACTGCGCCCTTGTGACCACCGAACGCTAGCGGGCCTCGCTTCTGCTCGCTCCCAAGCGCCGAGTAGGGTGCCGACCGTCATCGCTGGATGAAATACTGATTTGAGGGTGAGCCTAACTCCGCCATGTTCGTCGAGTGTCTCCGCTGTATCGACTCCACCTAAGCCAGTTCTTGAGAGAAATCGATGGCCAACATGAACCCAATGTTCAGGCTCAGCAACCAACACCATCTCGCCCGAAGCGATAAATCGATTCCGACTCGCTTCTGCAAACGCATCCCAGAGTTTCACCCGTTCTGAATCGGTTACCCCTTCCCATTCGCACACCGGCTCTGCTCGGCGTGCTTTGTCAGTGAGGTGTGGTAGTGCAGTTTCTTCGAATCTAACAATCAAGTCTTGACTCAAAGACATTATTCTTTCACCATCTATAGTCCAGTTTCCTAGTCCTTCATGTCTAGCCAAGGATAGTGGGTGCATACCCTCCATTTCGCCATCGATTCCTTCAGCGTTCTGCCACCGCCCGTCAACAGTTTCAGCGGCCGGAATAGAGCGGCTGTCGAGTTCGAGAGTGATGAGCGATTCGGATGCTCCATCATCAGTCCAGTGGAATCGGTAGCGTTTGTCGGTCAACTTCTCCCACATTGAGGTGGCGATACCTGCTGCAATAGCCGGATGTGCGCGGTCACGGACCAACAATTTCGCAGACTTGTCACTCGCGCTCAATAGTTCCAAGCTTCCAAGACCTCTCAACTGCAGGTCTTCATTGGCCCACTCCAACTGCTTCTGTTTCCGTTTGAAGAAGGGTTTCGGTGATTCCCTGTCGGCAGCACTTTGACGCCATTCTTCACTCTCTGCGGCGGCGTGAGCGAGACGACGGCCGAGGGTCAGTTGCAGTTGCTCCTCGATATCACCGATCCAGAGTTCGAATTCAGCAACGCGGAGAAAATGAGTAGCAACACGGTGAGAACGCGTCTCAACAATCAAACCTCTCTTCGTTGGCTGAAATCGCAGTTCAAGCGCTTCTACAAGCCAAGGAGTACGCTCGTCCGCAGACTCGTCAACTATTGGCACAAGTAGCGCTCCGAGGTTCACTGCCATTGAGGTTTCTGCGTATCTGCTCAGCGAATCTATGGAATCGTCTATTGATCATCTATATCGGTTACGCCGACTCCAGTTTGGGTCCTCTTTGTCCTATCGCCAGGCCTCTTCGCAAATCCTTCTTCTGACTTGATTGAGTGCGTGGGAATACCTCGCTGTTGAGGCGAGGTGTCCATCATCGGCACTCTTGGGCTTGGCTGCCCCACCCCATCTTGATGGTCGCCCAATCTGGACCGTATTTGACGCCCACGGTAGGCAGCAGGACCGATGAGCCTCTCAAGGGTCCTCATCTCTTTGTCAACAGGTTTTGGCCGCTTATTCCACCATTCGATTGGAAGCGGCTTTGAACGCGCAGGCTTCTTTGACTTCAAGTCGCGACTCCTTCTGAGCATCCTTTCCCTCACCTTCCGCTCACTCTCTTTTGGAAGTCTTACCACCAACCAGCCGGGGAGGCCGAGGTCATAGACAACGCCATTGATGGTGACTAGGAGGCCAGAGATGAGAAGGTGTGTTCCGACGGGTATTCGGTCTCGGTCGAAGGTGACTTTGTTTCTTTTCAGCCGCTTCGAATAGGTAATCATCGCTTTTTGGTCCCTGTGTTTGATTACTCGTCGTTGTTGTCGCCGTAACCTGTGAGATATGATATGAAGTCCACAAAGTGAGATGAAAATCACCACTCCAATTACGATTTCATCCGACCTTGACCATGCTATGATTCCTAGTAATCCCCACAGAGGTAACAAAACCAACCAATTGAACATCCTCAGAACGAGTGATGGTTTGTATTTGGGAGGTAGGTTTCGTTCTACCGACTCGTGTGCCGCAATCATCACATTCGCATTGAGAGCCTCATCCATGCCACTCTTGACAGTAAGTGCAGCGATCGGGTTTACTGGTGCGTCATCGATCCACTTTCTACTTCGTCTAGATGAAGTGTTGTTCAGAGCAGATTCCAATTCGTCAGAAGGTGATGAAAAGCCGAGAATCCCACCTAGTGCTCTCACGCGCGGGTCTTCCGAGGCAGTCACCTGTAATTCTTCGAAAATATCGAGGGCGTCAAACCACTCCCCCTGGTCGATTAAACAGAGAGATACAGCAATCCTCGCCCTTGCCGAGTCTGGGTCTTGACGAACACATTCGAGTGCGAGGTCAAGCGCTTCACTGTGACGCCTTTGAGCGCGGAGTTGCGCTACCGAACTGAGCATCGCAGTTCGCCCGAGCGGGTCTTTGTGAATATTCTCAATTTTGGTAAGTGGGTCCCATGAACGGAGCCGTTTGTGATATTCCTGAAGAAGGTCGAGAGATGAGATATTCTCCCAATCGTAGAAGTCATCCTCGGTAACTCCTCCAGCCCAAGGGTCAATCCATTCTGCAAGGAATGCGAGAATCTCTGGCTCATCATATCCTTCTGGCTGTTCAAGGCCTCGTAGCGCTTCGCGCGCTGCATCGAGCCTTCTACAAGCGATGTGACCGGCGGCAATAATCATCCGCGCCTCATCGTCTTCGCCGCCTTGTTGAGCCAGTAATTTTCTCGCTCCATCTATCGCTTCAGGCCACAGGCCGCGTATCGCACATTCCAACATCCGCGCTCGTCTTTTTTCCATCTGAATGACTAATTGGTCGCCCTTGACAGATTCAGTTTGAAACCTGCACAACGCATCCAAATCATCACGGAAGGCTGCTGATGAGATATAATTCCGCATCCAATCGCCACCTCCGGCAAGGATAACGCCCTCTCTCCTTTCATCTGGTGAGAGGTCAAACCGCAGTTGCTTCAGCCGATTGAGTTTCCCCATGCTCAAAACCCAGACTAACAGGAAAATCGCTTGACCAGCCGCGATGAACTGCCAAGTTTCCTGCAAAAGTACCTCCTCAGCTAAGTATGGAGATGTAGTTCCGTACGGCATCAAATGGCTGAATTCCTTGTAAGTTTGAAGAATTAGAAGTAGCACAGTATAGCCGCTAAACCCGGCCAAGCCGAAGAAGAGAACTTTGCCTTGCACCTTCCGTTCACTACGAATTTCTCGCGGGCGCGCCAAGATGACCCCCCCAATACCGCCAAAATTCTGGCCTCCGAGGAAGAGGTTCCGGGTCAATTCGAAAATGAAAGCCAACCCTACGATTGCAACATTCATCATCAGGTATGAAGCGAGAGTGATTTCTAGTGCTTTGAGCGAGATGACTTTTTGCAGAATCGGATTATTCTCAACCAGTTGGTAAATTTCCCAGCCGATGATTCCACCCAAATCCAACATGCTGTTCGCATCGGCTGGATTTTCTAGTTCGACATAAATTAAGGTGACAATTCCGTTGATTGCGGTCAGCGGCATTGTGGCTAGGAATACAACGATGATAATCGCTGTGAATCGCTTGGCCAGACCGGGTGAGTCGGGGTCGATGGCGGTCGGTTTCCCTGTGAAAGTTCTCCATTTGTTGACCAAAAGTGTGTTCCAGGAGGCGCCCATTATTCGGCCGTAGGCGAGAATAGTTGGTGCCATGAAAGCCAGAACCGCATATCCTATCCATTTGGCGAGAGTTGTTTCGTCAACGCCACCACCGGACTTTTGGTATCCGATGTAGAGTACTGCTCCTGTCGCTGCCAGCACTACTAACATCGTGACGGCAGTCCCGTAGAGCCGCTTGCCCAAGGACATCGTAACCATCTCCTTGGATGTTCCACTGAGTTGGGCGTAGAGAGTTACAAACGGCGAAATGAGAATCGGGAAGGCGACTAAAACCGCCATGATGTAAAGGACCGGCTCATAGTATTCGTCAGGTCGAATGAGAAGTTCGGCAACAATCAGTAAAATTCCGGCCATTGCTAACAAATATGCAACCATTCCTATGCTTACACCGGGAGTTGAGAGCAATCGCATCACATCCCCCTTCGTCTTTGTCAATCGATGAACCTCGTAGACCTCATCGTCTGTTTCGAAGGCGACTTGGAGATTGGACAGAGAGGCTGGTAACAGAACTCTCCAGAGAATCAGCGCTGCGATTATGGAGATGAGGAGAGGCAAGAGCAAAACCGGGTCAAACACATTCGCTGAAATCACAGTGACTTCGGCAGAAACAGTTGATGGGAGGAAAATTAGGAATGCCACAAATGGCAACATGAATGAGGCGCAGAACACCTTACCTCGTTGCCTCAGCATGAGAGCCCCTCACCGTTCGACTTCTAAGCGATTCGCCCGACAAGAGTCGCTAGCGACTCTCCCATGCGTAGGCGAGTCGAACATTTTTCCAGAGAAAATTAACGGAAAACTGAACGGAAACTAGGGTTGATCTCAAAAGGAAATCTAGCCATATCAACTCGCTTTGAGGAACCTCTCAATGCGATCGAATGCTTCCTTCAGTTCGTCAATGCCCGGAAGGAAGACCATCCTCACAAATCCCGTGCCATATTCGGTACTGAATCCAGAACCATGGACCATGAGAACTTTCTCCTGATGGAGCAATTCAAGAACGAACGCCTTGTCGTCTTGCGCCCACTTTGGGTGGGTCAATTTGGCGAACAGGTAGAATGCTCCATTTGGAGTTTGAGTCTCTATTCCGTCTATAGACTGAATGCGCTCTATACAGTAGTCCCGTTGCGCTAACAACCGCTCCCGATACTCAGCCATCCATTCCCGCGGACCTTCAAGACCTGCGAGATATCCCATTTGACCCGGTGTTGTAGCACACAATCGAGCTCGCATCAACCGTTCCATTCCGTCCCTGACCAGCACGAGTCTGTCGGCTGGGTCATAGAGCGCCAAGAAGCCGATTCGCCAGCCAGGTGCATAGAAGACCTTCGAAACTCCGTTCAATGTGATTACTGGGACTGACGAGTCTAGTCGCTGAGCCATCCCGGCGCATGAAAAGTGGTCACCGGCGAAATTCAACCCATCGTAAATCTCGTCAGCGATGATTGTACAGTTCGGCCACTTAGCAGCAATATCCAGCAAACCGGTAAGAGTCGCCTCATCGGTGATTCCACCAGTCGGATTGTTGGGATTGATGACAACGAGCAATTTCACACTGTCATCCATTTTCGCTCGAATATCATCGAGGTCAACTCGCCAACCATCATCTGGATCCAACCGATATTCGACCGTGCTTCCACCAAAGAGTGGAGGGTAGGTCATGTAGGGTGGATAATGAGGTCCAGGTGAGAGAACCTTGTCGCCCGGTTGAAGGAATGCGGCGAAAATTATCTGCAATGCTTCGGTCACTCCGTGACAGACATAGACATCATCTGCAGAGCAGTCCCACCCTTTGCTTGTTTCGTCAGCAGCGATTGCAGCCCGCAACCTCGGAAGTCCGTAGGAGTGGGAGTAACCGTTTTCCTGTCTCCCAAGTGAACTTTGGAAAGCCTCGACCATGTGTGCCGGCGTGGGCAATCCGGGGTAGGCGAGTGGGTCACCGATGTTCAGTTTCAAAATTTTATGGCCAGCTCTCTCAAGTTCGGTTGCAGGCACAACGACATCGCGGATTGCATACTCAATATTTGCCGCCCGCGCAGCCACTGGTATCGGGTCCAATCTCTCGCCTCCACATGTCCCGAGTCGGTATCCCGTTCTCACTTTGTCGCCGGGGTGACTCCACCCATTTTGCAGACAATCTGGAAATGTTCCTCTGGCACGGGTTGCACACTGAGCCGCTGACCCTTGCGCAGTAACGGCATCCCCTCCAAGGCTGGGTTTTCTTTCATGGTGGGCAGAGATACCTCAACTTTGAAGGCTGAAACAGGCTCTATATCAACCATGAACCAGCGAGGGTTTTCGGGGCTGGATTTCTCATCAAAGTAATTCGAGGAGGCATCCCAACTTGTAAAGTCGGGATATCCTTGTTTGCTCACCTGAGCGACACCTGCAACATGAGGTGGCTTGCAGTTGGAGTGGTAGAAAAGGACGAGGTCGCCGACCTCAAAGTCATCTCTCATCATGTTGCGCGCCTGATAGTTTCGCACACCATCCCAATGGGTTGAGCCATCTGTGACGAGCTGTTTCCAAGGGTAAACATCGGGCTCGCTCTTCATCAGCCAATAGTTCACCATTGAGGATAGCCGCTTGCCGCCGGCACTTTGACTTCACCCATCAAACATCTAAGAGTGTGGAGTAGAATAGAATGCCTCTTCACTTTCGCGAGTGAACTTGCCCGCAGGGTCCAATCGAGCGAGGTCGATTGATGTCGATTTCCACGGGAAATCTTCCTCCCGAGCGACATGACTCACATCAAAAAAAGCAACGCTACCGCTCGCTGTGGTGGGCGGTGTCTACCACGCATCGTGGTCAGAACCCATCGCCGAAGGGGCGAGCACAACCTCTTCGTCTTCTCCTTTGGCGATGAGGCGGGCAGTCCGTATCATCGAAGCAGAACCACCGGTAAGGCCTATTCCACTTTTTACGAAGAATGCGAATATCGCCGGCAGTAGGAGAAGCGCAGATGCAGCGGCGACGATGAGCAGCACGATGATGACAGACACGAATGGCTTGAGTGCCGGAATTGGAATCAGGTATGCTGTTGCTAAACCTGCACAGGTGACGACAACCGCCTCGAACAATGACATCCCTGTTGTGGTACAAGCTTCCTTGATGGCATCTAATGTGCCACCCAGTTCTCGAACTCGATTTGCTATGTGAATTGAGAAATCAACACCGACACCAACGAGAATCGAGCCGATCATCACTGTAACGAGTGAAAGTGAAACATCCATCTGCTGCATCACCAGCCATTGCATCGCCACTGTGAACACGACAGGAATTGTCGTCAAGATGGCAAATTTCGGGTCTCTAAAGAATATTGCAAGAGTGAGTACTGTTGCAATTAGAGCGAATGCAAGTGAAGTCCATTGTGAGCCGACAATCAGTTCGTTCACTTCGATAGTGACCGCTGCCACACCAATCAGTGGAGATGAAGCGATTCCTCCGGGATAGTTTAGGTCAGCGTGAATGTTGACTTCGTCGACAGCCAATTTGGTCTCTTGGACATTCATGAATGGCATATCGATGTAGATCAGACTACGTTGGAAAGTCTCGTTGATGAACAGTTGCCTAGTCTCTTCCGTCAGTGAGGAATAGAATACATCGAGAAGGAAAATCTGCACTCGTTTGTTGGCATCATCTTCAGTGTTGAAAGTAGTCAACACGCGCCAAAATGTAGCGTCTTGTTCGTGTTCCTGGTCGAATATGACATGGCAGACCTCGTTACCAGTACCGCCGGGCACAAAGTCACAGAATGGCAACACAGAAGTGCCGCTTAAATTAACTGACACACCGACTGATTTCATCAAGAAAACGATGCTGACTGCAGTGGTCTTATCGACCGAGTCGGTTCTATTTTCGAGCAATTCAATATCCTGTAATTTGGCGAACGGGTCATCGTTTTCAGAAGTCCCATCATCACGGTCACCGGCAATGTAGCCATCGACCATTAACATGCCAATTTGACCTGCGTTGAATTCCGACGAGTACTGCTTCATCTTCATGATGGGCGGCTGGTCTTCAGGAGCCATCTCAAGCAGGTCGATGTTCTCCTCAACCTGAGTCCTCGCCCATGTGGCTGAAACCAACATCAGGATTAGGAAAATCGAAAGTGTCACCTTAGTCCAGCGAATAGGCTGCTCAACAACGAATTCCACGATACTCGGCGGCGGATGACTCGGTTTCTTCAAATCGAGTAACATCGTGAGATTTGGAACCATGACCATAGTCAGGAAATAGACTACAATGATTCCACCTGCGAGAGAAATCCCAACAGTTTGAATCGGCGCCATCGGAGTACTAACCAGCGAGATGAAACCGATGACAGTAGTCACCGCAGATAACAGAACGGCCTTACCTGTGGACTGTAACGCAATCGCCATTTTTTCTTCGGGAGTGCCCGATTCTTCTGCGTATCTGTTGGTGATGTGAAGGCCGTACGAAACGCCAAGCGCTAACAGAATCGGCCCCACGATAATCACCGTCATCGTGACTTCGTAGTCCAAATATCCAATGATTCCAAGAGTCCACCAGACCGAACAGAGCGTGGGAAGTCCGGCGATAATCACGACCTTTACCCCTTGAACGGGGCGGACCCGGCCGGTTTGGATGAGATCGGAGTGGAACAGGAACAGGCCAATCGCGACCGCTATCACACCTAGTGGGAAGATTTGCCAGAACAGAACGAAGGAGTATTTTGTCACCGAATTTGTAATTGGTACCGGGCCTGTGAGCGTCATTTCTATTCCGAGGCAGCCTGGCCCGCTGCCGTTTGCGCCGTCCGGCCCATCGTAACAACCAGATTCCTCTTCATTCCAGTTGTTGTCCATTGCAGTCTGTTTTATCCAACATTCGGTGTAGGCGATTATGTCGGTTTGCGCCTCTTTAAACCGCTCGTCTGGTGATTGACAGACCTTTGGCACACACCCTTCTTTCACGCCTTCCTCCGGGCAAGCACTTCCTCCGCTAAACCCGGTGTCGACTACTCCAACAATGATTACTGCTCGATTTGGAAATCCAACTGACGAAAGGGCTCCTGCGCCAACATCGCGGAATAATTTGTCCTTGGCGTTCTCGGGTAGTTCGCCGATGATACGGTTGACTCGCTCCTGTTCATCTGGGATGCTGTAACCGCCGAGTGTGTCACCGAGCGAGTCAATTTGACTGCTGAGGTTTTCACCGAGCCCACCATCACCAAGGGCGTTGGAAATGAACGCTTTTGCCACTCTCGGGGCGGATGAATTGACCTCTTTTACAACGGTTGAAACAGATAAAACATAGATGATTCCGTCGGTATCTCCTCCGTCTGATTCTACATAATTGAGTGGCCGTTCGATTGCGTCGAGTTGTTTGAGAATCTCAACATCTGTCACTCCCTGATTTTCGGATTCGACATAGATAATCATCACATTGGTAGTCCAATCCTTTTCGACCTCGTCGAGATTGGCACTTACCTCGCTGCCTTTCGGTAGATAGACCTCCAAGTCGCCGTTGACATTGAGTGATGTCTCGCCGGTATATTTGTCGATGATTCCGGAATTGTAGGTAAAGAAGAGAGTCACTATGAGGCAGAGCAGAACTGTTGGTGCAGGAAACCGGGTCAAAACTCCAAACACTGACATTTGGCGAAGTTCCTTTCGAATCCTCCGAGGCGCAGCCAGTATTGCCTCCATGGCGCCATCAGCGTCGAAATCTTCGAAACGAGTTTGAACCGCATCTCGGACTGCAGACACACCATCGCCGAGCCGTTCCCCGGCGCTCTTGGATGGGTCGGCGAGATTCTCTTCGTCTTCGTCGATATGACTCACCACTAACTCCGTGCTATCGAATCCGCCTTTAATCCCTCATCCCCAACCGTAGCCTTCGGGGGCATTGTTGACGACTCGGCCTAAGGCCGAGGTAAAGTTCGTAGAATTGTCGAACACTTTGGTCGAGGAGAATCTGGCAGTGTAGGTGCGGCAGCCTCATGAATACCAATCATTGCCCGTGAGCCGGAGGACCCTTGCTGTTGACGTGCGATGGGGCCTTAGTGGGAATCTGAATGTCAAAACCGCGGATCGAAGAAAAGCGATGGACAATCGACCTTGAAAAGCGGATTCAAGAGGCGCATTACGCCGACCAAGAAGAGTATAACTCTCGCTACGGATTCAATCCAGATTCTGGCAGAGAACTGTTCGTAATCGATACCCCTCCACCCTACCCAAGTGGCACTTGGCACATTGGAGCAGTGGCACAGTATTCGATGATAGATGTCATCGCTCGCTGTCAGCGGTTAATGGGCAAAGAGGTTTTTTTCCCTTGGGGTGTTGACCGGAATGGAATCAACATCGAATTTACAGTTGAGAAAAACACTGGGAAGAAGATGAAAACTTATGACCGGGCAGAATTTTTGAAATTATGCGAGGAGACGATAGAAGAGTTCACCCAAGCCATGCGAAACACCGCCAACCGGGTCGGGCTTTCGTGCGACTTTTCTAAGGAATACCTCACTGATTCACCCTCCTACCGTGCGGTCACACAGGCCATTTTCGTCGACTTGTTCAAGCGAGGTGATGTGGTTGAAGATTTGCGGCCCAACATCTACGACCCAGTCGAAGGGACTACGATTGCTGAGGCAGAAGTCGAGCGGTTGCAGCGTATGAGCCAACTCGTCGATGTTCAATGGGTCACTGAAAGTGGGGAGCAGATTGTCATCTCGACGACGAGACCCGAACTGATATGCGCGTGTGGAATTGTAGTAGTTCATCCCGATGATGACCGATATCAGCATCTTGTCGGCCAGCAGATTCAACTTCCTGTTGAGGTCGCTGGCCGCAGCACCAGCGTAGAAATCCAAACTCACCCATCCGTCAAATCAGAATTTGGCTCAGGCATACTGATGGTTTGTTCGTTTGGCGACCAAAACGATGTGGCAGTATTCAGGGAACTCGGATTGGCTCCGTTCCAGGCGATTGGTCTAGATGGTTGCATGACCGAAGTGGCCGGTCCTCTTGCTGGCCTTTCAGTTAAGGAGGCGAGGACGCAAGTCATCGAGACATTGCAGGCTGAAGGAAAGGTAGTTGCCATCGAAGAGCGAGAACAAGAAGTTCCGGTATCAGAGAGAGGCAAGAATCCGGTGGAAACCATTCTTTTGAAGGAGTGGTATGTTCGCCAAACCCACATCCAAGAGCGAATCGCAGAGCACGCTGAAGAAATTAATTTCATTCCGCCTCGCAACAAACAGTTCCTCCTCGACTGGATGGAAAATATCTCTATAGATTGGCCCATAAGTCGGCGGCGATGGTATCATACAGAAATTCCGATTTGGTATTCAGAAGATGAAACCAAGGTTGTCGTCCCACCCGCTGGCACCTATGTTCAGCCGTGGCGA
>Ga0209501_10001940_pt1 | contig 22210 bp, 16 predicted proteins | sample ArcticOcean_MG_C_4_FD_187434 | JGI IMG/M metagenome (GOLD analysis project Ga0209501, IMG submission 187434) | Marine microbial communities from western Arctic Ocean - ArcticOcean_MG_CB4_134 (SPAdes) (version 2) | ecosystem: Environmental > Aquatic > Marine > Oceanic | place: Arctic Ocean...
GAGATTCCATCGTCTCGACCTCGGAAATCCCCCATGATCCCGAGATCGATTCCACACGTCAAATCAAGCAGCACCCACTAAAATGCGCGAAGAACCGATAAACATAAGTGCGAACATGCCGGCAGTAAAGCGAGTGAACCCTGCCCAGGATTCTATCTTTTTTGCATCTGCAGGCAATTTCTTTGGTTTGTCCGTTTCCGAGTTCATCGTGATGTTTCTCCTGTCTATACGAATCTGGATTGGTCTGATTGTGCCGCTCAACGGCAAGACAGTCAGCGTATCGTGATGGGGATTCGCGGGCAAATGACAATCGGCGAATTCTACGCCGGAACAAACCGATTCCCGAAATCCGAAGCCAACACGTCGCCCACATGGGACGCTGATGTCCTGACGCGCTGGAAATGACCTGTGAGAATGGCGTGCCAGGGTGAGGCGGCAATGCGGACGACGTATTGTCCGTATCTGATTCATGGCTATACTGGGATGTGGACATCAATCGAGAGTTTCTATCTGCCCTGTCTTTCTCTCAATCGCCCATCCGCGTGAGGACGAGCATGCCGGTTTTTCAACGACGTTCGGATTTCGGTTGGCTGTTATTCCTGGCAATGACGTTGCTGGTGGTTTCTCCCGCCTCGGCGCAGCGCAAGACGGATTTGGCAACCGGTCCGCGCGATTTTCGCTCGAAGAACTTTCTGCTGCATACCGACATTTCCGATGAGAAGGCAAAAGACCTGCTGAAAAAACTCGAATCGATGCTCACGCTGGTTTCCAAGTATTGGGGGCAGCCGAACAGAAAGACCATCGAGATTTTCGTCGTCGAAGATTTGAATAATTGGGCGCAAGGCGGAATTGATCCCCGGGCCATCGGTAGCCTGCGCGGCGGGGGCGGGTTGACGATTGCAGAAGGGGTGAGACTTGGCAACGCGTTTAACATGAACGCCAAGTCGTACGCCGTCACCAGAGGAGGTACGCCGCTGCACGAGGCTGTCCACGCCTATTGCTCGCAAACGTTTGGTCGAACCGGGCCGGTTTGGTACAGCGAAGGCATGGCGGAAATGGGGGCCTATTGGGACCCGAAAAACCCCAGCGTCAATTGTGGCGAATACATTGTCCGCTACATTCGCAAGAGCGAACCGAAGACGCTGAACGAGATTATCAACAGCCCCGAAACAACCGGCGACTCGTGGCAGAACTATGCCTGGCGGTGGGCGCTCTGTCATTTGTTGGCCAACAACGAAAACTATCGCAAGCGATTTCGCCCGTTGGGTCTCGCGCTGCTGCAGAAAAAAAAGACTTCGTTTGAACGCGTTTACGGTTCGATGGCCAAAGAAATCAGTTTCGAATACCTGTTCTTCCTCAACCACCTCGAACGCGGACTTCGCGCCGATTTGTGCAGTTGGGATTGGAAGGCGAAGTACGCCCGGCCGCGCAGAAACAATTCTCTGTTGTCAAAGATTGACGCGAAACGAGGTTGGCAGCCGAGCCGACTGCGAGTCAAGAAGGGTGAAGAATTCCAGGTCAGCGCTGAGGGGACCTGGAAACTTTCCAAAGATAGCGAACTAATTAGCGCCGACGGAGACGACGATGGCAACGGCAAGCTCGTTGGAATCCTGTTCGACGATTACGAATTGAGCAAACCTTTCGAGATTGGCATCTACGGCAAGTTCACAGCCCCCGGCGATGGCAACCTGCTGCTGCGTTGTAAAGACGAATGGCACGAGCTCATCGACAACACCGGCCTCATGACCGTTCGCTTGAAACGGGCCGATGCACCCACCCCTCTGCCGAAACCCAAGCAACTCCGCGACGCCGAATGATCAATCGTCCGGCACCCCGTCATCGAGACACATCGCAGATTCCGCATCTGTAAAGCCGCGACCAGTGGTCGCGGCCGCGCGATGTGACTTGAAGTTCTGTCAAAACCCTCTGCTAGCTCACAACGCCCCTTGTTTTTGAGTGCAGAGTTCGCCCACAACCGGGTTTTGACGGAGCCTCTTGGCGGTGGTGAAGGCTGCAAGCGGGCGATGTCAGTCCATTTCTTTGTCTGCCGTAACCGCGGAATCGATCGTCTTCGCGATTCGGACGGCTTCACGAATCGACCGCTCGAGGTAGTCGTCTTCGCTCCCCGGTTCCGCACGCCCTGAAACGATGTACGCCGAATAGATTTGAGCAGTTGCCTGCAGCAGCGCTATTTCGGACGGTTGCAGAGCGATATAGGAATTGGCCATCGGCGGTACCCCCGGTTGACTTCAGTGCAAGTTTCGATTGCTCAAGGCAGCCAAGATGACACAACGAGTCACAAAAAACCAGCCTATTGTGTTCGTCGCGATTTTGCCAATTCTGACAAGAGCTGTGTTTGGGCGACGGCCGATGAGCGGGCCTGAACGGCGTACCGCAGGCTGGAATTCATCGCGAACAAGCAAGCCACGCTGAGGTTCACCAGTCGTGTCTCATCTTCCCTCGCAACTCATTCGTCGAAAATTCCGGAAACAGACATTTGATGTTTGACCTTTTCGATTGGGATGTGTAGTCTGAATCTCTATTGTGGGTTTTATGCCCGAAATAGTAATAGTATGTGGGTATTAATGGGTTTAATGCCCAAGTGGTCTGCTCGCAATGGATGTGCGTCGCCGGGAATTCAGCGGATGATCGACGTCGATTCTGATGAGCAAGCGCAAGTATGTCGGCCGATTCATTTATAACTGGCGAATGCCGTCGGACGATTGATGATCGGTTTCGCATCACGCTACCGCCGGAAATGGCAGAGGCAGTAACGGATGCAGACGGGGATTCGATCCTCGTGAAGGAGCGGTACGGATGCCTGAGCCTGTGGCGGGCAGCCGAATGGCAGAAGCGACTCGATGACGGAGTATCACTCATACGGCAGAAAATTGACGCAGGCCGCATGGAGCAACGTTGGGGTGAGGTTCAGCGATTGGGGCGGTTGTTATCGACTCGCTCGCAGAAAGTGAAACTCGCCAATCGTTCTCGCCTGCTGATTCCGGACGGCTGTCGTGAGTTTCTTGATGTCAACGCAAATCAGGAGGTGATTGTCGTTGGTGCGGTCATCTGCATCGAAATCTGGAATCCCAAGGCTTGGCAGGAAATTCTCCGCCAGGAAATGCCGGAATTCGGACCGTTGCTACAACAACTCGCAGACTAAGTCAGCAGATTGAACCGCTCAACCCCAACGCACCGTTGGGTTACCCGACCGCAAACAGAAGAGAGAGAGCGAAGGCTCACTCAGTCACAATTTTCCGTGAAACGTGACAGGCTTTCAGGCACCATGGATGGCTTGTTCGGCACGGAGGCCGCTTTCTCTCTTCTGTTTGCGGCCGGGAAATTTTGTTCTTAATCCCTCCGGTTCCAAAGCCCACGGGCCGCGGCCCGTGGGATCGAGCGGTGACATCCGCTGCTTAAGCCGGGAATGCCATCATTACCCGGTGCATTTCTTCCACCGTGGTGATTCCCGCTCTCACCTTGTCCATCGCCGAGTTCTCCAGCGTCTTCAACCCCTTCGACTTCGCCAATTCCAGTATCTCTCCGTGGCTCTTTCCACGTAGAATCGCATCGCGGAGTTCCTGGTCGAACGTCAGGATTTCGAAGATACCGGTTCGCCCGTGATATCCCGTGTGGAAGCACGCATCGCAACCCGCTCCGCGAAACAGTTCGACGCTTTCGGCCTCTGCCGGGTCGATCCCCAATGCTTCGCACATTGTCTGGTCGGGATGATGGCTTACCCGGCAATCGGTACAGACTTTGCGAATCAACCGTTGCGAAATGATGGCCTGCAGACTGTCGGCGACGAACATTGCGGGGACGTCGAACTGTCGGAAGACATCGATGGTTGAGGCCGCATCATTTGCGTGCAGCGTACTGAGTACCAGGACACCGGTCAGCCCGGCGCGGACGCCGATCCGTGCCGTCTCCGGGTCGCGGATTTCGCCAATCATCATGACGTTGGGGTCCTGCCTCAACGCACCGCGCAGGGCCGACACGAAATTCAGGCCAATCTTCGAGTCGATCTGCAACTGGTTGATCCCCTCGACTCGTCGCTCGACGGGATCCTCGATGGTGATGATGCTCTTGGTTGAAAGATTCAGCAACTCGCAGCAGGCGTACGTGGTTGTACTTTTTCCGGAACCGACCGGCCCCACGCTTAGAATTGTGCCGTACGGAGCCGACAGCGCACGTCGCACCGTCTCTTCCTGCTCTTCGTCGAAGCCCAGTTCCCCAAGTTGTGTCAACGTTCCGGCATCGGGCATCAACCGCAGCACGAGACGTTCGCCGTGAATGGTTGGACCGCTACCGACGCGGATATCGCGCTGTTGTCCCAACATCGTATTGGAAATATGGCCGTCCTGAGCCAGCCTGCGTTCGGTGATGTTCATGTCGCCCATCAGCTTCAAACGCGATATCACCTGCGACATCATCGTTGGCGGTAACTGGACAACGTCGTGCAATAATCCATCCACACGCAGCCGCACCCGCAAGCCGCTCGGTGTGGGGTCGAAATGAATATCGGTGGCACCAATCTGGAACGCCCGTTCGAGCAACAAATCGACGAGCGGCGCAGGGCCGACGACATCGATCAGTTCCCTCAATTCTTCCTGCAGCGCGATTTCCCGCGATTCGACCGGAGCCGAGTCGGTTTCTCCCGATTCACTCATCCCTCAATCCCCTACTGCAGACGTTTTTCCTACGCGATGACAGCCGACGGCTGTTAGATCAGGTCGTCATTGCCGCGAAGCTGACTATGCCAATTGCCACAGATGCCAGCAATGCCAACAACGAAACCGTGCGTCGAATTCCGGCTTCGGTCAATGCATTGACCAATCCCAACAGCACACCCAAGACGACACCCCCGACAATGAGGCCGAACATCACTTCGCGGGGCACGGACCATCTGGAATTGAACTGAATTGTCAGTCCCACAACTGCTACGGCAACTGAGACCAACTGCCCCCAAGCCACAATACCGATTCCAGACGACGTGCTGATGCCCAATTCCGTCAGCGCCTCATCCCGGGTATCGACGATCGTCCACACCTTGCTCAAGCCGGAGATTTGCAGGACTTCCAGCACGACCGGATGCTTGCTGATGACAGCCAGCGCGCCCTCCTGCTCTTGGACCGTTTTCCACAACCGGACGACCAGCGCAACCGTCGAACTGCCGATGTACTCCATCGCGCCGAGATCGACGAGCAAATTCCTGGTCTTCGATTGATTCAGGCGTTTGACCAATTGGTTGCCCACTTCGTGAATGTCACCCCACTGCTCGTTGCTGAGCTGCGCTGAGAGCGTGACAACCGTGTACTGGTCTGCGGTTTCCAATTGGTAACCAGATTCGCTTGAGGTCACAGAGAACTCTCCGAATTGAAGTCAAATCATGCCAGCCAAACTCGGGCGAAAGCGAAGTCTTCACGCGTCCCACAGTCGTATCCGTTGTCCTCGGTGCGCAACACCACACAAGCTACCTTTCGGTAACAACGCAGGAAATTCTGTTGGCAGATCTTGAAAACGATGATGGCCCGTGTCCTTCCAGCCGCAACCGGCGAACAAACGCCGCGCTGCATCAGGTTGGATGAGTTACGAACGAACTCTCTACCGAAGGGGTGAAATCAACATCAACATACTCTACCGCAACCTTGCTCATCACAACAGACCCGACCGAGAAAACAACATGTGTGGCCGGTATTTTCGGCGATGTGCGTGCGCTAACCTTGAGGCGCCAAAAGCCGCGCAGCGGTGCGAAAACCCAAACCGACAGCTTGATGTCGAACGGCTACTCAGCGCGACCTCCGACAGCAAGCGAATGGTTGGGATCTATGCCTCGTTCGGCCGGCACTGAGAATTCTCTCCAACGTACTGCCGATTTTCCCGAATTCTCGATACGCATGCCAGTTTTCTTACTCCAGAGCCAGATTCGTAATCGTTCCCCGTCGACAGCGCCCTTGTAGACTGCTAACGTGAAAGTTGCTTGGAATCTGTCGAACAATGAACGATTCGGGCAAATCTTCGGCTTCGCCTGGCGAATGACGGACTGTCGGCAACCTGGACCGCCTGCGTTTCCGTGCCACGACGTTATTCGCCATGACTTTATCGCCACCATCTGCCAATACCCAAGGCTCCGCTTTGTCTGAAGAACCGGCTATCACCGTCCCGGAAAACCAGCAGAAAACTGGCGCGGCCGGTTCGGCTGCGCACTTGCTGGAAGTCGATAGTCTGTCGAAACGGTTCGGCGATCTGCAAGCCGTCGATCAGGTTTCCTTTCATGTCGCGGCAGGGGAAGTGTTCGGCCTGCTCGGTCCCAACGGGGCCGGCAAATCGACATCCATGATGATGATTTGCGGCCAGTTGCCCGCCGACGACGGACAAGTCCGCCTCGATGGCCACCCATTCAACGCATCCACACTCAACCTGCGATCGCTGATGGGTGTCGTCCCACAGGACCTGGCGATTTATCCAGAACTGACGGCCCGCGAAAACCTCGACTTCTTCGGACGGCTGTACGGCATCAAAGGAAAGACGCTCAAGAGCCGAATCGACGAAGTCCTATCGCAGATTGGTTTGACGGACCGAGCGGGTGATCAATCCGGCCATTTTTCCGGCGGCATGAAACGTCGCCTCAACTTCGGCGTGGCGCTCATCCATCAGCCGCGATTGTTGATTCTCGACGAACCAACCGTCGGCGTCGATCCGCAGTCGCGAGCCCATCTTCTCGACTGCATCCGGCAACTCAACGCCGACGGTGTCGCCGTCATCTATGCCAGCCACTACATGGAAGAGGTGCAGTCGATCTGCGACCGCGTTGCGATTATCGATCACGGAAAGATGATCGCGACCGGCACAATCGATGCGCTGCTCGACCGTATGAGTTCTGAATTGTTGTTGAGAATTGCAGAACCCTCGGCCGAGATCCGGAGCGAAATCGAGCAGGTGGCCGAAGTTCGCAATTCGCCCGGCGATGGCGAGCCGCTGACAATCGTCGTCTCGCACGACCAGCAAGCCGACGAATTGACACTCAACGCCACGTTGACCCGCCTGCTACAAATTCTGAAAGCAGGTCACGTGAAACTGTACGAGGTCGAAACAAACGAGCCAAACCTGGAGCGACTGTTCCTCGAACTGACCGGAAAGCGGCTGCGAGACTGACCAATGAAGGCGTGGGAAATCACCCGGAAAGACTTGAAGCTGCTGGTTCGTGACGGACGTACGTTCGTCGTGCTGTTGGCGCTGCCGGTGTTATTCATCTGGATCATCGGCATGATCACCGGCAAGATGACCGGCTTCAACGAACCCAATCGCGTGCTGAAAGTCTCGATGGTCGATGAGATCGACTATGACGCCCTCGGCTTCGACGAAGAGGGAGAGCCGCTCGAAGAGGACGAGGCCAAACGCCTCAAGCAACATGCCCGCAACTCGTTCGTCAAGATTTTCAACGGCATCCAGGAAAAGAGCGGATTCGAGATCAAGGAAACGATCGACGAAACGGATGCGTCCAACAAGCAAAAGGCGGTCGCCAAAGCACTGCAGCAAGTTGATGCAGACGAGGCGAATGTCGCCCTGCGCGTCGGCCCCGATTTCTTCAAAAGAGTTCTGCGCCTGTCACATCGCGACATCATGGACAGCGGCCGCGGCGGCCTCACGTTCCAATTTGCGCCCCCCGAAGAAAACGTGGCCGAATTCGTCGGCAAGCGGGAAGGATTGGAAGAGCGATTGGCGCCCGTCCTGGGCGCTCAAGTCGCAGATCTGAAGATTTATCGGGATGACGTCGATCTGGAAAATGCCGAGATCACCTTTCGGTTGCCCAAGCCGATCGAAATGAAGCTCTTCGATGACGACTGGGAAAACTCTAAGAACTCTGCCCTGTTTAAAGAACTGGCGCAAGCAGCCGAACCGCTCGAATTGCTCGGCATCTATCCGAATGGTCTGAATTCGGGACTCGAGAGTCTCAACATGCGACTGGAAGGCGAAGCACGCGGTTCGGCAACGCACGATCTGATCGAAATCGTTGTTCTGTACAGCACGTTCGACAACATCAAACTGTTTCCGTTGTGCGCAAACAACCAAAGCCGCAGCCAGATTGGCACCAGTTGCAACGAGTTAGACGCCGAGGCGGATGGAGACCCGTTGGCGCTCATGCTGCCGCAGAAGGTGAAGAAGTCGTCCAGCCACGTCTATCAGGAGGTCATTCCCGGCTACACGGTGCTGTTTGTTTTCTTCCTCATCAACATCATGGCCCGCTCGTTCATTCACGAAAAGGCGCTGGGAACGCTGCGGCGATTGCGGATTGCGCCCGTGCGACCCATATCCGTACTGGCCGGAAAGACGCTGCCATTCCTGTTCGTATCATTGATACAGACGGCGCTGCTGTTTCTGTTCGGCAAGTTCTTCTTCGGCATGAGTTGGGGGCCGATGCCCCTGTTATTGCTGCCGGTCATCATCTGCACTTCGCTGGCCGCAACGTCGCTCGGTTTGCTGGTGGCGACAATCGTCCGCTCCGAATCGCAGGTGTCGGCCTATGCCAATCTGGTGGTCATTACCTTCGGACTCATCAGCGGTTCGATGTTCCCCCGCGACTGGTTGCCCGATGTGATGAAGAGCGTCAGTCTCGTGACCCCACATGCCTGGGCACTCACCGCTTACGAACAGATTCTCTCGGCGCACGACCCCAATGTCGGCATCGTTTTGCAATGCTGCGCAGCACTCGTCGGATTTGCGATGCTGTACTTCGCCATCGGCACCGTCCGTTTCGGCAAAGTCGATTGACGTCGGAGAGTTGATTGAACCGGCGAGTGGGGTGTAGAAAGAGGGGGAGATAAGGAGAGGGGGAGACAACGAGGCTGGCGCCGAAAGCTCTTCTCTCCCCATCTGGTCACAACCGGGGAAAGAGCGTCCCAACCAATGCAGCAGCGACCCAACATCTTCTTCCGCCTTGCACTGGCCACCGGCGCGTTGTTTGTCATCACGGTGCTGGCGCTGACGGCGACGATCTTCAGCGACCCGCACGCGCCGGCGGCACGGTTCCTGGACAATCACGGCGGAACACTCATCGCCGTCGAAGTCGCCGCCACTCTCATCTTCGCCTTCTGGGCGATGGCCCTCGACCGCCGACAACAACTGCTCCGCGACGCAAGAGCCAACGCGAAAGACAAACAAGAATCGGATGAAAGTTCGTCGTGACCGCATTCATACAGTTCGGGCGTCGGCAATGGTATCGCAGAGGGAATCGGCCTCTCAGAATGCCGTTTTTACCTTTCTTTACGCTGGGGATGTGATTTGTAACTGTTGTGTATGACAATGGTTGCGACATTCGCTTTGACTCCCACACCACTTGTGACCTAGAATGACATTGAACCGGTTACACGTTTTCTGTCGATCTTAGTCAACAGTGCGAACGTTTTGATTGGCACCAAATGAGTAATCTGTTCCGCACAGGTCCATCAACCACGAGGAGATTTGGAACGGGGAGAACATCATGGGTGACGTCTTAGCGGGTCGTGACGATCTGCGCCGAATGTTTGCGGCGCTTGTGGAGAATACGTTCCACGCCGATTTGGGCGTGGCCGATCCCCGGGTGATCGATTACCTGGCGGACATGCTGGTCCGTTTTGTCCGAATCGACACGATCTACCGGGTCCGCGACGTCGAAGGCCGACGGCTGGAAGAACTGGCCGACATGATGATTGAGGCCGAACAACGGCAGGCGAAACCGAAACGCGAGATTCACCGGCACATCGGCGACTTCGCATTGTTCTGGGCAGGCGTCTACCCCGAAGCACTCAAGCGGCGAAGTTCTGCCGCTTCAAAAGATCATCTGATCGATTACTGCCAACAGGGCAAGCGGTCGTACTACATTGCCAGCACGTTCGATGACGAACCATTTGAACACGAGGCCCCCGTGCTCCGGCGGCTCAGCCAGGATTTCGAGCTGTGCAGCTACGGATTGAATTGCATTCGCCACGAATGGGAACAAATGCGGGACCAGTCGCCGGATGATGCGGAACGAAATTGAGGTGGCCCGCCGCTCCGTCGGCGGAACGTTTTCCGTTCCCGCGGGGCGCGACCCGTGGGCTTTGTGGGTGGGATAATCGTTGCGTGCGGTCGCAATGTTTGTTCGCTTTCATTCTGGCTGTTGTCGGTGTAGGTTGGGCGTTCGATAAGAAAACGCTTTTCACATACCATTCAGCCGGAATAATTCCACGTGCACAATTCCCTTAACTGCGCTGCCTGCGGCTTGGCTCACGATGCCGCTGAACTTCAAAACCTCTGCGATGAATGCGGAAAGCCGCTGCTGGTTGGTTACGATCTGGCTGCGATCAAGGGTCGTTTCACGCCCGATGCCGTTCGCAATCGCACGACTCGTTCCATGTGGCGGTTCCACGATGTCCTGCCGGTGGACGATGCAGCCGACGCGGTTTCGCTGGGTGAAGGCAGCACGCCGTTGTTGAAGTGTCGGCGGGTCGGGGCAGCCGCTGCATTCGAGAATCTGTTTGTCAAAGATGAAGCGTTCAATCCCACCGGCAGCTTCAAGGCGCGGGGAATGTCGGCGGCCATCACGCGGGCCGTCGCGCTGGGCGCAAAGAAAGTTGCGCTGCCTTCTGCCGGGAACGCTGCGGGCGCAGCCACCTATTATGCCGCCCGCGCGGGCATTGAATGTTATCTCTTCATGCCCGAAGACACGCCGCCGGCCAACATTGTCGAAGCGGCCGTGGGTGGCGCGAAAGTCTTTCTGGTCAACGGACTGATCAGCGATTGTGGCAAGCTGGTCAAACAGCGCTGCGAGCGATTTGGCTGGTTCGACCTCTCAACGCTCAAAGAGCCGTTCCGCATCGAGGGCAAAAAGACGATGGGTTACGAGTTGGCTTTCGACATGGCCGACGCCGCCGGATCGACGAAATTGCAACTGCCCGATGTCATCTTTTACCCGACCGGTGGTGGGACCGGGTTGATTGGCATGTGGAAAGCGTTCGATGAAATGCAGCAGCTTGGCTGGATTGGCGAGGAACGCCCGCGAATGGTTGTCGTGCAGGCCGAAAACTGCGCCCCCGTCGTCCGCGCCTTCGAGAAGGGCGCAACGCACGCCGAGATGTTTCCCAACGCTTCGACCAAAGCGGCGGGCCTGCGTGTGCCGGCCGCCATCGGCGATTTTCTGATGCTCAATGTGCTGAAGGAATCCGGCGGGACGGCGGTCACCGTCAGCGACGACGATTTGTTGGACGGCGTGCGAGAGTTCGCCGGCGAGCAGGGCATTTACCTCTGCCCGGAAACGGGAGCGGTTTGGAAAGCGGCGCTCAATCTGCTGGAATCAGGCTGGATGAAACCGTCCGAACGCATCGTGCTATTCAACACCGGCAGCGGGCTGAAATACAACCACCTGTTCCCACCAGACAATTTGCCGCTGTTGGATCACAACGACCCGAACGTGATCGACCAGATCGAATCGTAATCGATCACGTCGCTTGCGGTTTCGCAAGCGTTACTTTCCGCTGACCACGCGCACGACGGCGGCCGATCCTTCGACGTCTTCCAGTTGCACGCGGAGGCCGGTTTTCCGCGTGCTCATGTCGATGGCAAATGTCAGCCGATGACGCCCTTGGGGCAAATCGAGCAGCATCGCATCGGCGAGGGCACGGGGCGTTGAATTGATCCACATCGTCAGTCCGTCAGTCGAGTTCAGCACCAATTGACTTTTCCCAGCCGTGGTCACTTCCAGTTCGCAATGAACGAAAGCCGTTCCCTTTGCGCCCGGTGTGACTCGGTTTCGGGAGAGTTCGGGGAGACCTTCTGTCGGCAACAAGCCAGCGACCGTGCTGTAGGAGGGCTTCCAATTGAAGGCGGCATCGTCGGTTGCTGCGGTCGCGTGCCGGGTGCGGCGAATGCGGTAGATGGCATCGGGTGTTGCCTGCAGCACCCTCCATCGCCGGACGACGCGATCGCGCGAGACCTGAAACTGTCCGATCTTGCCCAACTGCGACATGAACTGTACGAGGTCCATCAATTCTGCATCGGTCAGTTTCTCGGTCAAACCGACAGGCATCAACGATGTGCCGTCAGCGCGTTCCTCGATGCTGCCGCGTGGAATCGAAACTTCCTTATCTTCCGCGTCTCGCAGAACCAGTTCGCGAGCCGACTCGCGAACCTTCACGCCGGTATGCACTTTGCCTTTGTCGGTGACGATGACCAGCGTGTTGTAATTCTCCTTGACCTTCTTATTGGGGACCAGCAGTGAGTCGATGAGATAATCGACCTGCGCGCTGCCGCCGATGCTCACCAGATCGGGGCCGACTTTTCCACCGGCACCGGCAATCGCGTGACACTTCAAGCAGGCAACAGCTTCCCGACGGAAGATCGCTTCACCACGAACCGCGTTACCGCGTTCACGTACGCCGACAATCATCTGCTGCATTTCAGCATCGGTCAGTTTTCGGGCGCCGGTGGTAATGCCGCCCGCCGTCCGTAGTGCTGCTGCCAAGGTGTCCTGTTTCCGCCCGGAAGCAGATGCCTGTCGCAGACCAATCTTTGCAATGTCAGCGGGAATCTTCCGGCCACCCACCGCATTTGCCAAGGCCGCTGCCCCTTGCTTCTGTGACAGGAACGCCGCGAACAATCCTTCCGGCTTATCGGCCGGAGTGAGTTCGGCCAGCACATCGACTGCTCGCGTCGCGGCCTCGTTCAAATCGACTCGCGCTAGCGCGATCGTCGCCGCCATTCGTACTGCGGGCTTCTTTGTCTTGCCGGTCAGACGCAGCAGCAGTTTTCGGCTTTCCGGACCACCCAAATTGGCAATGGCTCCCAGCGCCGCGGATCGAGTGGCCGGTTTTGTATCGGCCGACATTGCCAACCCGATGAGTTTAAACCTCAGTGCTTGGATTTTCCATAGGCCAACTGCCTCCGCGGCCACGGCCTGCAACTGGGGATTCTCCGAGTTCAACAGCGGTCCAATCGCTTTCAGGCTTCCGGCCGGGCGAATCTTGCGTTGGCGGGTGACGGACGTCAGTCCGCGTAACAAAGCCACCCGTTTCGAGGCGGCCTGATTCTCACCGGTCGCCTCATCGAAAACGTACTGTAATTCTCCCGGTCCACCCAATTCGGTGACGACCGCCAACACACTGCTGCGTTTTTCGGCGGCAACTTTGCCCGCTTTCAGCAAGCCGACCAGCGGCGCGATCGCGTTGGTATTGCCCACCGACCGCAGCGCGAAGACGAGCTTGGAAACATCATCGCCAAACGTCAGTTCTCCCGCCTGCACGCGCGGCAACCATTCTCCCTGGAGATCGCGGCATGTTTGCCACAATGCATAATCGATAAAGCGGTCCATCGGAAACTCTAAGACCGTGAGCGCGCTCTCGACGGCCCGCGGGTCGCGAACTGCGCTCAATGCCCGTACCGCTTCCAACCGCACTCGCGGGTTCTCGTCGGCGACTTGTCGGCTGAGGACGCCAACAACATCGGCGACGACATCGAGATTCCGTGCCAACACCCGCGTTGCCCCCGCACGCACACGCGAATCATCCGATCGCATTAATTGGGCTAATAAATCGGCATCGGTGTGCAGCAATGCTTCGTACATCCACAGCGCTTCGAGCCGATGCCGATTGATCAGCGGATCGGTTGGCTTGAGCGAGGCGACCCACTTGGGGAGTTCCGGCAGAACCTCTTTCGCGCCGCGTTCTTTCAAAACCCGTTTGGCCTGTTGCCGCGTCCAACCTTCGGGCGATTCCAATTGCTTGAGCAGTTGTGGAGTCGGCGCTTTGACCAGTTTCGGTCGCTTGACCAACGGACGGCCCTTGTAGGTCACCCGCCAGATTCGGCCGTGCGTGTGGTCGCGGCGCGGGTCGCGAAAATCGACTTCGCCGTGCTGAATGATGGGGTTGTACCAGTCGGCAATGTAGATGGCCCCGTCCGGTCCCATTTTGACGTCGATCGGTCGAAAAGCGACGTGCTTCGTTTTGATCAGTTCCGACATTTCCCGCGACGCGAAACCCGATCCGTCATCGCTGAGGACATATCGGCAAACGCGGTGTCCGCGGAAGTCGTTGGCGATCAGGTTTCCCTGCCAGTCGTCGGGAAGGTGCCGACCATCGACGATTTCCAATCCGCAAAGTTTGGGGCTGCCGGGGTTCAAGCCGTGCAGAATGCGCGGCGCATTGACCGCGGTGAAATACGCCGCACCGGGAACAGCATAATTGATTCCTTCACCACCGGCACCGTCGGTCACAAACGACTGCCCGTACGCATCGAAGTGGTGACCCCACGTGTTCACCCAACCGCGTGCGAACACATCCAGTTGCAGTGTCTCGGGGAGGAAACGCCAGATGCCGCCGCCGTTCAAACGCTTCACACCGTAGGGCGTTTCGATGTGGCTGTGAATGTAAATCGATTGGTTGAAGTAGAGATGCCCGGCCGGCCCCCACCGTAGCGTGTGCAAAATGTGGTGCGTGTCTTCGGTACCAAATCCCGAGAGTACCGTCCGTCGCACGTCCGCTTTGCCGTCGCCGTCGGTATCTTTCAGGTGCAACAACTCGGTGCTATTGGCAACGTAGGCACCGCCGTCACCGGGGGCTATGCCGGTGGGAATCAGCAATCCGCCCGCAAACACGGTTGTCTTGTCGCTTTTGCCGTCGCCGTTGATGTCTTCCAACATCAACACTTTGTCGTTTGCCTTCTGTCCCGGCTTGATGTGTGGATACACCTCGCTGGAGACGATCCACAACCGCCCCTGCGGGTCGAAATTCATTTGGATCGGCTTGGCAATCTTCGGATCGGCCGCAAACAGATTCACCTCGAACCCGTCGGCGACAATGAACGACTTCCGTTCCAGCTCCGGATCGGTGGGCGGAATGTCTTTGAGGTCACGCTGCGCGAAACCTGCCGTTGGCAGGAAGGCAAAAGTTAAAAGGAAAAAGGCAAAAACGCCAAGTGTTTTCAGTTGATGTCTATGCACGATTGTGATCGCTTTCATTTCGATTCAAAAATCTACTCGTTCCCAAGCTCTGCTTGCCCCCTATACCTATTGTACAAGGGGCACTCCCTGGAAGCTCTGCTTCCCTCGATAAACCAGCGACGTGCGAAGCAGAGCTTCGCTTAGGTGCGTTCCCAAGCCGGAGCTTGGGGACGAGGATGATGGGCTATTTCCCCGCAGCAAGGTCGGCCTTGAGGACTCGGACGTTCGTCGAGAGATAAAACGGCATGCCGTCGTTTTCGTAAACCGCTTCACCAAAGATTGCCGCCGAACCGCTTGCCGGTTTCGCAAGTTCGAATGCGTACTCGTTCCCATTTGGCTCAATCTCTTGGGACGTCCACTTCGATTGACGAAAGTCCTGCTTCTCGGCCGTTGCCGACCAGACATACACGCGTTTCGGCTTGATGTCCGATTGAAACGCCAGCTTCGTTTTGGTGCCGTTCGGTGTGTACTTCCACGTCAGTTTCGGCATCTTAAAACCGTTGTGCGCTTGTTGATGCAGTGCGTTCAGCGTGCCCAATACGCGGGTGTAATCTTTCAACCCGTGCCGATTGTTGGGGACGTACAGCACGTACTTGGGTCCGAGGAGATCGTTCCAGTACAGGTTGAGCGAATCGAGCGGCCAGTAGTCGTCGTTGGTGCCGATGATCATCAGCTTGGGCTGTACGATGCGGCCGCGATACGTATAAGGATCGACAATCGTCCGCAGCGCCTTGCCCGCTTCCGATGCGAGGTGATTTTGAATGCCCCGTTCGGTGTAATCGTTGATCTCGGTTGAGTAGCCGCCCCACACGCGCTTCTGGTGTTCCAGATGTTTTTGCATGTTCAACACGTCGATCACCATTGGGGCAATCGCCGTTGCCCGCTTGTCGGTCGCGCCGGTCAGCCAGGTGGTCCAGCCACGTTTCGATGCCCCGGTGACGGTGAACGTCTTGACGTCCAGTTTCCACTCCTTCTTGCCGAACTCCTGCATCACATCCATCGCCCGCGCGGCACTCTTGACCATCGGCAACAGCAGCGGCCACTCCTCGTCCTTCTCTTTGAGAAATTTCTCGAACGTCAGCGCGATGATCTGGTCTTCGTACTTGCCGCCGAATAGGGGCTGCTGCGGCACGTGCAACAGAATCGCGACTGGCGTCTTCATTTGTTCGGCGATGGTTGCAAACAGGGCGGCTTCGCGCGGCAGCCGCGTCTTGTTCTCTGGGTCGGCCAGTTCGTCTTTCCAACGTCCGCCAGCGATGAACAACAACGCGTGTTTCGTATCGGGTTTGACCGAAGAGGGTTTGATGACAAACAGTTGATGCTTCCAGACAATGTCCCGCCACGTCTGCGAGGTGAGAATCAACTCGGCATAATCGACGCCCAGAATCTTGCCGGTCGATTTCTCGACCCACTTGTAAGACGTGTCCGGTTTCGCCAGATAGCGATCAAGCGCGGTGTCGGGGACGGGCACCGGTGACAGCGGCTCCGCCGCATATGCCATCATGGCGCTCAACAAGACCACAAGCGCCGGCAACCCCCGTTTAGCCGCGTGGCCAACGGCCCGCGCGATTGTGCGTTTGGTACGTGACGTGTTTATTGGCAATGACGATTGCGGGCGACGGTGCATCATTTATCCTCTTTCACGCGGATGATTTCGTACGTGTGAGCCACCGGTTTCTTCAGCTTGTTGATTTCTTTTTCCTTCGCGACAATCAGCTTGTCGAACTCCGCAATTTCCTTCGCATTCTGCCCCTGCTCATGCTTGCGGAACCCAGTCAGATACGTAATGTTCTGCGGCCGCCAACTGTAAAAGTAGAGGATGTTTTTGGCGATGATCGTTTGGCGAAGCTTTTCGTATTGCACAACGCTCGGCCCCGGTTTGTCATTCTCGAATACACGGATCGTCTTGGCCAATTTAACGTTGTCGGTCTTTTCAATGACTTGGCCATCGACTTTGATGACGTAATTCCCCGGAGCAAGGTCGGATACGCTTAACCAAAGTTCGCGTGTTGGAAACCGGCAAACGATCTCTGCACTCAGACCGTTATTTGTCGTCTTGATGTTGGCAGTTCTCAGGTTGACTTTGGAACTGACCTTTCCCTCAGCCGTAATCTCGGCAATCGCTATTTTGTCGAACACGTCGGACGCAGATCGCGGGTACAACTCTCCATCCAAGACATAGGATATCCGTTCATGGCCACTATCGGTTGCGTGCCAAGCCTGATCAGTCAATGGCTGATTCCTACTAATCACGCTGCGGTGAAAAGGTATTCCCGCCCTGAAATACATTCTCGCCCTCCATTCTTGAATTCTTTGCATCCTTCGGTCATGGAGTTCATTTACTCCGTATAAATCAACGAAGAACGCACTGCGGTCTCGCGAAATCTCATGGAGCGAATTTCGATAGAGTTGTAAATTCAAATTGTGCTTTTTGCGATTCGGGTAGGGCGGTGTTGTCTGCGGAATCCGCACCGGCGATAGGACCACAAGCCGCACGCCCTTCGCACTCACCTTCGTCAAATCATCCAACAACGTGTTGTACTGCTTGATAAACGCAGGCAGCCCGGCCTTTCCGGCGAAGGCTTCATTGTTGCCGTACCCCACGAAGATCACCGTTGGCTTCAAACGCGTGACGTGTTCGATCATTCGCTTGTAACCGACGGCCGGCGGGTCGAACATGCCGCGGCTATCGGCCCAGACGGTGTCGCCGCTCCAGCCGAGATTGCGGAAGGTGATGCTCTTGTTGGGATAGCGGGCGGTGAGCATCGTTTCCCAGTAGCCGTACTTCTGCGCCCGCTCGATGAGCGTATTGCCCAGAAAAACCACGCGGTCGCCGTCGCGAAGTTCAAACTTCGGTTGATTGGCTGTGGGTTTCTTTGCGTCATCGGCCGCATGCACGCTGCCAAACGCAGTGAAGACAGACGCCACAAGAATGAGAACAAAGCGAAAACGATGCATGTATCACCTCGACCTAATTAGCCCGCCGTGAATACACGGCGGGCCGACTCGCGAATGTTGATTGCGATTTCGAATGTCGGCGCGTTTATAATCGATTGCACGCCGACCGCCGGTGTACTCACCGGTGGCTAAGTATGCGCAAAAAGTATGCCGCACATCATATCACACACGCGGCTGCAATTCGCTACTTCGTCACGTTGCGGATGTGCAAATCGCGTAGTTGGCGGGCATCGACTTCCGACGGTGCGCCGGACAACAGGTCGGCGGCCTTCTGTGTTTTGGGGAAGGCGATGACGTCGCGGATGTTGTCGTAGCCGCAGAACAGCATCACCCAGCGATCCAAACCCAACGCGACTCCACCGTGCGGCGGGGCACCGTAACGCAGCGCTTCGAGCAGGAAACCGAACCGCGATTCCGCCTCTTCGGCTGGCATGCCAAGTAAATCGAACACGGCCTGCTGCGTGGCGGAATCGTGAATACGAATACTGCCGCTGGCCGCTTCGTTGCCGTTGACCACCAGGTCGTACGACAGCGCACGGACCTTGCCGGGATCGGTCTTGATCAACTCGACGTCTTCAGCCATCACTGAGCAGAACGGGTGATGCTCGGCATCCCAGCGGTTTTCGTCTTCGTTCCAGGTCACCAGTGGAAAGTCGATGATCCAGGCGCAGTTGATTTCCTTCGGATCGTACAATTCCAACTCGCGGCCGAGCCGAAACCGCAGCGCTCCCAATGCAGCCGACGTGACAGCGGGCTTGTCGGCGACGAAGAACAACAAATCGCCCGCTTCGCCGTCCAGCTTGTCGATGATTGCCCGCTGATGTTCGTCGCTGAAGAATTTGGCGATGGGCGAATCGAGACACAACCCACCCTCGTTCGCTTTGACACGAAAGAACGCCAACCCTTTGGCACCGTAATCGCCAACGAACGCGGTCAACCCGTCAATGTTTTTGCGACTGTATTTCTCGGCGGCCCCTTTGGCGTTGATGCCACGCACGCGGCCGCCACCGGCGATCACGTTTTTGAAGACGCCGAATTCGCAATCGGCCGCGGTCTCGCCAACGTCGATGAGTTCCATTCCGAATCGCAGGTCGGGCTTGTCGCTGCCGAACCGTTCCATCGCTTCGTGATACGAGATTCGTGGCAACGGCAGCTGCGTCGATGTTCCGCGTACTCCCTCGACCAGCGCGGCGACCAGACCGTCGATGGTGGAGAAGATGTCTTCACGATCGACGAACGCCATTTCGACATCGATTTGTGTGAACTCCGGTTGACGGTCTGCACGTAGGTCTTCATCGCGAAAACAGCGGGCGAGTTGATAGTAGCGGTCGTAGCCGGCCACCATCAGAATTTGCTTGTAAATTTGGGGCGACTGCGGCAGCGCGTAAAACGCACCGGGATGCACGCGGCTGGGAACGAGGTAGTCGCGTGCCCCTTCCGGCGTGCTGCGGCCGAGCATGGGCGTTTCGATTTCCAGAAACCCCTGCGCGTCGAAATAGTCGCGGGTGATTTTGCTGACGCGATGCCGGATTGCCAATGCGTCGTGCAACTCCTGGCGGCGGAGGTCGATGAAACGGTACTGCAGCCGCAACTCTTCGTTGGGCAATTCCTGAGTGCCCGGCTCGAAGGGCGGCGTCTTGCTCTTGCTGTAAACTTCCAACTCGCTGGCGTGAATTTCGATCTTGCCGGTGTCGAGTTTCGGGTTCACGTTATCGCCGCGATCGATCACCGTTCCCGTCGCCCGCAGCACGTCTTCGTTGCGAAGTTTGCGTGCCTGCTCTTGAATCTCCGGTGCGAGATCGAGTTTGAAGGCAACCTGGGTGATGCCGTACCGGTCGCGGAGGTCGATGAACACGACTCCGTTGTGGTCGCGGTAGCCGTCCACCCAACCGCAGAGCGTCACCTCTTCGCCGATGTTTTCGCTTCGTAACTCTCCACAGGTCTTAGTGCGTAACACGCGTCTTCTTCCTTCAATACTTTGAGTGTAATGTGGTCGAGAGTCGAGGGTCTAGAGCTGAGAGCCATCGCGCCGAGTACGTTAAAACTTCGACAGAAACTCTTTGCTCTCGACTCTCATCTCTCGACACCGAATCAACGATCATAGACAGCGGATGCGGCCCCCGCAACGGCATCGGTTGACCCGCCGAACAGCATATGGCGCTTTCGATTTCCTCGGAGTTGGGTTATATTAGTATTTGTTGATGGTTCGTCCTGGATCCTGCCGCTGCGCTTCTTGTGCGGCTTCTGCTGAACCGAAAGACCTGCCGATGTCAATTCGCACTGGTTGGACCTCACTGCTGCTGGCACTGGCTTGGGTTGCGATTGTTGGCGACGCCATTGCTGCCGAACCGTTGCACGTTCGCATCGATCGGCTGGTTGCGGAGAAGTCGCCTGTTCCCGTTGGAAATCGCAGCGACAATGCGGAGTTCCTGCGGCGGATTTCGCTCGACCTGAACGGCCGCATTCCCTCGGCCGACGAAACCCGCGCCTTTCTGGCCGACAATTCTCCCGAGAAACGCGCGAAGCTCATCGACCGTTTGCTGAGCAGCGACGACTATGCGCCCCGCATGGCCGACCTGTTCCATGTGATGCTGATGGAACGTCGCGGCGACGATCCGCACTGGCGGCAGTTTTTGCAGAAATCTTTTGCCGAGAACAAACCGTGGGATCGCATGGTCGCTCAAATGTTGAAACCCAACCCGGATGTCGAGCATTTGCGCGGGTCGGCTTTCTTCCAGACCAAACGGTTGGAGAAGTACGGGCAGAACGCGACCGACTACCCCGGATTGACGCGGGACGTTGGCCGGCTGTTTCTGGGCGTCGATTTGCAATGTGCACAATGTCACGATCATCCCAGCATCGACGACTATCAACAGGTCGATTTTCAGGGGATGTATATCGTCTTTCTGAACAGTTACATTCGCCGCGACACCGACTTTCCGGCGATTGGCGAAAAGCTGCTAAGCAAGAAACTCGAATTCGTCTCGGTGTTCGTGCAAGAACAAAAGACAACCGGCCCGCGGCCGCCGTTCGGCATGGAAGTGTTGATTCCCATGCTCTCGAAGGAAATGCAGTTTCTGATTCCGCCTGATCGCAAGACGCGTTCTGCCGGCGTGCCTCGCTTCAGCCCCATGCAGGTGCTGGCCGACACGCTGCCGATATCAGCCAATCTGCAGTTCAAACAGAACGCGGCCAACCGGTTGTGGTTTGCAATGATGGGCCGTGGCATCGTGCATCCGCTCGACATGCAGCACAGCGAGAATCCGCCGTCACACCCCAAACTGCTTTCGCTTCTGGCCGACGAATTCGCCGCCCACAACTTCGACATCAAATGGATGCTGCGCGAATTAGCTTTGACCGAAACCTATCAACGTTCCAGCTTGTTGTCGGCCGATGCCAAAGAGCCGCCGCCCGAAGCGTTCGCCGTCGCGCTCGAACGTGCGCTTTCGGCCGAGCAATTAATGGGCGGTATGCTGGCCGTCACGGGCGAGCGGGCGATTCTTTTGAAACAGATCGACAAGGAATTGCGTGAGGCCGATCCAAAATTCTTCGACATCCTGCGGGCCAACCCCGATCGACTGTCAAAGAAACGAAATGAGCGACTGTCGGAAATCCGGCAGACATTCGTCACCGCCTTCGGCAACGTCCCCCGCGAACCGGAAATCGAATTCAGCCCGACAGTCAAGGCATCACTGTTTTTAATGAACGAACCGACGGTACTCGGATGGCTTGAACGCAAACCGGGGAATCTCGTTGACCGCCTGACGAAAATGACCGATAGCGCGCAATTGGCCGACGAGTTGTATCTATGTGTGATGTCGCGCCTGCCAAGCGACGAAGAACGAACTGAAGTCGCCAAGTTTCTGACCAACCGCAAAGAGAACCGCGACAAAGCGATTGGCCATCTCACGTGGGCGCTGTTGGCATCGACGGAGTTCAGGTTGAATCACTAAGCTTCCTTTTCTTAATCCTAATCTTACTCTTAATCATAAGCTGCCTTTTTTCTCTTTTTCTCTTTCTTGTCTTCTCTCGTCCCCAAAACACCACTGACCCTCACCAATGCAGAAGTTTGACCACGAAAAACTGTTACTACTCACCGGCGATTGGTATGGACTGGATTTGGTGATTTCGGTAGGAGCGTCTGGTAAGGAGTTTACCAGATGGTCGAATGTTTGCCGAATGTCTCTGAACTTTCCCCGGATGAAAAAACTGAACTCATCGTTCGTCTCTTTGCCGAGTTGCAACTTCTGCGGGATACTGTTGAGACGTTGGAAAACCGGATCGATGTTCTGGAAACGGAGG
>Ga0209501_10001941_pt1 | contig 22210 bp, 18 predicted proteins | sample ArcticOcean_MG_C_4_FD_187434 | JGI IMG/M metagenome (GOLD analysis project Ga0209501, IMG submission 187434) | Marine microbial communities from western Arctic Ocean - ArcticOcean_MG_CB4_134 (SPAdes) (version 2) | ecosystem: Environmental > Aquatic > Marine > Oceanic | place: Arctic Ocean...
TTCGGTGGACCGCATGCGGCATTCTTTAGTTGTCGAACGGCACTACAAAGATCAATCCCGGGACGCCTCGTCGGAGTTTCACAAGACACCAAGGGTCGTCCGGCCTACCGACTAGCCCTACAAACCCGGGAACAACATATCCGACGTGAAAAAGCTACTTCCAATATCTGCACAGCGCAGGTGCTTCTAGCTATAATGTCAGGGTTTTATGCCCTTTGGCATGGACCAGAAGGTCTTACCCGGATCGCTAATCACGTGCATCAGCTGGCAAACCGCTTCGCCACAGGTATGCAGAATGCCGGGCGCCAAATTCGGCACACCAGCTTTTTTGACACTGTAGTGATTGAAGCTCCCGACGACTGTGACCAGTTAATGGCCGCAGCACTGGAGGCCGGCATCAATCTACGGCCACTCGAAGGGGCGGTTGCCGTCAGCTTCGACGAGACCAGCGATGAAAACTTATTAACCGAACTACTCACGGCGCTTGGTGGTGTCATCAGTAATAATAGCCCGGATATTGATCCTGATGGGACATTGCCAGATCACCTCCGTCGAAACACTACTTACCTGCGCCATCCAGTATTCCACAGCTATCGAACCGAAACTGAAATGCTGCGTTACATGCGGCAGTTGTCGGACCGTGATCTAGCCCTAGACCGGTGTATGATCCCACTAGGTTCTTGCACCATGAAACTAAATTCGACCGCCGAAATGATGCCGGTGACATGGCCCAATTTTTCCGCCATCCACCCCTATGCGCCCGAAGTGCAAACCACAGGTTACCTTGAAATGATTACCGAACTGGAAAAAATGTTAGCAACGGCTACCGGCTATGCTGCAGTTTCTGTGCAACCTAATGCGGGGTCGCAGGGCGAGTTTTCCGGGCTACTAGCAATCTCACGTTATCACCAGTCACGGGACGACGGGCATCGCAGTATTTGTCTTATACCCTCATCGGCTCATGGCACCAACCCGGCCTCTGCAGTGATGGCCGGAATGACGGTGGTGGTCGTAAAATGCGATGACGACGGCAATGTTGACGTCACTGACCTCAAAGCCAAGACTGATCTTCACAAGAAGAATCTTTCGGCTTTGATGATTACCTACCCGTCAACGCACGGTGTATTTGAAGAGGCGATATCTGAGATCTGTGATATTATCCACGCCGCCGGTGGTCTGGTCTATGTCGACGGGGCAAATCTCAATGCCCTCGTTGGCTATTGTTCACTGCCCCAAATTGGTGCCGATGTCAGCCATCTCAATCTACATAAGACCTTCTGCATTCCCCATGGCGGCGGCGGTCCCGGGGTAGGCCCTATAGGGGTCACGGAGCATCTGGCGCCATTCCTTCCCGGATCGCCATTGGATGGCAAATTTGCAGTTAGTGCCGCTCCTTATGGCTCGGCTGGCATACTTCCCATTACTTACGCCTATATACTGATGATGGGTCCTGAGGGGCTGAAGAGAGCCACAGCGAGCGCAATTCTCTCAGCCAATTATATCGCGGCCCGCTTGAAAAATCGGTTTCCGGTTCTCTACAGTGGGAGAAACGGTCGGGTTGCGCATGAATGTGTTATCGATATCCGCGGTATTCAGGAGGAACACGGCGTGACCAACGAGGATATCGCAAAACGTCTAATAGACTTTGGCTTCCATGCACCAACAATGTCGTTTCCTGTGGCTGGAACATTAATGATTGAGCCTACTGAATCTGAATCTCTTGCCGAAATAGACCGCTTTTGTGATGCGATGCTGGCTATAGCTGAGGAGATAGATATGGTTGCAAATGGTATTTGGCCGGCTGACAATAACCCTCTAGTAAATTCTCCACATACCGCCAATGATATTCTCTCCGACGACTGGGACTACCCCTATAGCCGCAAACAGGCCGCCGACCCTGCTGGCAACCAACAGGACAATAAATATTGGCCACCAGTAGCCCGTGTAGACAATGCCTTTGGCGACCGGAATCTAATGTGCACTTGCCCACCGCCCGAAGCATGGGATCAGGCTGATGAATAGGAACAAGAGGACAGAGAAATTTCAAAAAGTTAGAAAAGATGCGCTGAAGATGCCCGGCTTTTTTGGTTTACCCCTTACCTAACCTCTAAACTAAGAATACATTGAGACTTCGCTGTAAAATTCTTATTTCCAAAGGTTTTCATTCATAATTTACTATTTGAAATCTCTCAATCCCTTAAGCACTGCATCAAACGGTAATAGAATTGCACCGTGTCGAGGCTTTGCATCTTTAGCAGGTTGCAACGCTTTTAGTGCCTTCCAATGCCCCTTCGGGGGTGCACCATTATCCAAAAGCATCGCCTCCAATTGATCTCTTACATTCTGTATGTCATCGGCTTTCTTACCTATAACATTATTAGCCAACACTGATGCCGACGCCTGACCGAGGGCGCAGGCTTTAATTGTATGGCTATAATCAGAAACCCTTCCCCCTTCAATTCGAAGGTCCACATCGATGGTGGAGCCACATAATGGGCTCCGCAGAGACGCCTGGGCATCCGGCAACTTCAAAGGGTCGGTTCGGCTAATGTTGGCCGCAAGACGCAAAACGTCCTTATTGTAAATATGATCGATCATAGGGTAGCTAAGATAGTCCTCACCTTGTTTGCCCGCAAACATCGGATGATGTAGGTCTTCCCGATAATGAAGGTCTCAGACTTTGATTTCGACATACCCAGGAATTTAATCGCGCAAAAACCTGCTAATCCAAGAGATTCTGCGCGGCTCTTGCATGTGGATGCAACACCCAAGGATGCGGCAATAACGGACCTGCCCAACATTCTGGAACCCGGGGATGTCCTAGTCTTTAACGATACAAAAGTGATACCATCCCGGTTGGTTGGAAAAAGAGTGAATACTAAGATTGAAGTGACACTCCATAAAGAAGTTTCTGGCAGTAGCTGGTGGGCATTTGCAAGACCAGGCCGTAAGCTGAGGGAAGGCGATATTGTTGAATTTGCCCGGAATTTTTCAGCTGAAATCGCTGAAAAAAGAGACAATGGTGAAGTACTTCTTTTATTCAGATGCGGGCAACAAAATCTTCTGGACGTCCTCCACAAGCATGGGATCATGCCTCTTCCTCCCTACATCAAAAGGCCAGTTAGTGGTCGCCTGGATGACCTCGATGATTATCAAACCCTTTATGCGTTGAAAGAAGGAGCCGTTGCAGCTCCTACAGCCGGATTACATTTTACTGAAAATCTCATTTCAGCAATTTCTGCTCGTGGTATCTTGACGGCTTTTATTACATTACACGTCGGCGCAGGTACATTTTTACCTGTTAAAACCCATGACACCGAACATCACAAAATGCACAAGGAGTGGGGCAAGATTGAACAAAAAACAGCCGATATTATTAACGAGGCCCGTAACGCTGGAGGTAAGATTATACCGGTGGGGTCGACGTCTCTCCGCATTTTGGAGACGGCCGCCAATTCAAGCGGGGTTCTTCAATCCTTCATGGGCGAAACGGATATATTTATTACGCCTGGCTACATTTTTAAAATTGCTGATAAAATGATAACCAACTTCCATTTACCAAGATCTACCCTATTCATGCTAGTCGCTGCATTTTCGGGTCTCAATCGAATTAAAATTGCCTACACCCACGCAATTAATCAGCAATACCGTTTCTTTTCATATGGAGACGCGTGCCTTTTGGAAAAAGGTAAGATGAATGAGTAATTTTGAATTTAGAATTACGAACGTAGATGGAAATGCGCGGACAGGTGTTTTGCACACGGCACACGGAGACATCCGGACACCTGCCTTTATGCCGGTCGGCACCGCAGGGACAGTTAAAGCTATGACACCAGAAGACGTCAAAGCTACAGGCTCTGATATTTTGCTCGGTAATACTTATCATTTGATGTTGCGCCCTGGTGCTGAGCAAGTTGCTAAATTAGGGGGACTACATAAATTTATGAACTGGAAACGACCAATTCTTACGGACTCTGGTGGTTTCCAGGTGATGTCCCTAGCCCAACTGCGTGAACTATCCGAAGATGGTGTAACTTTTCAGTCCCACATCGACGGGAAGAAGTACCACCTTACACCTCAGAGATCGGTTGAAATCCAACACCTCCTTGGCGCCGATATCACCATGGTGCTCGACGAATGCCCCAAACACAGTCAACACAAGAAAGACATGGCAGTTTCTATGCGACTATCATCACGTTGGGCTGCTCGATCTAAGGAGGCGTTCATAGATCGCCCAGGTTATGGAATATTCGGGATTGTCCAAGGCAACGTCTTTAAAGACCTACGTGAAGAATCAGCCAATGACCTAAAAAAGATAGGCTTTGAGGGCTACGCTATTGGTGGATTAGCGGTGGGGGAAATACAAGAAGAGATGCTAACGACACTTGACTTCACAATTCCTCATCTACCCCAGAATAAACCCCGCTATCTAATGGGGGTCGGTACCCCTTCGGATATCGTAGAGGGAGTAATAAGGGGAATTGATATGTTTGACTGCGTAATGCCAACCCGTTCCGGTCGAACTGGGAAAGGTTTTACACCGCGTGGAGAAATTAACATTCGCAACGCTCGACATGCCGAAGATCCGCGGCAACTGAACGACAACTGCAAATGTCCCGTTTGCAAAAACTATAGTCGCGCCTACCTCCATCATCTATTTAAGGCTAATGAGATGTTGGGTCCTATGCTCCTTACGCGCCATAACCTCACCTACTATCAGGATCTGATGCACTCGATCAGAAATTCGATTTCCAATAACGACCTCTCTGGATTCATTAAGAATTTCTATCGAGATAAATTAAAGGGCGATGTCGAGCGCCTGGAAACAGACGTCCATCATTAAGATGGTAATATAGGAAAGACGGTCTTGCCCTCTACTTTGACAATGTTCATATTACATTAGTTATAACGGCCGGTTGTGAGGAGGCGGGGGAAAATAGACATGAAAACGAGTAACAAATGAACGAACTCCGTACGGATGTAGTAGATCATCATGTTAACTGGTTTGAAGTGCATCGTGATGCCAAAACACTCGTCAGGAAGCTGATTGGCCTCAGTGCCTGGAAAGGTATAATCGCCGTTACCCGAGGGGGGTTAGTGCCTGCTGCCATCATTGCACGGGAAATGGATATCCGCCACATCGATACGCTTTGTATAGCCACCTACGACGATCAATACATCGGAGACGTTAACGTCATTAAAAAGCCTGCGGAAGCCGTTAAAGATAAAGGCGAGGGGTGGCTGATGATTGATGACCTGGTGGATACGGGCACTACAATTAAGACAGCACGGGAATTTCTACCTAAATGCCACGTCGCTACGGTTTACGCAAAGACGGAAGGTCTCGAATATGTGGATACGTTCGTCCATGAAGTCCCGCAAAATCATTGGGTTTTTTTCCCCTGGGATACGGAACCACAATACGTTGCTCCATTAGTCGACTCTCCAAACGGCGCTGCCTAAGAGATTTATAATTTATCCTCGCACATGAGCATCAAATTTATAGCATTGAGCCGTTTGAAAGCCGCGGACATGATAAGGGAATATGGGACCGGTCGGGATATGGTGCGTCTTTTTTAAACGGATAAGGATTACCCTTTAATTGGATTATCCAGTAATACTTTTCTATCGTAGACCAGGTTTCCCGCCGCGTAAGTTGCCCTGATAGCCCGATCATCGGCTAATACGATTTGCGCAAATAGCAGATCGCCAAGATTGTCGGCTCGATTGGTTCTATTTTCGATCATGGGAGTAGATTTCAGATCAATTACGACTAAATCAGCCTCATATCCGATTGCTATACGACCGATCCTATCATCCAAGTGCATGGCCTTGGCACCGCCCAGGGTAGCGGTATAAAACGCTTCCTCAGGTGAAATCGAATACCCTTGAAGCTGGGAAATCTCATAGGCGCTCTTCATAGTAGCAAATGGAGAGAGGGAAGTACCACCTGCAATATCAGTACCGAATGCCAGTGAAACTCCAGAGTTCTTTAATCTCTCAAATTGGAATAAACCACTTCCCATGAACAAATTGGAAGTTGGACAATGTACAATCGCTGCACCTGTTTCCGCTGCCAACGCGATTTCTGAATCCGAAAAATGAACTCCATGACCATATAGGGCCCGCGGACCTAACAATCCAAAATGCGAGTAAACATCTAGGTAGCTGTCAGCGTCTGGATAGAGTTCATTAACCCAAGATACTTCATCGAGATTTTCAGAAACATGTGATTGAACAAAGACGCCGTCTACACTTTTATAAAGAGCCCCAGCTAGTTCCAACTGCTCAGGTGATGAAGTCGGCGCAAAGCGGGGTGTTACAGCGTATAGGTTTCTACCCCGGCCATGCCACTTATCTATCAGGGCCTTTGATTGATCGTAGCCGGTCTTGGCCGTATCGCGAACGCTAATCGGAGCATTGCGATCCATAAGAACTTTACCTGCTACCACGCGTAAGTTACGTCTACTACTTTCCTCAAAAAACGCGTCGACGGAGACGGGGTGACTAGTGCAATAGACGGCAGCAGTGGTGAAACCGTTCTTTAAGAGCTCATCAAGAAAAAAAGCTGCCGCTTTGTCAGCAACCTCTTTATTTGAAAATCGTGCCTCCTCTGGGAACGTGTACTTATCGAGCCATTCCAGGAGTTGTGTACCATAAGAAGCAATCACGTTAATTTGTGGATAGTGCACATGAGCGTCGATGAAACCAGCGCAGATCAAGTGCTCGCCGTAATCCACTACCGTTGCCTCGTCCGGAATTTTTGTTAGCTCTCCAACATCCGAAATAAGGCCATTTTTGATTACGACAAATCCCTTTTCCCAATAGTCGAATGGTTTGTCATCAGAAAAACCGGAGGGATCCCCATTAAACGTCAGGACACGACCGACTAAAACCAGCGACCTCTCCTTATCAGTGGGATTGGACATCATCAGCTATCTGTAAACAAGAGAGGGCGGGACGGCATTACTCACCGCCACCGCCCTAGCAAACAAAATTACTTCGGAATTTTGCCTTCGATACCTTCAACGTAGAAGTTCATTTTAGCAAGCATTCCATCGTTGGCCCGTTCACCCGCTTTGATAACAATTTTACCCGATTGGTCCTTAATGGGACCTTGAAAAGCATGAACACTACCATCCATTATGCCTTTTCGGGCCTTCTCTGCCATTGCGACTACGTCTGCAGGGATTGCCTTGTTATAGGGAGCCAATTTGACCGTGCCGTATTTGAAACCACCCCAAATATCTTGGTTTCCCTTCCAAGTGCCGTTTAATACCTCTTTTGTACGCTGGATATAATACGGAGCCCAGTTGTTAATTATTGCAGTCAATTGAGCTTTAGGACCATATGCACTCATATCGGAGGCCTGACCAATAGCCCATTTACCACGTTTCTCCGCAACCTGCATCGGTGCCGGAGAATCAGTGTGCTGAAGTATGATATCGGCACCCTGATCTATCAGCGTTTTAGTGGCGTCCGCTTCTTTGCCCGGATCAAACCATGTAAACACCCAGATGATCTTAATCCGCACTTTTGGGTTTACTGAGCGCGCGGCTAAGAATGTGGCGTTGATGCCTCTAAGTACCTCTGGGATCGGAAAAGACGCGACATAACCGAGAACGTTAGATTTGGTCATTTTACCGGCAATAAGACCAGCCACGTGGCGGCCTTCGTAAAAGCGACCCGAATAGGTATTAAGATTCTTTGAACGCTTGTAACCAGTGGCATGCTCAAATTTTACCTTGGGAAATTTCTTCGCGACTTTGAGGGTCGGGTTCATATACCCAAACGATGTCGTATAAATAAGACCGTGGCCACTTGATGCCATCTTTGTAATAACGCGCGCTGCATCAGCTCCTTCTGGCACGCTTTCTACGTAAGAAGTCTTAACTTTACTGCCCAGAGCTTTTTCAAGGGCTTTCCGACCTTGATCATGTTCGTAATTCCAACCGTGATCACTGACAGGTCCAACATATACAAAACCTACTTTAAGATCTTCAGAATTTACCGGGCTAACTAAAGCAAAACCAGAAATCACAATCGCTGCCAGAGACAGCCTTACAAGATAGTTCAGTTTCTTCATATTGACCTCCATTTAATACCAACCCTAACTAGAAGGGTGAAAACTCCTGCCAAGGCAGGCAGGAGCGTTAAGCAGCGACCGCGATGCATCTTTTGAAATCAATACGAGTACAATCACCGTCGCCAAGTAAGGAAACATAGACATAATGGGGGCAGGAATATCTACCCCAATTCCCTGCCCATGCAGTTGTATAATTGTGATACCTCCAAATAGATAGGCTCCTATAAAGGCCCTAAGGGGTTTCCAGGATGCAAACACCACCAACGCAAGTGCGATCCAACCACGACCAGCCGTCATATTCTCTACCCAGAAAGGGGTATACGCCAGAGACAGATAGGCCCCACCCAGTCCAGCAAGAGCTCCTCCAAATAGAACGGCCATCATTCGAACTAACTTAACCGAATAGCCGATGGCATAGGCGGCATCATGATTTTCTCCCACGGCACGCACAAGCAATCCCCAACGCGTCTTATTCAAAAACCATCCTACAAATATAACACTTGCAACAGAAAAGTAGACTAAAAAATCTTGTCCGAATATCAAAGGACCAACTAACGGAGTATCGCTCAAGACAGGAATGTCAAGCTTTGGAAGACCTGGGAATGTTTTCCCTACGTAAGCGTGCCCGATCAAGGCGCTGAGACCCAGACCAAAAAGCGTCAGTGCTAACCCTGTCGCCACTTGATTCGCCAACAGATTTAATGTGAGAACACCAAATATCAACGCCATCAACATTCCGCCTACTGCGCCCCCAATGATCGCCATAGTTGCACTCCCCGTATTAACCCCAATGGCGAAAGCTGCTATAGCGCCTATAATCATCATCCCCTCTATTCCAAGGTTTAATACCCCGGACTTCTCCACCACAATTTCCCCAACGGCGGCAAATACGAGGGGAGTAGATGCAGTGACGATTGTGAGAATTGCTGGTGTCAACCAATCCGGCATCATCCTGCACCTTTAACGTCAAACGAATTAGATGGGTATTGGATTATTTTAGGTGAGCCAAAGATGATCCGATACTTAACGAAGATGTCAGTAGCCAAGAGAAAAAAGAGCAGCATTCCCTGGAACACTCCCGTAACGGCATTGGGGAGGTTCATTTCAATTTGGGCGGCTTCTCCACCAAGATAAGTCAACGCCATTAAGGTGCCGGAGAAAACCACCCCAATGGGATGGAGGCGTCCCAAGAAGGCGACAATAATAGCCGTAAAACCATAGCCTGGTGAAATTACCGGGACAATTTGACCTATTGGCCCCGCGACTTCTATCACGCCTGACAAGCCCGCTGCGCCGCCACTGAGCATTAGTGTCATCCATATAATCCGCTTCTCACTGAAGCCCGCATACCTTGCGGCCATAGGCGCCACCCCAATGACTTTGACCTGGAATCCTACAATATGGCGGGAGAATAGTATCCAAGATGCTAAAGCAAATACCAAAGCAATCAGCCAGCCAATGTGGAGACGCGTTTCCTCAACCAAAATGGGAACCAGTGCGGCATCATGAAATAATCTTGATTCTGGAAAATTATAGCTGTCGGGAGCCTTCCAGGGGCCGTATATGAGAAAACTCAACACAAGCAGCCCAATATAAACCAGCATCAAACTGGTGAGTATTTCATTTGTATTATAATGAGTTTTCAGAAACGCCGGGATTGCAGCCCAAGCCATCCCCCCAAGTATTCCAGCAACCATCATCGCAGGCAGCAGAAATGGTGTCTCAACATTAAAGAAAGCAAGGGCCACCCCCCCACCTGCCAGTGCACCTATAGTCAATTGGCCTTCAGCGCCAATATTCCAAACGTTTGCTCTGAAGGCAAATGAGAGCCCAATAGCAATCAAAACCAAAGGTGTGGCTTTTACGAATAGCTCTGCCCAGCCTGACAGATCTGAGATTGGAGAAATAAAGAATGTAAAAATAGCGTCAAAGGCATTAACGCCAAGAATGGAAAACATCACCATTCCTGAGAGAAGCGTAAGGACCACCGCTATTAGAGGTGAGCCATAAATCATGACGCGGGAAAATTCACGCCTCTGCTCCAATCTAAGGGACATCAGGTGCTTCCTGATGAATGTCTCCTTGAGAATTAATCCCCGACATAAGCAGACCTACCTCGTCGACGGTTATTTTTGACGTTGGGTAACTCCTGGAGAGCCCCCCTTCACATATGACAGCGATCCTGTCCGAAACTTCAAATAATTCTTCGAGGTCTTGTGAAATTACAAGAACAGCTGCCCCATTGCCTGCTAAATCAATTAATGCTTGTCGAATGGCCGCTGCAGATCCAGCATCCACGCCCCAGGTGGGTTGCAAGGCAATCATAACTCTTGGATTTTGAAGTATCTCCCGGCCAAAAATAAATTTTTGCAGATTACCCCCGGATAACGAGTTCGCGGCCTCACGGACGCCGAGTGTTTTCACATTGAATTCCCGGACGATCCTATCGGCATAGGCTGAAGACGCTGAAACACTGATAAATCCTTTATTTAATAGTTTCATTGGTACAGCCGCCGAGAGGAATGCATTCTCCCAGAGGGATAATTCTGGAACAGCTCCATGTCCAAGCCGTTCTTCCGGAACAAATCCCACCCCTGCTTTTCGACGCTCAATGGGTCCGGATAAGCCTTGGGCATCATCTCCAATCAAGATCGCTTCCGCGTGATTGGCAACCACTTCACCACTAAGAACTTCCACTAGTTCACGCTGGCCATTTCCTGCAATGCCAGCTATCCCCAACACTTCCCTGGAACGCACCTCAAAACTAATGCCCTTAAGGTTGACGCCGTATTGATGTGGCGAGTTAACACTCAGATCGTCCACTACTAAGCGGGGTTCGCCGGTCTCCTGATTACCAATTCGTTCTGGTGAAACCAGGTTAGTACCCATCATCATTTCAGCCATAGATCGGGGAGTTTCGTCTTCAGGTATACATTCAGCTACCACTTTGCCCATCCGCATTATAGTGGCAGTGTGACAGAGTTCTTTTATTTCCTGAAGTTTGTGGCTGATGTAGAGAATGGAAACTCCTTTCTCTGACAGACGTCTCAAAGTTTTAAATAACTCTTCTACTTCCTGGGGCGTCAGAACGGAGGTCGGTTCATCCATAATCAGTAGACGCGGGTTTTGCAGAAGACAACGAACAACCTCTATACGCTGGCGTTCTCCAACCGAAAGAGTGTGCACATAACGACTGGGATCAAGCGGAAGTCCATACTGCTTCGATACGTTTTGAATTTTTTCGTCAAGTTTATTTGACGCCAATTCCGCTGAAATGCCAATCGATATATTTTCTTCAACAGTCATAGCATCAAATAGTGAGAAATGCTGGAACACCATACCAATACCGAGTTTCCTGGCGGCATTAGGATTGGCAATTAAATGTTCCATTCCTTCCCAATGAAGTGTCCCGGCATCAGCCTTATGTACACCATAGATAATTTTTACCAACGTACTTTTGCCGGCACCGTTTTCACCTAATAACGCATGTATTTCGCCAGGCATAATCCTGAGGCTCACATTACTATTGGCCAATACCCCTGGATATTGCTTGGTAATTCCTACTAATTCGAGCCTGGGCTTCGTCATGGGAGACTACTGATTTTCTCTTTGACGAATATCATTAACGGCCATCAAAATGGCTTCGGGTGTCGCCGGGGCATTTAATTTTAGAGCGAGCGGACTTTTACTGATGCTTGCCACTGCATCACGAATGGCAAGCCAGACAGATATGGCAAGCATGAGCGGTGGTTCTCCAACGGCTTTAGATCTAAAAATTGTAGGGAAACGATTGGGGGCATCCTCTAATATATGGATGTTGAAATCCGGAGGCACATCACGACTACCGGGAATTTTGTAGGTAGAAGGCCCGTGTGTCATCAAGCGTCCCTCTTTGTCCCACACCAGTTCCTCTGATGTTAACCAACCCATCCCCTGCACAAACGCCCCTTCGATCTGGCCGTAGTCCACTGTCGGATTTAGGGACATGCCGCAGTCTTGGAGGATATCGGCCCGTAGTACGCGTGATTCACCAGTCAGTGTGTCGATAATAACCTCAGAAATACACGCACCATAGGTGAAATAATAAAAGGGGTTACCTTTAAGCTTTATTGGATCCCAGTGAATTTCGGGGGTTTTATAGTAACCTGTCGCCGATAGAGATACACGGTTAGACCAGGTGATTTGGGCCAACTCTGCAAATGGCATGCTGACATTACCGGCGAAAACCCTGTTTTGTCGAAACTCGACGTCACTCTCCGGCACATCAAAGTGCTTCGCAGCAATACCTGCCATGCGTTTTTTGATGGTTTCGGCGGCGTTAAACGCAGCCATTCCATTCAGATCGGAACCAGCCGACGCCGCCGTTGCGGATGTATTAGGTACCTTATCGGTTCTGGTTGCCGAGATCTTAATATTGTTGACATCGATTTGGAAAACTGTCGCAACCACCTGAGCTACTTTAATAAAAAGTCCCTGACCCATCTCGGTTCCACCGTGGTTCAAATGGACACTACCATCGGTATAGACATGAACCAGTGCGCCGGCCTGATTGAGGGGCGGTGCGTTAAATGAAATTCCAAATTTTACCGGCATCAAAGCTATCCCTTTCTTTAATGTTTGATGCCTGGAATTAAAGTTTTTGACCTCTAATTTGCGATCTTCATATTCAACCTCGCGGGCTAGACGATCAGTCAACTCGACTATTATGTTGTCCTTCACTACCTGTTCATAGGGCGTGACATTCCGACCGGACGTCCCATAATAATTAGCAGCCCGGATTGCATCCACTGATTGACCTAAGTGACGTGCGATATGTTCTATAACAACCTCTATTAACAACATACCTTGTGGTGCGCCGAAACCCCGAAACGCTGTATTGGAAACCGTATTAGTTTTACAAGGAAAGCCACTTAAGCGAACATTAGGCAGGTAATAGCAGTTATCTCCGTGGCAAAGTGCACGAGCCAAAACACCGGGACTCAGATCTGCGACATTTCCAGACCGCATCGCCATGACAATTTCAATGCCTTCAATCCGTCCGTCGTCACCAACACCCGCTACATACGTGAACTCGAAGTCATGGCGTTTGCCGGTGATTACCATATCATCGTCACGTCGCAGCCGCATCTTTACGGGGCGCTTCGTCTTTACTGCAGCTAAGGCCGCTGCAGCCGCTATTATACTGGCTTGACTTTCTTTTCCGCCGAAGGCTCCTCCCATGCGACGGACTTCTATTGTGACATCGTTAATTGGGATACCCAGAATTTTTGAAACGCTATGCTGTACTTCTGTTGGATGCTGGGTCGAGGAATAGACTGTGATATCTGTCTCCTCACCTGGTTGGGCCAACGCAATTTGCCCTTCAAGGTAAAAGTGATCCTGTCCGCCGCACGCAATTTCTCCAGAAATTTTATGTCTGGCGGCCGCAATAGTACCTTCCGGATCTCCCCGCCCTATTATTTGTGGGGGATAAGTATATTCCTTACTTTTGAGGGCCTCCGCTATAGATAATATAGGTTTGAGAACCTGATATTCCACGATCACTTCCTTTGCCGCGTGGAAGGCGACGTCATAGTTATCTGCCGCAACCAAGGCAACCGGATGGCCAACATATTGGGCAAATTTTTCAGCTAAGACTGGCTCATCTTCAAACACCGGCGCTATATCATTTCGTCCGGGAATATCTTCAGCAATTAAGACATCGTGCACACCGTCGATATTCAACGCCTTGGTTTTGTCAATTGAATTAATCTTCGCGTGAGCGTGGGGGCTGGTGACAAATACGGCCTCCAACGTACCGGGAGGAGCCACGATATCGTCTATAAATATTGCTTTTCCTGTAACATGCCTAGCGGCGCTGTCATGTTTAACTTTGGCATGGGCACCCCCAATAGTGGCCTGCCTTTCCTCAAAACCATCCATCATGCCGCGACCACTTCCATGAGGTCCTCTGCATCGGTCAGATCACGGTACAGGCGGATAAAAAGATTTGCGGCTACACAAAGACGGTAGTCCTTGGTAGCCCGGTGGTCACTGAGGGGCTTGAAATCGGTGGCAACTGCTAAGCCTACCTTAAGTGCCGTATCTTCCGTCCACTCCTTATCCAGAAACTCTCTCTCACAGGCCACTGCCCTTTTGGGAATTTCTGCCATGCCACCGAATGCTATGCGTATATCTTTGACCCTTAGTCCATCAATTTCGATGCGATAGGCACCTATGACAGATGATATGTCCTGATCGTAACGCTTAGAAATTTTATAAGCCCTAAACTTCTGTTTGTTCTTTAGCTTTGGAATACGAATGCTTTTAATAAACTCTCCTGGTTTCAAATCTGTTTTTCGGTATGCGATGAAGAAGTCTCCTAACGGCAGTTCCCGACTGCCAGATTTGGAATAAAGCGTCAACGTGGCATCAAGCGCTATTAGACACGGCAACGTATCGCCAATGGGTGATGCCGTTCCTATATTTCCACCTATGGTTCCAACATTTCTAATTTGCCGGGAACCTATACGAGTAATTAAGGTCGCAAAGGAAGGGTAAAGCCGCTCAAAATAGGGTAATATCCTGGTATAGGTGGCGGCAGCCCCTATCTCGAGATAGTCTTTAGTCTCTTCAATCTCGCCAAGTTCGGCTACGCTTGACGTATAGATTATGGCTTCCAATGGATCGCGATCTTTGCTGAACAGCAAACCCAAATCGGTCCCACCAGCCAGTATCATTGCTTTAGGATAATCCGTCCTCATCTCTGCCAATTGGCTTAAGTTCTGGGGTGCAAAAAACTTCTGATGATTGTGTTCGTAGCCCTCCCCAGGAATGAGCGGACTTAATTCACCATACAAATCTTTGGTGGCATCCTGACAGGCTTGATGCGCAGCCTGAACAATCGGGCGGTAACCCGTACATCTGCAGAGGTTACCAGCGAGCGCATCATGGATCGTACCATCCGTTATCTTTTCATTGCCTTGGCGCAACGCAAAAAGTGCCATGATAAAACCTGGCGTGCAAAATCCGCACTGGGTGCCTTCACTCTCCACCATGGCGGTCTGAACCGGATCAAAATGACCGTCTCTCGCCAACCCTTCTACCGTGACGACATTGGCACCATCCAACTGAGGCAGAATAAGTAGACAAGAGTTAACGGCTTCATAAAGGGGTTCATCGTCTCCATTTTTCCGCACCACAACAATGGTACAGGCGCCACAGTCACCTTCAGCGCAGCCCTCTTTCGTTCCTGTCTTCCCGGCCGAGACCCTTAAGTAATCGAGCACGGTAGTCGTCGGAGAAACAGCATCCTCCCTACGCAGTTCACCATTGAGGTAAAACTGGATTGTCATCGTGCTTTCTTTTCCCTAGTTCCCTTTGTTTCGGTGATTATGCAGTATATTCAACATATTCGAAGAAAAAACAAAACAGAATAGCCGATTTTGAGTTACTCCTTTGTTTCGCCAGGCATGCCTGACCGAATCCAAATTCCCAGAATATCGCGCTCCGCGCGTGTCATCTTAGTGCGATTGGCGAGCGGCATCACTCGGGTCAGTACCGCCTGCTTCATTATTTTGTCGCTAAATTTCCTGAGATCTTCGACTGTTTCAAGGCGCACCCCCCCTGGCGCTTTATCAAAATCCGGATCACTGGGTCGGGACGCATGACAAGAACTACACCGATCTTTTGTGATTGCCAAAACCTCTGAGACGTCCGGCGGAATTCCACCCTTGAGCCTTAAACTCCTCGGGTCATAGCTGATAAAGAGGATCAGAAGAACCATAAACAACGCGGCGGAAGGCCACTGCCACTTCAGGATACGTCCCTCCGCTCCGGCATTCATTCGATTGAAATAGTCCCGGATTATGCCACCAACAATCAGGATTAGCGCAACCACTACCCAGCTTTCCTCATGGCCGTAGATCATTGGAAAATGAGTGCTGACCATCATCAACAGCACCGGTAAAGTGAGATAGTTGTTATGCGTGGATCTTTGTTTGGCTTCTTGACCTAGCGACGGATCGGGCGTTCGCCCAGCTATTAAATCGGCAACCACCACCTTCTGATTAGGAATTATGATGAAGAAGACATTCGCCACCATGATACTACCTACGACGGCTCCAACATGAACAAAAGCGGCACGCCCGCTAAATACATTGGTAGCGCCCCAGGCAACGAGTAATATTAGGATAAATACTGCAACAGACAGAAGTAGTGAGTTTCTCTCAAATAGCGGAATTCTGCAGAGAATATCATATATGATCCACCCACCAGCCAGAAACCCTATACTCATGAGGATCGCCTCAAATTGGGAGAGATCGGCAATTTCCTTATCGATTAAAAAGCTCTCCGCCCCCCAATAGTAGATGACGCTCATGAGAGCAAAGCCTGAGAGGAACGTAAAATAGGCTTCGTATTTAAACCAATGTAATTCATCGGGTAACTGTTCGGGGGCGACCGTATATTTCTGCATAAGATAAAAGCCACCGCCGTGGACGTTCCAGGCTTCCCCACCTACGCCTGGAGGCAACTGCCGGCGCTTCCGTAAAGATAGATCCAGAAATATGAAATAGAAGGACGTCCCAATCCAGGCGATGCCAGTTATTAAATGCAGCCACCTGAATATCAAATTCAACCAATCTGCTAGGGCAATTTCCATCTATCTAACCGCACTTTTAAAAACCGAATATCCAAGTTCACACTGCAACCCCCGACCATGGGACCATGGCCGGGGGCGCAAAATGAAAGTTGACCTATCTTTAATTTATTGGATGAACTTACTCCTCATCTGTCATAAAGGCATTTAGAAGTGCCGCTACTACGCCGGAAACAACAATACCTGAAACAAATAGAGGGATTGACCAATCGACAAAACTACTCTTTGGAATAGGACCAAATCCCGCCAATTTTCCGAGTTGATCGACTTGCCAAAGACCCACACCAAGACCAACAGATATGGCTACGATTAGCATGTTACGCGTGCTGAAACCTGACTGCCCGACCAACTTCATCCCGGCAGCAGCAATCATACCAAACATCACGACTGCAGCACCTCCAAGTACGGGCGAAGGTAAAGCTGCCACAACCGCCGCCAGTTTAGGTATGAGGCCCGCAAGAATTAGAAAAATGGCGCCAATTGTCACGACGTGCCTACTCATCACCTTGGTGTAAGATACAAGGCCGACGTTCTGGCTGTAAGATGTATTTGGTAAACCACCGAACAAAGCGACCACAGCAGACCCCAATCCATCTGCCATAATACCACCCTTCAATTCTTTATCTGTCGGTTCACGGTTTGCACCACCCATTGTAATCCCTGAAATATCGCCAACCGTTTCTATTGTCGTGATGAATGCCATAATGATCATCAACCCGATAAGGCTTACGGCAGCGGGGCTAGTGAAATCGAGACCGAAATGCTGGTCTGGAAAACCAAACCACTTAGACGTGCCAACTTTAGCCAAAGCCTTGCCATTTACCATGCCGAGTGGAAAAGCAACAATATACCCTATCACCAACCCAAAAAAGATAGAGGCAGCAGACCAAATCCCTTTACCATACCGCCTAATCAACAAAGTAACGATGATAACTAGTAGTGCCATACCCCAATTTGAGAGGCTACCAAATCCAGCTTTACAAAAGGGAGCCGGATATGCTCCACAACCGGCCGAATACTTTATTCCTACGGGGAGAAGCGTAAATCCTATCGTCATCACAACGACACCGGATACGAGGGGGGGAATAAATTTACGGATTTGAGGAATAAAATAGCCGAGGATCATTTGGAATATGCCACCTACTAGAGACGCCCCAAAAACGGCAGCCAAGGTGGCACCACTTTTTAAAGCACCTATCAATATCCCGAGATACGCAAAGCTTGTACCCTGGACGACAGGCAAGCGAGATCCGATCGGACCGATACCAATTGTCTGGATAAGCGTCGCAACCCCGGCAGCCAGCAAAGCAATTTGCACTAGCGGTGTAATAAGCTGTGGCCCCCCTGCCGCTAAAGCAATTAATAGCGGCACGGTAACATTCCCGGCAAACATCGCCAGGACGTGCTGTATACCAAGCGGGATCGCCTGCGCCATTGGAGGTGTATATTCTGTATCCGCTAATTTAGCGGGATCCATGGTTACCTGATCACTCATTTTATTAACCCCTTTGTTTGAATGTAATTATTAATCAATGTCCTTCCAATTTGCCAACTTTTTAACCTCAACTTCCTCGATAGGTTGAATAACTATAAGGTGAAACCAGAAGGGGCACGTGATAATGTTCATTAGGAGATGCAATGCCAAAACGGATAGGTACAATATTAAGGAATGCAGGATCTTCTAAATTCATGCCTTTTCCCTGAAAGTATTCACCTACATGGAATTCAAGCTGATAAGTTCCAGAGATAAACACCTCATCCGCAGCTATGGGTTGGTCACAACGACCGTCCATATTTGTCGTCTTCTCAGTAACAAGATTTTGTCTGCCGCCTGAAATTTGGAATAACTCTAAGCGCAGGCCATTCGCCGGCTTACCATTTGCCGTATCTAATACGTGTGTGGTGAGAAATCCCATCGCCGACTAATTCCCCCCAATTATGGTTAAAATATTAGATAACCAATTTTATCTTTTACCTATCACTGGAAAATGAGCGTAACCCATAAAAATTACCGCTGGCAAATAGTTTTATTGAAATCCTTATAGGAATTCTTCGCTCTTTGTCGAATTTTCATGGGTTATCAAAATGTAAACCAACATGAAAAATCGGCATTAAGAAATTTAGACGTTGCAACTAAAATCGATTTTCTTTTTGTTATACTCAGATAGCTGGCATTATCGCTCCCGCAGGAGAAGTTTTTCAAAATATCATAGGTTTACGACGCATGCCCGATCAAGATTACCCAAGAGACCTGGTAGGCTATGGAGCCAATCCACCAAAGGCTAATTGGCCCGGTGGGGCACGGGTCGCTCTTCAATTTGTCGTCAATTATGAAGAGGGCAGTGAAAACTCCATTCTCCACGGAGATAGTTCTTCCGAAGCATTTCTATCAGAAATAATTGGAGCTGATGCACGCAAGAATGTTCGCCATATGAGCATGGAGAGTTTCTACGAGTATGGTAGCCGGGTGGGCGTTTGGCGTATTTTCAATTTGTTTCGGTCACGCGGCATCCCCGTGACTGTATTTGCGGTTGCTATGGCAATAGAACGGCACCCGAATGTAGTGGAGGAAGCTCTGAAGAATGACTTTGAAATTTGCAGCCACGGCTGGCGTTGGCTCGACTATCAATATATTCCAGAGGATGTTGAACGGGAGCACATGAATATTGCAATCGACACCCACACCCGTGTCACCGGAGAACGTCCCTTAGGTTGGTATACTGGACGCACCAGTCCCAACACCCGAAAACTTGTAGTAGAGGAAGGGGGCTTTCTCTATGACGCGGATGATTATAATGACGAACTCCCCTACTGGACTATCGTAAGCGGCAAAGAGCATTTAGTCATACCCTACAGTTTGGATGCCAATGACATGAGATTTGCGGCGGCACAGGGATTTAATGCAGGGGAACAATTCTTAAATTACCTTAAAGATTGTTTTGACACGTTGTATGAGGAAGGCGCTGAAACCCCTCGAATTATGTCAGTTGGACTTCACTGCCGCATTATCGGCCGGCCGGGACGGTTTGCGGCCCTGAAATCATTTGTCGATTACGCTCTTTCCCACAGTGATGTATGGTTTTGTCGACGAATTGATATTGCAAAACACTGGCGAGAGCATCACCCCTATAAGCACAACCCATGAATGAAATCCATCGATACACCAACAATCTGCCGAGCCGGATGAGCAAAGATGAATTTGTTACCTGCTTCGGTGGAGTTTATGAACACTCCCCCTGGATTACAGAAAAGGTTTGGGAAAAATATTTCACAAAAAATGCTACACCCAACCAGGATACGGCTGAAAAAACCCACCAAATGTTAAGCGCCGTAGTTAATGAGGCAAGCAAAGACGATAAACTCGCGTTACTCCGAGCACACCCTGACCTCGGAGATAGGCTAGCGATAACCGAAAATATGACCCAGGAATCTCTTTCCGAACAAGAGAGTGCCGACTTAACAAATTGCTCACCCCAAGAGTTTGAGACATTTCAAACCCTTAATGCTCAGTACAAAGAAAAATTTGGCTTCCCCTTCATCATGGCGGTTCGCGGCTATAATCGAACAGAAATCCTTGAGAATTTTAAAAAACGGCGCCATAACGATACCAATACGGAGTTCGCAACCGCCCTTGAGCAAGTTCATCTTATAGCTTATCTGCGGCTTAAAGAGATTACCTAATGAGACGGAAATAGCGTGTCAGAACTACTCCTACCACCCTTTGCCTCAGACGTCGTAAACCTAGCCTCTCCCAGAATGGGTGCCGAGGTGATCTATGCGACAGATGAGTTTTTTGCATCTAAAGAACGTTTGATTAAAGATACGGAACCTCAATTTATCCCCGACAAATATGACAATCATGGCAAGTGGATGGACGGCTGGGAATCACGTCGTCGCAGGGATAGCGGCTATGACCATTGTATCGTCAACCTGAAAGCGGGAGGTACCATTGAAGGTGTAGACGTCGATACACGTCACTTTACCGGCAACCATCCACCATACGCATCTATCGATGGAACTCTCTCTACATCCAGCCCAAAAGAAGACACGGTCTGGATGGAGGTCGTCCCCAGGACAGAAATCAAACCCGACACTCACAATTTCATTGAGGTGAAGTCTTGGGAACGACTTAACTACATGCGTTTTAATATTTATCCGGATGGCGGAGTAGCGCGGCTTCGGATCTACGGGCATCCAACCCCTGCTTGGCAGCAACGAGATCCCTTGGGAGTACATGAACTCTCCGCCATTACAAATGGTGGCCATATAGTTGGATATAACGACGCGCACTACGGAAACCCTTGGGTGATCCTTTCTCAGGGTCGGGGTATCGACATGGGAGATGGCTGGGAAACGAGGCGACGACGTGAACCCGGAAATGACTGGATTATAATAGCCCTTGGTGCACGGGGTGTCATTGAACGGATAGAATTAGACACTGCGCACTTTAAAGGTAACTATCCAGACCGTTGCTCTGTCGAAGCAATTACGCTCGAAGACACTAATGAAACCTCTCTTATACATGAGCGTGTAAACTGGTTAAACCTCATGGACGGACAAAAGTTGTCAATGGACCGCATCCACACCTTTGAAAGTGATAAAATAAATTCCATCGGTCCAGCGACCCACCTACGTTTAAGCATCTACCCCGATGGTGGGGTTAGCCGCTTCCGGGCTTTTGGGCGACTAGCCTCCCCCTAAACGAATTAGAGGCGTAATGTTGAACCTCAACATCAGACCCCTTATCCGTGATGAATTTGCCCGCTTCGGCGAGGTAATAGAAATGGACGGCGCTAGATCACACAGCATTAATGAAGGTACAACCGAACGCTACCACGATTTAGCGAACGTAGACGTTAGTGACCGGGAAGGTAAGACACTAATTAATATTTTCAGAGGTCAGCCCCGCCCCCAGCCAATCGAAATCAGAATGATGGAGCGCCATCCTATAGGATCTCAGGCTTTCTACCCTCTTCAACCACACGACTATCTAATCGTAGTTGCTGATGAGGTGGGTTCTCCCAACCCCAGTGACCTCCGCGCTTTTCGAGCGACTGGGGTGCAGGGGGTTAGTTACCAGAAGAATATCTGGCATCACCCTCTATTGGTGATCGTCCCAAACCATGACTTCCTGGTCGTCGACAGAGGCGGTCCTGGTGAGAATTTAGAAGAACACTTTTTCGAGGAGACTGAGGGTTCAGCCGTTTTAAGAGTGTAGGAGCCACACCTCGATGTTTAATTTCAAAATGAGTGTAAACTTCGATGTGTGACAAATTCAATTGGTATGATTTTTTATCTCCACAAAACTTGATATCAATTCCAAATGATTGAATGTCCTATATTAATCGTAGGTGGGGGGCCAGCTGGTTTGAACCTTGCTCTAAACCTCGCCTGGTGGGAGACACCGTGTTTGTTGGTCAACGACAAACCCGATACACCAAACCATCCTCAGGGAAATTCCCACAATGCGAGAACTAAGGAACATT
>Ga0209501_10001947_pt1 | contig 22183 bp, 23 predicted proteins | sample ArcticOcean_MG_C_4_FD_187434 | JGI IMG/M metagenome (GOLD analysis project Ga0209501, IMG submission 187434) | Marine microbial communities from western Arctic Ocean - ArcticOcean_MG_CB4_134 (SPAdes) (version 2) | ecosystem: Environmental > Aquatic > Marine > Oceanic | place: Arctic Ocean...
CCGTCATTCCACGCTGGGGTATCTGAACCCGACCGAATATGAAAGGAGGTGGCAGAGCACACAACAACCGGTTGGACTTACAATGAATGCCAAGCTGGAGACTGTCCACTAAAATGGGGTAACTCCAGAATGCTCAAGATAGCGACGATTCTCTATCAACCGCTCAAGAGCAAAGGATGGTACATGACCGCGCCCACTTGGAAGGTCGTAGTTTGCAATGTACACGGTCTATCACCCCGGTTCGCCAACTCGGATACTTGTGAAAAGCCTACTAGACTTAGGAACTGCACGATTGTGTGCGGCGGCGCAGTTGAATACAATAACGCATCGAAGGACTGAAGCGAGAGGTGGTCGGTGACCGACGAAATGCAGATTACGAACCGTCAACTTGATGCGCTCAAAGAGATTCCCACTCAGACCGTGATAGACGCGCTCTGGGTCAAGGGCTATCCGTCGACTATGATAGAGGGTGCGCGGCCGTTGCAGACCGGACAGCGAATGGTCGGGAGAGCAGTTACGCTGCGGTACGTACCTCATAGGCCAGATTTGGCGGAGGACAAGCCCAAAGGTGTGGATTCGGCGGAATACGTAGCGTTCGAGTTATGTGGCCCTGGCGAAGTGCTCGTCGTCGACGCGCTGGGATGGAAGTATAGCTCCGTCGGAGGGGACATCAAGTTTTTTCGGCTGTTCCAGCGCAAGGTCGGGGGGCTAGTGACAGACGGGGCGGTACGCGACAGCGTATCGTTGAAGGAATACGGATTCCCTGTGTATTGCTATGACACTACTGCAAAGCAAGGCCCGGCTGATTTCTGGCCCTGGCAAGTCAACGACGCGATTCATTGCGGCGGCGTATTGGTCCGGCCCGGCGACGGTATCGTGGGTGATGACGACGGCGTGGTTGTCGTGCCACGCAAGATGGTCAACGAGGTCATCAGAATCGCCCAAGAACGGCACTCTGTCGAAGAGGTGATCAAGGCACAACTCGAAATCGAGAATGTGTCTCCTGGCAAATACTACCCGTTCAACGAACGCACCTGGGCACTGTACGAAGAGAAGACAGGCAAGAAGAGGAACGGGTGAAGTGTTCGCGGCGTGAGGTAGTAAAGACAAGAAACTAAGGAGACAGATATGGAATTCATACGAACAAACCTCGCCCGACCGATGAGCTCGGCGGTCATTCACAGTGGAAGAGTGCTGGAAACAGTCCTAACCGGTATGCCACCTGGCGAGTCCAAGCCGATAGCTGGCGGCGCGGGGGCAGAGTTGCGGGAGATCTTCCACCAACTCAACGACGTGCTCAATGAAGCTGGTGTTGATAAAACCAGCGTGTGCTCGGCGCGTATCTACCTTCAGCACGTCAACCGAGACGTGGGCGAGATCAACGAAGTCTGGAAGGAGTATTTCGGTACGCATCCGCCGAACCGCCGCTGTTATGGCGTCGACCTCCAGTCAGGAATGCTCGTTGAGGCGGGTTTCGTAGCCGAGATGCCAGGCTAATAGACGTATGCAGGGTTTAGTGCGGCGATGTCTGACGTCATAAACGTCAGATTGTGTCGTATGTCTCCTAGCAGTTCATGTGTTGTTCAGTGATTGAGAGGACTGCAGACGTTGACATGGCTCGGTATACTTGACTAAACTCGATACAAGCTAAGCTAAGTGTACGACGTTCGGCTCTCATGCTAGGGCAATCGCAACGCTGTCAACGATAAATCATTCGATGAGGTAGAACCATGACCACCGGGAATTCATCGGTTTCCAATGCAGACCTTGCCGTCGAAAAGAATAACGAGGGCGTTTCTCGGTTCAAGGCTGGCGACCTTGCCGGTGCGGCCAGGGCATTTCACGAGGCGATAGAGTACGACCCATCCCTCGATGAGGCCCGGGAAAATCGCGACATGGCGGTTAAGCGACTGGGTTACGACCCCCTCGTAGAAGACCGCCAACCCAAGAAATCGGCTTCGAGCGAACTCGAGCTCGACTCAGGGGGCGAAACCCTAGATCGGCTAATCCAGTACGGGATGTACGCCCTGGCAGCGGTCATCGGTATTTTCCTTCTGATCTTCATGTATGGTATTCTCGGCCCAGTCGGCATCGTGACGTTGTTGGTGGTGGCCGGAATTGTGTGGGGACTCAAATGGAGTTGGTTGATCCTCCTGCGATAGACCGAACTCATCGGCCAAATGATTGCACTTCACGCTCCACCAGGGATTACTTGGCGGAGCGTTTTCATTCTGCGGTAGGAGGGCTCTCAGTGCCGATCATCACACATGGCGTAACGATCGAAGCACCAGTGGAGTTCGTGTTCAGTTTCCTCGCGAACTTCGAGAACCGGCCTCGCTTCGAATACGGAGTCAGCAAAGTCGACAGGTTGACCATCGGGCCCACCGACCTAGGTACTCGCTTCCGCGAAGTCCGAAGGTTCATGGGCCGCGATACGACCACTGTCCACGAGATTGTCGAGTATGTCCGCGAGCGCACGATCTCGTTTCGGAGCGTGTCGGGTCCGGTACCGATCGAAGGCACATACTCTTTCAGTTCGCTCGGTGAGAGCACTAGACTGACGTTGACGCTGGTGATTTCGCCCAGGGGTGTCATGGCCCCTCTGGGCCGGTACCTCGCCTGGTCCACCAAGCGTGATCTTCAGAAATACTACCGCGTATTGAAGGCCCTCATAGAGAACGCTGGGTAGTCCGAACCGCGGCGACATGAACGTGTGTCGAGGCAAAGTCGTCAAGCTAACTCTGGAATCAGAGTTACACTTGCTCCAAACTCGTTAGTCGCCGAATTCCATTAGCGCAAGAAACGCACGCTTTACACTTCGATTGGGTCAATGAGGCCGTAGTCCCCATCCTCTCTCTGGTAAACGACGCTGTAACTGCCTATTTCGACGTTGCGGAACAGATAAAAGTTGTGATTCAGCATCTCCATCTCCGCGATGGCGTCGTCTACGGTCATCGCGATCATTGGGAACTGCTTCCGCCGGACGACCTTGGTCGTGAATTCCTCCATCTCGTCGGGCGCGGGCATTTCCTCGTCCAACTGAGGAGCCAGGCCATCCGGCAGATTGCGCAGCGCCTTTCGCTCCTGGTTTGAACGATATCGTCGGCCCTTGTAGCGGCGGATCTGACGATCCATGATGTCTGTGGCTGTATCAACCGCTTCGTAGAGGGTCGGAGCACGTCGCTGGGCTCGCAAGGTTTGCCCCTTGACCGCCAGGGTCATCTGCACAACAAAGCGATCTTCCCCGGAACGTGAACCGGTCGTACTGAATTCCATAGTCGCGTCTAGCATCTGAGGCATATGGCGGGTCAGACGGTCAAATTTTCTGTCTACATAGGTTTTAATGGCGGGCGTAACGTCGATGTTCTTGCCACGAATCTTGATTTACAATTGTCGCCTCCAAATCGTGATCGTTTTCGATATGCGTCGAGCAATAAGCTGGGCTACGGCCCCTCAGCAGAGTATTGCCGAATGTTCTTACTCCCTGCAGTAATCTGCGACCGCCGCTTCAGCGCATCCTCGTCCAGGTCCATGCCGAGGCCAGGCGCTTCCGGCAGTCGAATGTACCCATCCTCGACTTCGAAGGGCTGGACAACAATGTCATTGACGACCGGCTCGAAATTCACCCAGTACTCGGTTATGACGAAGTTTGGGATGCACGCCGAGACTTGGATCGTGGATGCCAACGCGATGCCGACGCTGTTGTAATTGTGTGGCGAGACGCCCACGTAGTACGGCTCGGCCATCGCAGCGATCTCCTTCGTTTCGAGGATACCGCCGGTGTTGCACACGTCGGGATTTATTATGTCGACGGCGCGTTTCTCAAATAGCTCTCGGAAGGCCGCCTTCGTATACAGAGTCTCACCCGCGACGACAGGTATGTCAATCTGACTTCTGACCTCAGCCAAAGCGTCGACGTTCTCAACCGGACATGGCTCCTCGAACCAGAATGGGTCTACATCCGCAATGGCCCTTGCAACACGGACCGCGTGCATCGGCGCAAGCCTGCGGTGGACTTCGATCAGCAAGTCCACGTCCGGCCCGACCGCATCACGCACCGCGTGTACATTTTCGATGGCCTTCTCCTCATCTTCGCGGCTAATGTACGACCGCCACGGCCCGGGGAAGGGGTCGAACTTGATGGCAGAGAATCCACGGTCGACCATTTGCTTCGCCGCATCGGCGTACTCATCAGGTGTCTCCGTTTCATCCGACCAGCCATTGGCGTAAACGCGAATTTTGTCGCGGCACGCACCGCCTAACAGGTCGTACACCGGCACGCCCAGGGACTTCCCTACGATATCCCACAGCGCCTGCTCAATGGCGCTCAAGGCCGACCAGAAGTCCATCGCACCACGCCGCGCGGAAAAATCGTCGTATGCCACTTGGGAGAAATGTTTGATATTGAATGGACTGCGCCCGACCAGGTAGTGCCCCAGTCGTTCGACGTGTGCTGCGATAGAGGTATCTCGGTCGGTCTGGGTGTACGCCTCGCCCCACCCATACGTTCCGTCGTCGGCCTCGACCCTGACAAACAAGAGGTTCTTCGGAGCGTTGGCGTTAACCAGATAGCTTCGGACGTTCGCAACCTTCAACGAAATACCCCCAAGTCATGGATGTGTGCCATCAGACTCATAACGATCTCTTATTAGACTACGGGTAGCACCTGCCATATAATGGGTAGTACCACCAATCGCATAGGTACTGTCACCCATGCTCAAGCTAATCCTCAAAGTGATTCTGATTACCGTTGTACTAATGGTAGCATCGCTGGCCTTCGCAGACGAGGCTATTCTGTCGGCGTTGATCCTGTTCACGATCTCGCTGACGGCTGTTTCCCTCGTCCTCGGCCAACTGAATCCATCCGAATCGGTCGATGTAACGGACGGCGAGGCTGCTTAGCTTTTAAAGCGAGCATTTTCAAGCTCAGTTAAGACTGCCCTGTGCGTGCTCGATTTCCATGTTCCCGTTGTATTGCCGCACGCCCACCGTGTGTTAAAATGAAACCCTTCGCCGGATGCAGCACGTGGGCCAATAGCTCAGCTGGTTAGAGCGCAGTCCTGATAAGACTGAGGTCCCTGGTTCGAGTCCAGGTTGGCCCACCAAAGAACCATTGCGTCAACGTATTACGTAGCCACAGCATCCATGCCTTCGATTTCAGTACCCAATACGTAATAGCAATATCCTCCCATGGATCTTATCCAAGAAGCCCTATCCAACAGCAGGACGATTGCCGTCCTTGGCATTTCGGACAAGCCGTGGCGGGCAAGCCACTATGTCGCGCGATATCTCCAGGAGGAGGGCTATCGCATTGTCCCTGTGAACCCAAACATCGATGAGGTGCTCGGCGAGCGGGCCTACCCCGACCTTCTCAGCATCCCAGAATCCATCGACATGGTGGATGTGTTCCGTCGCCCGGAGTTCGTTGGGCCCATCGTGGACGAGGCCATCGAAATCGGTGTAAGGTACCTCTGGATGCAGGACGGGGTCGTCAACGAGGACGCAGCCGAGAAGGCTCGGGCCGCTGGTATAACCGTTGTGATGGACAACTGAACGATGCGAGAGCATCGTCGCCAGTTCGGCGCGAACGGGTAAGGTTTATCGCAACGGCAGGTAACTGAGTGCTCTTTAGCTCCGCGTTTCCTGCAATCGTACAAAGGTCACAAACGATGCGTACACGACAACTCGGCAAGAATGGGCCTCAGGTTCCAGTCATATGCTTTGGGACCTGGCCGCTTGGCGGTGCATTCGGCGCCGTCGAAGAACAGCAGGCCATCGATACTGTCCATGCAGCTCTTGACGCAGGGCTGACTTTCCTCGATACGGCGGAAAATTATTTCGACAGCCAGGCCAAGATCGGCAAGGCTATCGAAGGTCGGCGTGACGAAGTATTTCTCGCCACAAAATTTTCCGGCTCTGACCACTCCACAGAACATATCGAAGCGGCGCTGTCCGAGAGTCTGCGATTGCTGAAGACCGACCATATCGACCTCTACCAGATACATAGTCCGCAGCCGCAATGGCCTATCGAGAATACGATGGCCGAGTTGGTGAAACACCGCGATGCAGGGAAGATTCGCTATATTGGCATCTCCAACTTTTCGGCGGAACAGACGGACGAGGCTGCACAGTACGGCCCCATACACAGCTCTCAGCCTCGGTACAGCCTCTTGTTCCGTGAGTCCGAGGAAGACGTACTGCCAACCTGTTACGAGTTAGGTATCGGGGCCATTGTGTACTCCGTCATGGCGAAGGGCATGCTTGCTGGAAAGTACAAACCGGGTCACCAGTTCTCGCCCGACGACGAGCGCCATCACTGGCCCCACTTCAAGGGCGCGCTATTCGAGCGCATCTATGCCGTCACCGAGAAGCTCAAGGCGTGGGCCAACGACCAGGGCCGGGACATCGTACAGCTTGCCATAGCTTGGCCCTTAGCAAATCCCGCGGTTACGTCGAGTATCGTCGGGGGGCGAACGGTCGAGCAGATGCTTCACGATGCCAGAGCTGCTGATTGGGTGCTGACGGAAAACGATCTCCAGGAAATCGACGAGATTCAGGGCGATCTGAGGCTCGATGCGTCTGGGGAGATCGGTAGGAGGACGAGTGCGAAGCGAAGTTGAAGAACTTCTGCACGGATCGTTCGACTTTCGGATTCACACGAGTCCGGAACCCGACGGCGAGCGCCGCAACGATTATCTTGAGGCGGGCCGCGACGCTCACGAGGCCGACATGGCTGGCTTCGTCCTGATGAAGCATCAGTACCCTACCGCCCTACTCGCTTACACGTTGAATCGGATGTACCCCGGCCTGAATGCCATCGGTTCCATCGCACTTAACGAAGGTGTCGGCGGGCTGAACGCAGATGCCGTCGAGGTCTCGGCCAGCCTCGGGGCGAAGGTTATATGGATGCCGACACGAGACGCGGACTCAACGAAACTTCTCGACACCCCGGACAAGGTCGCTACGATTCTCGATATAGCGAAAGCCAGCGATCTGGTTGTCGCCACAACCCACGACACTTTTGAGGAGAGCAGGATGCTCCTGCAACTTGCCAAGTCCATCGGTGTCGAACGACTGATGCTGTCAAATCCCCTCGCTCGCTTCAATTCGGACGGAGCCAAGGAATTGCTGGCGTTCGGCACGTGGGTTGAGTTGCCCTTTTTTTCGTACTATCCGAGCGACAACGCGGGTGAACGCATGCGGTCGGATATCGAAGCGATTGGGCTGGACCGCTGTATCGTCTCAACCGACTTCGGTCAGTGGACCAATCCGCCGCCGGTCGAAGGCATGCGGATGGCGATAGCGGCGATGCTCGGCGCGGGGATGGACACAGACGTTGTCGCGAAGGTCGTCGGGACGAACCCGCTCGAACTCGTCGGGATCAGCGACTCAGGTTAGGCTAATGCTTGAAGTGGCGAACGCCGGTGAAGACCATAGCCATTCCCTCTTTGTTGGCCGCCTCGATCACCTCATCGTCGCGGAGTGAACCGCCGGGCTGGGCGATTGAGGTTACGCCTCCCTTTGCCGCCATCTCGATGTTGTCGGCAAAGGGCATGAAGGCATCGGACGCCATTGCGCTCCCCCTAGCCTTCTCCCCCGCGATCTTGATCGCGAGACCGATGCTCGTTACCCGGTTCGGCTGACCAGCGCCCATGCCAACAAGGGTATTGTCCGTCGCTAAGACGATTGTGTTGGACTTGATGTGCTTCGACACTCTCCATGCGAACGCCAGGTCGGCAAGCTCTTGGTCTGTCGGTGCGCGTCTGGTGGCAACATTCCATATAGAGGGGTCCTCGTCGATTTTGTCCGCAGTTTGAAGGAGAGCGCCGCCAGTGACGAAGCGTAAGTCGTAGTCGTCGAGTGTCCCCGTTGTCGAGGCGACCTTCAATATCCTCGCCTGCTTCCGCTTCTTGAGGATTTCCAGTGCCTCTGGCTCGTAGTCGGGTGCGACAATGATGTGATAAAGAACGCCACGCATGGCCTTTGCAGTCGTGGCGGTTACCGGGCGGTTGTAAGCTACGATGCCACCGTATGCAGACACGGGGTCGCCTTCGAGGGCGCGCTTATAGGCAGTCGGCTGGTCATCGTGGACGGCGAAGCCGCAGGGGTTCAGGTGTTTTACGATGCACGCCGCCGGCTGTGCGAAATCTGACACAGCCGTCCAGGCAGCGTCCGCATCGAGGTAATTCGTGAAGGACATATCGATGCCGTGGAGCCGCTCCGCGTTGACGATGCCGCCAGTACTCAGTGGGTCCGAGTACACCGACCCTGCCTGGTGAGGGTTCTCGCCATAACGCAGGTCGCTGATCTTATCGAAACCTACGGTGAACTGGCTGCCGGACAGTAGGTCTCCATCGCTCAAGTAGCGCGATACCGCCGTGTCGTACTGGGCAACGTGTCGGAACGCCTTGAGAGCAAGAGATTTTCGCTCATCAAACGTCAGTAAGTCTGCGCCGATATGGTCGTCCTTCCGCTCCTGAATGCGTTGCGTGATCCAGTTATAGTCGGACGGGTCCACGACGACGATCACCGACGGAAAGTTTTTCGCCGCCGCACGAATCATCGTAGGGCCGCCGATGTCGATATTTTCCAGAGCGTCTTTGAGAGTGACGTTCGGCTTGCGAATCGTCTCCACGAAGGGATACAGGCCACCGACGACCACGTCTATCCGGTCGATTTGGTGTTCGGCAAGTTCCAGAACGTGCTCTGGGATATCACGGCGGGCGAGGATACCGGAGTGGATGTTCGGGTGTAGAGTCTTCACGCGGCCATCCAGGATTTCAGGAAAGCCGGTGACGTCGGATATGTAAGTGACGGGCGTTCCGGCCTCGGAGATAATCTTATGAGTTGTCCCTGTACTAACGATCTCGAATCCGGCGTCGGCAAGGACGCTGGCGAAGTCGGCGATGCCAGTTTTGTCGTAAGCGCTAAGGAGTGCTTTCATTCAGTGCTCCTGAGTAAGGATAGATTGGCGGGGCTGGATCGTCACCCCCACTCTAACTCTCCCCCGTTAAGGGGGAGAGGATAAGAACTTGGAGGGAGGGATATGCAAAAAATACTAAAGCGGGGAACGAGTCCCCGCTTTGTGTAGTTTCATTTCGACTAGCCTCGTGAGATTATGCTTCTCCAGGGACGACCATGCTTCGCTTCAGGCCAACTCCAGCCAGCCCGCCGAGAACTGAGCCAATGATAGCGACTAACGCGAGCACAATCGACGTGAGCAGACCGCCCGTGCTTAGCCCTGCTGCGGCCAGACCACCGCCGATGCCCCAAGCGAGAGTCGTCTTGACGGTCCATACCTCATCATTCGAGAGTTCCAGAGCGTCCCACAGCGGACGACCCATCTCGAACATTCGGTCGATGAAAGAGATGCCACCCTCCCCCATGCCACCGATAAACGTAGGGATCCGCTCAGAATATACCGCCGCGATTGCAGTGCCGGTGATCAGACCAGCGGCCAAAACCACTACTATGCGAACCCCACCGTTGTCGAGGCCGAGCCCGTAAATTAAGCCGCCCGTGATACCCCAGAAGAAGAAAACCTTGAATGTCCACTCGACGAACGCGATGGGCACAGAGTCCTTCATCTGGTCTATCCACTCACCGATCATGGAGACCATACTGTTGCTGGCCATCTTGTCGATATCACTCGACAGAGTGTCGAGGACATCCTCGTCTTCGCTTTTCTTCGACATGCGCATAATCGCCCATGCGATGGCCATAATAAGCATCACAACCATGAGGACGACGACGACCCCGAAGAAGCCAGCGAACATGCCCCAGGTGAGGTCGTAGAAGAAGCCGTACTCCCTCTCAGGAAGTTCCCACAGCAGCGCAAGAATAACCCCGACAATCGCGGCTATCCCGAGGTGCATTACAAATACTTTGCCTCTTACGTCGCCCATAGCTTCTCTCCTAATACGTCTTCGGGCTAGCCGCTACAAGTTCACTCGCCGCTCACTCGTCGCTCGAACGACTTCGCCAACGACTCGGGCTTCTGGTACTAGTGACCCGATCTGATCGGCCACCGCCGGATCGCAGACAAGCACCATGCCTAGGCCCATGTTAAATACATGGTACATCTCGTCAGTCTCGATATTACACTGTTCTTGCAAAACGGTAAAGACAGGCGGGACCTCCCAAGTCGACGAATCGAGGTGAGCACCGAGGCCATAGGGCAATGAGCGGGGTAGGTTGTCCCGCAGGCCACCGCCGGTAATGTGGGCCATTCCCTTGATAGTTTCGAGCACCGGCTTAACCATAGGGTAATAGGAGCGATGAGGCTTAAGCAACGCCTCTCCGAGCGTAGCTTCGAGCTCGTCGTAGTGCTCAAACAACGGCGCAGGGTCGTCATCGACGCCGAGGACGTGCCTAACGAGTGAGTAGCCGTTTGTGTGGAGACCGTTCGACGGAATACCGATGAGCAGGTCGCCTTCGCGGATCGAGGAGTTATCGAGCATGGCATCCTTCTCCACTACACCGACAGCGAAGCCCGATAGATCGAACTCGCCGGGCGGAAAGACACCTGGAAGCTCGGACGTTTCACCGCCTACCAGAGCACAGCCGCACTCGTTGCACGCCTTCACGATTCCGCGAACGATGGCCTCGGCGAGATCTGCGTCCATCTTGCCGGTAGCAATGTAGTCAAGGAAAAAGAGGGGCTTGGCTCCGGAGACAATTACGTCGTTGACACAGGCATTGACGACGTCTTCGCCGAGATTCTCAAACTGCCCCATAGCCAATGCAATCTTGAGCTTTGTACCGACGTTGTCGGTTCCCGACACCAGAACGGGTCGCCTGTACCCCGACAGTTCGTAGAGGCCGCCAAAACCCCCTACCCCGCCGAGAACTTCAGGGCCGTGTGTGCTTGTAGCCAGTACCTTAATGCGCCTTTTTGCCTCGTCGGCAGCATCGATGTCGACGCCAGCAGCCTTGTAGGTCTGGGCCGGCTGAGGAGTGACCATCAGAGTTCGAGGGCCAGCTTGTCCATCTCTAACTGGACTGGGATAGGCTGGTTCCCGGTAAAACAGGCCATACAATTCCGGTCTTCAGTCGTCCCGACGGCGTTAAGAACTCCATCGATGCTCAAATAACCGAGAGAGTCGGCATCAACAAAATCTCGGATTTCATCAACCGTTCTGTTTGATGCCGCGAGCTCACCACGGGTCGGAAAGTCGACTCCCAGATAGCAGGGATGCTGGATCGGCGGCGCGGATATCCGAAGGTGTAGCTCTTTAGCGCCACCGCGCCGAAGCATGGCGACGACCTGTGCCTGAGTTGTACCGCGAACAATGGAGTCGTCTACCACCACCATGCGCTTGCCTCGGATATTTTCGAGCAATGGGTTGTACTTCATCCGTACGCCCATATCCCGCAGGCGCTGATCTGGCAGAATAAAGGTCCGTCCAACGTATCGGTTCTTTATCAGCCCCTCACCAAAGGGTATCCCCGACTCCTCGGCGTAACCCACGGCGGCAGGTGTGCCTGAGTCTGGAACACCCATCACGAGGTCGGCCTCGACCGGATGTTCTCTGGCGAGTTCGGCCCCCATCGCTTTGCGGCTGTTGTAGACAAGGTGACCGTCGATCACGCTGTCCGCACGAGCCATGTAGATATGCTCGAATATGCAGGGCGCCCGACGCTGATCGATATTACGCCGATGTACAGTGCGGAGGCCATCGGCATCGATAACCACTGCTTCGCCCGGATGCACGTCGCGGACGTAATCTGCACCGATCTGGTCTAGGGCGCAGGTCTCGGACGCGATCACCCAGCCGCCGTTGAGTTTTCCGATACACAGAGGTCGAACGCCCAGCGGGTCTCGTACTCCATACACGGCATCCTTCGTCATCATGGTGAGCGAGTATGCGCCTTGAAGTCTCCCCATCGTATAGGCGATCCGCTCTGCAAACGTCGCGCCTGGTGCGTTGGTCATCAAATGTGCGATGACCTCAGAGTCGCTCGAAGACTTGAAGTGCAGCCCCCAGGCCTCTAGCTCCGCTCGCAAAGTGAGAGCGTTGACGATGTTGCCGTTGTGGGCTAGAGCGATCTCGCCATCTGGCCCATGCGACATGATGGGCTGGGCGTTTTCGATATTGCTGCTGCCGGTGGTCGAGTAACGGGTGTGGCCGATGCCCAGGTAACCGGTGAGCGTAGACAGATCAATCTCGTCGAATGACTGGGTAATGAGGCCCATCGCCGTTCGGACCCTAATTTGCCTGCCGTCGCTCGTGGCGATGCCAGCACTCTCCTGCCCGCGGTGCTGAAGGGCATGAAGGCCGAAGAAGGTAGTGCGGGCCACATCCTCTCCGGCTAGGAATGCTCCAACGATGCCGCAGGCCTCCCGAGGACTATCCGTTGGAAAAGACATCCTCACCCCCAGTGAGTCGTGGCATAGGTCTGGCCGCCAGTGTACCGGTTTCGAATCGTCTTCTCGTATTATATGGGGGCCGACGAAGCGCGGTCAATGGATGTCTTAGTGTATCGGTCGTTAACATAGGTACCCAGTTTTCTGGCGATGGGGCATTGTAGGCGTATTCATGATTCAACGACGTCGGATGATAACGTGCGCCCGCGGATAGACGGCATCAGCAAGCCAATCAGGATTAGTAGAGCGAGACCAACGGAGGAGCTGATTGTGATCGCTATCGGTACGCCGAATCGGTCGGCCATGGCTCCGACAATCAGCGAGCCGATCGGGCTTGTACCGATAGCGAGGCTCACTACCCCCAGCGCCCTGCCGCGCATACCTGCTTGCGAAACAAGCATCGTTACCGTCGATTGCATTGTGGCGAATCCAGCGGTACATACTCCCAGGAACAAAAGCAAGACCATCGACATAACGTAGACATCCGAAAACGAAAACATAATCAAAAAAGCCGCGGCACCTATGGACCCTCCGAGGAAAATCCTTCCGTGTCGCTGAACGTTGGATGCTGATGCGATAGCGATGGCTCCGGCAGTGGCACCGAATCCGGTGATTGCGTCCATCAGGCCCATCAGGCTGGGACCGACACCGAGCACGTCGCGGGCGATAACGGGAATCAGGAAGCGATACGGAAAGAACAGCACGTTCATAACGATGGTGATGAGCACGACTGCGAGCAAAGTTTGGTGCTTAGACGCGTATTTGAGTCCGACAAGCAGATCGGCAAGTATTCGACGTCCGGTGGGCTGGGTGTTCTCTCTCGCCTCAAGTCTCAGGGCCCAAACCAGTGCTACCGACACTATGTAAAAGCAAACGACAGCGACGTATCCACCTGCTACGTCCACCTGACTGATCAAGACTCCAGCCAGGGCTGGTCCGATCATGTTGCTGGAGTTCATGCCTATTGAGTCGAGTGCAATAGCGTTAGTGACCCCTCGGCTCCCCACCAGATCGTGGATCATCGCGCGGCGCGTCGGCAACTCCAGAGCCCAGGCCGCCCCGACCAGCGCGATCGCCACATAAGCATGCCAGAACTTTTCGTTATCCGTTAGCAAGACTATTGTCATGCCAATGGCTACCGCGAGGCTGACCATCTGCGTCGTGCGAATAAGTTTGAGACGGTCGAAGGTATCGGCCAGTACGCCGCTGAGGAGGCCTACGAAAAGCATTGGCGCGATGGCGAAGAATCCGACCAGGGATACCATCCACGCCGAATCGGTTAGTTCGAGCACCATCCAGCCGAGGAGTGTGGCCTGTATCCAGCGGGACATCATGGAAAAAAAATTGGCGGGCCAGAGAATGCGGTAGCCGGGGTATTGAAACGCCGCCAACGTACGCGGAAGCTGGGTTCGGCCAGGAAGTGTCACGTGTTGGGTATGCCTGAGTGAGGTGTCAGTGCTGGTATTGTACGTCCCGACCAGTCCGTCGGGAAGCGGTCTACAGGGCGCGTAAAGGCGAGTTAATCGTAGAGCGCACTAAACCCACGCCGTTGCGGCGCCGATCGGTGCTATCGGGGCGAGGCGAAGACCGACCAGCGGACGTTGGCTGTCGCCGGAATGGAGGCCGCGATGCACTCCCGGTTCTCGAAAGCGATGCTGTAGTCACCATCTATGGCCGGAAAGAACGCGTAACCAGATTCATAGAGATAGTGTTCGTCGGTTTCGCGCTCTGGATTCTGCTTCGGCGTGAGCGTCTGAAGGGCATTGCCGAATGGGTCGAGTACGACGGGCACTCCACAAAGCCACTGGTCGTCCTTTTGCTGCCACACCTCAACAACAACCTCGACCCGTTCACCCACCTCAGCAGTAACCTTAGAAGTATGAAAGGCGGATTCGAGGAGATCAAATTGCTCTGGGGGAAGCCTTCGCACTTTGAAGGTGTCTGGGCCTTCATTACTTGCGGTCGGACCGCAGGCAAGTAAGATAACGCAGGCCAGCCCGAGTAACGTCAGCACAGATATCTTCATGACTAAAAGGGCAACTCAGCTGGAGTACCGACCGGTCACAAGAAAGGCCGTCTCTCCGGCCGATATGGATGGTGTCGCACGGATGAGGATGACCACGCCGTCCTGCTTAGCGAAAATCTCGTCAAGCACCTCCCCAGCCAGACCAACAACTCGGCCAAGCAGGTCTCCTTCTGCGACTTCTTCGAGTAGCTCCACTTCCGGGACCAGGTAGCCGCTGGCGTTTGTCACGGGAGCCACATCTACATTACCGTCACCGAGAAGGTGGTGAGTCAGTTCCTCGCTTTCGATCTCGCCGTCGAGAATACCAATCGACTTCATGACGTTGTTGACGCCTCGTGCGTACCTACCGGCCTCACCGAGATTCAACCAGCCACCGCCCGGCGACTCGGTGTACAACCACGGAATCCCGCGCTCGTGAGCCCGACTGACCGTGCGCCCATGAGATACATTGGGATGACCCCAAATCACCGGCATACCGAAGGCGAACGCTGCTTCACGCGAGCGCTGGCTCAAGTCGTCCCCGCCTTCGTAGTACCCGATCAGACTCGCCATCTTCCATCGCGTGCCTGAACTGTGCAGGTCGATAACGAAGTCGCCACGATCTATGACCTGCGTCGCCAGAATGTGGGCGATCCGCTCGGTGATGGTACCGTCAACCTTGCCGGGCATAATGCGTGCTAGATTCAGACCGTCAATCGGACTTATTCGGGTACCTGTGGCGAAGGCGGGCACGTTGCATTGCGGTACGCCTATGAACGTGCCTTTCATTGCAATGGGGTCGAGACGTTGATAAATGTCTCGTACGGCGTACGGCCCCTCGTACTCGTCGCCGTGAACACCTCCTAGAGCGACGATGGTCGGTCCAGGTTTCGTGCCCTTGGCGACCAACACTGCTATACGCAGCAGGTCTCCACCGGTAAGAGTTCCTACAGGCAGATAGTAGACCTGTTTCGAGCCAAGGGGCTGTTCTTCAGGCGTAAAATCATGGAAGTGTTCCAACTTCACCATTCGCGTACACACCTCATCGCGGTCGTTTGATTCGTTCTGTAGGTCCTCGAACGACTCGTCGTTCTGAGGCACTTCGAAGGACCGGAAACCCTATTTCACACAAAATATTCCGTCCCACTTCACCAGTTAGCCGGTCAGTACCGCTCGCAGGCTGTCTGCGACGATCTCCGACTCACCGTCCTGGAGGTTATGGGCGACGAACACAAGCGTATCCGTACCTTGAGCCTCAGCGCGAATTCGGGGCGTCATGTTGCTCAATTCCTCAACTACCTGCTCTGCACCTTTTCCGAGGCCGTCTGTGTTCAGATTGACGTGCAGAGAAATGGCCGCGAAGCTGTCGTCATGGGGCATCGACGTATCCGTGACGACGCTGAGATTACGCACAACGTCCTCAATGATGCCGAGCTTCCCGCCTGCTATGAGAATACGTTCCTCGTGGTCAGTGGAGTACCACTCACTCAAAGCGGTGGCGAGGCCAACGATCTCCTGCCGGTCCATCTTCATAGCTCTACCGAAGGGCTTGCCCGATGCTATGAACCCATGACCAACTGCGGCTTCAACCAATTCTTTCTTGCCGCAAAGAAAACCTGTCGAGTGCGGCGCACCCATATACTTTCCACCGAAGCAAGCCAAGTCGGCTTTCTGGGCGTTCTGGCGAAAGTAATCAAGCGGATAAATCTGGGCGGCACAGTCAGCCAGTATGGGCAGACCGTGCTTGTTGGCGAGATCGACGGCCTCGTCGTACGTTACGAGTGTGTCACCCCAGTCTTTTTTGACGAAGTAGGCGATGGCTGCGGTGTTTGGCCCAATGGCGGCCTCCATCTGCTCGATCGTGCAACCGCTCTCGTCGCCAACCTTTATGAGTTTGCCACCGGGGGTCGTATAGCTGCGGTCGTAGGCGTAAGCCTGTGCGGCCTGAAAAACCAATTCGTTTTTCATGCCAGTCGTATCTGGCAACCGGGCCATCTTGTCGGGATCTTTGCCAGTCATCAAGGCAGTGGTACTTAAGACCAGCGCGGAATAACAGCCCGCCGTTGGATACGCCGCCTCGACGCCCAACAGGTCGGCGATTAGCTCACCGGACCGTTCGAGCAGCTCCTCCATCTCGACCCAGTAGCTGCTGGCTTCTTCCATCGCCTGGCGTACCGCCGGCGATGGCGTGGAACCGCCCCAAACGGTCGTATTCCCACTGGCGTTGATAACAGGCCGAGCACCCAGCCGTGAGTAAATGTCCGTTGTCGACATGGTTCCTCCAAAAGCAGGGAATCAAAAACGTCAACCCTTAGGCGTAAAGATTTCGCACGACGCTGTTTCCTAAACAACATTTGGCCAGCCAACATCACGTTTTACGCTTTACGTTTTCTCGGCTACCAGTATAACGCGGAGACGTTCTGCAATCACTTCGGGCTGACCATCGTGCAGTGTGTGGAGGGCGATGCTTAACGACGTGTCGCCATGACCCACGAGTATCTTTGGGATGCCGGAGCCCAGCCCGTCGGCGATGGCATGACCTGACTTCTTCACCACCGTAGGGTCAAATTCAATCGTCATGCTGGCTGATGCATGACTGTCAAGACGATGTACCTCTGTCGAAACCCCGGCGACGTCGTCGATGGCACCCTGGATTATTGCTGCCTTCGAAAGGTACACGAGAATCCGGTCTTCGTGGTCAATGGTCATCCACTCTTCCAGGGCGACCACCATGCCGACGATCTCTTGGCGGTCGACCTTCATCGACCTGCCGAAGGAGCGGGGACGGTCGCCCGACTGGGACGCCACGAAACCCTGCCTGGATGCAGCATAAACGAGGTCTGCCCTACCACACACAAAACCTGTCGAACTGGGTGCTCCGAAATACTTACCGCCAAAGCAAACGAGGTCGGCGGTCTGCGATATCCACCGCATTTTTTCGAGCGGGTACGTCTGGTAGGCTGCATCGATGATCACCGGCACGTCGTGCCTTCGCCCGATCTCCATCGCATCGTCGATGGACACGACCGAGGTATCATAATTGCCGCGAGTTTTGTCTACGTAGCCGATACCAGCGGTTTCGTCAGTGATCGCCCGTTCCATCTGCTCAGGCGTGCATCCCGTATTGTCACCAACTAAAACGAGTTCTCCTCCGGGTACTACGTAGCACCTGTCATAAAAGTAGCGCTGCTTCTGCTGGAAGATGAATTCGCTCTTCATCCCAGTGGTGTCGGGCAGTTTGGCGAGGTTTTCCTTCTCCACCCCTGCCATGACGCCGGCAGCTGCGTGAACTATTGCCGACGCACACCCTGACGTGATGAACGCGGCCTCGACTCCGAGCAACTCTGCTACACGCTTGCCCGTCTGCTCCATGAGTTCGGGCATATCGCAATAGTAGTAATTGGCCTCGTCCATTGCCTGTTTGGCTTTGGCACTGGGCGTCGACCCACCAAGGGTGGTCTTGTTACCGATGCCGTTAATGACCGGCGTGACACCGAGCCTGCTGTAGATATCTGTCATAACAGTTCTCTTAAGCGTCTCAGCCGAGAATCGACTGGTCCCAATCCACCCATTCGCGAATACCACTCGCCTCGACAGTTTTCATATAGGCGTCTTTGTGAGCCTGCGAGTAACCGGCTTGCGCAGGAAAGTGCGGCCCGGTCTCCATGCCAAGTGCGCTGAGGCGAAGCCGGGCGTCGGGCCCCTCGCCCATGCCAGCGGACGACAACTCGCCAGGTTTGACGGCATTGAGATTGGGGTCGATTCGCATATTCAGTTCGAGCTCGTCGAACTCGTCCCACCGCTGCTCTTGGACAAGCTGCCATCGGTGCAGAGATAGCCGAGGGGCTACGTTGACCATAAAGTCGGTAAATCCTCGCGCGCCCATCTTGTAGCCGATGGACATAATTCCGCCATTGCTGATGAAGCTAGTCTGATCTCCAAACAGCCGGATCATGTCTATGTAGTGCTGCGCAGAGCCGGCGGACCACTTGACACCGGCGAAGTTCTCAATTGTTATGAGCCGCTCAATCAAGGTCCGAGAAAAGTTGTATCCGGCGGGCATCGCCCACGGCGTGTTATACGCCATAATGCCAATATCGGCATGGTCACTAATGTACTGGTAGTGACCAAATATCTCGTCTTCCTTGGGCTGCAGGTAGCGTGGTGGGGCGCATTGGATGAACTCCAGTCCGAGATCGGCAGCATACTTGGCTTTTCGGGCGGCCCGACGCGCACTCAACTCGAAGACGCCGATGCCGGTCGGTACTTTACCGTCTGCCGCCTCTGCGACGGTGCTTGCCATCGCCTCCCACTCATAGTCGTCGAGGAAATATCCCTCGCCAAGTCCGCCCGCGATGAACATCACGGAGTTGCTCTCGTCGATGCCCTGGTCGAGCAACCAACGGATGTGAGTTTTCGACTTATCGAGTTCGAGGTTGAACTCGTCATCGTTAAAGGTTGGCAGCGATACCGAGATGCCCTTCAATCTATCTGTACGTGAAATGGTCATATTGCTCCTTATGAAATCATCAAGTCGCCGCCGTTGATGTCGAGGGAAGCGCCGGTGATGTAAGCAGCGCCGTCGGACGCAAGAAAGGCGACCAGTTCGGCCACCTCTTCTGGCTCGCAGATGCGGGATATCGGAAAGCTGTCGAGGAATTTTTGTAAGCACTCCGGCGAGACGTTCTCTTGAACCATCTCCGTGTTTACCAAACCGGGACAGACGGCGTTGACTGTGATGCCGAACGGTGCGAGCTCTTTGGCAGTCGCGCGGGTCAAACCCAAAATCCCCGCTTTGGCGGCTGTGTAATGGGGGCCACCCAGGGTGCTGACGGACTTTCCGGCGGTCGACGAGAAGTTGATAATCCGCCCCCAACCAGCTTGTCTCATGTGAGGAAGCACGGCACGGCTGAATAGGTACGTCCCCTTCATGTTCACATTGATAACAAGATCCCACTCGTCCTCTTCCATGTTTTCTAGGGTTGTCGAGAAAAGGATACCGGCATTGTTAACGAGGATATCAAGGGCACCGAAAGTCTCTACAGTTTTCTCGACCACGGCATCGACATCGGCCTTGATTGTCACGTCGCCAGGAACGGCAACAGCGTTGTTGCCGAGTGCATCCGCGACCTTGCGAGCATTATCGGCGTTCTTGTCGTTTACGACAACGCTGGCGCCTCCCTCCAGTAGCCGCTGGGCTACCGCGCGACCCATCCCTTGCCCGCCGCCCGTGACGATAGCTACTTTGCCCGTGAAATCTTGATTGGTAGTCAATATCCTGCCTTCGAATTTTTAGATAACGCCTTGCTCACGCCCCGCTTCTTCGAATACCCGTAAGGCGAAATCAAGCTGCTCGCGGCTGTGGGCCGCCGACATCTGGACGCGGATGCGCGCCTCGCCTCGCGGCACGACCGGGAAGCTGAACGCCACTACGAACACGCCTCTTGCATTGATTGCTTTCGCCAACGCGACGTTCTTCTTCTCGTCGCCGATCATGATAGGCACAATCGGATGGTCGCCCTCGATTATTTTGAAGCCAAGGTCGGTTATGCTTTTTCGAAAGTACGCCGTGTTCTCATGCAGTCGTTCTCGTAACTCTGGGCGTGACTGAAGAATTTCGAGCGCCTTGAGTGCACCCACGACAATAGGCGGCGCTATCGTGTTGGAAAACAAGTATGGGCGGGACCGCTGACGCAGGATGTCGACAATCTCCTTGCGCCCGGTCGTGTAACCGCCGGATGCGCCGCCGAGCGCCTTGCCCATCGTGCTGGTGATAATGTCGACCCGGTCGATCACGCCCTGTTTGTCGACGCTGCCGCGACCAGTTGGGCCGAGAAATCCGGTCGCGTGAGAATCGTCTACCATGACCATTGCGTCGTACTTGTCGGCTAGATCGCAGATGTCGACGAGCTTAGCCTCGTCACCTTGCATTGAGAAGACGCCGTCGGTGGCGATCATGCGGAAGCGCGAGTCCTGCGTTTCCTTCAACCTCTCCTCAAGGTCGGCCATATCGCTGTGCTTGTAAACCTTACGAGTAGCCTTGCAGAGGCGAACGCCGTCGATGATGCTGGCGTGATTCAGGGCGTCGGATATGATGGCGTCGTCCGGCCCTAGAATCGTCTCGAACAGGCCTGTGTTGGCGTCGAAGCAGGATGTATACAAGATCGTTGCGCCGGTGCCGTACCAATCGGTGATCTTGTTTTCTAGTTCCTGATGGATATCCTGCGTGCCGCAGATAAACCGCACCGACGCCATGCCGAAGCCATGTGTCTTAAGACCATCAATGACAGCCTGTTCGATTTCTGGGTCGTCCGCCAGGCCGAGGTAGTTGTTGGCACACATAACGAGTTCGTGCCCCGTGGAGGTATCGACCTCCGCCCCCTGCGCCGTCTTTATTATTTTCTCTTCCTTGTACAGGCCGCTCTCGCGAATGGTATCGAGCTCGCTTTGCAGGAACGACTTGACTGCGGTGTATGCCATCTGGATCTCCTCTGGTAATAGGTGATTGGTGATAGCTAACAGGGTAATGGGAAACGGGGTTCGGGTCTAGGGGTTCGGGGCAGGAGGGTTAAGGTCTGAGGTTTCTAACGAGCACTCAATAATCAACGTCCGTCATGCGAAACCCGATCACCCACTCGACACCAGATACTTGCGCGGAATCTCTGCCCCGACGGTGTATTCCAGACGGCCCAGGCGAACCATCTGATAGACGTTCACGCGGAAGTCTGGGTTGATGCAGGTGTGCATGTAGGCGTCGTGTTCGGAGACGCCGTACTCGGTGACCATCCACTCCATGAGGTTCTCGATAGCGCTCTTGACGGCGTCCTCCAACGGGCGGAAGGAGTACAGGGCAACGATGCTGTCAGCCTTCTCCAGCCGGAGGAACGGTATTGTTTTGTTCTTGATGACGCGGCAGGACAGCGTAAGCTCGCCGCGAGTCTCGTCCGCCGTGCCGTAGAACTCGGTGTCACCCTGGCTGGCGTGAACGTCACCGACGTACAGCAGGCCACCCTCGTGGTACACGTTGATGTAGACCTTCGTACCTTCCTTCACGTCTCGCACGTCGAGGTTGCCGCCCCAGGGCCCCTGCCCCACTGCACTCGTCTCCACCTCGCGGTCGGGCGCGACACCGATGGTGCCGATCATGGGTGCCAAATCCCAAGTGATCTTGTCGTTGAAGATGCCCTTGCCATCACGGGTCGTACCACTCGGCCCCGGCAGGTGCTTTATTATGTGGACGAATGGCTTTTGGAAGCTCTTCCATTTGTACGAGTCGCCGAGTGGCCCTTGCCCAGGCCGGATGTTCGTGAATCCCTGATCGTCCACGATGATTTTTTCTATGGTCACTTCAAGGAGGTCGCCGCGCTTAGCACCCTCGATGTAGACCGGCCCGCCGATAGGGTTACCTTTGGGCGGCTCGAATTTTCGAGTAGGAAAGTCGTTGAGATACGGAGCGGCGTCCGCCGACCGCACTTGACCGGAACCGGCATCCTCCGTCTCCACCACAAAACTCTCACCCTGTTGGACGTGCAGCAGCGGCTCGTCGTTGTGGTTGAACTCGTACTTCATCGCCTGATCACGTGTTATTTTTTGCATGTTTTGCCTCGTGTCAAACACAGAGATCACAACGAACACGGAGATAAGAACTTGATCTCTCTCTGTCGCCTTTGTGATCTCTGTAGTAGGTCTTCTTAGTTGCCGTCGTTATCTGACTCGACGCCACGGAAGGGGAATGCCCAGTCGGCCAACGAACGAGGGTTCCTTGATTGCACCCACAGCTTGCCGCGTCCCTCGAACTCCATGATGATCTG
>Ga0209501_10001962_pt1 | contig 22066 bp, 19 predicted proteins | sample ArcticOcean_MG_C_4_FD_187434 | JGI IMG/M metagenome (GOLD analysis project Ga0209501, IMG submission 187434) | Marine microbial communities from western Arctic Ocean - ArcticOcean_MG_CB4_134 (SPAdes) (version 2) | ecosystem: Environmental > Aquatic > Marine > Oceanic | place: Arctic Ocean...
GCTTCATTTGAGTGGTCTCTTTCAATCTATCTAGCTAATCTAATAACTTGGATTGACTATTAGGATACAATCTACATGTTGGTTTGCAATTTCCAAATTATTTTATATGCCGAGCCTTTTCTAACTCAGCCTAACTTCTTCGCCAGATCCTCTGCCCTCAGATGAGTATACCTTTGCAACATTCGTAAGTCCTTATGTCCTGTAATGGCAGCCACCTCCATGACATTCAGACCCTTCTCGAAGAACCTGCTGGTGGCTTCATGTCGGAGATCATGGAAGCGGAGATCATCGAGACCGGCTCTTCTGATCGCACGGAACCAAAGACCCCGAAGGGCAGTCGCAGAAAGATGAAAAACCCTGCCATCAAGGGATCGGGGAAGATTGTGCAGGATCCGGTGAGCCTTTAGACTTAAGGGAATTTCCCGGCTTGTCCCGTTTTTTGTCAGAGGAAGATAACAGGTGCGGGTTTCGGACCGCACAAACTCCCAGTTGAGGGTTAGTAACTCACCCCGGCGCATTGCTGTTTCAACAGCGAGCAGGACGATCGGTTTTAACCAGGGATTTATCGATAAAGAACACGCTGTAACGAGCCTGTTATATTCGCCTGCTTTCAGTCGGCGCTCCCGTGACCTGTTCAATGACGGGCTTTTGACCCCGGACAGGGGATTGGTCTCCAGAGGCACTTCCCACTCATTGACGGCCATTTGCAGGGCCTGATTTATAACACTGAGTTCCCGGGCAACCGTGGATCCTGTCACGGATTTCAGCCGTTCATCCCGGTATTGGGTAAAATGGCGGGCCTTAAGTTTTCTTGTGGTGATTGAAGCGAGATCGGTTTTAAGAAATCCGCCTATGATATAATGCTCAACAGGTGCGGACTTCTTGAAAGGCACCACGTCGTTCCGATATCTCTCGAGGATCTGGAAAAGGGTGATGTCAACGTCTGTTTTGTGATGAGGCGTTTCACCCCGGTCGAGCGCTGCTTCGGTCGCTTTGGACCATCTTTCCGCATCGGTTTTAAGGACAAATGTTTTGATAGAAGTGGAAGGCCTGAACGTCTGATCTGCACGTTCCATTTTGAGCCTCTTTTCCGGATAGAAGACATAATTTCTGAACTCCGCTGTGACACCAGTGTGACAAAGCTGATTCAGAAGGAAGCGTAGTCCTTATAACCTGTTGAAAAAATTGGTGGAGCCGTGGGGAATCGAACCCCAGACCTCTACAATGCCATTGTAGAGGTCTCCCAACTGAGCTGTCGCTTCGCTCCTCCGCAAACTGCCGTTTGCTAACGGCCTATCAGAAATAAACTCATTAAATCAATCTGTTATCTGAACCTATCTTAGCACACTCTGATTCCCACCAACAACGGAAATATTGAGACTTATATACCTATTTCTACCATAAGTGTGCCAGAATTGTGCCAAGGAGGGATAGGGGGAGGGGCCATATATGAGATATGATTATTTTTATTTAGAGTCATTTGTATATGCGAAGGAGTTTTGAGGCTTACTCAAGTAACTCTAACTTCAACTTTTTTGCCACTTTGTGTCATCATCACGGAATGAAACGACTGCTGCCAGTTCTGTTGGGTTTTATGCATCTGAGTTTTTAGACACCCATCCAGCTCAAATATGGACTGAGCTCGGGAGCACGCTGAATAATAAATTCAACGAGTGCTCCCACCGGAACGGGCATTTTTACAGCATCGACGAAAAGGTAATACATGGTGAAGCAGGCAATGCCCACGACGACAAGTGTCCACAAAAGGCTAAGACTGCCACGGAACTTGAGATAGGTGAACAAGATAATCGGAATAGCCCCTATAAATCCCAGCAGATGAATAAGCCCCAGACTGCCAAGTAATACGCTCCAGATGAAGACACCTGCCCGTGCGCCCGCTTCAAATTTCGGCATGATGGCAGTCAGATCCAAAATTTCTCGTCGCACGATGAACATTCGGCGGAGGTGAGTTGCCGCCTGGATGAGGACAAAACAGCCACCGACGATGCTTACCGAAACCGGGATCAAACGGCTCTGAAATGGCCAACCGTAACTCGCTGCAATGGCGTAGGCGAACACCGCCAGTATGGCGATGGCAAGGGTCAGGTTCCCGACTTCCTCACCGGGACTGCCAGGTTTCGATTCGGTGTTCGACTGAAACTGGGGCTGCGCCGACCCGCGCTGGCGAATCCGGCGACTTCGTTTGTAAAAGGGATATCCGATGCTGCCTAGTATGAGCGCAAAAATTACAACGACACTTGGTCGCAACATCCAACTGTAACCGTCGCTACTGATCGCAAGAAACAAATTGTTCTCGATCAGCGCGCCAAGCACCAATCCCAGAATAAGCGGCGGACGCGGCCAATCCAGACGCTCCATAGCCCAACCAAGGAGCCCGAATAACAACGTTACCGCCAGGTCGTAGAGGCTGAACTTGGCGGCAAACGATCCTACGAATAGGAGCGCAATGATAAAAGGGATAAGAAGATGGGAGCGAATATATGCGATCTTCGCGATGTGATTGAGAAACATTAATGAACCGAAGACCACAATCACGTTCGAAGTGATGATCATTGCAACCATGGCGAAGGTAAGGGTGAGATGCCCGCCCGCCGCTTCGGGGCGGAGCATGGCGGGACCCGGGACCAGACCGTGGATAATAAATGCGCCCAGAAGAATCGCATTCTGTGGAGATCCCGGTACACCAAATCCGATCGTTGGAATTAGCCCGCCCGACATGGTTGCGTTGTTGGCGGCCCCGGGCCCGATAATCCCCTCCACCGCGCCCTTGCCGATGCCCTCACGATCTCGAGCTGTCTGTACCGCGTGGCCGTACGCCACCCACTGGGCGATGCTTGCGCCCATCCCGGGAATAATTCCGATGTAGGTACTGATTGCGCTGCAACGAAGAACGAGCCAAATGTTTCGAAAAGTATCCTTGACGCCCTCGAAGGCGTTGCTAATTTTCCCCGCTGATGCGGGATTGATGCGAGTCTTGCCCTGAGCCATGTCGATTAGCTCGGGAATCGCGAAAAGGCCGAGAACCGCCGGCACGAAGCCGATGCCGTCCCACAAGAAAAGGCTGTCGAAGGTATAGCGTTCGACAGACGTCACCGGATCCAGACCGATCATTGAGAGGGCAATCCCAAATGCGCCTATCGCCAGACCTTTGAATACGGCCACGGAGCTTAACGAGGCAAGAAAAGAGATACCCGCGAGCGAGAGCATAAAGAATTCCGCGTAGCCGATAGAAAGCACCAGCGGGCGCATGATTACTACGGCAACCGCAAGCATGAGCGCACCGAACAAAGCCCCAATTAACGAGGCAGACAAAGACGCGCCGAGCGCCCGGCCAGCTTGTCCCCTTTTTGCAAGTGCGTGACCGTCAATAATCGTGGCTGCGCTCTCGGGTACGCCCGGAATACCGAAAAGAATTGCGGTTATGTCGCCCGCGGTCATTGCAACGGAGATGAGACCCAGCAGGAGTCCGAATGCCCCGAAAGGATCCAGCTGATAGGTAAATGGAATGATTAAGGCGAGCGCGGCCGGCCCGCCGAGGCCTGGTAGAAGTCCTATGAAGAACCCAATAAAAATCCCCAGCAGCATCCAGCCGAAGACGTCCAGCGAAAACACACTCGCGAACCCGGCCGGGAAGTAGGCGAGGAGTTCGAAGAAAGACAGATCTGTCATTCTGGGTGCCTTTCCTGCAACGGATCAGGCCGAGTAATGGGGAGTTTTAAAGTGTTTTTAATTTCAATTCCGCGCGCGATTTTGATGCGACGTCAAGCATGATGGCAGTGAAAGTGCGTGCGGTACCGACGATGTCGGCGATATTTGTATGTTCGCCGATCAACGGATCCCAGTTCACTTTTCCGGATATCGTTCTGCCGCTCGGACCATAGTTAACGGAAGGAACGCCGTAGGCGACGAGATGCGCCGCATCTGAAAAAAACTTCCCTACGTGTTCCTCGGGTGGCTGGCCCTCCACCAAGGTGTGCGCTGCGCGCACACGATTTGCGATGTCTGCATCTTCGGGAACGGAAACCGAGGGCAGACTTACGAAGTATTCAACGTCGAACTTGACATCGGGGTTCACCTGCTGAGCCAGGCCTATCAACTTCTCCACTTCAAGCGGAACATCGCGCATAGTTTCGTAGGGCAGAATCCGAAACTCCATGAACGCGTGACAGAAGATCGGCACACGGTTGCAACGATATGGCCAGCCGCCTTCGATGGAGTGCAGGTGTACCATTCCAGATTGCCCCTTGTACTCGTGGCGCTTTCCGTAATCAGCCGCGAAGTCGTCAAAAACCTCGAACAGTGCCTTCATCTTGATCAAGGCGTCGTCCCCTTGATCGGCTACCCGAAGCGGCGCGGGGAGTCCTCGGGTCGTCAATCGAACACCTACCGAACCCACGTGTTCAACAACCAAACGGCGTTGAGTCGGTTCTCCTACTACCGCCATATCCGCGATTCCACCGTTGTTGATTAAGTGCTTGGTGCCACATCCGCCGCCCCGGAATGCGGCACCTTGGTACTCCGTTACCGCGTGTCGCTCGATTTCCCCGCCGACGCAGGCCAGTACGATATTTCCGCGCAGATCCGGTCCGGCCTTCGCCACCGCTTCAGCGGCAGCGATGAACGCGGCCACGCCAGACTTCATGTTGTGAATACCCATGCCATGGATCCAGCCGTCCTTGACAAAGGCTTTCGGTTTGTAACCGTGTGCGTTCGGCAAATACGCCTCGTCACCGGTGAACGACATGTCGATGTGACCGTTGAACAGGAGGGTGGCGCCATCGCCACCACCATTAATTCGGCCAATGGTGTTAAACCGCTCCGGTTCAAACTCCTGAAGCATGCTGTCGATTCCGATATCCTTGAGCATCGCGTCAATGCACTCGGCGATCGGGAATTCGCTTCCTGTTGGGCTGGGGATATCAACCAACTCGACGGCGATGTCCGTTACGCGCTTCGGGTCGATGCTATTGACGATCTGGGAGATTTGTTTCTTGTCCATCAGGTGCTCCTAGGAATGGCTGCTTATTTCATGGGGACCAATTCAGTTTTAGTCATCAGACTGCTTCGATGATTGTCTCAAGAAATACTCAAGAATAAACGATGACGAATCGGACACGCTGACGTAACTCTTACCGGCGTATCCGATCCTGGTTCGGGGCCATCGCAGGGCCCAGCGCTTTACTGACTCGATAGAATCTCATTGAGTCGCTTGATTGTCGCCGGCGGAAGGCTGTGCATCTGAGCCACCAAACCTTCGACTTCCTTGCCGCTCACCGGATTCACCGATACCTTTCCCTTTTTCGCATCGGCACGGAAGTCTGGATCAGCAAAAGTTTTCATGAGCGCTTTACGCATGAGCTGCACCTTGTCATCAGGGGTGTTCGGCGGAAATGCGAATACCCGCGTCATCCTTCCTGGGTTCGCGATCGCAGCAGCGAACAGCAGCCAGTCCTTACTAGACACGAGCTTCTTGGCGGTTGGTACATTCGGGATCATTGGATCTGGTTTCGCCGAAATTTGAATCACCACTTGGGCGGTTCCGGCATCGAGCGCTTCACCCCATACAATTCGCGTAGCCTCAATGCTCGCACAAAATCCTGCAATTTCGCCGCGTTCCGCAGCCAGCTTCATATCAGGATTACCCCCCTTGTGGCCAACAACGATCTTCACTGGCAAACCGGCAAGCTTAGACAGCAGCTTCGGAATATCATGGGCCATGTCTCCTCGACGGCTAATGGCACCGAACTTGACCGGTCCTTTCGCATTCCTCCAGTCTTTGATGGATTTGATGCCGCTGGCTGCCGTGGTCGTGCATACCGCCGTTGTATAAGACGGACTGGCAAGCCACTTATACTTCGCACTATCGAACTTGATTCCGGAGCCGCCCAATACTTCTCGCACAAGTTGGTTCGAAAACAGATAGCCGATGGTGAGGCCGTCCGGTTTCGACTTGTTGTACACATAGTTCATCGCGATTAGCGCCCCCGCACCCTTCATGCTCTCGACGACGAACGTCGGATTTCCTGGGACGTGTTTAGTCAGATGCCGGGTAACCACTTCCCCCGATCTGTGAAAGCCACCGCCTGCTCCGAATCCATGAATAACCCGGACGGTTTTGCCTTCATAAAAGGGCCCTGCCTGCGCAGAGGTCGCACAAAATGCGATCGCGCCGGTGACAGCAATTACGTTTAACCAATGGCGTGTTGTTCTCATCTCAATTCCTCCCCATATGTTTCAGATTCTAGCAGAATACATCTTTCATTATAAGTAGGCTACAAGCAAATCCAATGTTTTAGCTATGGGATAAAAGTAACCACGGGAAAGAACGCTGGATAGATGAAACTTAACAGGGGAAAGGTTCAGAACGCAGCTGATGAATTCCCCAAGTGGCGGATGGCAGGGGGCCGAATACTGGCTGAAATATAATTATTTTTGGACTAAAAAACTCTGAAGCGGAAATTGATTCATAAACGTATCAGGAACATATTTTAGTAAAATGTGACAATTTTTTTATATTCAATTAAATCAATAGCTTACGAGGGGGTTGGCGGTCCCGGCAGGATTCGAACCTGCAACCCTCGGATTCGAAGTCCGATATTCTATTCAGTTGAACTACGGGACCGATTGACTTTCTTTTTTATTTACTAGTTATGAAAGATGTTCAATCATAAAATATATTGAATTCGATTGGTGCCTAATCAGAGGGACGGTTTTAATCTAACTATTAGAAGGGCGGTTATAGCTGGTTATTTGAGCAAGGAGATCAAGAAGGTAAGGGGCATTTAGATAAGAAATTTGTGCGACCCGGTGTTAAACAATAGATTTTCAACCGTTTGAGGTTTTTGATATCAGGGAGATGTAGTGAGAATATTAACTAAAGAGGTGGATAGTTTTGGCTCCTTCGGGTTGTTGCTAGAAGGTTGACAAGTTCCATATTTGATGAGGTCTGATTTTTCTCTTCTCATCGATTTATGTCTACTACCCAATTCATAGAATATGCCTATTGGTGATCAATCAAATACTCTAAGTGGTCATTAGAACGGACGGCGGCAAAACGAACAGGGTCTTCTTTTGTAGATGAAAAATTGTAAGGAAAACCCTTAGGGATTTCTATAATATCACCGGTGGATACTTTCTTGGAATCGTCTCCCACGGTAAAATCCATCGAGCCTTCGAGCACATAATAGAATTGCTCGTGGGTACTATTCTGGTGGTTCTCTTTGTAGCCATTTGGAAGCTCGTATAGGCCGAATGCGGAGAGAGTGCCCTCAATCCAAATTATTGATGTTCCAGCTTTAAATGGAGATTCTAGTGATTCTAACAACCGATAGTAACAATCGGGGACCCCGTCGATAATGGCCTGTGATTTGCCTTCTTTCTTTTTGTGCTCACCAGAATCGATGATCTTTTGAGAATCGGCCATTGTAGGAGCTTTGTCAGGCAATGCCTCATCTTCGGCAACACCGACTACCGTCCATGTTTGATCCTTTATGTATAAGTATGCCAGGGGGCCGTCTTCCGTTGCTTTCATAGAATGGCGAGCATTTGGAGGTACTAATACGAAGGTGCCCGGTTTTACCACTCTCCTATCTTTTCCGACCACTGCATTTATTTTTCCAAGCACTGGGAAAATCAATAGTTCGTTAGGATGGTAGTGCAGCTCAGATCCCGTTCCCGCCCGTTTCTGATTTAGGCAATAATATAGGTACTTGCCTTCGATGATGGGTGCTTCGGCTGTTGAAAGATGTGGAGTTAGAAGTACGTTCTCGTATTCTTCAAAACGGTGAAATGGCATAAAAATTCCCCTTCTAACATGTTTTGATGCGCGCTCAATCCATAGCTTACTCAATCTATCCTGTGAACTCCAGCGCAGTACCCTAAGAATGAAACTTAACAGGGGAAAGGTTCAGAACGCAGCTGATGAGTTCCCCAAGTGGCGTATGGCAGGGGGCCGAATACTAGCTGGATTGGTTCGACGCAGGATAGCGGAGAGGGCACTATTTCTAGCTTAAACTTAGGACTAATTTTACTCTAACTCATTGAATTTAATATATTTGTCTAATCCTGTCGGGGTCAGCAGATTCTCAAGAACCCCAATGACACACTAGTATCCAACTGAATCAATACCATAGGAATCCTTGATTCCATTATAAAGGGGGGTAAATGTACTACCGTTTGTACTATCCTCTTCTTTGGCCTTCTTAAGTACCATTTAGGCATCCTATGTCATGTTCTGGATACCTTTTGTGAGTCCATTTAACGTCACACTTAGGCATTAGATTCTCTAGATTCTTAGAGGGTTCTGATACTCATAGATGACCCTCAGTGACCGTTTAAATGACTCTGTGAGCCATCGTAGTGGTGTTTTTCCTGAGTGGGCATGGGGGGACCCCTCAGCTGAGATATGATTATTTTTATTTAGAGTCATTTGTATATGCGAAGGAGTTTTGAGGCTTACTCAAGTAACTCTAACTTCAATTATTTTCCAATTTGTGTCATCATTAGTGGATGAAAAGACTGCTGCCAGTTCTGATGGGTTTTGTCCTTCTGTCGGCATGAAAACTTTAAAAAATGGCTGTTTTCCGCTAATTATTGCAGATAAATCTTGACATTTTTGGCTGAATCATGTAAACTGTAGATATGGAATAGCCCCATTGCATGGCTATAAAACGGCGCAGTCATATAGGCTGTATAAGCGACCTAGATGTTCCTAGGAAGCTATCGGGCAGGGAGATCAGCCGTTCTTCCGCAAGTGCCTTTCCTCATAATCAAGTGTGGTTCTTACGGGTCCGTAAGTTTCGTCCGGCCCGTGTGCTGACTCTTCCTTATGGGGTTCCTGTTCAATTTTTAACAAGAAGAGGAGGCATATTATGAGAAATTCAAATTCATACCCAGTAGCACAGATTGGCCATAATCAATCTGAATTTGGTTCGCATGATCTTCGTTGTTCCGATATGGGCAATGCAGAGGTTTTTGCTGACCAACACCGTGATAAACTTCGTTACTGCTTTGAGTTAGGTAAGTGGTTTTTTTGGGATGACACTGTTTGGAAACCTGGAGCTGAGGCAAATCTACAGGAACTAGCGGAAGAAACTGTCCGATCTTTTCCAGTAGAAGCCAGTCAATTAATGGACAGCCAGGGTCGGAAAACTTTCCTAAATTGGGCAATTCGGTCGGGACACAGATCAAGAATGATTGCCATGATTGAACAATCAAAACACCGTCTGAAATTGGAACAATCAAAACTTGATAAGGATCCAATGCTGTTGAATTTGTTCACCGATTCTATCGATCTCTCGACTGGCCTAGCTAAACCCTCTGAAGCCAGCGATTACGCCACAAAACAAGCCCAAATAGTTCTTGATCCCGCTGCGGAATATCCAGAGTGGCAACGGTTTTTATCAAGGGTTATGGATGGATCAAAAGAGCTTATTAGCTATCTTCAAAAAGCTGTTGGCTACAGTCTAACGGGGAAGAATACGGAACAATGCTTTTTCATCGCACATGGTACTGGTGCAAATGGGAAGTCCGTCTTTCTGAACTTGATAAGGGACTTGGCCGGAGACTACGGTGTTAATATCCCGATGGATACCTTAATGGCTCAAAGGTTCCAAAGTGGGAATACCAACGATCTTGCCCGAATGAATGGGGCTCGTTTAGGGACAGCAATAGAAGGAGAGGTAGACCAAAAGCTGTCTGAGGTGAAGATAAAACAGATTACAGGTGGTGACGAAATTACAGCCCGTTTCCTTCACAAGGAGTTTTTTGAATTCAAACCCATTGTGAAGATTTGGATGGCCACCAATCATAAGCCTCAAATCACTGGTGATGATCATGCTATTTGGAGAAGGGTTCACCTAATTCCCTTCAATGTAGTCATTCCGCCTGAAGAACGTGATGGTGACTTACCGGAGAAACTCCGGAAGGAACTTCCTGGTATTTTAAATTGGGCTATCAAAGGGGCTGTAAAGTGGGCGAAGGAAGGACTGAATCCACCAATAGCCGTCCTTCAGGCCACTAGTGAATACCGAAGTGAGATGGATACCTTCTCAAGGTTTTGTTCTGAAATGATCCAAAGGGAAGATGGGGCGACGACACCAAAATCCGAACTGATTAAGGCATTTGAGCTTTGGTGTTCAGTTGAAGGCGGAGAGCAACTTACGCCAGGTGGGCTTGCCCAGAGGATGAAACAGGAGGGTTTTGAGGATGGCCGTAGTAGCAATCGTCGCTTTTGGAAAGACATATCTCTCCAAAACCACGACCTCAGCTGGAGTGACGTAGAGTTCTAACTTAAGCATGACAGGATGACACCTGTGACAGCTATTTTAAGTTTCTTTATTATTAATTATAAAATTTTATAGAACTTATTTTAGCTGTCACTCCTGTCACTCTGTCACTATTTTATATTTTACATTTAGTTCATGACTTCGGTGACACTAAAGTATGAGCCTTAGAATATAGTTTAATAGTAATTGTTTTTTATCCTCTAGGACGAATCCTGATTGGATGTCTATTCTCTGAGGGTGTGTCGTACAATAGTGACTAAAGGAGTGACCAGATAGTGCGTCTCTCCTACTCCTCCCAACCTTTTTTAGAGTTAATTATAGAATTATTTTATCAAAACTGAGTGGTTTCGTATTTTAATTCCGTAATTTCTTCCCAACATCCTCAGCCCTCAAATGTGTATAGCTGAACAATATCCTTGGATCTCTATGCCCACTAATTAAAGCCACTTCCGGAACAGATAAGCCCATTTCAAAGAACCGGCTAATGGCTTCATGGCGTAGATCGTGGAACCTCAGATCCGTTACTCCAGCTTTCTTCTTCAATCTTTCCCAAGCTAGTCGAACAGCGTTACCTGTCATGCCGATAACACTTGTGTCCTTCTTAGGTAATTCTTTTAGAACCTCGATGGCCTTGTGTGTCAGTGGAATTGATCTGGGATAGCCATTCTTGGTGTCAGGGATTAGCAGTGTTCCATTGTCCCAATCGATATGGTCCCAATGCATCGCCACAATCTCACCCCTTCGCATGGCTGTTTCAATGGCCATCGTAATAATCTGCCAGAGGAGAGGATGGGAGCAGGCAAGGCGTAAGGCTGATAATTCAGCTTTTGTAACTCTCCTTTTTCTAGGCTTACCAGGAGAGGGCATAGTGATTCCAGAAACCGGATTGGTTTTTAGAGGTATGCCCCATTCTTTTCGGGCCACTTCAAAGCAGTGACGGAGTACTGAAAGCTCCCGATGAACTGTGCCTTCTTTTACCAAGCTGAGCCGTTGATCTCTGTATTTAGTAATATCAGCACCAACCACTTCACACGTTAATACCGACCCTAAAGTATGTTGTTGGAAGCGCTCAATAATATAGGACTCAACTGGTGCACTTTTTTTATTTGGTAAGACTTCTTCGCGGTAGCGTTTGAGAAGGTCTCCAATTTTCGTAGAAGAGCTCCCAGCCAAACCGCTCTTGATCTCACCTGTGTCGATATTTCTCTCCACTAACCTTGCCCAAGTTTCTGCGTCTGCCTTGAGAGAGAATGATTTTGTTTGAATATGCCCTGATCGTCTGATCTGAACATGCCATTTGCAGCCCCGTTTACGTAGTGTAGCCATCAGAAATCCTCCAGCACTGTGCCAAATTTGTGCCAGATCGACTTACGAGAATTTCTGGTCTGTTTGCTGTCAGCTGTATCCCATTGATACTACTGAAAAAGATTGGTGGAGCCGTGGGGAATCGAACCCCAGACCTCTACAATGCCATTGTAGCGCTCTCCCAACTGAGCTACGGCCCCGATATAGATGAAATTCTATCCTAAGCTTAATACCCAATAGACGGCGCTCTGTGTTAGGGGAAGATAAAAGGTAATCATTTATTGAGGAAAGTGAAAAGATAAGGCATTAACTTTTCCTTACAAGCGAAAAATTACTCTTTGACCGTGCTGTCATCGACCACTCCAACGACCTCTTCGATATCTTCATCGTCTCCGCTGATGTCAGACGTGTCTTCCATTATGGTATTGTTCTGATTTTCATCATTTTCAGCATCCAAAATTTCATCGTCAAGGTCAACGTCGATTACCTCTCCTTCGGGATCTGATTTGACAGTTTTTTTCGGTGTTGGTTTTGGATTGTCTGTCCTCATACCGCGTCGTGGCTTAATTTTTACTACCTTATATTCAGCATCACACTCTGGGCATCTAACGTTTTTTTTCATCATATCATAATATTTTACGCCACATTTATGGCACGTCAATTTACATCCCCATCCAGCTTTTGCCACTTGCACCTCCTTTTTTTAGTTTGATCTCCACATAATCCGAGCTTGCACCAGAAAGACGTTTAGCATTATTTACCAGAAAAAGTGCGCCCAAGTGCCATTTTACAGAGGCGCTGTCAAAAACTAATTTAGTAATATAGGGGTAAAGGACGATATAAGTCCCTAGGCTCGCCCCGGCAAACATGCTAGAGACCGGCAATATTTAAGTGATTTGTTTCCGCGTGCTAATTTATTTCTTAGGATAAAAGCCATTTATTGAAGGGTTCATGCCGGATGACGCGTGTTGTATCCCACCGCATTGAAACAGTTTCAGGCACCTTGACCATGCCGGGTGATAAATCAATTTCTCATCGCGCATTAATCATCGGTGCATCGGCGGTTGGCGAGACTAAAATATATGGTCTTCTTGAGGCGGGGGATGTGGTGGCTACGGCCCTCGCGCTAAGAAACCTCGGCGCTGATGTAAAAAAAAATAGTGATGGTAGTTGGTCAGTCTTTGGTCGAGGTGTTGGGGGCCTTTCAGAGCCAACAGCGATTTTGGATATGGGAAACTCTGGCACTGGGGCGCGCCTTCTAATGGGATTAGTTGCGGCTCACCCGTTCAACACAATTTTCTCAGGTGACACATCTTTGTGCGCACGACCAATGGGACGCGTGATTTACCCCCTCAGGCGAATGGGAGCAGGTTTCAATGCGCATAGCGGCGATACACTACCTCTAATAGTTCAAGGTAGCGACATGTTGCGACCCGTGACGGAAGCTTTGACGGTAGCCTCTGCGCAGGTCAAGTCGGCAATTTTGTTGGCAGGTCTAAATACGAGAGGTCAGACGACGGTAGTTGAGGCATTCCCTTCCCGTGATCACAGTGAAAACATGCTCGAGGCTTTTGGCGCAGAGATTTCAATAGTTGAAGAAGAGAGAGGAAAGGCGATAACCCTAACCGGCCACCCTGAACTACTTGCCCAGAATATTAGCATTCCGGGAGATTTCTCATCAGCAGCTTTTCCTATGGTCGCCGCGCTTATTACACCGGGCGACGGGATTCTAATTAATAACGTCTGCCTAAATTCCCTGCGGAGAGGACTTCTAGATACTCTTTTAGAGATGGGTGCAAAAATAAAAATAAAGCATCACGACGTCCTATCCGGAGAGCAGGTTGGGGATATTTTGGTAAAATTTGGGCTGCTTAAAGGAGTGCGTGTCCCTCCGGAGAGAGCTCCCAAGATGATTGACGAATACCCCATTTTGGCTGTTGCTGCAGCATGTGCTGAAGGTAAGACAGTCTTTGAAGGGGTTTCAGAACTTCGCCTGAAAGAGTCAGATAGATTAAGCGCAATTTCGAGAGGGTTAGCCGCCTGCGATGTTGAGGTAGATGAGACTAAGGATAGTATAAGTATAACAGGAAAAGGGAAAGCGCCGCTAGGAGGGGGTCATATTTTGTCTAACATGGATCATCGTGTCGCTATGGCTTTTCTGGTCTTGGGGATGGTGACAGAAAAACCAATCATTGTTGATGATGCAGCTTATATAGATACAAGTTTTCCTGGCTTCATCGAAGTCATGAATGGTTTGGGAGGTGATTTGAGAGCTGGCGTGGAACTATGATTAATAAAAAGTTTACGCGACCCGTAGTAATCGCAGTCGATGGTCCGGCGGCATCCGGTAAAGGGACCTTGAGTAACAGTCTCGCGAACCATTTTGATTTTGCTAGGCTTGATACCGGTCTTATTTACAGAGCCTTAGGTCTGAAAGTTTTGGGTGATGGTACTGATGTAAGTGATAAACAAAAAGTTATACTGCTGGCAAACCAATTGTCTTTCGATGATTTGAACCAAGAGAACCTTAGGAGTGAAAAAGTTGGGGCTGTTGCGTCAAGGGTTGCAGCTATTCCTGATGTTCGTGCAGTTTTGCTAAAATTTCAGAGAGACTTCGCTGTCCATCCACCAGCTGAGAAGGCAGGTGTAGTTTTGGATGGACGCGATATAGGAACTATAGTCTGCGCCAACGCTAATTTTAAAATTTTTCTTATAGCTGATAAGGATGTCAGGGCTACTCGACGGTTTAAGGAGTTGCAGGAACGTGGGTTGAGAGCTATATATAGCCAGATTCTGCGGGATATAGTGGATCGTGATGCTAGGGATTCTTTTCGGTCTGTAGCGCCTCTTAAACCGGCTAAGGATGCTTTCGTTTTAGACACGAGTAAGTTAAGCGCGGATGCGACCTTTGTCGCGGCGCTTAGGTATATCTCGACGCAGAACAAAGACTAAAAGTGGTATTTGTGCGGATAAAATGCAGAAGCGCTGTATCTGCCGTTTTGATGCTGTTAGTGGAGCATTATAGGCTGAATTTGTATTAAAGACCGTCGGATCCAACCGGCCGGCCAGAAAATTTATGAAGAGGATTAATAAAAATGTCTGAAATTGATATATTACAAGATACACCGTTCCCTAAATCTGATGAGAATTTTGAGGAACTCCTTAAGGGGTCATTTGGCTCAGATGAACGCCTGCAAGGCCGAGTTGTAACAGGTGCGGTTTTGAGCGTTGAAAATGATTTGGTTCTTGTCGACGTAGGCTTAAAATCTGAAGGGTATGTCCCAATAAAGGAATTTTCCGATTCTTCTGGCAATGTAGAGGTTGCTTCAGGTGACCAGGTTGAAATTTTTGTAGAGCGCTTTGAGGGGCGAGACGGAGTGGTTGTGCTTAGTCGTGAAAAGGCTCGAAGAGAAGAAGCATGGGGGGTCATGGAAAAAGCGCTAGAATCAGAGGAAAGAGTTACAGGTGTAATATTTGGTCGGGTCAAAGGGGGCTTTACGGTTGATCTAACTGGCGCAGTAGCGTTTCTTCCTGGTTCTCAAGTAGATGTCCGACCAATCAGAGACATCTCTTCACTAATGGGGGTCCCACAGGAGTTCCAAATATTGAAGATGGATAGAGCACGAGGGAATATAGTTGTTTCTCGCCGGGCAGTATTAGAGGAAACGCGAGCGGAAGAGCGTTCTGAATTAATGACAAACATGAGTGAGGGGCAGGTTTTAGAGGGTGTTGTAAAAAATATTACGGATTACGGAGCGTTCGTTGATTTAGGTGGCGTTGATGGCCTACTGCATGTAACGGATATCGCCTGGAAACGGATCAACAATCCATCTGAGGTGCTGCACGTTGGTCAAACAGTGAGTGTCCAAGTCATCCGTTTTAACACTGAAAACCAGCGCATTTCTCTTGGTTTGAAACAGTTGCAACCGGATCCATGGGAAAATGTTTCAGATAAATTCCCAATTGACGCAAAACTAGTAGGTCGCGTGACGAATATTACAGATTATGGGGCTTTTGTTGAACTTGCAGCGGGCGTTGAAGGTTTGGTTCATGTTTCCGAGATGAGTTGGACAAAAAAGAATGTACACCCAGGAAAGATAGTTTCCACCAGTCAAGAAGTAGAAGTTATGGTTCTTGACGTGGATTTGACCAAGCGTCGCATAAGTCTCGGCCTTAAACAGTGCATTTCTAATCCTTGGACAGAATTTACTGATAAGTTCAAAGCGGGCGATAAGGTTGAAGGGGAAATCAAAAATATTACGGAATTCGGCCTATTTGTGGGTCTTACTGAAGAGATTGATGGAATGGTGCATTTGTCTGACCTTGATTGGGTTAAACCAGGTGAAGACGTCATCGATGATTACAAGAAAGGCGACACCCTCAAGGTGAAAATACTCGAAGTTGATTTGCAAAAAGAGCGGATTAGCCTAGGTGTCAAACAACTCATTGACGATCCTGTCACCGGCTCGCTCAACAAAATTAAGAAGGGTGACGTTGTTACTTGCACCATTACAAAAGTTGTAGATAACGGGATTGAAGTGAACATAATGGGCGATCTTCCTGGTTTTATTCGTAGGAATGATTTGTCCCGTGACCGTTCTGAACAACGTCCTGACCGATTTGCGGCAGGAGAAGTGGTGGACGCTAAGGTGTCAACTATAGACAAGGCCGGTAGGAAAGTCAGTCTTTCCATTAAGGCTCGGGAAGTAGAAGAAGAAAATATAGCCATGGCGGAATTTGGGTCAAGTAATTCCGGGGCTTCCTTAGGGGATATTCTGGGCGCTGCATTGAAAGAAAAAAGTGCTCAAGCGGGAGACAATGACGAGTCAGAAAGAGAAAACACAGGGGATCTGCTAGACGCAGTGACGCCGAAAGATGCCGTAGAAGAACTCGTCATGAACGACACTGCCAAGACCGACAAGACGGTCAATGACAAGGTGTTAGAGAAGAGCAAAAAAGTATCTACGAAAAAACAAAAAGCTGTTAAAAAAACCGCTTCAACGAAGAAAAAGACAGCCTCAAAGAAAAAAGCGACAGCAAAGAAAAATTCCACACCAACCTCAGCGTCGGATAGCTAACGGATCGAGTTTTGGTTATGCTAAAAGTTCGCTCGCAGATTGAAAGAATGGCAATTGAAATAGCCGTAATATGTAGAGACGTTCATAATTCTTGAAGTTAATGGTATGGCGCTAGATGTTGATAGGTACTTGGACCGACGTCGGCTTAAACGCAGCCGGGCTTGGTGGCGCATCGTCGCGATCTTTTCTATCCTTGTCATTGTCGGGATTGGCTTTGGCGACTTTGATCAACTGAAAGGCCGCAATCATGTGGCTGTTATTGATATTAAAAATATAATAGTAGATGATCCAGACCGGAATGCCAGGTTAAAGAAAATTGCTGCGGATCCCAAAGCAAAGGCTCTTATTATAAGAATTAGCAGCCCTGGTGGAACCGTCGTGGGTGCTGAATCACTTTATTATTTTTTGCGGTTGGTTGGTGAGAGGAAGCCTGTGGTTGCAGTTATGCAGGAACTGGCGACGTCAGCAGGATACATGGTAGCACTCGGTGCTGATCATATAGTTGCCCGGCAGTCAACCATTACTGGTTCTGTCGGTGTTCTGATGCAATCCACTGACATAACGGAACTTCTGGGAAAATTGGGTATAAAACCAGAGTCTGTAAAAAGCTCTCCACTTAAAGCTCAACCCAATCCGTTCGAGCCGTTTTCTAAAGATGCCCGCGAGGTAACCCAGTTGATTATTTCTGACATTCATACAATGTTTATTAATCTAGTAGCTGAACGGCGAAAAATGAATAAAACCAAAGCAACAAACTTGTCGAACGGTCGGATTTATTCGGGTCGTCAAGCGTTCGCCAATGGTTTGATTGACTCCCTGGGAGGTGAAGAGGAGGCTCGCCAGTGGCTGGTAACGGCTAAAGGTATAAAGAAAGACGTTCCACTAAAGGAAATAGTGATTCAGCGTGACCGCCACCTTTTGAGGGAAATCTTGGAAGATATAGTTGGAAAAACAATGTTTTCTAGTCGTCTTAGGCTTGACGGCTTGATATCACTTTGGCACCCTGTTTTTCGGTAAGACTGTTTTTGTTGCAGTAAATTTCAGGCAGCAAGGTATTGCTGAGGAAGGTAGGCTGGCCAATGACAAAATCCGAACTGATAGCTTATTTAGCTGAACAGAACTCCCATTTGTATCAGCGGGATGTTGAGAGGGTTGTTACGACGGTCTTTGATGAAATTACATCGGCTTTGTGTAGAGGTGATAGGGTTGAACTCCGGGGTTTTGGTGCATTTTCAATTAAACAACGAGGTCCGCGCATAGGGCGCAACCCGCGAACCGGTGAAGCAGTGCAGGTTGTGGCGAAAAGCATACCCTACTTTAAAACGGGCAAGAATTTGCGAATAAAACTAAATAATTGAAGCCTGACCCTTATGCTAATAGGTGGTGGTTCCATAATTTAAGAGGCAGAATTATTGGCCAGTTTAATTTCGTGGATTGCCATGATTATTGTAGGGATATTGGTGGTCCTATTTGCTATATCTAATCGTTCTGTTGTGATTCTTGAATTATGGCCTCTTCCCTACTTTGTACCGTTTCCATTTTATGGAGCGGTGCTGATAGCGGCCTTTATCGGCTTCGTTGGAGGTTCGGTTGTGGCATGGTTTTCAGCAGGAAGTACACGCCGCAAAGCGCGGCACGCTGCGCGAAAAGCCAGTGGATTGGAAAAGGACCTTGATAAACTCAAGGGAAAAATTGAAGAGCTAGAAATCAGCCGAAAAGCTAACCTGAAATATTAATCAATCTCTCACGGATACGGTGGTTATTCAAATTTTACAACTAGCAAGTGTAGTGGCTGAATATGAGAGATAAAGTGACCATTAAACCAGCACAACACATTTTTGTGGCTTTGGATACCAGCGACCTTAAGCATGCGTTGAAATTAGCACAAATGTTGAAGGGACGGATAGGAGGTGTGAAGATAGGTAAGGAATTCTTCACTTCCCATGGTCCTGCGGGTACTAGAATGATTGCCGACGAGGGGTTACCAATTTTTTTGGATCTCAAATTCCATGACATACCTAATACGGTAGCCCGAGCAGTTAGGGCATCTATCTCCTTAAAGCCCTTTATACTGAATGTTCATGCAGCGGGTGGCAGGGCTATGATGGAGTCTGCAAGAGACGCAGCCGCTGAGGAGGCTAATTCACAAGGCGTTGACCGACCTCTAATTTTAGGCGTAACCGTGCTTACGTCTTTGGATGAAGGCGATTTAAAAGAAATCGGATTAAGTAGTTCCACAAATGATCAAGTAAGGCGGTTGGCAAGTCTCGCCCAGGAAAGTGGTTTAGACGGTGTGGTTTGTTCGGCGTCGGAGATTAAATCGCTTAGAACACACTGTGGAAAAGAATTCAAACTATTAACCCCGGGCATTCGGCCGAGTTGGGCTGATGTTGGTGATCAGAAAAGGGTAGTTTCACCATTATTCGCGTTGTCCCAAGGAGCTGATTTTCTTGTAATAGGTCGTCCAATAACCAGTTCAGATGATCCTGTCACAGCTATAAGCCGAATAGAACATGATTTACAACATGACGGTTGAAGTAAAAATCTGTGGCCTTGATCGGCCGGAAACTGTAGATGGGGCAGTTAATGCTGGTGCTGAAATGTTGGGATTTGTATTTTATCCCCCATCTCCTCGAAACCTAACAGCTTCTGCCGCATCGCGTTTGACTAATAGGGTCCCCGCGAGCGTAAAGCGGGTTGGGCTTTTTGTGGATCCTACGGACAAAATGATTACTACAGTACTCAAGCAAAACGTGCTGGATTTAATTCAATTGCATGGAAACGAGCCTCCGGAACGTGTTACAGAAATTAAGGTTTTTACCAGTCTAGAGGTGATCAAAGTGCTCAAGATTTCAGATTCTTACGACTTACGGTATGTCTCTATATACCAGGGGGTGGCGGACTGGTTAATGTTTGATGCTTTGGCTCCTAAAGACATGAAAGGAGCGCTACCCGGCGGGAATGCCCTCTCATTCGATTGGAATATCCTTGCCCGCGCAAACATACCAACACCATGGATTTTAGCAGGTGGCTTAAACTTGGAAAATGTTAAGGAAGCAATGAGTACCAGCGGTGCTAAAGTTGTGGATGTCTCTTCGGGTGTAGAAAAACTGCCAGGAGTAAAGTGTGTAGAGAAAATCCAATCCTTTATTCGGGCCGTAAAAGAGACATAATTCTCTAGCTTTTGATGAATGTAGGGTTTAAGGAACCGGCACCTAAAACAGGGATATTATGACACAGCTTAACACATATAGAGCGGGTCCTGACGACAATGGGCATTTTGGTATCTTTGGTGGAAGATACGTTGCCGAAACTTTGATGCCGTTGTTATTCGAAGTTGAAAAAACATACAACAACATAAAAGAAGACCCCATTTTTCAAAAAGACTTTGATAATTATCTAAATGATTTTGTGGGGAGACCTTCGCCATTGTTTTATGCGAGGCGTCTCACTAAACACCTTGGGGGCGCAAAAATTTATTTTAAGCGAGAGGACCTTAACCATACGGGTGCCCACAAGGTCAATAATTGTATTGGGCAAATTTTGGTGGCTCAACGTATGGGAAAAAAGCGCATAATTGCAGAGACAGGTGCGGGCATGCATGGCGTTGCTACAGCCACTGTCTGTGCTTTGTTTGATTTTTCATGCACCATTTATATGGGTACAAAGGACATTGAACGCCAGGCCCCGAATGTAAGCCGAATGAAACTGTTAGGCGCTGAGATCGTTCCGGTTACATCGGGATCTTCGACATTAAAAGATGCCATGAATGATGCACTCCGTGATTGGGTGGCAAATGTTGATGATACATATTATCTAATTGGGACGGTTGCAGGACCACACCCATATCCAACCATGGTCCGCGATTTTCAGTCGGTAATTGGTAAAGAAACCAGATCTCAAATCTTTGATAAAGAAAGTCGGTTACCTGACAGCCTTGTCGCTTGCATAGGCGGCGGGTCCAATGCGATAGGGCTATTCCATCCGTTTTTGGATGACGAATCTGTTCGAGTAATTGGGGTTGAGGCGGCTGGCGAGGGAATTGAAACGGGGAAACATGCTGCTAGCTTGTCAGCAGGCATGCCGGGCGTGCTCCACGGTAATAGGACCTATTTATTACAAGACGAGGATGGCCAGATTAATGAAGCCCATTCTATATCCGCTGGGCTTGATTATCCCGGTGTAGGACCGGAACATGCGTGGCTCCATGATATTGGGAGGGTGGAGTATGTGTCAGTTACGGATAAAGAAGCAGTTTCGGCATTTCAATTAACTACAAAGACCGAAGGTATCATCCCAGCCCTAGAATCTGCCCATGCCGTTGCCCATGCTGTAAAAATTGCTGGGGAATTACCTAAGGACCATATAATGATAATAAATATGAGTGGTCGCGGTGATAAAGATATCGATGCGGTAGCGCAACATTTGAGGGAAAATTAGTGAGTGGTTCCCGCATCGCCAACAGGTTTGACTTGCTTAAAAAAAAGGGTGGGTCTGGCTTGGTGACGTTTTTGACGGCGGGGGACCCGGACTTTGAAACGTCGCTTCAAATTCTTAAGAAACTGCCAGCGTCAGGAGCCGATGTAATTGAGTTAGGAATGCCCTTTTCAGATCCTATGGCTGATGGTCCGGCCATACAGGCGTCTAGTAAGCGCGCTTTAAAAGCTGGTATAGATTTAAAAAAAATTTTTTCAATTGTCGAAATTTTTAGATCCGAGGATACTGAAACACCCATAGTGCTTATGGGCTATTTTAACCCGATTTATATTTATGGGATTGAAGCATTTATTTCTGATGCAGAGTCCGCAGGCGTTGATGGGTTAATTATAGTTGACCTGCCACCAGAAGAGCCTGAATTGCTACATATAATGGAAAATTCCAGCCTTCAATTTATTTATTTGATAACACCCACCACCAATGACGAAAGATTGCTAAAAATAATAAAGCATGCAAGTGGTTTTATTTATTATGTTTCGGTTACTGGAATTACAGGAACCAAAACAGCTTCTTCTGAACACGTAGAATTAGCTCTCTCCCTAATTCGCCGCTACACTGATCTCCCAATAGCGGTTGGCTTTGGTATAAAGACGCCTGAACAAGCTGCGAAAATGGCTAAATACGCAGACGCTACCGTAGTCGGGTCAGCGCTGGTATCGCGCATTGAAGACAACTTAGATGCCAATGGTAAGCCGACATCGGCTTGTGTGACCGCTGTACTAGATTTTGTCGGCCAAATATCGGAAGGTATCTGTTCAATTTCCAAAAATGCACAGGAAAATGCTGCTGAATAGTTCGGATTTAGTTCAACGACTCAACCGGCTTTATCCAAAAAAAATTGATTTGTCATTGGGGCGCATTGAACGACTGCTTAAAAAC